>Ga0316189_10000477_pt1 | contig 39933 bp, 32 predicted proteins | sample LowCovwburrow_MG_FD_204930 | JGI IMG/M metagenome (GOLD analysis project Ga0316189, IMG submission 204930) | Coastal sediment microbial communities from Maine, United States - Lowes Cove worm burrow | ecosystem: Environmental > Aquatic > Marine > Coastal > Sediment | place: USA: Maine...
GGCGATGCCGGATTGCCTGATGTTTCATGTCGTATCGTCGGGGCGCTGCTGGCTTGAAGATGAGGCGGCGGGGCCACGACTGCTTGAGCCGGGCGTTTTTGCGCTCGTGCCTCATGGAGAGGGTCACCGGCTATCGAGCGCGCCCGGCATTGCGGCGGCGCAGCTGTTTGATCTTCCTCGCGAGCAGATCAGTGAACGCTACGAAATCCTCCGCCACGGCAGTGGTGGAGCGGCCACGCATATGGTGTGCGGTGCCGTTCGGTTCGACCATCCGGCCGCGCAGCACCTCGTCAAGCTCCTGCCAAGGCGGATCATCCTCGAAGCCTGGAGTTCACCGCAGATGAACTGGATCCAGAGCACGCTCCGCTTGATGGCGGTCGAAGCAGAGCAACTGCGACCTGGCGGCGAGACGCTCGTTACCCGCCTCGCCGACATCCTCGTGATCCAGGCCATCCGCTCCTGGATCGCTGAGGACCCCGCTGCCCAAACAGGATGGCTCGGCGCACTGCAGGACAAGCAGATTGGTCGTGCCCTGTTGCTGATTCAACGCGACCCTGCGCGGGTGTGGACAGTGGCTTCGCTGGCAGCTGAGGTCGCCATGTCGCGCTCGGCATTCGCGGTCCGCTTCGCTGAACTCGTCGGGCAGTCGCCGATGCAGTATGTCGCACAATGGAGAATGCACATCGCGTTGACATGGCTCAAGGAAGAGGATGCGCCACTGAGCGATCTTGCGGGCCGTCTCGGCTACCAATCCGAGGCTGCGTTCAGCCGCGCCTTTAAGCGTGTGATCGGTCTCTCGCCAGGTGCAGTTCGGCGGAACGGCGTCACTGCAGAAGGTTAGTGTTACTAAGCTGTTGCCCCACGTTGCTGTTCCCGGGATACTTTACGCATCTAATTGGCTGTTTATTTGAGAAAATATAAATTGGAAAAAATCCCCTTCAACAATCGCTACATACAGCTAGGTAACGATTTCTACGCAAGCGCTCATCCATCCCCGGCCGAGAACCCGGAGCTGATTGCGTTTAATGAAGAGCTGGCTGCGGAACTCGGTCTTTCTGCTGCAGATCTGAATTCAATAGAGGGTACTGCTATTTTTTCGGGGAATGTCATTCCCTTCGGTGCAGCGCCTTTGGCAATGGCGTATTCAGGTCATCAATTTGGTCATTTCAATCCACAGTTGGGTGATGGTCGCGCAATATTATTAGGGGAAATAGATAGTCCCGGTGGCCAGTCTTTTGATATGCAATTAAAGGGTTCCGGGCGCACGTTCTATTCTCGTAATGGCGATGGACGTTCAGCGTTGGGTCCAGTGCTCCGTGAATATTTGGTCAGCGAGGCGATGGTAAAACTGGGCGTGCCGACCACTCGCGCATTAGCGGCAGTAACCACAGGTGAGGAGGTGGCAAGGCAACAGCTGTTACCCGGCGGCATCATTACGCGCATTGCTGCGAGTTTTGTGCGTGTGGGTACGTTTGAGTATTTCGCGGCCAGGGGTGATGTGGAAGCCATCAGAAAGCTGGCTGATTATATGATTGAGCGCAGCTATCCACAGGCCCGCGAGGAAGGAAATCCTTATATCGCCTTGTTTGAGGCGATCGTCGATCGTCAAGCCGCGCTAATCGCGCGGTGGATGCAGTTCGGTTTTATTCATGGTGTTATGAATACCGATAATATGTCCATTGCGGGTGAGACGATTGACTATGGCCCCTGTGCGTTTATGGATCACTATGCTCATGATCAGGTGTATAGCTCCATCGACCATGGTAAGCGCTATGCCTATAACAATCAGCCATCCATCGGGCTGTGGAATTTAACGCGACTGGCAGAAACGTTTGTGCCGCTGTTGGCAGCAGAGACCGGGGCTGCGGTAGAAGTCGCGAAGGCTGCTTTGAAGCGCTACATGGAGCTTTACCAGCAATATTGGCTGGCTGGAATGCGCGATAAAACAGGGTTGTCGTCAGAGCTGCAGGGTGACAAGGAACTTATCGAAGCATTGTTCAACATGATGGCAGGTAACAACGCAGATTTTACGTTGACCTTTTATTATTTGTCGCGGTTAAGCGTCGACTCGATAACGCAGGATGGGCAGATTAAGTCCCTGTTTGCGGAACCTGAACAGTTTGATATTTGGGCAGTAAAATGGCGCGAACGTTTGCGTGAAGAGGCGTCCGGGGATGAAGCCAGGCAAGCGAAGATGCAGGCGGTTAACCCGGTGTATATTCCCCGAAATCATCAAATAGAAGCGGCTATCAGGGCAGCAGAAGACCATGGCGATTTTTCGGTGTTTCATGGCTTGCATGAGGTGTTGCAGACTCCCTACACCCTGCAAGAAGGAAGATGGGCATATATGCTTCCGCCTGAGCCTGAGGAAGTTGTTAAACAGACGTTTTGTGGAACGTAAGTGATCGCTGGAGCCTGCGTCGTGTTTTCTGTTGAGTCATGCCCAATTCCTGACGGGGCACTGTTAAATAGCTATCTTCGGGAAGGAACCTATACTGATTGCTATGTGACGGACATCCACGGATCAGTGTCTCACGTACAGTATATATTGGCTTTCTACACAACGCTCGTGTTCAAATTGGAACGGTTGATCCTGAAACTGGCGGTATCGAGACCTTCTACGGATGCTCAGGCAAAACAATTGGCAACCGGATCAGTTGACGCATTTGCTGCCTGGGACGTGGAGGCGCGAAGTGAGAACCAGTTGTTGATGTGTGATTTTCACCGTCGCACCCATAGAAAGTACCGGCGGTATGCGCACCATTGTAGACAAAGAGTTACGATTCCTGAACGGTGCGCATAGTGCACCCTACATTGCTCTTACAACATCCTCCGGAGGGAGAGGGGTTAGCAGGTCAGCAATGCTCTATTATCTGACACTCTCATGATTGTCCTTTTTACTGACTTTGGCATTGAAGGTCCCTACACAGGACAGGTACAGGCGCGACTGCAACAGCTGGCCCCGGGTGTACCTGTAATCAATCTTTTCTCCGATCTTGAGCCCTATGATGTGGAGGCGGCCGCCTATTTATTGCCTGCCTATGCCGCAGGGTTCCCGCCGGGTACGGTGTTTCTGTGTGTGGTTGATCCCGGTGTCGGTGGTTCGCGTCCGGCTGTCGTGGTGAGTGCGGATGGCTGCTGGTATGTCGGACCGAACGAAGGCCTGTTTGCGATACTGGCGCGCCGTGCCACTCGTGTTGACTGCCAGGAATTGCCGGAGCCGAGCGGGGTCTCCAGCAGTTTTCATGGTCGTGATGTATTTGCACCTGTTGCGGCGTTATTGGCCTTCGGCGGTAAGGTCGATGCTACCCCGGTGTCCGCCGGGTGTCTGCAGAAACCCGGCTGGCCGGATGATTTGTTTCATGTGGTCTATATAGACCGCTTTGGTAATGCGATCACCGGGCTGCGGGCGAGTAAACTCAGTATGACGCAGTCACTGTCGGTGAAAGGACAGGTGCTGAAATCGGCATGCACGTTCACGGATGTCGCGCCGGGTGCAGCGTTCTGGTATGAAAATTCAAACGGCCTGGTTGAGTTTGCAGTGAATCGTGGCTACGCAGACGAGGTGCTGGGTGTGAAGGTGGGTACCGGCTTCGATGTTTGTAGGGTGGATGCTTGTTAAGAAATTGCTACAGATTGTTGTTCTTTACAAGTACTCTATCCTTTGTTGTTCCCGATGCCAGTCAATGCCAAAGAGAAACGATGCGTACAATGAACAAGACGATGGGTCTGTTATTCCGGATTTTGATTGTTTGGCTGGCCGCATTGCCTGCTCTGCAGGCTGCCGAGGAGCCCCGGCAGTGGTCGGAAGTGCATCTGGATGAGCTGCTTGTCCTCTATAGTGAATTTCATTCGCAGCCTGAACTCTCGTTCCAGGAAGTAAAAACGGCTGCCCGGCTGGCTGACGCGTGGCGGGATTGTGGTGTTGAAGTAACCACCGGTGTGGGCGGTCATGGCGTCGTTGGCTTGCTGGAGAATGGCCCCGGTCCCGTGGTGATGCTGCGCGCTGATCTGGATGCCCTGCCGGTGATCGAACGAACGGGGCTGGCATTTGCTTCCAGGGTACACACCGTGAATGAAGATGGTGGTGAGGTCGGTGTGATGCACGCCTGCGGACATGACGTCCACATGACCAACATTATCGGTGTGGCCTGTTATCTGGCAGCCAACCAGTCATTGTGGAAAGGTACTGTCATGCTGCTGGGTCAACCGGCCGAGGAACGGGGTGCCGGTGCCCGTGCGATGCTGGACGACGGTTTGTTTGAGCGCTTTCCCAAACCAGACTTTGCCGTGGCCTTGCATGTCTCTCCGATAATGGCAACCGGCCAGATCGGTTATCGTCCCGGTTACACCATGGCCAATGTCGACAGTGTCGATATCACCCTGTATGGCAAGGGCGGGCATGGCGCATATCCGCACACCACGATTGATCCTGTGGTGCAGGCGGCACAACTGGTGCTGGCACTGCAAACGATCGTCAGCCGCGAAATTGATCCGATCGAACCCGCTGTCATTACCGTTGGCTCGATACACGGCGGCACCAAGCACAACATCATCGGCGACACAGTAAAGCTGCAACTCACCGTTCGCAGTTTTGCCGAAGAGGTCCGCCAGCAATTGCTGGCAGCCATCAAACACAAGGCTGAGTCGGTAGCCAGTGGTGCAGGGGCACCGGAACCGCTGGTCGAGATTGCCGAGGGGACGCCATCGCTGTTCAATGACCCCGGGCTCACCGCCCGGCTGAGACCGGCTTTCCAAGACCAGCTTGGCGAGGAAGATATTGAACTTTCGAAACAGACGATGGGGGGCGAAGACTTCAGTCGCTTCGGGAGAGAGGGTATCCCGATCCTGATGTACTGGCTGGGGGCGGTCAGCCAGGAACGCCTGGACGCTTACGCGGCATCAGGAGAACCCCCGCCTTCGCTGCATTCACCCTTGTTCTATCCTGATGTGGAGGCGACCCTGGTCACCGGTGTTACTACAATGGCTGCCACTGTGCTCGAGTTGCTTAAGCCATAGCCATACAGTTACCGGTTATCCATCTGCAGGGCGAGAGTGCTGTAAAAGCATTTTGCAGGTTGGGCTTCGCTGCACTATCTACGCAGAACTGACTTTTACGGGGCCCTCAGAGTGCGGCGGGTGACGTTCCAGCGCCTTTTTAAGATACAGGCCGGTGTAGGCAGTCTCGTGGCGGGCAACATCATGCGGTGTGCCTGTGACGACGATTTCACCACCACCGGTTCCGCCTTCGGGGCCCAGATCGATTATCCAGTCGGCGGTCTTGATGACATCCAGGTTGTGTTCAATGACAATGATGGTATTGCCGTGATCGCGCAGGCGGTGCAGTACCGCCAGTAATTGCGCTATGTCATGGAAGTGCAGGCCGGTGGTGGGTTCATCCAGTATATACAGTGTTTTTCCCGTGTCGCGTTTTGATAATTCCCGTGCCAGCTTGATGCGCTGTGCCTCACCACCGGAGAGGGTGGTCGCGTTTTGCCCCAGTTTCAAATAGGATAAACCGACGTCCATCAGTGTCTGCAACTTGCGTGCAACAACCGGGATAGGGCTGAAGAACGGCAGTGCATCCTCGACGGTCATGTCCAGTATTTCGTGGATGCTCTTGCCCTTGTAGCGTATCTCCAGTGTTTCGCGGTTGTAACGTTTCCCCTTGCAGACATCGCAGGGTACGTAGATGTCGGCGAGGAAGTGCATCTCGACCTTGATGACCCCGTCTCCCTGGCAGGCTTCGCAGCGGCCACCCTTGACATTAAAGCTGAAGCGCCCGGGCTTGTAGCCGCGTGAGCGTGCTTCCTGGGTTGCAGCAAACAGTTCACGTAGCGGGGTAAACAGGCCGGTGTAGGTGGCGGGGTTGGAGCGGGGTGTGCGACCAATCGGACTCTGGTCGATGTCGACAATCTTGTCGAAGTATTCCAGGCCTTCAATCGCCTCACAGGCGGCTGGCGTGGTGGACGCCTTGTTGAGCACCTGGGCGGCTTTCCGGTACAGGGTATCGTTAATCAGGGTGGATTTCCCTGAACCGGAGACGCCGGTAATGCAGGTCATCTGGCCAACCGGTATCTCCACGGTGAGCGACTTCAGGTTGTTGCCAGTCGCGCCTTTTATCACCAGTTTCTTTTCAGGATCAAAAATACAGCTGTGCTCTGGAATCGGGATTACCTCGTTGCCGGCAAGATATTGTCCCGTGAGTGAATTTTTATCGGCTATGATATCTGCAGGGGTGCCTTGCGAGACAATATATCCACCGTGTACCCCGGCACCCGGGCCGACATCCACAACGTGGTCACTGGCGCGGATGGCTTCTTCGTCGTGTTCAATCACGATCACGGTATTGCCAAGATCACGCAGGTGGTTGAGGGTATTCAGCAGACGCTGGTTGTCACGTTGATGCAATCCGATAGATGGTTCGTCGAGTATGTACATGACACCCACCAGGCCGGCACCAATCTGGCTGGCAAGCCGGATCCGTTGTGCTTCGCCACCGGAGAGGGTTTCCGCGCTGCGATCGAGTGACAGGTAATCCAGGCCGACGTTGACCAGGAATGACAGTCGCTGGTTGATTTCTTTCAATACCTTGCCGGCAATCTCGCCACGCCGCCCCTGCAGTTGCAGCGATGAATACAGCGACTGGCAGGCACCGACCGGCAGTGCGGTAATCTCCGGCAGGCTCTTGCCATTGATGGTGACATGACGGGCGGCCAGGTTCAGTCGCTGGCCCTGGCAGTCCGGGCAGGTCTGGTTATTGAGGTAGCGTGACAGTTCTTCACGTACCGTGCTGGACTCGGTTTCGTGGTAACGGCGTTGCATATTGGTAATAATGCCTTCGAACGGGTGTCTGCGAACCACCGAGCCGCGACGTTCATGCAGGTAGGTGAAGTCGATCTGTTCTCCCTTGCTGCCATGGAGGATGATGTCCTGGGTGTCCCCGGGCAGTTCCTCGAAGGGTTTCTCAAGATCAAAGCCGTAATGCTTGGCGAGCGATGTAATAAGCTGGAAGTAATAGGCATTACGGCGATCCCAGCCGCGCACGGCACCACCGGTGAGGCTGAGTTCCGGATGTGCCACCACAAGATCGGCATCGAAAAACTGGCGCACGCCGAGACCGTCACATTCCGGGCAGGCGCCGGCTGGGTTGTTGAAGGAAAACAGTCGTGGTTCCAGTTCGCTGATCGAGTAACCACATTGCACACAGGCGAACTTTGCCGAGAATAACAGCTCTTCCTGGTCGGTCTTGTCCATCCAGGCGATGCGTGCCAGCCCGTCCGACAGGTTCAGTGCCGTTTCAAATGATTCGGCCAGGCGCAGTTGCAGGTCATCACGCACCTTGAAACGGTCGACGACGGCTTCAATGACATGCTTGCGGCGCAGGTCCAGCTTCGGTGGCTGGTCGAGTTCCACCACCTTGCCGTCAATACGCGCGCGTACAAATCCCTGTGCCCGCAATTCTTCCAGTACTTGCACATGCTCACCCTTGCGCGCATCGACCACGGGGGCCAGCAGTATCAGTCGGCTGCCTTCCGGCAGTGATAACACGTGATCCACCATCTGGCTAATGGTCTGGGCTTCCAGCACGGTGCCATGCTCCGGGCAGTGCGGGGTGCCGACGCGCGCGTACAGCAGTCGCAGGTAATCATAGATTTCGGTAATGGTCCCCACTGTTGAACGCGGATTATGCGAGGTGGATTTCTGTTCGATGGAGATGGCGGGCGACAGCCCCTCGATGTGATCGACATCCGGTTTCTCCATCATCGACAGAAACTGACGGGCATAGGCCGACAGCGATTCGACGTAGCGGCGCTGACCTTCGGCATAGATCGTATCGAACGCCAGTGAGGACTTGCCGGAACCCGACAGGCCGGTAATCACAATCAACTTGTCCCGCGGCAGGTCCAGGTCAATGTCTTTCAGGTTATGAGTACGGGCGCCGCGTATTTGAATTGTGTCCATCGAAGTTCACTGTGGGTTCGGGCAACCTGTTAATATACTGCGTTTTCGTGGTCAGGGTAATAATAAGGAGCGCTAAAGAGTGCAGCGTGTAAAACACCAGAAAAGTGGTATGAGTCGTGAGGAATTACGGGCAGCCCTTTCACTTTCAAGCGTTTACGCGTTCCGTATGCTGGGTCTGTTCATGATTCTGCCGGTGTTTGCCCTGTATGCGGCCGATCTGGAGGGTTTTACCCCGGCCTTGACCGGGCTGGCGCTTGGCGCCTATGGCATTACCCAGGCGCTGTTGCAGATTCCGGCCGGCCTGCTGTCGGACCGTATTGGTCGCAAGCCGGTGATTATCGGCGGGCTGGTGATCTTTGCCCTTGGCAGCATCGTTGCCGCCCAGGCGGACTCCATCTACATCATCATCATGGGTCGCGCCCTGCAGGGTGCCGGCGCGATTGCCGCCGCCGTCATGGCGCTGACGGCCGACCTCACCCGCGAGCAGCACCGTATAAAGGCCATGGCACTGATCGGGATGAGCATCGGTTTATCCTTTGCGGCGGCCATGGTGCTTGGGCCGTTGTTTAATGAATGGGTCGGACTCTCCGGCATCTTCTGGATTACGGCGCTGCTGGCAGTGGTCGGCATGCTGGTGGTGGTCTTCGTGGTGCCGACGCCTGCGGTGAGCAGGCTGCACCGGGAAGCCGAGGCTGTACCGGCACAGTTCGGCCGGGTGTTGCGCCACCCTGAATTATTGCGCCTCGATTTCGGTATCCTGGTGTTGCACACCATTTTAACGGCCAGTTTTCTGGCCTTGCCGCTGGTGCTGCGGGACGAGGCCGGTATTGCTTCCAGTAACCACTGGAAGGTCTACCTGCCGGTGCTGGTCTGTTCGGTGCTGGCCATGTTGCCGCTGATCATTCAGGCCGAGCGCAAGGGCCATACCAAACCGGTATTCCTGTTTGCCATTGCGCTGCTGGTTGTGGCGGAACTGGGTCTGTATTTCCTGCCTGTCAGCGTGACCAGTGTTGTGGCGTTGCTGGTGGTGCTGTTCACGGCGTTCAATCTGCTGGAGGCCATGTTGCCCTCGCTGGTTTCCCGCGTGGCACCTGTGGATTGCCGGGGTACGGCCATGGGCTTTTATTCCAGTTCACAATTTCTGGGCACCTTCCTGGGTGGGATGCTGGGCGGGATGTTGCAGGGGATGTATGGTTTGCATGTGATTTTCCTGTTTGCTGCACTGGGTGCGCTGGTCTGGTGGTTGCTGGCGACTGCCATGACGCCACCGGCCAAGCTTGCCAGCTACATCTATAAGATGGGGGGCACTGCACCTGTGGATGCCGGGCAATTGACCCGACAACTGGCCGGACTGCCCGGAGTGACCGAAGCGGTGGTGGTGGCCGAGGAGGGCGTGGCCTATTTGAAAGTGGATAAAAAGGTGTTTGACGAATCAACCCTGCCCTGAACGGTCATAAATCCTCAAGAATGTCCGAGTAGCTGTCAGCCATTGCCCATAGCGCCCCAACGGGTCATCGCTTAGAATAAGGCACGGAAAGATGCCGCCAGTGAGCGGTTCACAGGGACAGTGAAAACCTACGGATAACAGGAGAACAGCATGGCACGAGGAGTGAATAAGGTTATTTTGGTTGGGAACCTGGGCAAGGACCCGGAAGTGCGGTACATGCCTAACGGCAATGCGATCGCCAATATTACACTGGCTACGACAGATTCCTGGAAAGACAAGCAGACCGGTGAGCAGCAGGAAAAGACCGAATGGCACCGCATAGTGATGTTCCGGCGGCTCGGCGAGATTGCCGGCGAGTACCTGAAAAAGGGCTCTCAGGTCTATATAGAAGGCAAGCTGCAAACACGCAAGTGGCAGGACAATTCCGGTAATGATCGTTATACCACCGAGATCGTTGCCAATGAAATGCAGATGCTGGGTGGCCGCGGTGGTGGCAGTGCCGGGTTCCCTGCAGATTCTGAGCCCGCACGGTCTGCACCTGCACAGTCTGCTCCCGCACCGGCACCCGCTGCAGCCGGCGGTGATTTTGATGACGATATTCCATTTTGAGCCGGCACGGCTGACGGTTACAGGAAAGGCCTGCATTGCAGGCCTTTTTTATGGGTGGCGGTTTTGTGCTGCGTTCCTGCCAGCGGCTGTTTTCAGGTGGGGAAGACCACTCCATATAGATAAAAAATCACTTCGAAAACCCAACATGTTGGGTTCAATATCTGTTTATAATACCCACTGCTGAACCCGGAGACGTCCAATTCCGGGATAACAAGCATTAAAAATTACCAGCATGTTGCCAACTTACAGTAGGTAATTCTGGCAACCTTTTGATTTCTAATTCGTATGTCTGAAATGCTACGGCCTGGAATCGGGAATCTGGGCTAAGTTACTGTCCAGATAACGATTTTTTGGCGATTTTGCTTGACGAATCCGGGCTTCCTGCCTATAGTGTCGCCAAGTGGGACTCAGTGGTAATTTGTGGGTCTCAGGGGAGCTAAAGGGGGCGAAATTGTTCAGAGGTGGTAGCTCGGTCAATTTGGATGCGAAGGGGCGTATGGCTCTTCCCACCCGCTACCGGAGTGACCTCATGGAGCGTTGTCAGGGCCGCGTGGTGTTGACGGTCCACGATGACAGTTGCCTGCTGTTGTATCCCCAGCCAGAATGGGACGAGATAGAACGCAAGCTCGTCCGTCTTCCCAACCAGAACAAGCGCACACGCATCCTGCAACGCATGTTGCTGGGTCATGCAACTGAACTCGAAATGGACAAGAACGGACGGATTTTGATTCCGCCGCGCTTGCGTGAATTTGCAAACCTGGAAAAACGTGTCGTGCTGGCGGGTTTGGGCAATAAGTTTGAAATCTGGAACGAAGAGGCGTGGGAGAAGAATTGCGGAGAATGGGTGTCGGACAATGGTGATGACGGTGATATGCCGGATTCACTGGAATCACTGACGCTCTGATTCGTGACACAACAATATTCACACCAGCCAGTACTCCTCAAGGAAGTGCTGGCTGGACTTTCAATTGAACCGGGGGGTGTTTACGTTGATGGAACCTTTGGTCGCGGTGGGCATGCAGGTGCGATTCTCGCAATGCTGGGACCGGAGGGAAAACTGCTGGCTATGGACAAGGATCCCGCAGCAGTGCAGTCAGCAACGCAGCAGTTTGGCAGTGATCCCCGTTTTGAAATTGAACAGGGTAGTTTCGCGATGCTAGGTCGAATGGTTGCACAGCAGCATTTGCAGGGTCAGGTGAGCGGCCTGTTACTTGACCTGGGGGTTTCCTCGCCGCAACTGGATGATGCTTCCCGTGGTTTCAGTTTTTCCACCGATGGCCCGCTCGATATGCGCATGGACCCCGTGCACGGCATCAGTGCTGCGCAGTGGTTGCAACAGGCTGATGAGCAGCAAATCAGCAAAGTGTTGAAAACCTATGGGGAAGAGCGTTTTTCCTGGCGCATTGCGCGCGCCATTGTTGCGGCACGCAATACACAACCCTTGCAAACTACCGGGCAACTTGCCGAGTTGATTGCTGCGACCGTACCGGTACGTGAAAAGCACAAGCATCCGGCAACCCGCAGCTTCCAGGCAATTCGCATTTATATTAATCACGAGCTGGATGATGTTATTGCCGTGCTTGAGCAGGTTCCGGATTTGCTCGCGGTTCACGGTCGTATGGCGGTTATCAGTTTTCACTCGCTGGAAGACCGCATTGTTAAACGTTTCATTCGTGATGAGTACCGTGGCGAGCAACCCCCGCAAGAATTTCCGTTGGCCGGCATGGATTACCAGCCACGCATGAAACCGGTAGGCAAGGCCATTCGTGCCAGTGACGACGAGGTCGCGAGCAACCCGCGTGCCCGCAGTGCAGTGTTGCGCATTGCCGAGCGGTTGCAATGACTGTGCGTCCACTCAATCAGATTCTTGTCTTGCTGGCAGTGATTGTTACCTCCGTTGGTGTTGTGTATTCAAAGCATCAGGCACGCAAGTTGTTTGTCGAGTTACAGGCACTGGGTAATGAGCGCGACAACATGGATATTGAGTGGGGCCAGTTACAACTCGAGCAAAGTACGCTGACCACACACGGGCAGGTTGAACGTGCTGCGCGTGATCAGCTTGGCATGGTCAATCTGTCCGCGGACAACATGGTCATTGTGAAGCCATGAATCATCATCGAGACACCATGAACTTTGACGGCCGCCGTACCTTCCTGTTTTTATGCATGGCACTGGCGGCTGTGGCACTGCTATGGCGTGCGGTTTGTCTGCAGGTGCTGGACACGGAATTCCTGCAGTCACAGGCTGATGCGCGCCACCTGCGCGTGGTGTCATTGCCGGCACACCGTGGCAAGATCCTGGACCGCAACGGAGAGCCGCTGGCGATCTCTACACCGGTAGAATCGGTGTGGGTCAATCCACAGGCATTGGGCAGTGAGCAACAGCGGATTCCCGAACTGACAAAACTGCTGTCCCTCGATTACGACAAGGTGCAGCGCCTGCTGGCAAGTCGTGCAGACCGGGAGTTTATTTATTTGCGGCGCCACATCAGTCCGGGTCTCGCGTCACAGGTCGCTGCACTGAAAATTCCCGGTGTCTATCTGCAGCGTGAATACCGTCGCTATTATCCGGGTGGTGAGGTTACTGCGCACATTATAGGTTTTACCAATATCGATGACTCGGGCCAGGAAGGTATTGAACTGGCCTATGAAGAGTGGCTGGATGGCGAGCCCGGTGCCAAGCGTGTTGTCAAGGACGGCAATCACAAAATTATCGAGGATGTTGAAAGTATCAGGCGTCCACGTCCTGGCAAGGACCTGGTTCTCAGTATAGATCGTCGCATCCAGTACCTTGCCTACCGTGAGTTGAAGGCTGTCATGAAAGAACACAAGGCGCGTTCGGCATCTGCCGTGGTGCTGGATATTAAAAATGGCGAAGTCATCGCGATGGTGAATCAGCCATCATTCAATCCGAACAAGCGCCAACAGTTGCGCAGTTCCAGCATGCGAAACAGGGCTGTGACCGACGTGTTTGAACCAGGCTCTACCATGAAGCCGTTTATTGTTGCGAGCGCGCTGGAAAGCGGGCGCTATCAGCCGGAAACGCCGGTCAGTACTTCGCCAGGCTGGCTGCGTGTGGGTGTGAATACGGTGCGTGACGTGCATGACTACGGGCTACTGGATGTGTCCGGTGTTATTCGCAAGTCCAGTAATGTCGGTATCTCCAAGATCGCCTTGTCGCTGCCCGCTGACGAAATCTGGACCCTGTTAACGGAGCTTGGTTTTGGTGCGCAGACCTTTAGTGGTTTTCCGGGCGAAGCCTCCGGTCTGTTGTCCTATCACGGTGACTGGAATGCAATAGAGACCGCAACGCTGGCCTATGGCTACGGTGTGTCCGTGACACCCCTGCAACTGGCACAGGCCTATGCCGTGCTGGCGACGGGCGGTATCAAGCGTTCGGTGGTTTTTTTGCGGGATAGTGATGTGACCGAAGAGCGTCGTATAATGCCGGCTGTAATTGCACGGCAGGTCCGCAATATGCTGGAGCAGGCAGCGGGTCCCAATGGCACGGCGCCGCTGGCGCAAGTGCCTGGTTATCGCGTTGCCGGTAAAACCGGCACGGTAAAGAAATCGTCCGTCGGTGGTTATTCAAGTAACAAGTATCTGGCCGTGTTTGCCGGCATGGCGCCAGCCAGTGATCCCCGCTTTGTTATGGTGGTGATGGTCGATGAGCCCGCTAACGGAAAATACTATGGTGGCCAGGTGGCTGCACCGGTTTTTTCGAAGGTCATGGCCGGGGCCCTGCGCCTGATGGCTGTTCCTCCCGATGATGTACCGTTGCTGCAAACGCGGCTGACCGGAGAGGAGGAGCCTGCATGATGACGGCCGAATTAATGGCGGCAGCGCATACCCTGGGCGGATTGTTGCAGGGCCTTGAAGGTGTCAGTGTCACGCACGATAGTACGGTGACCGGGCTTGCAATGGATAGTCGCAAGGTGCAGGTGGGTGACCTGTTCATGGCGGTTGCCGGTACCCGGGAGCACGGTATGCAGCATGCGCGACAGGCGATTGCACTGGGGGCCTCGGCAGTTGTCTGGGAGCCTGTCAGTGGCAATGCCAGCCTGGCAGAAACGGCAGCCTTGCTACCGGTGCCGGTTATAGGGGTACCGGACCTGGGGCAGCTGGTTGGCCTGATAGCGGACCGTTTCTACGGTCACCCGTCACGCGGAATGTTCACTATTGGCGTGACTGGTACCGACGGTAAAACCTCGTGCAGTCATTTTATTGCGCAGGCGTTGAACAGTGATGACCGTCGCTGCGGGGTGATTGGAACACTCGGCTATGGTTTGTATGACGAACTCTCAACGGCGACACATACGACACCGGATGCCTTGACGGTACAGCAGACCCTGTGTTCCATGCAGAAAGCTGGTGCACGCTGTGTCGTTGCGGAAGTTTCCTCACACGCCATGGATCAGGGACGTGTCCGTGGTGTGACTTTTGATCTGGCCGTACTGACCAACCTGACGCGTGATCACCTGGATTATCACGGCGATGTCGAGGCCTATGCGGAAGCCAAGCGTAAACTGTTTCACGCTGACGGCTTGCGCTACGCCGTGATCAATGCAGATGACGGTTTCGGCAGTGCCTTGCTGGATGCCATACCGCCTGGTGTTGCTCCCATTGCCTATCGCCTGGAGAACGATCCATTCAGGACGCGTTTCCCGGCCCAGTGGGTGATTGGGCGCAACCTGCAGTTTGACGCCAGCGGGCTGAGTATGGACGTCTATACACCGTGGGGCAGTGGCCCATTGAAATGCGGTTTGCTGGGACGTTTTAATGCCAGCAATTTGCTGGCGACACTTGCCAGCCTGTGTGTTGCCGGTCTGCCATTTGCAGAGGTGATGAAACGTCTTGCGGAAACAGACACCGTGCCGGGACGCATGGAGCGTTTTGACATGGGGATCGGGCATCCGCTGGTAGTGGTGGATTATGCGCACACTGCCGCGGCGCTGGAAGCCGTGTTGCAGTCCTTGCGTGCACATTGCCGTGGCAAAATGTGGTGTGTTTTTGGTGCCGGCGGTGACCGCGACCGTGGCAAGCGTCCACTGATGGGTGCCATTGCCGAACGCTATGCCGATGCGATTGTGCTGACGGATGACAACCCGCGTACTGAAGATGCAAAGCGGATTGTCAGTGATGTCTGTTCCGGCTTGAAAAATCCCGCTGTTGTTCATGTCGAGCATGAGCGGGCACATGCCATCGATTGGGCATTGCAGCATGCCGGTGAACACGACATTGTCCTGATTGCCGGCAAGGGTCATGAAACGGTACAAGTTGTCGGTACCCGGGCAGTACCTTTCAGCGACCGCGAGTACGTTAGGGCGGTTGCGCGGGACTGGTCTCGATGATGGCAATGCAACTGTCGCAGGCCGCAGAGGTGCTGGATGGCCGTTTATCGGGTGACGATGTCGCGTTTCGTGGCATCAGTACCGACACGCGCACGCTGCTACCGGGGTCACTGTTTATTGCCCTGCAGGGCCCCAATTATGATGGCCACACCTTTGTTGAAAAAGCACGCGAACAGGGGGCGGCGGCTGCCGCAGTGAGCCGGCCCTGTGACTCGTCATTGCCACAAATGGAAGTGCTGGATACACGTCTGGCGCTGGGCCGGCTGGGAGCGTTCTGGCGGCAACAGTTTTCTCTGCCGGTGGTGGCGATTACCGGCAGTAACGGCAAGACCACGGTGCGTGCCATGACCGAGTCGATTCTCTCCGGTTGTGGCCGTGCCCTGTCAACGCAAGGCAACCTGAATAATGACATTGGCCTGCCGCTGACGCTGGCACGCCTGGATTCCGATAATCAATATGCAGTGCTGGAAATGGGTGCAAATCATTCCGGCGAGATCAACTACCTCGCCGGACTGGCGCAAGCAACGATTGCCGTTGTCACGAATGCAGGGCCGGCACACCTGGAGGGATTTGGTGATCTTGAGGGCGTGGCGCGGGCAAAAGGTGAGTTGTTCGCCCGTCTGGAAGCCAGTGGTACGGCCGTCATAAATGCCGATGATGTGTTCGCACCCTTGTGGCGCTCGCTGGCCAGTCATTGCCGGATTGTGGATTTTGGCCTGGACAGCGATGCTGTGGTGACGGCTGAGTGGGCAGGTAACAGCCACGGCAGTGATGTCCTTCTTAAAACGTCACAAGGCGAGATTGAACTGCGCCTGCCGTTGCCCGGCAAACATAACGTCATGAATGCGCTGGCCGCCTGTGCCGCTGCGCAGGCGGCAGGTGCCGACCTGGCTGCGATCAAACATGGACTGGAGTCTCTGTCACCGGTTGCCGGCCGCTTCAATGTCCATACTCTGCCTGGTCATATCACTCTGATCGATGACACCTACAATGCGAACCCTGAATCATTACAGGCGGCCCTGGATGTGCTGACGCTCTCGGACGATGACAGCTGGCTGGTGCTGGGTGATATGGGTGAACTCGGCGCTACCGCTGCCGAGTTGCATGCAGCTGCCGGCCGCCAGGCACGTGCTGCCGGTATCACCAGACTTTACGGTCTGGGTGAGCTGGCACAGCAGGCAGTGGCAGCATTCGATGGCCCCGGTGGTGCATTTTCAACAATGGATGAGCTGCTGCATGCCTTGCGTACGGACCTGTCCGGCCCGCTGCATATTCTTGTAAAGGGTTCACGTAGCATGCGCATGGAGCGGGTAGTGGCTGCGCTGGGCGTTACTGCCGGTAGCGGGGGTAAACACTGAGATGCTGTTATATCTTGCCGAATACCTGAGTCAGTACCACAGCGGTTTTGGTGTCTTCCAGTACCTGACACTGCGTGCAATTCTGGGCGTGTTAACGGCGCTGATTATTTCCTTCGTGGTGGGGCCGGAAATGATCCGCCGCCTGGGTCGCTACCAGATCGGGCAGCCGGTGCGTGATGATGGCCCGAAAACTCATCTCGTCAAGGCGGGCACACCGACCATGGGCGGTGCCCTGATCCTGGTGGCCGTGACTGTTGCAACCTTGTTGTGGGCAGATCTTGGCAATCGTTATGTCTGGGTGATGCTGGTGACGACGATATCATTCGGTGCTATCGGCTGGGTGGATGATTACAAAAAACTGGTATTGAAAAACTCGGAAGGCCTGCCGGCACGCAGTAAAATATTCTGGCAGTCAGTCGTTGCCCTGTGTGTTGCGATGTTCCTGTACCTGACGTCAACGACGCCGGCAGAGACAGCATTGATTGTGCCGTTCTTCAAGGGCATTGCGATTAACCTCGGCTGGTTCTATGTGGTACTCACCTTTTTTGTCATTGTCGGGTCCAGCAATGCCGTCAACCTGACAGATGGACTCGACGGGCTCGCCATTTTGCCAACGGTGCTGATTGCGGGCGCACTGGCGGTGTTTGCCTACGTCACCGGTAACGTGAAGTTTTCCGTGTACCTCGGGATTCCCTATATCCGTGACGTCTCCGAGGTGGTGGTTTTTTGTGGTGCCCTGGTGGGTGCCGGTCTCGGATTCCTATGGTTCAACGCCTATCCCGCCATGGTGTTTATGGGTGATGTGGGTGCGCTGGCGCTGGGTGCTGCACTGGGCATCGTTGCAGTACTGGTGCGGCAGGAACTGGTATTCATGGTGATGGGTGGTGTCTTCGTCATGGAGACCGTGTCGGTCATTTTGCAGGTGGCTTCCTACAAGCTCACCGGTCGGCGAATTTTTCACATGGCGCCACTGCATCATCACTTTGAATTAAAAGGATGGCCGGAACCGCGCGTCATTGTGCGCTTCTGGATTATTACCGTGATTCTTGTGCTGGTGGGTTTGGCAACGTTGAAGATACGTTGAGTGACTGCATGTTTATACCGGCAAGCAGCTTGTTTTCAGAATCGAGTGGCAACTAATGGCTATTCCGACAACTGAGATGACAGAGATGTTTGACAAGACGTGCAGAACGCTCGTGGTTGGTCTGGGGGAAACAGGTTTGTCAGTGGCGCGTTTCCTGTCACGACAGGGGGTGCCGGTAGCGATCGTCGACAGCCGCGAGCAGCCACCCGGGCTTGAACGTTTGCGGACTGAACTGCCGGCAGATGTTGCCTTGTTTCTGGGCGAGTTCAATGCCGATGCGTTTGCACGTGCGGAACAAATCGTGATCAGCCCCGGTGTTTCCATGGACGAGCCGGAAATTGCTGCTGCGGTTGCACGGCAGGTGCCGGTAACAGGAGATATTGAACTGTTTGCCCAGACGGTCACGGCGCCGGTGATTGCGGTGACCGGTTCCAATGGCAAGAGTACGGTGGTGACTTTGCTGGGCGCCATGGCACGACGTGCCGCCCTGGATGTCCGTGTCGGTGGCAATATTGGTACGCCCGCACTGGACCTGGTCGAGGCGCAGGAGCCTGATCTATATGTGCTGGAGTTGTCGAGCTTCCAGCTGGAAACACTGCATTCGCTGCGACCACGGGCGGCAGTGGTGCTGAATGTCAGCCCCGATCACATGGACCGCTATCAGGATTTGCAGGCGTACGCTGCCGTAAAGCAGTCGGTCTTCAGGCAGGCTGCGCTGCAAGTGTTCAATCTTGATGACCCGATTGTTGAGTCACTGGTCTACCGGGCGCATCCGCATGTGGGGTTTACCCGCCAGCCGCCGGGCGCCAACGACTATGGGCTGGTTGAGATCGATGGTGCGACCTGGCTGGCGCGCGGTGAATCGCGCCTCATGCCGGCATCCGGGATTTGCATGGCCGGGCAACATAACCTGACTAATGCTCTGGCAGCATTGGCACTGGGTGACGCAGTGGGCATCCCGCTGGACAAGATGATTGACACCCTGGGTGAGTTCCAGGGCCTGTCACACCGCATGCAGTACGTTACCGAGAAAGACGGAGTGCGCTGGTTCAATGATTCAAAGGGGACCAATGTCGGTGCCACGCTGGCTGCAATAGAAGGTGTTGACGGGAAGCTGGTATTGATTGCAGGTGGTGACGGCAAGGGTGCGGATTTCACACCGCTGGCAGATGCCATGCAGCGCAAGGGGCGCGGCGCCATATTGATTGGCAAGGATGCCGCCTTGCTTGAGTCTGTGTTGCAGGGTGTCGTACCCGTCCGGTTTGCGGATGATATGCCGCAGGCCGTCATGCTGGCAGCAGCAATGTCACAACCCGGGGATACTGTGCTGCTATCACCGGCCTGTGCCAGTACCGACATGTACCGTAATTTTGAGATGCGTGGTGAAGCCTACATACAGGCTGTTCGGGAGTATCTGTCCTAGTGGCTGCAGTCGCACAACAGGCGCGTCGCATAGAGGCTGGCAGCTCAAGGATGCCACGCGTTGATTACTGGTTGCTGTTTACTGTGCTGGCACTGGCGCTGCTTGGGCTGGTCATGGTGTCTTCGGCATCAATCACCTTTGCAGACCGTGAAATAGGCCGTCCCTTCTATTACGCGATTCGACAGGCAATATATCTCGGTTGTGGTGTTGTCGCCGGCATGCTGCTGTTCAAGTTGCGACTCATTGACCTGGAACGCATAGGTATGCCGTTGTTGCTGTCAGCATTTGCCATGCTGGTGCTGGTGCTGCTGCCGGGTGTGGGCGTCGAGGTCAACGGGGCATCGCGCTGGATTAACGTCGGCCTGTTTAATGTACAGGTATCCGAGTTGGCCAAGCTGTTTTTTATTATCTATCTTGCCAGCTACCTGGCACGACACGGTGAGGAGGTGCGTACACAAATATCCGGCTTTCTCAAACCCATCGGTTTGCTGGTTATTGCTGCCGTGTTGCTGCTGTGGGAACCTGATTTTGGCGCTACGGTGGTACTTGCTGCCATCGTGATGGGCATGATCTTTATGGCCGGTGTGAAGTTGTTTCAGTTTGGGGGAGTGCTTGGTCTGGGTGCCCTGTTGATGGCGGGTATGGCGGTTTCATCACCGTACCGGATGAAGCGTCTGACGACTTTTATAGATCCCTGGGCTGACCCGTTTGACAGCGGCTTTCAATTGACCCAGTCACTGATTGCCATTGGTCGCGGTGAATGGTTCGGTGTTGGTTTGGGTGCCAGCATCCAGAAACTGTTTTACCTGCCGGAGGCACATACGGATTTTGTGTTCGCGGTACTGGCAGAGGAACTGGGCCTGCTGGGTGTCTGTACCATTATCGTGTTGTATGCCGTACTGGTATGGCGGGCGTTTGTTATTGCAGCGCAGGCTGTCAAGGCAGAAAACTTTTTTGCATCTTACCTGGCCTATGGAATCGGTATCTGGTTCGGCTTGCAGAGCTTTATCAATATCGGTGTCAACATGGGCCTGCTGCCGACCAAGGGTCTGACTCTGCCGCTGATGAGTTATGGCGGCTCCAGTATGGTGGTGATGTGCGCTGCTATTGCTTTGTTGCTGCGTATCGATTATGAAACGCGCTGCACGGCTGCCGGCATGTCGGCCAGTGGTGTTGCCACCGCGACCCTGCGCAGGGCAAAGACGTGATGTCGGTAACCGCAAGCAAGCGACCGGTGCTGATTATGGCGGGTGGAACCGGTGGTCACGTGTTCCCGGCGCTGGCCGTGGCGGCAGAATTGTCGGCCAGGGGCATTGCTGTTTCATGGCTGGGTACACAGCGGGGGCTGGAAGCGCGCGTGGTGCCGGCTGCCGGTTATCCACTTGAGACCATGCGGGTATCCGGCATACGCGGCAAGGGTGTGATGAAAGTGATTTTTGCACCATTCATGTTAATGGTTGCACTGTTTCAGGCACTGACTATCCAGTTGCGCCTGCGTCCGCGTGCGGTGCTGGGCATGGGGGGCTTTGCAGCCGGTCCGGGCGGTGTCATCGCCTGGTTGTTGCGTCGGCCCTTGCTGATACATGAGCAGAATTCGGTTGCCGGAATGACGAACAAGTGGCTGGCACCGCTGGCCCGGACGGTGATGGAAGCATTTCCCGGCAGCCTGCCGGCACGTCGGCAGGCTGTCCACACGGGCAACCCGGTGCGTGCCGAGATTACCCGATTGCCTGCACCCTCTGAACGCTATGCGGAGCGCAGCGGCGCACTCCGTGTGCTGGTTATTGGCGGCAGCCTGGGTGCGCGTGCCTTGAATGAGGTCATGCCGGTAGCCGTCGGTCAGCTTGCTACTGCCCAACAGCTGCAGATTCGCCATCAGACCGGTAGTGCAGACCTGGCGTCGGTGCGAGCGGCCTATGCCTCGTTGGATGTGGATGCAACTGCCGATGCCTTTATTGACGACATGGCGGCCGCCTACTCCTGGGCCGATGTGGTTATCTGTCGTTCCGGTGCCCTGACCGTTGCTGAGCTGGCTGTGGTGGGTGTTGCCTCGATTCTGGTGCCGTTCCCGCATGCCACGGATGATCACCAGACCGGCAATGCACATTTCCTGGCCGATGCCGGTGCCGCGATATTGATGCCGCAGGACGTCATGAGTGCGGAAAAACTGGCCGGGTTGCTCGGAGATTTCTCGCGGCAGCGCAATATGCTGCTGGAGATGGCCTGTCGTGCGCACGAACTGGCCATGCCGGATGCGGCCCGCCGTGTTGCCGAACACTGCCTGCGTGCAGCCGGTATTGATGTGCACCCGACGAGTGCGGGGGCGGCAGCATGAGTTCTGCATTGCATCCAACGGCCGTTGCTCAACCCCAGGGTATGGGGCGCGTTCGGCGTGTGCACTTTGTCGGCATCGGCGGAGCCGGTATGTGTGGTATTGCAGAAGTAATGCATAACCTGGGTTACGAAGTCAGCGGTTCTGATTTACGCGAAAATGCGGTGACCCGTCGTCTCGCCGGACTGGGCGTCAAGGTACTCATCGGGCATGCGGCGGCTAACGTGACTGCCTGCGACGTGGTCGTTGTGTCAACGGCCATTGATGCGGAGAATCCGGAACTCGTTGCGGCGCGCGAACAGCGTATTCCAGTCGTGCCGCGTGCAGAAATGCTGGCAGAGTTAATGCGCTTTCGTTACGGCATCGGTGTCGCGGGTACCCATGGCAAGACAACCACCACCAGCCTGACTGCCAGTGTACTGGCCGAGGGGGGGCTGGATCCGACCTTTGTGATCGGCGGGCAGTTGAACAGTGCTGCCACAAACGCGCAACTGGGTTCCGGGCATTACCTGGTTGCCGAGGCCGATGAGAGTGACGCCTCTTTTCTGTATCTGCAGCCGTCGATGGCCGTGGTTACCAATATCGATGCAGACCATTTGTCAACCTATGAGGGTGATTTTGGGCGGCTGCGCCAGGCGTTTATTGATTACCTGCATCACTTGCCATTTTACGGGCTGGCCGTGTTGTGTCTGGATGATCCGCAGGTGGCGAATATTCTTTCCGAGGTCACCCGGCCGGTCATTACCTATGGTATTGATGCAGATGCCGACATCAGGGCCAGCGAACTGCATCAGCATGAGCTGCAGACACATTTCCAGGTGCAGCGTCCGGGGCATGACAAGCCCTTGTCCATTATGCTGAATTTGCCGGGTCGGCATAACGTGCTGAATGCACTGGCAGCCATCGCGGTTGCGACGGAACTGGGTGTGTCTGATGAGGCGATTCAGCAGGCCCTGTCGGAATTTCAGGGTATCGGGCGACGTTTCCAGGTGGCCGGTGAAATACAAACCGCTGCAGGCAGTGTCCTTATGATTGACGACTATGCACATCACCCGCGCGAGATCGCACCGACACTGGACGCAGTAAGGGCCGGCTGGCCGGAACGGCGGCTGGTCGTGGTATTTCAGCCGCACCGTTATTCACGTACCCATGACCTGTTCGATGATTTTATACAGGTGTTGTCCGGGGTTGATGTGCTTGTGTTGAGCGAGGTCTATGCAGCCGGTGAGACGCCAATCAGTGGTGCCGATGGTCGCGCGCTATCGCGTGGTATTCGCGCACGAGGTCATGTTGCCCCGATATTTGTTGAAAAACTGGACATGCTGCCGGATGTGCTGGATGACATTTTACGAGATGGCGATGTACTGCTGACCCTGGGGGCTGGTGATATCGGTGCGGCAGCTGTACAGCTGGCGGCTGGTGCAAGGTGAAACGGGGATGATGAGCGCTGAAAAAATACATCACTGGCGTGGCGATTTGAAAGTAAACGAGCCCATGTCACGGCATACCTCCTGGCGGACGGGTGGCAGCGTGCGACGCTTCTACCGACCCGCAGACCTTGATGACCTGTGTGACTTTCTGCAGGAGATGGATCCGCATGAGCCCTTGTTGTGGCTGGGGCTGGGCAGCAACCTGCTGGTTCGCGACGGCGGTTTTCCGGGAACAGTGATTTTTACACTCGGTGCATTGACAGAGCTTGAATGGCTGGACGCTGTGACATTGCGTGCCGGCGCCGGGGTCACCTGTGCAAAGGTGGCGCGTGAGACAGCAAAACAGGGTACCACCGGAGTGGAGTTCCTGGCCGGTATTCCGGGAACCCTGGGCGGCGCGCTGGCCATGAATGCCGGGGCCTTCGGAGGAGAAATCTGGGACCACATTGCCGCAGTGGAAACCATAGACCGAAAGGGTCGCTTGCATAAACGCTTGCCGGAAGAATACCGGGTAGGTTATCGCATGGTTGAAGGGGTGGCAGATGAATGGTTTGTCGCTGCACGGTTATCGCTGCAGCACGGAGACTCCGGGGTGGCACAGTCAAACATCCGCGAGCTGCTGGCACAGCGCACTGCAACGCAACCGACAAACCAGTACAGCTGTGGATCGGTGTTCCGGAACCCGCCCGGGGATCATGCAGCACGACTGATCGAGTCGGCCGGCCTGAAGGGCAGGGTGCTGGGTGGTGCACAGGTCTCGGAGAAACACGCCAATTTTATTGTTAACACGGGTAATGCCAGCGCGGCTGATATCGAAACCCTGATCATCCAGGTGCAGGGCCGTGTTGAGCAGTTGAGCGGTGTGCGACTGGAAACCGAGGTTCGAATTATTGGCGAGCAGGCAGCGCGATGATGGTGGCGCAGTAACAGCATGAATGACAGTACCCACATAAACAGTCAGGCATACGGCAAGGTGGTGGTGCTGATGGGCGGCTGCTCGGCGGAGCGAGAGATTTCACTGCGCAGTGGTACTGCCGTGTTGCAGGCGCTGCAGGCTGCGGGTATTGATGCTCATGGTGTGGATGCGGCCGATGAGCAGTTACACGATACCCTGGCGAAGGGTGGTTTCAGCCGGGCTTTTATTGCCTTGCATGGCCGGGGTGGTGAGGACGGTGTTATCCAGGGACTGCTTGAAAGTACTGGATTGCCTTATACCGGCAGCGGTGTGCTGGGTTCTGCACTGGGTATGGACAAATTGCGTACCAAGCAAGTGTGGCAAAGTGCAGGGCTGCCATCGCCCGGGTTTACGGTGCTTTCGAGTGCGGCTGATGTGGTTCGTGTGCAGGACCGGTTGCAGTACCCTGTGATAGTCAAGCCCTCGCATGAAGGCTCCAGTATCGGTATCACGAAAGTAGATGCTGCGGACGGCTTAATGGCTGCCTGGCGACTGGCTTCCCAATACGATGAGTGTGTGCTCGCCGAGCAATGGGTTGCAGGCATGGAATATACCGCCGGCATTCTGGGTGATGACGTGTTGCCGCTTATCGGCCTCGAAACACCCAATACCTTTTATGACTATGCCGCGAAGTACGAGGTTGATACGACACGCTACCTGATCCCCTGTGGACTGCCTGCTGCACAGGAGAGCGAGTTGCAGTCAATGTCGCTGGCGGCGTTTGCTGCAGTCGGTGCGGCTGGCTGGGGACGCGTTGATTTTATGCTGGATACTGATGGTCAACCGTGGTTGATCGAGGTTAATACGGTTCCCGGATTGACGGACCATAGCCTGGTGCCGATGGCAGCCAGTGCCGCCGGAATCGACTTCGGTGATCTTGTCTGCCGGATACTGGATAGCAGTCTGCATGCCGAGCCACAGGCGGGAAAGGAGGCTGGTTGTGCCTAGGCAGAAGACATCACCCGTCCAGCTTGTAGCCAGTCTGATGAAAGACAATGTGCGTACCATCACCGGCCTGATGCTGATCGCAGTACTGGTTCTCATTGTGTCATTAGCCAAGTATGGCTTGTCGGATCCTTACCGGTTCCCGCTCGATGTGGTGGAGGTCAAGGGTGATTTCCGCTACCTGAACAAACAGCAGTTGCAGGATGCTGTGGCACCCCATGTAGCTGGCGGTTTCTTTACCGTGGATGTCAATGAGATACGTACCGTCGCAGAGCAGTTGCCCTGGGTGTACAAGGCCACGGTGAAGCGGGTATGGCCGGCAACCTTGCGTATACATATAGAGGAACAGCAGGCGACTGCCCGCTGGGGTGAGCAGGGTTACCTGAACAGAAATGGCGAGCCATTTTTCCCGAAAGAGATCAATCTGTCTCTGCAGTTGCCGGCATTGGCAGGTCCGGAGGGGCACGAACTAAAGGTGCTTGAGAGTTTCCATGGGGTGACAAAAATGCTGGCCCCGTTGGGGATACCGGTCACCAGAATGGAGCTCGATAGTCGCCGTGCCTGGCACCTGCAAGTTGGTGATAGTGTGTTGCTGGAGCTCGGGCGCGTGGATACCCGGGTGCGCTTGCGGCGTTTTATAAGCGCCTATCCGACGGTATTTGCAGCTCGAATTGAGGACCTGAGACGGGTTGATTTGCGCTACAGCAACGGTTTTTCGGTTTACTGGCAACAGTTGGCCTCGGAATCGGCCGTGGATACACAGGGTTAGGAAAGCAGGAAATTATCGGAATGCCGAGAAAAGTGGAAAAGAATTTGATCGTGGGTCTGGATATTGGCACCTCAAAGGTGGTGGCAATTGTTGGTGAGGTCATGCCGGATGGCGACCTTGAGGTGATAGGCATTGGTTCAAACCCCTCTCGTGGTCTGAAAAAGGGTGTTGTCGTTAACATCGAGTCGACCGTGCATTCAATTCAACGCGCGGTGGAAGAGGCTGAATTGATGGCGGGTTGCCAGATTCATTCCGTGTATGCCGGAATTGCAGGCAGTCATATTCGCAGCCTGAATTCCCATGGCATTGTCGCTATCCGTGACAAGGAAGTTACCGCAGGCGATATCGAGCGCGTGATAGATGCTGCGCGGGCCGTGGCGATACCTGCCGACCAGAAGATACTGCACATCCTCCCGCAGGAGTTCGTGATTGATAACCAGGGGGGTATTCGCGAACCTGTAGGTATGTCGGGTGTACGCCTGGAAGCCAAGGTGCATATGGTGACGGGTGCTGTAAGTGCCGCCCAGAATATTATCAAGTGTGTTCGCCGCTGTGGGCTGGAGGTGGATGACATTATCCTGGAACAGCTGGCATCCAGTTACTCGGTACTGACCGATGATGAAAAGGAGCTCGGTGTTTGTATTGTTGATATCGGTGGTGGCACGACGGACATCGCGGTGTTTACCGAAGGTGCCATACGACATACCGCAGTCATACCCATTGCCGGCGACCAGGTGACGAATGACATTGCCGTTGCCTTGCGCACTCCGACCCAGCATGCCGAGGAAATCAAGATCAAGTACGCCTGTGCACTGACCCAGATGGCCAGTTCCGAGGAAAGTATTGAAGTGCCAAGTGTGGGTGACCGTGCGCCGCGTCGACTTGCGCGTCACACACTGGCCGAAGTCGTTGAGCCGCGCTACGAAGAGCTGCTGATATTGATACAGGCGGAACTGCGTCGCAGCGGCTTCGAAGATCTGGTTGCTGCCGGTATCGTGTTAACCGGCGGCAGTGCCAAGATCGAGGGACTGGTTGATCTGGCCGAGGAAGTTTTTCATATGCCGGTGCGTCTGGGTGTGCCCCAGTATGTTACCGGTCTTGTCGATGTTGTACGAAATCCGATTTATGCGACTGGTGTCGGTTTGCTGTTGTTTGGCCATCACAACCGTGATCAACGGTCGATGGATATTGGTCTGGGTAAGGGCGTACGTAGTGTATGGGATAGGATGAAGGGCTGGTTTCAGGGAAATTTCTAGGGGTCTGTCGGACTCCAGGGTTGTTGGTTATGACTGTAACAGTGCGGTGATGTTCGGTGAGTTTGGTACGAACGCACTTTAACTGTTGTTTATTCATTGGACTATTTTGTTGTTTCTACTAAGGAGGAGACATCATGTTTGAACTTTTGGACTCATGTGGGCAAAGCGCGGTAATCAAGGTAATCGGTGTCGGTGGCGGTGGCGGTAATGCTGTTCAGCACATGGTAGATGCAAATATTGACGGTGTGGAGTTCATCTGTACGAATACAGATTCACAGGCACTGAAGAATATGTCGGCACGAATCACACTACAGATTGGTACAGACATCACCAAGGGACTGGGTGCTGGCGCAAATCCGGATGTCGGGCGTCAGGCCGCGCACGAAGATCGTGACAGGATTGCAGAAGCCATCGAAGGTTCTGATATGCTGTTTATTACGGCCGGTATGGGGGGTGGAACGGGTACTGGTGCGGCACCTGTTGTGGCATCCATTGCCAAGGAATTGGGCATCCTCACGGTTGCTGTCGTCACCAAGCCGTTTACCTTTGAAGGCAACCGGCGTTTGCATGTCGCACATAACGGAATCAAGGAGCTTAGCCAGTATGTGGATTCCCTGATTACCATTCCGAACGAGAAGCTGCAGTCGGTACTGGGTAAACAAATCAGTCTGCTGGATGCATTCCGGTCGGCCAATGATGTGCTGCTGGGCGCGGTACAGGGAATAGCCGAGTTGATTACCCGTCCAGGTCTGATTAACGTCGATTTCGCAGACGTTCGCACCGTCATGTCGGAAATGGGTATGGCCATGATGGGTTCAGGGACCGCCAAGGGTGACGACCGGGCACGTGAAGCTGCCGAAGCTGCGATAGCCAGTCCGTTGCTGGAGGATATCGACCTGATGGGCGCCAATGGCATCCTGGTTAATGTAACGGCCGGCATGGACCTTGCTATCGGTGAATTTGAAGAGGTGGGTAATACAGTGAAGGAATTTGCCTCCGAGAATGCCACGGTGGTCGTCGGTACCGTGATTGACCCGGATATGCGCGAAGAGTTGCGTGTTACCGTGGTGGCGACCGGTCTGGGGTCGGATGTGAAGGAAAAGCCTACCGAGCAAGCTCCAACACTGGTACATGTGAACAAGACAGAGTCCGGTAGCGAAGATTTTGATCGCCCGACCGTGTTGCGAAATAAATCCAAGGCGGCACAGCGTGCACGGGCCACCGGGGGCAATTCTGCCGAGGATATGGACTATCTGGATATCCCGGCCTTCCTGCGCCGCCAGGCAGACTAGATCTGTAGATGTGGACAGGGTCCTGGCTGTCAGGCAGCCAGGACCGGTCGTCCTCATCTATATATACTGTTTATGCCTGAATTGAATGTATGTATGATTCTGTCATTGTAATGACGGATTTATACACGAATGTGAGTTGCTTCTTTGCGTAGCCAAGTACCTGTGCTACTATCACTGCGGCTTTTCTGGTACTTGTCTGAGGAATACGGCTGAATTGCGAGGAATAAAGCCATGATTCGACAACGTACTCTCAAAAATGTGATTCGCGCCACTGGCGTGGGTTTGCACACGGGCGAGAAAATTTACCTGACACTTCGACCGGCACCGGTCGATACCGGTATTGTATTTTGCCGTGTGGATCTGGACCAGGTTGTACAGATCCGGGCGCGTCCTGAAAATGTCGGTGATACTCGCCTGTCAACTACCCTGGTCAATGGTGATGTACGGATATCAACCGTAGAACATTTGCTGTCAGCGATGGCGGGTCTGGGTATCGATAATGCCTACATTGATCTGAGTGCGGCTGAAGTTCCAATCATGGACGGTAGTGCCGGACCCTTCGTGTTTCTGATCCAGTCAGCTGGTATTGAGGAACAAAATGCACCCAAGCGGTTTATTCGTATCAAGCGGGCGGTGCAGGTAGAGGATGAGGACAAGGTTGCACGGTTTGAGCCGTTTGACGGGTTCAAGGTTGGTTTCACCATAGAATTTGACCATCCGGTATTCAAGTCAAATACCCAGCATTCTGAAATTGATTTCTCCACAACGTCTTTTGTGAAGGAAGTCAGTCGAGCAAGAACCTTCGGGTTCATGCACGAAATCGAGCAGTTGCGGGAACGCAAGCTGGCACTGGGTGGCAGTCTCGATAATGCTGTGGTGCTGGATGAATACCGGGTGTTGAATGAGGATGGACTGCGTTATCGCGACGAATTCGTGAAACACAAAATCCTGGATGCCATTGGTGATCTCTACCTACTGGGACACAGTCTGATTGGTGCATTTAACGGGTATAAATCAGGGCATGCCCTGAACAATAAACTGCTGCGAGCCCTGATGGCAGATGAATCGGCCTGGGAAGAAGTGACGTTTGATGATGTCACTGAGGCCCCGATTTCATTTCTGCAACCAGTACCTGTTAGCTGAGCAAATTCCTCGCAGTGACCTGATTTCTGCTGTTCCAGTCGGTTCAGCGGTAAAGTTGCCGGTTGGCAATCCGTAGTAGTGCAGTTTTCAGCCCGGGGTCCGATATAGACTGTGCCACTTGTTGCAGTGCGGCCTTACTTTCTTTACTGCACTGAATCGTGGTTTTTCGGTGTTCGGTGGGAATATTCCTCTCAGGCGGGCGAACACGAACCCGAACTGTGCGCAGCTTCACGTTTTGAGTGTGACTGAGTTGCTTTACTAATTGAGGTGCATGGAAGCGCAGGCGGGCCGCCCAAACCGGTGAATCAGTCGCAAGCACCAGGGTCTCTTCCCGGATGGCAAGCAGACGGCAGTGTGCATTCAGGGGCTCGGGCAACAGCTCCTGTAGTAAAGCTTCCAGTGCCATCAGGGCTCTGGCCTGGGAAACAAGACGGGAATACTGGCTTCCTCCAAGCAGTTTCCTGATTTTCAAGGGATTGCTCATACGGTACTTGAGTGGGTTTGAATATGAACATCATACTGTTTACAAGCAAGCGCGGACAGGTCTGGAATTATGAAATCAACCTGTTGCATGCGGCCCTCACGGTTGTCTTTGGACTGATCGTGTTATTTGCTGCTGCAGTGTATACCGGTGTACGACTTGGAAATGATGAGCTGAAATATGTAGTGGACTGGCAGGATGTTGTGAGTGGGCAACAGGCCGAGATTGCCGAGGCCAGGCTGGATGCCCAGGCTGATATCGATGCGCTGACATTACGTTTGGGCCAGATGCAGGCGCAAATGCTACGTTTGAATGCCCTCGGTGGACGGCTGGTCGGCCAGAGCGACCTGGACAAGGCCGAATTCGATTTTAATGCAGTTCCGGCAGTGGGCGGTCCAGAGGATGTTGCGAACAGGCAATCAGTGCCGCTGGCCGACTTTCTGTCCATGCTCGATCGGTTGGAAGCAGAGATGGAAGACCGGGATCAGAAGCTCTCGGTGCTGGAATCGCTGTTGATGAGCAGGAGTCTGAGTGAGCGTGTCATGCCTTCCGGTCGACCCGTAGAGGATGGCTGGTTGTCTTCCCGCTACGGCAAGCGCAACGACCCGTTTAGCGGTAAACAGGACTTTCACAAGGGCCTGGATTTTGCTGGCAAGAAGGGCTCCGAGGTGATTGCCGTGGGTGATGGTGTGGTGAGCTGGGCCGGTAAAAAGTCCGGTTACGGGAAGCTGATCGAGATTAACCACGGGAATGGCTACGCTACGCGCTATGGCCATAATCAAAGCCACATGGTAAAGGTTGGTGATACCGTCAAAAAAGGCCAGCAAATAGCGCTGATGGGATCGACCGGCCGCTCAACCGGGCCGCATGTACATTTTGAAGTGCTGCGCAATGGTAAAAAGGTAAACCCTTCCGAATTTATTGGCGAGTAATCGCAGAATAATCTCCGCATTCGAGCTGGCACATCCGTGGCCCTGACTACACCGTTTACGCCGTTTCGAACTGCTAATTTGCAGGGACTTGCGGTATCATGCGTGCTCCGTTTATCACTGCTTTTTTCAGGAAATTCATGGCACTTAAAATATTCAGCAAGCTGCTCGGCAGTCGCAATGACCGCCAGCTTAAGCGTATGTCGCGGGTTGTCGCCAAAATCAACGACATGGAGCCCGATTTCAAGGCATTGTCTGATGAAGCACTCAGGGCGAAGACGGATGAATACCGCAAACGACAGGCTGATGGTGAGTCCCTGGATGACTTGCTCCCTGAAGCGTTTGCGGCTGTACGTGAAGCGGCCTGGCGTACGCTGGAGATGCGTCATTTCGATGTACAGCTGATTGGTGGCATGGTCCTGCATCAGGGGAAGATTGCTGAAATGCGTACCGGTGAAGGCAAGACACTGGTCGCGACCCTGGCCGCTTACCTGAATGCACTGAGCGGTGATAGCGTGCATGTTGTTACCGTTAATGATTACCTGGCCCGGCGTGATGCCGACTGGATGGGGCAGGTGTTCACGTTCATGGGGATGACCACGGGCGTTATACTTTCCGGTCAGTCTTTCGAAGCAAAAAAAGCGGCCTATGAGGCGGATATCACTTACGGAACCAATAACGAGTTCGGCTTTGATTATTTACGGGACAATATGGCATTTACTGCCAATGACCGTGTTCAGCAGGGCCGCAATTTTGCCATTGTTGATGAAGTTGATTCCATTCTCATCGATGAGGCACGAACACCGCTGGTTATCTCGGGTCCGGTTGACGAGCGTTCTGATCTGTACACAAAAATGAATGCCTTGATAGGTGAGCTGAAACCACAGGAAGAGGAAGACGAGCCGGGCGATTACACGCTGGAGGAGAAAAACAAGCAGATATACCTCACTGATGCCGGGCACGAACATGTGGAAGCATTGCTGACACACGGTGGTTTGCTGGCAGAAGGCGAGAGCCTTTATGATGCCGCTAATCTGGGGCTGATGCATCATCTTAATGCGGCAATGCGTGCACGTTTGTTGTTCCAGAAAGATGTCGATTACATCATTCAGGACGGCAAGATCGTTATCGTGGACGAGTTCACTGGTCGTACCATGCCTGGGCGGCGCTGGTCTGAAGGTCTGCACCAGGCTATTGAGGCAAAAGAAGCGGTACCCATCCAGAATGAAACCCAGACACTGGCTTCAATAACCTTTCAGAATTATTTCAGGACCTATAGCAAACTCTCCGGCATGACCGGTACAGCGGATACCGAGGCCTTCGAATTACAGCAAATCTATGGCCTGGAAGTTGTGGTGATCCCGACCCACAATCCGATGATCAGGAATGACATGGGTGACCTTGTGTACCTCACCATGGAGGAGAAGTTTGATGCCATCATGGAGGATGTGCGTGATTGTCAGAAACGCGGCCAGCCGGTACTCGTGGGTACGGCATCCGTTGATACTTCGGAATACCTGTCAAATCTGCTGAAGAAGGCAAATATCAAACATGCCGTACTGAATGCCAAACAGCATGAAAAGGAAGCCTATATTGTTGCGCAGGCCGGACGACCGGGAACGATTACCATTGCTACCAATATGGCCGGTCGCGGGACGGATATCGTACTCGGTGGCAACCTGCAGGTTGAACTCGACAGTCTTGAGAATCCGGATGACGACACGATCAGGAAACATACTGAAGCATGGCAGCAACGCCATGCGGCAGTGATAGCGGCCGGTGGCTTGCATATTGTTGGTACGGAGCGGCATGAATCCCGGCGCGTGGATAACCAGTTGCGTGGCCGTTCCGGACGGCAGGGTGATGCAGGTTCCAGTCGCTTCTACCTGTCACTCAAGGATAATCTGATGCGTATTTTTGCTTCAGACCGGGTGGCGGGACTGATGCAAAAACTTGGCATGGAAAAAGGTGAGGCAATTGAGCATCCCTGGGTGTCCAAGGCAATCGAAAATGCGCAACGAAAAGTTGAGCAGCATAACTACAACATGCGAAAGACCTTGCTGCAGTATGACGACGTGGCGAATGATCAACGTACAGTGGTCTATGAGCAGCGCAATGAATTGATGGAAACTGATGATATTACAGACATCATCGATGCTGTCCGTCACGATGTCGTCAATTCCCTGATCAGCGTATACATGCCCCCGGGTTCACTCGACGAGCAGTGGGATGTACCCGGGCTGGAAGAAGCACTGACAAAGGAGTATGGCCTGGAGATACCGGTAGGAAAATGGCTGGATGAAGACGATGAGTTGCACGAGGAAACGCTGCGTGACCGGATCCTTGAATCGATGATTTCGGCGTACAAGGAGAAGGATGCACAGGCCGGTGCAGAGGTGCTCAGGCATTTTGAGAAAGCCGTGATGTTGCAGATACTGGATGGTGCCTGGAAAGAACATTTGGGCGCAATGGATTACCTGAGGCAGGGTATCGGTTTGCGTGGATATGGCCAGAAAGATCCAAAGCAGGAATACAAGAAAGAAGGCTTTGCCATGTTTACAGACATGCTAGAACGTATCAAGCATGAAGTTATCGGTGTTCTGTCGAAGGTACAGGTGCGTGCCGAGGCCGATGTCGATGCTGTAGAGCAACAGCGGCGCAGTCAGTCACAGGTCAAGTACCAGCATGACCAGGCAAACTCCATTGGGGAGGCCCCGGAGAAGGTAGAAGAAGAGGAACATAAGCCGTTCACCCGTCAGGGCAGGAAGATCGGCCGTAATGAGCCGTGTCCCTGCGGTTCCGGGAAAAAATACAAGCAGTGCCATGGCAAGTTGACTTGAGTAACTCCTTACCCGTATTGCATCCAGTTAACGGGTTTCGTCTGGGAACGACATCTGCCGGCATAAAAGCCCCCGGTCGTCCCGATCTGGTCGTGATGGAATTGGTCGCTGGATCAAGCACTGCGGCTGTCTTTACACAGAATGCCTTCTGTGCGGCCCCCGTCATTGTTGCACGTGAGCATCTGGGGCAGCAGCAACCTGGCTACCTGTTGATCAATACAGGTAATGCGAATGCCGGTACCGGTGATTCGGGTATACGGGATGCCAGGCAGTGTTGTGTGGCATTGGCCGGGTACGCCGGTTGTTCATCACAGGCAGTATTACCTTTCTCTACCGGTGTTATTGGAGAGCCGCTCCCTGCCGACAAGATTCAGACAAGTCTGCCATCTGCACTGGAACAGCTGGATGAAAATGGCTGGGACGCAGCTGCCACCGGCATTCTGACGACAGACACGGTCCCGAAAGGTGCATCAAAAAGGATAGTGCTGGATGGGCGGACAATCACGATAACCGGTATCGCCAAGGGTGCCGGAATGATCCGCCCGGATATGGCGACGATGCTGGCGTTTATTGCAACGGATGCAGTGCTTGAACCTGAGGCTTTACATGACTGCTTGCTGGCTGCCGTTGAAAAGTCATTCAATCGAATTACCGTCGATGGTGACACCTCAACCAATGATGCATGTATTCTGGTTGCAACCGGCAAGAGTGCGATACCTGCAATCGCAAAAGATGACGTGAACTATGGTCTGTTCTGCACCGCAGTGACCGAGGTTTGCATGCAGCTGGCACAGGCGATTGTTCGGGATGGTGAAGGCGCGACACGTTTTGTCACGGTTGCTGTTGATGGTGGTGAGAGTACCGATGAATGTTTGAAGGTTGCCTACACGATTGCCCATTCGCCATTGGTGAAAACGGCGCTGTTTGCCGGCGATCCCAACTGGGGACGAATACTGGCCGCGGTTGGTCGTGCGGGTATAACCGGACTGGACCTGGATAATGTTCAGATATATCTTGATGATGTCTGCATTGTTCGTGCTGGTGGACGTGCGCCCGAGTACACGGAAGCAGCCGGACAGCAGGTGATGAACAAGGATGAAATAACGATAAGGGTCATTCTTAACCGGGGAGATTATGCCGAAGAGATCTGGACCTGTGATTTATCCTATGATTACGTGAAAATCAATGCTGAGTATCGTACCTGATAGTCAGGCAGGTGTTCTTGGACAGCCACCTGGGGGTGCCGTTCGGACTGGCGGGTATTAGCGTACAGTGAGAACAGAAACCGGGCGTATTCATGTGGCTGTAGCAGCAATCTTTGATGAGCAGCGCAGGGTGCTGCTCAGCAAGCGGCCGGCACAGGTTCATCAGGGTGGCTTATGGGAATTCCCGGGCGGGAAGATTGAGGAGCGGGAAACGGTTGAAGAGGGGCTGCGGCGTGAGTTGCAAGAGGAACTTGGAATCACGCCTGCGGATACACGGCCATTGATCCGTATCGTACATGATTATCCTGACAAGTCCGTGTTGCTGGACGTTTGGCGGGTAGACAGGGTTAATGGTGTTCCTCGCGGTCTTGAGGGACAGCAAATACAGTGGGTGCCGGTTGATCAGTTGCAGTCATACCCGTTTCCAGCTGCCAATCTCCCCATTATCAAGGCAGTCAGTCTGCCAGAGTATTATCTGATCACACCGGAGCCGGGCAGGGAGACTGTCCGCTTCCTTGCAGATCTTGAATATACGCTCGCACACGGTGTGTCCTTGCTGCAGCTGCGTGCCCGGCAGCTGCCTGATAGCGACTATAGGGCGTTGATTCCAGAAGTGTTGCAGCGATGCCGGCAAGCAAATGCGCGCCTGTTACTGAATGCGGATCCGCAGCTCGCGAGCGAGTTTGGAACTGCCGGTGTGCACCTCACCAGTGAACGGCTGATGGCTTTGACGACGCGGCCACTGAACGACGCTTATCTCGTGTCCGCCTCTTGTCACACGCAGGGAGAGCTGGAACACGCGGTTAAGCTGGGACTGGATTTTGTTGTTGTCTCGCCGGTGCGGAAGACGTCCAGTCATCCGGGGGTACGGACGCTGGGCTTTTCCGGGTTCCATGATCTAACCGAGCGGGCCTCGATCCCGGTTTATGCGCTGGGTGGTATGCAGGTAGTGGATCTGCCGACTGCTTTTCGTCACGGTGGACAGGGCATTGCAGCAATACGCGGGTTGTGGGGTTAGTTGTCCAGGTCGGACGATGACGGTGGTACATCCTGCCCGGGGATATGGTTGTTCTCATCAAACCAGCTGCCCAGATCAATCAGCTTGCAACGCTCGCTGCAAAAAGGGCGCCAGCGCTGTTCCTTGCTCCACTGCACTGCAGTACCGCAGGTAGGGCATTTTACAGTATGCGGAGGTTTCCCACGAATCATGTACACCACACTAGATCACGCAGCAGGCAAGCTCAAACTCGACATCCTGATCGGTCTGTTTGGCGCGTTCCTCGGCATTAGGGAATATCAAGAAGCGTGCAGTAAAACGGTGGCGTCCGCCACTCAGTTCTGCGAAGTAGGGGAGGTCGGGCGATAGCGCTATTCTGACCAGCTGGCAGGGTCGGTTGGGATCCAGCGTCCGTTGAAATATGCCCCCGCTTGCCAATGTCAATTGCATTGCCGTACTGTTCCTTGTCAGCTTTAAAAGGAGTTGAATAGCCTGACCAATGGCATCGAAATGTCCAAGCCAGAAGGCAAGGTCCCGGGTACGGTTCTTGGCCGGTTGCTTAAGCCAGTAGTGAAACGCCGGTAAATCAAAATCACAGGTACCGCCAGGTATGGCGCAACGCTTCCGAATACTGACAAGAAACTCACTGGCCTTAAGTTCATTTGCAATCTGGCCGTTGATTTGATGCATGTCTTCCATGCGAGCACTAATCTCTGCTAGCAGACTGCTGAGCTGGGCATGATCAATGTCGGGATTTTGCTGGTGCCGCTTCAAAGTGGCGGAGTGTCGATCCAGTTCCTTGAGCGTTTCGGATTTCAGGTTGGTATGGCCGGAAATATCGAGTATTTCCAGGATGCAGGTTAGCGTGGCGCGACTGTCCCATTCAGATTCTCTCGGCAGGTGGTAGGATGCCTGCTTAAACAGGTATTCAAGCCGTAGAAAGGTTCTAATTCTTTCGTTCAGCGGCTGTTCGTAGAGGACTTTTTCAGGCACTGACTGGAGCGGCTTGCTTGGTGTGGTATTTGCCGGCTCGCTACTGTCTTTCGCGGGATGCTCCTCTGCTATCGATGTGCCCGAACTAGTGGTCATGTGTGATACCCATATAGTGCCTGTGTAATTTCAGGATGCGGCCGTTAAGCTCATTTACATCCCGGTCATTGACGATAATATCATCCGCGGCAGCGAGTCGCGTATTTCTGTCTGTCTGTGATTTTATTATTGCCATAATAGCATTGTCTGACAGGCCGTCTCTTGCGGCAACCCGTTTGAGCTGTTCTTTTTCAGGAGAATCGATGACCAGTATCCGGTCAACCAGGTCAGTTTGCCGGGTTTCGAGTAATAGTGGAATGACCACGATACAGTAGGGTGTCCTGATGTCCGCCAATAACGTCCTGATACGTTGACGGATTTTAGGGTGCAGGATCGCCTCGAGACGTGATTTCTGGTCGGGGTCTGAAAAGATCCGTTGCCGCATATAATCGCGGTCAAGTTGGCCGTCTGCCGTGACGGCTTCTGTGCCGAAGGTGGAGATGATTTCATCAAGCGCTGTCTGTCCGGGTTCTACCAGCTCACGGGCCAGTAGATCGGCATCAATTACAGGTACACCGAGGGCGCTGAAGCCGTTGGCAACCGTCGTTTTGCCACTGCCAATCCCGCCGGTCAGGCCTACGACCAGTGTTTGTTTGTTACATTTACCCGGTAATTTTATTTCAGCGTTGCTATCGGTCACGTAGGCATTATTGCAGATAAAGCTGGATGATGTCGTTTCCCCATAACAGGGTCATCCAGCCTGCAGCTGCCAGAAAAGGCCCAAATGGCATCGGCTGAGTATGGTCGCGCCCCTTGAGCACTATTAGCAGGATGCCGATGCCGGCTCCTACCACGGACGAGAACAGGATAACGACCGGCAAGGCCTGCCATCCAACCCAGGCACCGATTGCCGCGAGCAGCTTGAAATCACCGTAACCCATGCCTTCCTTGCCGGTGACCAGTTTGAACAGATGAAAAATCGACCACAGTGACAGGTAACCGGCCATTGCCCCAATGAGGCTTGATTGACTGTCTATGAATACATTAAACAGACCGAGAAACAGGCCTGCCCACAACAGCGGCAAGGTGATTGAGTCCGGCAGGATTTGATGGTCGAAATCGATCAGGAATAACGGGATCAGTGCCCAGGTGAATCCAAGAGCTGCAACTGTCTGCAGGCTATAGCCGAAATGCAACGCCGTGATGATTGACAGGAGTGCTGTTGCCAGCTCAACGGTGGGGTAGCGTGGGGAGATTGCAGTACCGCACTCCGTGCAACGGCCCTTAAGAAACAAGTAACTGATTACCGGGATATTCTCAATTGCACTGATACGATGGTTACAATGCGGGCAACGGGATGCCGGTGTCAGCAGGTTGAAGCGTGCCTGTTCCCCGGTTTCCGGAATCGTTTCCCCCAGGTGTTCCCTGCATTCGCTCGTCCAGGCCCTGTCCATGATAATTGGCAGACGGTGGATGACAACATTCAGAAAACTGCCAACGACCAGGCCTGATGTACCCGCGGCTATGATAAAAAATACGGGTGAGGTTTCAAGCAACAGCAAGATTTCCATGAGAATTAGTGGCTATCTCTCGAGTTGCGCGGGGTGCAATTGGAAATCAGATGGCTGCACCCATCTTGAAGATTGGCAGATACATGGCAACAACCAGACCACCGATAAGAACACCCAGGATGGACATAATCAACGGTTCCAGCAAACTGCTGAGAGCATCAACGGCGTCATCCACTTCCTGTTCGTAAAAGTCGGCAACCTTGCTCAACATGGAATCAAGAGAGCCCGATTCCTCACCAATAGCAATCATTTGCTCAACCATGTTCGGGAACAGGCCGGTTTGATTCATGGCGAAAGTCAGCTGCTGACCGGTTGCAACACTGTCGCGCATCATCAAAACGGCATCGGAATACACCACATTACCGGTTGCACCGGCGACAGATTGCAGTGCATCAACCAGTGGAACACCTGCAGCAAACATGGTCGCGAGGGTGCGCGCATAACGGGCAACGGCGGCCTTGTGCATTATGGGGCCAATGACCGGCATCTTAAGGATCATGCGATCCAGAAAACGCCCGAATTTCTGCGAGCGTTTCTTGCCCTCTTTAAAAGCGATCACTATCCCGGTGACTATGCCGAATACAATCCACCAATATGCCTGCATGAACTCGGACAGGTTGACAACAACGCGGGTAAAAGCAGGCAGGTCAGCGCCAAAATTGCTGAACAGCTCTTCAAACTGCGGTACAACGAAAATCAACAGAATGGCCGTGACAATGAAGGCAACGATTATGACGGCTGTTGGATAGAACAGGGCTTTCTTGATCTTGGCTTTCATGACCTCTGTTTTTTCTTTATAGGTCGCGATTTTGTCCAGCAAGGTCTCAAGCACACCCGCCTGTTCGCCGGCACTGACCAGGCTGATCACAAGGTTATCGAAGTACAGTGGGTGCTTGGCCATGGAGTCTGCGAGACTGGTACCGGACTCAATCTCGGCCTTGATATTCAGTAGCAGCTCCTGCATGCCGGCATTTTCATGGCCACGGCCAATGATGTCGAATGCCTGCACCAGCGGGACGCCAGCGGACATCATGGTGGCGAGCTGCCGAAAAAACACGGCAAGGTCTTTGGGTATTATCTTTTTCTTCGCCGATTTCTTAAAAAGGGTACTCTGTTTTTTGACAGTTAGGGGCCTGATACCCTGTTTGCGCAGGTCGGCCTTGATAAGAGCCGGGTTGTTGTTCCGTGTCTGACCCTTGACCTTGACGCCACGTTTGTCGGTGCCGGTCCAGATAAACGTGTCTGGTTGCTTAAGTGCTTTTGCTGCCATTTATCTAGTCCTTTGTTACGCGATCGATTTCTTCAAGACTGGTAATTCCGGCCGCAACCTTTCTCAGGCCGGATTCTCTGAGGTCTGCAACGCCCTCGATCTTGGCCTGTTTTTCAAGCTGTTGGGAATTACCCCCTTCCATAATAATACGTCCCATTTCTTCGGAGACCGGCATGACCTGGTAAATGCCGACGCGTCCTTTATAACCATTAGTGCACTGATCACAACCTACTGCACCAAAAACCTCCAAACC
>Ga0316189_10000478_pt1 | contig 39837 bp, 41 predicted proteins | sample LowCovwburrow_MG_FD_204930 | JGI IMG/M metagenome (GOLD analysis project Ga0316189, IMG submission 204930) | Coastal sediment microbial communities from Maine, United States - Lowes Cove worm burrow | ecosystem: Environmental > Aquatic > Marine > Coastal > Sediment | place: USA: Maine...
TCCAGCGCACGGTCGACGATCTCGATCGCGCGATCGACACCGGCACAGAATCCTCGGGGGTTGGCGAGCAAAACGTCCATCAGCTATTTTCCAGGTCAGTCAGATTCGCGAATTATACGCTTCCGTAAGCAACCGCATCCCTACCCGGCGGATGGGTTTTCGACATTCAATATCTGTACGTCAAAACTGATTTCGCGGCCAGCCAGAGGGTGGTTGAAGTCGACGGTGACCTCCTGGTCTTCGATGGCAACAATGGCCCCTGCGACCTCCTCACCATTTTCGCCGGAAAAACCGATGATCTGACCGGGCTCGAGGTCCATATACTCGGGAAAACGGCTTTTTGGTATAGACTGGATAGCAGACTCATCGCGCTCACCGAAAGCCTGTCCTGGCATCAGGGTCAACCGTTGGCGGGCCCCTGCCACGAGTCCTATCAGTGCCAGCTCCAGGCCTTTATCGATGCTGCCGTCACCCAGAACAAATGACACCGGCTGATCGTTAAAACTGCTCTCAACCAGCATACCGTCAGCGAGTGCCAGCGAAAAATGCATGGTAACGGAAGAACCGATGGTGATCTGCATTTCAGTTGTCCTTGCGCTGCAGGAACAAACCATCCCATAGCAGCAAAATGGCGCCCACAGTGATTGCCGAATCGGCGATATTGAATGCTGGCCAGTAGAAATCACGGTAGTAGATCTGAATGAAATCCACTACGTGTCCCAGCCACAGGCGATCAATTAAATTACCCACAGCACCGCCCAGTACCAGCGACAGTGCGAGTGCCAGCTGCCACTGCTCCGGCTTCAGCTTGCGCAACCAGATTACCAGTGCCACTGATGCCAGAAAGGACACCGTAACGAAGAACCAGCGCTGCCAGCCGCCAGCATCACTCAGGAAACTGAATGCAGCACCACGATTATATAAAAGCGTCAGGTTAAACGATGGCAGAACGGCCATCGGTTCCGCGTATATCAGCTTTGCCTCAGCAAGGTACTTGGTCATTTGATCCAGCAAAATGACCACAACGGAGACACCAAACCATTTACCCATGCGCAAACTACTCAGGCGTACTTGCGCTGCTCGCCAGCGCCCTCCACATTATCGATGCATCGTCCGCAGAGTTCCGGATGGGTGCTGGTCGCGCCTACATCTTCGCGGTGATGCCAGCAGCGCACACATTTTCCATGCGCAGAAGCAGACACAATGATTCCCATCTGTACTCCACCCACATCAACTGTTACAGCATCCGCGGGCTTTTCATCAAGCCGATGAAGCCCTGCAGACGAAGTAATCAGCACAAAGCGCAGTTCGTCTTCGAGACTGGCAAGCTTGCTGAACCAGCCATCATCGCAATACAAGTCAATTTCTGCATCCAGTGAGGAGCCAATGTCGCCGGCGACACGCACCTTCTCGACCTCTTTCTTGACAGCATCACGCACCTCAAGAACACTCTGCCAGTACTCCATACCAAACTGCTGAGTTGCTTCTTCCTCGGGAAGGAACATGTCCGGTAACTCAAACCAGGTTTCCAGGAAAACCGACTCTTCGCGGTCACCGGGTAAATTCTTCCAGATTTCTTCGGCCGTAAAGCTCAGAATGGGCGCCAGCCAGCGCACCAGCGCCTCGGCAATAAAATACATCGCAGTCTGGGTGGAGCGACGCGCAATACTGTCTGCCTGGGTGGTGTATTGCCGGTCTTTGATGACATCCAGATAGAATCCACCAAGGTCTGTGGCGCAAAAATTATGCACCTTCTGATAGATATGGTGAAACTCGTATGCCTCATAGGCCTGAATAACTTCAGTCTGTAACTGGCGCGCACGTTCTACGACCCAGCGATCGAGCATCAACATATTTTCCGGAGGCAGGGCATGCTCAACCGGATCAAAGCCGACCATATTGGAAAGCAGGAAACGCGCCGTATTGCGCATGCGACGATAGGCATCTGCGGCGCGCTTGAGAATCTCATCCGATACTGTCATTTCGTTGCGGTAATCAGTTGCCGCCACCCACAAGCGCAGAATATCCGCTCCCAGACTATTCACTACTTTCTGTGGCGCGACCACGTTGCCCCTGGACTTGGACATCTTTTGTCCCTTGGCATCAACGGTAAACCCGTGCGTCAGCACCTGCCGGTAAGGAGCCGTGCCGTGCATAGCAACCGAGGTCAGCAACGAGGACTGGAACCAGCCACGATGTTGATCAGAGCCTTCCAGGTAAAGATCCGCCGGAAACCCCAACTCTTCGCGACGTTCAAGAACACACTGGTGAGTCGTGCCAGAGTCAAACCATACATCAAGCGTATCACTGACTTTTTCGTAGTAAGCAGCTTCTTCACCCAGTAACTCCTGGCCATCCATTTCAAACCAGGCGTCAATCCCACTGCGCTCTACACGCAGGGCAATCTCTTCAATCAAACGGGCGGTATCCGGATGTAATTCGCCGGTTTTCTGGTGCACAAACAGCGCAATCGGAGCGCCCCAGGTACGCTGCCGCGATACACACCAGTCAGGCCGGCCAGCCACCATTCCTTCAATACGGGCCTGGCCCCAGTCAGGCATCCATTGAACACCACGAATGGTGCTTAATGCCGACTCTCGCAGGCCTTTCTGTTCCATACTGATAAACCACTGCGGTGTGGCCCGGAAAATAATCGGCGTCTTGTGTCGCCAGCAATGCGGATAGCTGTGGCGCAAAGCTTCGCTGTGGACCAGCGCACCACGCGCCTTAAGCACTTCGATAACATCGTCATTCGCTGAAAACACATGTTTGCCTGCGAAGAGTTCAGTACCTTCGACAAACACACCGTTGGCCCCGACCGGGTTATCCACCAGGATCTTGTAGCGCTGGCCTACCACATAGTCATCCTGACCATGGCCAGGTGCCGTATGCACCGCGCCGGTACCCGCTTCGGTAGTTACATGATCACCGAGAATCACCGGCACTTCGCGCTCGTAAAACGGGTGCGAAAGTTTGAGATGTTCCAGCGCTTCACCCTTGCAGTATGCGACCACCTGGTACTGCTCGCAGCCGTAGCGCAACATGGCATCTTTCAACAATGCCTCCGCCAGAATAATACGCTCCTGGCCATGCCCGAGATCGGCTTGCACCAGCGCATAATCAAGCTCCGGGTTAAGTGATACGGCGCGGTTGGCCGGCAGTGTCCAGGGCGTAGTCGTCCAGATGACGACTGATACAGGACCTTCACCTTTGTGGCCATCGGGGTGATGGCAGCGCGCCAGCAGGCTTTCCCCATCGAGTACAGGAAAGCGCACATCAATCGCCGGTGAAGTCTTGTCTTCATACTCGACCTCGGCTTCGGCCAACGCCGAACCGCAGTCGGTGCACCAGTGCACGGGTTTATAGCCCTTGGTCAGATGCCCGTTGGCAATAATCCGACCCAGGGCGCGGATAATATCTGCCTCAAAACTGTAATCCATGGTCAAATAAGGATTGAACCAGTCTCCAAACACACCCAGGCGGATAAAGTCCTTACGCTGTCCATCAACCTGCTTGCTGGCATATTCACGGCATTTGTTGCGGAACGCTGGCGCATCCACTTTATGACCTACCTTGCCAACTTTCTTTTCTACGTTGAGCTCGATCGGCAGGCCATGGCAGTCCCAACCCGGAATATATGGCGCATCAAAACCGTTCAGCGTTTTGCTCTTGACGATAATATCCTTGAGGATCTTGTTGACTGCATGCCCGATATGAATATCGCCATTGGCATACGGCGGACCATCGTGCAGCACAAAACGGGGGCGATCCCTGCCCAGTTCGCGCATCTTTGCATAGAGATCGATTGCCTCCCAATGCTTCAGCATTTCAGGCTCGCGATTGGCCAGGTTGGCCTTCATGGGAAACGCCGTCTTCGGCAAATTCAATGTGTCTTTATAGTTACTCACGCACTCACTCGCTGAAATATGCACGCGCCTCGCGGGCGTCCACTTTAATTTGGTCTTTCAACCTGTCAAACGACTCAAATTTCTTTTCGTCGCGAAGTTTCTTGCACAACTCTACATCCAGGTAACATCCATAAATGTCGTCATTAAAATCAAACAGGTGGACCTCCAGCACAAAGTAGCTGCCATCCACCGTCGGCCTCGTACCCAGGTTGGCCACACCCTGCAGACGCTTATCGCCAATCCCGGATACCCGCACTGCAAAAACACCTTTTACCGGTGAAACTGTCCTGTGCAGATGGATGTTCGCGGTATGGAAACCGATAGTACGACCACGCTGCTGGCCGGGCGCGACTCGTCCACAAACGTGGTACGGCCTGCCCAGCATACGCCTGGTGCCCTCAAGGTCACCAGCAGCCAGTGCCTGACGGATGCGCGTACTGCTGACGCGCTCGCCGCCATCATCAAAAGTGCAGGTATTCACCACCTCGAACCCTGCCTCCTGACCTGCCGCTCGCAGGAAATCGAAGTCACCCTTGCGATCGTGCCCAAAGCGAAAATCGTCACCAACAACCAGGTAACGCACGTCGAGTCCCTGCACCAGGATACGCTGGACAAAATCAGTCGCACTCAGCTCCGCCAGCTTATGGTTGAAACGCAGGCATAACACCTGGTCCACATCCAGTTTACGCAGTTCGACCAGCTTGTCCCGCAGGCGCTGCAAACGTGGCGGCGCCAACTGTGGCGCGAAATACTCCTGCGGCGTTGGCTCAAACGTCATCACCGTAGTAAGCAACTGCCGCTCACTCGCATGCTGCCGCAATTGTTCCAGCACAGCCCGGTGCCCCAGGTGCAGACCATCGAAGTTACCGATGGTCAGCGCACTTCCCCGGTGCTCCGGATGCAAATTGTGTAGTCCGCGTATCAGTTTCATCAGACGTGCTAAATAATCGGATTATAACGAAGTCCGCAGCCGTGTCATGGCTTGCCAGCGGATTTCACCGCAGGCGACCAGAGCACCGACAAACGCACCCCACTCAGACGCAATGCTGTCAGGTAGGCTGTCACACCAACCCCAATCCAGATACTGATTTCCAGCGTACGCCGGGATCCGCTCATGCCTGACCAGGCAGACGCTTCCGGAATACCCCAGGCAACCACAGCACTCATGACTGCTACAGCAAACATCATCTGTAATATCAGTATCCGCCAGCCAGCGGCCGGCTGATAAACACCTGCCTTGCGTAAATGCCGGAACAACAGACCGGCGTTAAGATAGCTGGCTAGTGCTGTCGCCAGCGCCAGGCCGGCGTGCGCACCCGGCACTTTCAGCAACACCAGCGGAACAACAAACACCACATTCATCACCATATTGGCAACCATGGCACGTATTGCCACGCGTACCGGCGTTTTGGTGTCCTGGCGCGAAAAAAACGCCGGCGCGAGTATTTTAACCAACATGAATCCTGGCAGCCCGATGCCATAGGCGACCAGCGCCAGACCCGCCATCTGCACGTCTCCGTCCAAAAAATCACCGTATTCGAACAGTGTCGATACCGCCGCCTGACTGAGGATGATCAGCCCCGCTGCGGCTGGCAGGCCGATGAGCAAAACCCAGCGCAGCCCGGCATCCAGTATGCGTGAAAATTCCTGCGGCGAGTCGCTGGCATGCGCCCGGGACAGCACTGGCAAGATTACCGTCGCCAGCGCAATACCGAATATACCCAGTGGGAATTCCACCAGCCGGTCAGCATAGTACAGCCAGCTGACGCTACCGGTGATCAGAAAGGATGCCAGCAGCGTATCGAACAGTAAATTGATCTGCGATACGGACGAACCAATAATGCCCGGCACCATCAATTTGAGAATCTTGTTTACCCCGGCATCCCGCCATCCCCAGCGAGGTCTCGGCAGGAGACGAATTTTAGCCAGCGACGGAAGCAGGAATATCAGCTGCACAAATCCGGCCAGCAGTACGCCCCACGATACGGCGACCATCGGCTGCTCGAAATGTGGCGCAACAAAAAGTGCTGCAGCGATAAGTACTACGTTCAGCCAGACAGGTGTAAAAGCCGCAGCAGCAAAACGGCCGTAGCTATTTAATATGCCGGCAGCAAAAGCGACCAGCGCCATGAATAGCAGATAGGGAAAGGTAAAACGCAGCATATAGGCCGCGAGGTCAAATTTGAGCGGGTCACTCCAGAAACCCGGCGCAAACACCATCACCACCACGGGGCTTGCGAGCACGCCGGCCAGTACCAGCAGGCCCAGCACACCCAACAGGGTCCCGGCCACGCGGTCCACCAGCGCCTTTACCTCGGCCTGCTCACGTTGTGTTTTATACTCGCTGAGCACCGGCACAAACGCCTGGGAAAAGGCGCCCTCGGCGAAAAGCCGGCGCATGAAATTCGGTATTTTGAAGGCCACGAAGAAAGCATCCATGCCCGCATCGATGCCAAAACGGGCAAACACCATGTCACGCGCCAACCCCAGAACGCGAGAAATCAGGGTCATAACCCCTACAACCGCCGTGCTTTTGAGTAATTTACGGCTCAAGAGACGCTCTCTCTGGCGGTATTTAGATTGACAATTCCGCACGTAATCCGCATAGTAGCGGGCTCTTTGGAACCTGGAGCAGGAGAAATACTTTGGCAAACTCTGCACAAGCCCGTAAGCGTGCCCGTCAGTCGGAAGTACGCCGTCAGCGCAAAGCCGGCCAGCGCTCTATGCTGCGCACCCATATTAAAAATGTAATTAAAGCAGTTGCCGCCGGTGACGCGGAAGCTGCCCAGACCGCTTATCAGAAAGCGGTACCCGTGATCGACAAGTCGGTCGGTAAGGGACTGATCCACAAGAACAAGGCTGCCCGGCATAAAAGCCGGCTTGGCCAGAACGTCCGCGCGCTGCAAAGCTGATTGCGGATTGTTTCCAGGATCCCGAGAAAGCCGGTCTCTGACCGGCTTTTTTGTTGCTGCGACAGTCACTAAAGCAACACCAGATTGTCCCGATGAATCAGTTCTGGTTCATCAATGTAACCCAGCAACTGCTCAATCTTCTCACTGGGCTGGCCGATAATCCGGCTCGCTTCTTCAGCATCGTAGTTGACCAGGCCACGAGCAAACGCCTTGCCATCTGCGTCACAACAACTGACCACTTCACCACGCAGAAAATCACCCTTCACCGCAGTAACGCCCACCGGCAGCAAACTGCGGCCTGACTGCTGCAACACCCGTACCGCACCTTCGTCCAGGATCAGCTGCCCGCTAACTTGCAGATGACCGGCTAACCACTGTTTACGCGACGCCATCCTGCCACTCGCGGGGCGCACCAGTGTCCCCAGCGAGTCACCATCTGCCAGTTTCTCCAGAACCCGGGGCTCACCGCCGGACACGATCCAGGTAAACGTCCCGGAACGCGCTGCCAGCTCCGCTGCACGCACCTTGGTTGCCATACCACCGCGGCCAAGGCCGCTGCTACTCGATTCGCTGGCGACCTCGCTCAGGCGGGGATCACCTGCGTCCGCTTCGCTGATCAACTGTGCATTCGGGTTGTTACGCGGGTCACAATCAAAAACGCCTGGCTGATCCGTTAGAATCACCAGTAAATCAGCCTCTACAAGGTTGGCCACCAGCGCTGCGAGCGTGTCGTTATCACCAAAACGCAGCTCATCACAGGCAACCGTATCGTTTTCGTTCACCACCGGGACAACACCCAGCTCAAGCAACTTGCTCAAGGTACTGCGGGCATTCAAATAGCGTGTACGGTTAGTCAGATCATCATGTGTCAGCAACACCTGGGCGGTATGTAACCCATGCTCTTTGAAGTTTGATTCGTAGGCCTGCACCAGCCCCATCTGGCCTACCGCCGCCGCAGCCTGCTGGGCCACCAGCTGATGCGGTCTTTGCGTCCAGCCAAGACGATTCATACCTTCAGCGACAGCACCGGAAGACACCAGCACCACTTCGCTGCCCTGCCTGCGCAGCGCTGTCATCTGGTCGACCCAGGCACTTATTGCCGCATGGTCCAGCCCCCGGCCATTATCTGTCAGCAGCGAACTGCCAATTTTTATAACCCAGCGCCTTGCCTTACCGATCTGTTGTCGAGTATGTCGCGTCGTCATGCAGTTGCCGTTGCTGTATCTCTTTTCCGCTCGATGTATTCCATAATGGCAAACATCAGTGACTGTGTTCCCTGCTGTGAAACAGCCGCGGTCTTAAAAACCGGACCTTGCCAGTCAAGCCGGGTAACGATATCGCTGCAACGCGCCTCATGTTCCCCATCAGGCAAAAGATCTACCTTGTTCAGGACCAGCCAGCGTTCGCGATCGCCCAACTCTGCACTGAATTTCTCCAGTTCGCGCACAATCGCAGTCACGTCTTCAACCGGGTCGCTGTCGTCAAGCGGAGCCACGTCGACAAGATGTAACAATAAACCTGTACGCGACAGGTGCTTGAGAAACTGTATACCCAGGCCTGCGCCTTCGGCTGCGCCTTCTATGAGGCCGGGAATATCGGCAACCACAAAACTGCGATGTGCCTCTACGCGCACCACGCCCAGATTGGGATACAGGGTCGTAAAGGGATAGTCAGCAACTTTGGGCCGGGCAGACGAAATTGCCCTGATCAAGGTGGACTTGCCGGCATTGGGTTTGCCGAGCAAACCAACATCAGCCAACAGCTTCAGTTCCAGCCGCAAGGAACGCTGCTCAGCTGGCGTACCGGGCTTGGACTGTCTGGGCGAGCGGTTCGTCGAGCTCTTGTAACGTGCATTCCCGATACCGTGAAAACCGCCGCGCGCTACCAGCGCTCGCTGTCCATGAACGATCAGATCGTCCAGCAGCTCATCGTTATCATCCTCATAGACCAGTGTGCCGACTGGCACTCTTATCTCAATGTCATCCCCTTTCCTGCCAGTGCAGTTGCGGCCTTTACCATTCTCGCCACGCTGCGCGGCAAACCGGCGCTCGTAGCGAAAATCCGCCAGTGTATTGAGGCCGGCATCTGCCACCAGGTATACACTGCCGCCATCCCCACCGTCACCACCGTCCGGCCCGCCCATGGGAATATATTTCTCCCGGCGGAAACTTACACAGCCATTACCGCCGTCACCGGCTTTGACATCAATCGTGGCTTCGTCAACGAATTTCATACGTAAAGAATATACCAGACATAAAAAAGCCCCGTACCAGGACGGGGCTTCTTATCAGGACCGGGAACCGATCAGGACGAAACCACGTCCACGAACTTGCGGTTCTTCGGGCCGCGGGTGGCGAACTTCACTACACCGCCAGCTTTAGCGAACAGCGTGTGATCACGACCACAACCTACATTCACACCAGGGTGGAAATGGGTACCACGCTGACGCACGATAATATTGCCTGCCAGCACTTCCTCTCCGCCATAGCGCTTCACGCCAAGCCGTTTGGATTCTGAATCGCGACCGTTACGAGTACTACCACCGGCTTTTTTATGTGCCATTGCTGCTTACCTCAAACTCAGGCACTGATGCCCGTGATTTCCAGTTCAGTATACGCCTGGCGATGGCCCTGGCGTTTCATATGATGTTTACGACGGCGGAACTTGATGATATTGACCTTGTCACTACGACCATGCGTCTTGACTTCAGCAGTCACCTTACCGCCTTCAATAGCCGGAGCGCCGATCTTGATATCATCACCATCAACGATCATCAGAACCTTATCCAGCTCAACACTGTCACCTTCTGCGGCGTCCAGCTTTTCAACCCGGACTTTGTCGCCCTGGCTGACACGATATTGTTTCCCGCCAGTTACGATAACTGCGTACATGGATGATTCTCCAAAGTTCCAGACACCCGAAAGACGCGCAATTCTATAGATTCCCGACGTTTCGGTCAATCACCATAGTTTCTGGTACCATGCGCGCTTCACGGCTAGACTAAACACCTCAACAACCAAGACATTCGCGCTTACACGCTAACTATTTGACTGATGCAAGAAGTTCTTAAAAATCAACGAGTCATCATGGATATCGACGATATCCGCGGACTCGTGCACGCTGATAGCGAAGCGGTCGACCACCTTATTATGGGCAGGCTGCGCTCGGACGTTGCGCTAATCAATGAACTGGGCCGCTACATCATCAACAGTGGCGGTAAGCGCCTGCGCCCCCTGCTGGTGCTGCTGGCAGCACGTGCCTGCGGCTACCAGGGTAAGGCACATATTGAGCTGGCGGCGGTCATTGAATTCATCCATACCGCCACCCTGCTGCACGATGACGTGGTCGACGCCTCGGAGCTGCGCCGCGGCAACCAGACGGCAAACGCCATCTGGGGCAATGAAGCCGCCGTTCTGGTTGGCGATTTTCTGTACTCACGCTCATTTGAAATGATGGTCAGCGTGGGCAGCATGCGCGTCATGGAAATCCTTTCCCACACCACCAACATCATTGCCGAAGGCGAAGTCCTGCAATTGCTTAACTGTCACGACCCGGATACCAGCGAAGACCGCTACCGCGAAGTGATCCGCTACAAAACAGCAAAACTGTTTGAAGCCTCGGCACAGCTGGGCGCCGTGCTGGGGAAACAACCGGCACTGATCGAGGACAGCATTGCCCGTTTCGGCATGCACCTGGGCACCGCATTCCAGCTAATCGACGATGCACTGGACTATGGCTCATCTGCCGGGGATATAGGCAAAAATATCGGCGATGACCTGGCTGAAGGCAAACCCACTCTGCCACTGATTCACGCCATGCGGCACGGCAGTCAGGAACAGGTCAAGGCGATACGCGCAGCCATTGAGAACGGCGGACTGGGACAAATCGACACAGTACTTGAAGCGATTGAATCAACACAGGCCATCGCGTACACTGCGCAAGCCGCGCAGAATGAGGCGGATCTGGCCATCAAGGCTTTAGCCGAACTACCGGCGAGCCCATACAGGGAGGCCTTGTACGGCCTGGCCGAATTTTCGGTCAATCGCAGTTACTGAATTATCGGGGCGTAGCGCAGCCTGGTAGCGCACTTCGTTCGGGACGAAGGGGTCGGAGGTTCAAATCCTCTCGCCCCGACCAATTCAGCAAACAATTCTGCGAATTCCCCACACCCCTGTTGACAATAGACTCCCCCGTTTCTGCGGCCAAGCACTTGGCGCAGGCAGATTAACCGAATCCTCAAGTTCCCCCTATCTTGTTCCCCAGGCTGGCAGGTTATTTCGCCTGCTAATGTTAATGGATTTTAACGAGATTCAGGAGGCAATCATGTTGGTATTAACCAGACGTGTGGGCGAATCGGTATTCATCTTCCCGTCCGATGAACTGGCACTGGATACACCCGTCTCGAAACTGTTTGAGGACGGCCCGATCCAGCTGACGCTGACACGCGTTAATGGCAACCAGGCTCGCATCGGTATTGTCGCACCGCAAGATCTGACCATTGCACGCGAGGAGGTAGCCTAGATAAACAGGGTGCGGGTAAGTACGACTGAAAACCCGCACCCTTTCACAAACTCAAGACTGCTCTCCGGCAGCCTTATCATCCAGCAGCACGTCAATTCCCGCATCGCATCGCAACATGGCTACCGGCAAGTCACCGTTGTCACGCCATGCCTGTACCGCACTTCGCTTGCCCTCGCCTGTCACCAGCACCAGCAACTCCCGGGTCTGCGACAGCGTACTGAAATTGAGGCTAACACGCTCAAGTGGGGGCTTGGGTGACTGATAAACGGGAACGACCAGCCGGGACTGGTCATGTCGGTGCCCTGGAAACAGGCTGGCTGTGTGACCATCCTCTCCCATACCCAGCATGACCAGGTCAAACGGCAGCACGGAGCGCACCAGGCTTTCATAAAGGTGGGCAGCTTCTTCGGGGCCAAGCTCTGCGGAAATCCAGTGAATGTGTTCTTCAGGAATAGCGGAATGATCCAGCCAGTCATTGCGGATCATAAAACTATTCCGATCGCCATCATCGGGCTCTAGACAGCGCTCATCACCCAGGTAAAAATGCCAATGTGAGTAATCAGCGCTGGTTTCAGCCAGTTGCCGGTAAACCAGACGGGGGGTACTGCCACCCGCCAGCACCAGATGAAATTCGCCACGCTGTTCAATGGCCTGCCGGGCAGCCTCCAGTATGCGCTGCACTGCTTCACGCGCGACTGCCGGCGCGTCAGGAAAACAGTGCCAGCGAATTCCACCCATTAATGTTGATTCATTTTGTCGACATAAGCCATGCCCAGCGCCGATAGCACAAAAGTCATATGAATTATGACGTACCACATGAGCTTGTCATTGGAGATTGTTTGCGCACTCATGAAGGCTCGCAGCAGATGTATGGAAGAAATCGCCACAATCGAGGCCGCCACTTTCTGTTTAAGTGAACCGGAGTCGAGCTTACCCAGCCAGGACAGCTTCTCGGTACCCTCTGAAACATCAATACGCGATACAAAGTTTTCGTAACCGCTGAACATCACCATGATCAGCAATCCACCTACCAGCGCCATATCAACCAACGACAGTATGACCAGCACCAGGTCAGATTCCTTCATCCCCATTACCAGTGGCACGGTGTGCAATACCTCCTGGAAAAACTTCACGCCCAGCAAAAAAAGCGCAGCACTCAACCCCAGGTAGATCGGCGCCAGCACCCAGCGGCTGGCATACAACATATTTTCCAGTACTCTTTCCATTAACCATCCAGACCCAGTCGGTATTCGAGCAGTAATTGTACCCGAAATAAGATAATGTCAACGGCTTTCAAACGGTTCCGCCGGCATCACACCAAGTGACCCGCCGACCGGAAAGCACAGGAAACACCACTGTGCCTGAGGCAATTAGCCGGGTGTTTATCGAGCCTGCTGGTAACCAGCCTCGACGGACAGCCTGCTACCGTTGCCGGTGGACTGCGATTGCCAATACTGTATCGTATACTGCCAAGGACGCCCTGGCGGGACCACCGGCGATGCATTGGGTGCTGGCGCAGAACCAGGCAAAACCCTCGCATCGGTCATTCTTGGCCATAATATTCACCAGGCAAAGCGAATAAACTCGATAGAATTTGAGCGGAAAACAACTGAAAAAAAAGGAGAAGTGCATGACTACCTTTAATATCAAATTGACATCACTGTTGGCGGGTTGCCTGACCACAGGCATCCTGATTTCCGGCACCACCATCGCCGACTCGCGTGACACCACCACGGGATATACCAGTGACAGTCGTGGCAATATCGTGCGTAGTGGAGCTGGAGATTGCGTCCACAGCGGCTCATTCAATAAAAACAACGCCACCATTGTTGGTTGCGATGACTACCAACTCGACACCAGCGTCACGATTATTAAAGGCGAAGGGCTTGACGCAATTACCATGATCAGCTTCCCGCAGGCTGAACTGTTTGCCTTCGACAGCGACAAAATGACAGCTGACGGCAAAGCTTACATTGACGGCTACCGCGACGAGCTTGGAAACGATCTGGCAGAGGCTTACTCCGTTACTGTTATTGGCTATACGGACAGCACTGGCGATGCTGACTACAACATGAGTCTTTCCAAACGCCGTGCCGATGCAGTCGGCGAATACCTGGCAACCATCGGCGTACCCGCCGACAAGATCCGAACTCTGGGCCGTGGCGAGAATGACCCGATTGCATCTAACGACACCAAGGAAAGTCGCGCCCAGAACCGCCGCGTTGAAGCCATTGTCGTCGGCCAGCCGCGCGCACTGGATGCAATGATCTTCCCGAGTGTTGCACTGTTCGAACGCCGTAGCGCCGCTATTACCGGTCAAGGTGAAAAACTACTGCAGCAAAACATGCAGGATGCCCGCGAGCAGTTAAAGCGCTCTGCGTACATTGAAGTCGTTGGCCACACCGATGACGTTGGCGACGACAGCTATAACCTGGACCTGTCCCAGCAACGCGCCGAGGCTGTAGGGCAATACCTGGTCAACGTCGGCGTTGATCCCAGCAAAATCATTATGTTTGGTGCCGGTGAAAGCTCACCGATCGCCAGTAATGCTACCGACGAAGGTCGTGCGGAAAATCGTCGTGTTGAAGTACTGGTACTTGGGCGTACGCGCTAGCACTCAATCGAAATAATGGCAAACATGGCCCGGTTTAACGCCGGGCCCTGTTTGTTTCAGGACTGAAGAATTGCCTGCAGCTTCTGCATATCAATATTCTTCTCAACAGCATCGGCAAGCCGATCGATTGCAGCCTCTCGCTGCTGCCGGTAGTCGATCGGGTTTGTAACAGATGGCAAGCCTGCCCACACCAGTAACTGCTCACGAGCTTCATCTGCTTCAAACAAACCGTGCAAATAGGTTCCCATAATGCGGCCGTCACCCGAACAGGCGCCGTCACACCAGCTATCTCCGCGAACTACCGGGCTGGCCAGGGCCGGACCACAGCTTTGCCCCATGTGTATTTCATAGCCGTAGACACTCGCCACAGAAGCAAGCAGCTCACCCTCGACTCGCCGCAGTTGCTTGCTGTCAGCCAACGTAGTTTGCATGTCCAGCCAACCCAGCCCCTGGGTACTGCCCGGCTCACCTTCAATTCCGGCGGGATCGTGAATCTCACATCCAAGCATTTGAAAGCCACCGCAGATACCAAGTAATCGCCCTCCATAACGCAAATGCTGCCGTATATATTCCGGCCATCCATAAACCTTCAGAGACTCGAGGTCGCTGCGCACACTTTTACTTCCTGGCAGAATGATCAGATCTGCCGGTGATGTCAGATCAGTGATACTGACAAACTTCAAATCTACATCCCTGCTAAGTCGAAGCGCATCGAAATCGGTGTGATTACTTATGTGCGGGAGCACCGGGACCACAACGCGAAGCGCCTGCTGTACTGGCGCTGCCTGCTGTATGTTAACCGCATCCTCAGCTTCAAGATGCATGTCATGCAGGTAAGGTAATACACCCAGCACCGGTTTTCCGGTGTATTTTTCCAGCCAATCAATACCGGGTTGCAACAAAGACAGATCACCACGAAAACGATTAATGATAAATCCATGGATGCGCTTCTGCTCCGATAACGAAAGCAACTGCAAAGTACCGACCAGATGCGCGAAGACGCCACCACGATCAATATCCGCCACCAGCAATACGGGACAGTTAACAGCTTCGGCAAACCCCATATTCGCAATATCGCCTTCACGCAGGTTAATCTCTGCCGGGCTACCTGCACCTTCCACCAGAATCAGTTCATAAGCGTCCGCCAGGCGCTGATGCGACTCGAGAACAGCGCGCATTGCCTTTGGCTTGTAGTGATGGAAGTCACAGGCATCGAGATCGGCAACCACCTGCCCTTGAACTATTACCTGAGCCGACGTATCACTGGCCGGCTTCAAAAGCACAGGATTCATATCACTGTGTGGCTCCAGCCCGGCCGCCTGGGCCTGCACAGCCTGGGCGCGCCCGATTTCACCCGCGTCGCAGGTTACTGCACTGTTGAGCGCCATATTCTGCGGCTTGAATGGAGCCACTGCATATCCACGCCGCTTAAGAACGCGACATAAACCGGTAACCAGCGTGCTCTTGCCGGCGTCGGATGTCGTACCCTGGATCATCAGGGTTTTGGCAAGACGACGCTTACCGTTATCATGTGGGGCATGCACGTTGTTTACCTGCTTCTGTTTTCACTGTTTTTCGGTTTACCGGTACAGGCCGGTGAAATTCAGGTACGCGACGACACGGGCAGAAGTATTACGCTTAGCGCACCTGCAAAACGCGTTATAAGTCTGGCACCGCATGTTACCGAACTATTATTTGCTGCAGGTGCGGGCGACGCGCTGGTCGGCGTCGTCAGCCACAGCAATTATCCGCCCGAAGCCACGCGCCTGCCAGTAATCGGTAGCCATGAAAGGCTGAACCTTGAAGCCATTCTGGCACTCAAACCGGACCTGCTGGTTGCCTGGAAAAGCGGCAACGTCCGTACCCAGGTGGAGCAACTTGGCAAGCTTGGCATCCCGGTGTTTTACAGTGAACCTCGCCAGCTGGATGATATCGCGAGCAATCTTGAACGCCTTGGCATGCTGGCTGGCACCTCAATAGCAGCAGGAGTCGCTGCCCGGGATTTCCGACAGCGCCTGCACAACCTTGCCGAGAATTATGCCAGGCAACCGCCAATGCGCACCTTCTACCAGATATGGCACCAGCCGCTCATGACCATTAACGGTGATCACCTGATCAGCCAGGTCATCACCCTGTGTGGCGGTCGTAATGTTTTTGCTTCACTGGAAACGCTCGCGCCAACGGTAGACCGTGAGGCAGTACTGCGCGCTAACCCGCAGGTTATTATCGCCAGCGGCATGGCCAAACAACAACCCGAGTGGCTTGAGGAATGGAAACAGTGGCCTCAACTCAGTGCCGTTAGATTCAATCAGCTGCATTTTATCGAGCCTGATCTCATCCAGCGCCATACACCACGTATCCTCGATGGCGCGTACATCATGTGCGAACAACTGGCCGAGGCGCGGAATCGGTATCAGTCGTCGATACCGGGCAATGATTCTCAAACAGTGCTGCATTGAACAGTCGCCGCTCAGCCAGGCGTTCCTACGCTACTAACCGGTGTGTCGACAACTACCCCTCAATGCAGAGATTTACGTATTCTTGCCACGCTGCCAAAGCACGTCATCCACACCAGCAGCGCGATTAAGACTGCGCGCCATGACAAACAGCAGATCGGACAGGCGGTTAAGATAGCGCAACCCGGGCTCACTAATAGATTCCTCACGAGCAAGGCCAACAACCCGGCGTTCAGCGCGGCGGCACACGGTACGCGCGAGGTGACACACGGCTGCGGCCGGCGTACCACCAGGCAGGATAAACTCCTTCAACGGTTGCAGGTCTTCGTTCAAGGTATCCAGCATGTGTTCAAGCCGTTCGACCTGCTTGTCAGTAACCACGCTGTGCCCGGGTATACACAACTCACCGCCTATATCGAACAGGTCGTTCTGAATCTCCACCAGCTCACAGGTGACAGCCTCGGGTAATTCGTGAGTAGCAAGCATACCGATGACGCTATTTAACTCGTCTACCGAACCGAACGCCTCAACACGCAGACTGTTCTTGTCAGTACGCGAACCATCACCCAGCCCGGTAGTGCCCTTGTCACCGGTGCGCGTGTAAATCCTGGAAAGTCGGTGCCCCATAATGTCCAACCTCTTCGCTTTGAATGTCCCTGTCCAAGACGAGATTGCCGCGCAACCCTCGTAATGACAAGATGCTTTAAATCAGCCAGATTCCCTTACTACTATGGTCGATAATTCATGCTGACAAAATAGTTTCGACCATCCTGTTCAAAGTACTCAACAGTCTGATAGTCCTTGTCGAACAGATTGTTGGCCGAGGCTTCAAGCGTCCATGACTTCGTGACCTCATAGCCGGCACGCATATCCAGCGTACCAAATCCACCCAGCTCGCGCGTATTAGCAAGGTCATCGTAACGCTTGCTCTCGGCAACGAAAGTGCTGCCGATCGACCATTGCCTGAACTGCCTGTCAACATCCAGCCGGAATGTTCGCTTCGGTCGCCGGGTCAATTGATTACCCTTGTTGGCGCCATCGCTCCGGTTATCGGGATCCATGACTGTTGCCGCCGCATTCACCATGCAGCCGGCCAACTGAGTGTCCACCTGTACTTCCAGGCCTCGAATCCGGGCCTCGTCGATATTCACGGGTGTAAACACAGCGTCAAAACCTATAAGGTCATCGATCTTGTTCTGGAACGCATGTAACGACCAGCCACCCCAGCTCTCGTCACGGGCAACAGCCACTTCGTAGCTTTTCGATTTCTCCGGATCAAGATCCGGATTGCCAAAAAACGGGAAGTAGAGCTCATTGAATGAAGGCGCCTTGAATGCGGTGCCATAAGATGCGCTGACGCGCAGTCTGTTCCGGAACCGGTACCCTGCCGCCAGGCTACCGGTCACTTCGGAACCAAACTGTTCGTTGTCGTCATAGCGTGCAGCACCGATCAGGTCAACCGCACCGAAATGAGTCTGATACTGTCCAAACACACCCTTGTTATTGCGCGAATCCTCGACATACCCGGTGGTGCCACTAACCTCATCGTACTGGTAATCAGCGCCTAGTGTAAACACACCCTGATCGAACATATTAAAGTCATTCTGAAGCGAGGCAGTGCTTCGTCTGGTGTCAAAGGTCGAGGAGAACACATTATCCTTGAAGTTGTTCGACTCATCACGATTCTGACCCACCGAAAGCGACATATCCCAAAACTCAAGTGGCGCATAAGTCAGTTTGGCCGTCGCCACCTGGAGAATGGTATCCGATTCATTCTGAAAGCTGCCATCAAAATCGATGTCACCCTTGGTACGCAGGAAACTGCCCTGCAACTCGGCACCGCTATCAAACCGATAGCCGGCAGTCACAGAACCCGAACGGTTGGTATATCCGTCCTGATCTGGCTCAATGGTGGCGCACCCGGCAAATGTAACCGGATCGCCAGTACACGAGTTGAAGCCATTAGTATCTTCATAGGCCAGATTCAGGCTGTACCACACATTTTCGGTACCGTTTCTGACACCTGCTGACACTCGCTTGCTGCTGTGACTACCTGCACCGATACTCAGATTCGGTGTAAGCGGACCTGCGCCCTTGCGAGTGAAAATCTGAATAACACCACCAATCGCTTCGGAACCGTACAGTGAAGAACGCGGCCCGCGCACAATTTCGATACGCTCAATCTGCTCGGGCGGTATATTCTGGAAAGGAAATGTCCCGGTCGTTGCCGAACCCACCTTGACACCATCGATGAGAACCAGCGTATGGTCGGACTCGGCACCACGGATAAAGACCGAAGTCACCTTACCAGCACCGCCATTGTTGATCACACTGACGCCCGCCTGCCCGCGCAACAACTCGGCAATACTTGTTGCCTGCTGGCGTTCAATATCTTCCCTGGTAATAACCGTAACCGAAGCAAGCGTCCGGTTTGCAGGCGCCGCTGTTCGCGTAGCCGTGACAACAATCGGTCCCTGATCAGCGGACGTGACACCCGGGAATTGCAACGCGAAAGAGATTACAAGCCCCAGTGGAGCCGACATAAAATATTTCATGCGAGAGTACCTTTCCCCCGGGCGCACACCCGCGCGCATGGATCAAACTGTCTAAAGAAAGGCCTGGAGGTTAGCTATACGGTGCACAAGAACCAAACGTATGCACTGCATCGCCCGCCGCGATAGCCATGTAATGCGACAGGCCGGTCTCCGGACTCGCGAGTGAAAGTTCCCTTTCCAGTGAATCACCTTCCCGTGCATCATGCACAGTGGTGTACTGATTCACCTGTACTCGCTTACCGTTGCGGGGGCAGTGCCGGAATTGCCAACGTCAAAAACGTAGCGCACCGGCTTCCCGTTTCACTCCTTGGGTGGATACCCGCGGAGCACCTGAAGCTGGAGCAGGACTGTAAGCAAAAAGGGGACAGATTACAAATCTGTCCCCCTGGCGTCACAGTTTCATGTATCAAATATTCACGTAACCACGCTCCTCGTGGTCCGAGATATCCAGACCCTGGGTTTCTTCTTCAGCCGTGACACGTAAACCACCCAATAGGACATCCACTATCTTGAGAAGCACCAGAGTAGCCACAGCAGTAAACGCTGCTACAGCAACCACGCCAATCGCCTGCACACCGAGCTGTTCGCTGATGCTGTTTATACCGTCAGCGAACCCCTGGCCGCTGAATAGACCCAGCTCGGTGGAAGCAAATACGCCGGCGAGTAAAGTACCCAGGATGCCGCCTACGCCATGCACCGGGAACACGTCCAGAGAATCATCAATTTTCCAGCCGCGCTTGATAAGCTGCGTAGCATTAAAACAGACAATGCCGGCACTGACTCCGATGACCAAAGCACCTGCCGGGCCAACAAAACCTGATGCCGGTGTAATGGTGCCCAGCCCGGCAACCATACCGGTTACCGCGCCAAGTGCCGTGGGCTTGCCGAATTTAATCCATTCGTATGTCATCCAGGTCATTGCCCCGGCGGCGGCGGACAAGTGGGTGACCAGCATCGCCATGGCAGCATCACCATTGGCTGCCAACGCACTACCACCATTAAATCCGAACCATCCAACCCACAGCATGCCGGCACCGGCAATAGTCATGGTCATGTTGTGCGGCATCATCTGTGTTTCCGGAAAACCGCGCCGTGGACCGATAACCAGTGCCGCCACCAATGCCGCAACACCAGCCGTAATATGCACGACTGTGCCACCGGCAAAATCGAGTAACCCCATATTGCCCAGCCAGCCACCGCCCCAGACCCAGTGGGTGACAGGCGCGTAGACCACCAGTAACCAGAGGGCGCTGAACAACAGCACTGCCGAGAATTTGATGCGTTCTGCAAAGCCACCAATGATCAACGCGGGCGTGATTATGGCAAAAGTCATCTGAAACAATGCGAAGAGAGACTCGGGCAGACCACCGCTAAGCGTTTCTTCCTGCACACCGGCAAACATTACCTTGGAAAAGCCACCGAAGTAATCATTGCCCTCGGAAAAGGCGATGCTATATCCGACTATCAACCAGAGAATCGACATGATGGCGGCGATCGAAAAACACTGCAGCAGGATCGACAACACGTTCTTGGAGCGCACGAGTCCACCGTAAAACATGGCCAGACCCGGCAGCGTCATGAACAACACCAGGGCTGTGGATGTCAAAATCCAGGATGTGTCAGCCGCCTGAAGGCCAGGATCCGCCACCGCCAGGCCCGGCAACAGCAGTAGCGCTATCGCGTGCATCATTTTGTTCATAGTTCTCCCCGTAATCCGTTAGTTTTCTGCCAAATCCGTGTGAATCTACCGCAGATCAGTGGGATTTGCACCCGGATGGGGCAATAGCTTGAAAGAGGCGAATCAAATAACAACTACAAAACGACATTGGCACAGCTGATGCAATCTTTACAAATCAAAGGACGAATTCATGGCGCATGGATGCACCACAACACCTGGCACTTAAATATGGAGATTACAGTGAACACCCTGGATAACGTGACTGGAAGCCAACCGGCAACAACGCATGACGATCACAGCGTCACACTGAAAGTACTCGAAAGCGGCGCGCTACCGGGCTGGACAGGTAATACAGTCAACAGCGAGCAAAATGCTCACTGCTTGCTGTATCTGGTTGCGCTGAATCCCCCGAAAATCCGCTCTTCCCAGGCACGCCGGCTGCGTCTGAAAGACAGTCTCGCCGGGAAGCAAGCGAGCTTTAATGCAGGTACCCTGGCGCGTGATCCGCACTTTTGGGATTACCTGCAACAAATCAACCTGACTGCTTATGATGCCGAGATCGATGCACGCCGGGCGCGACACTTTATTAACCGCGTCTGCGGCGTGAACAGCCGCCTTGATCTCGATCGCTACGAAGCTATCTCACAACGCTTCTATAGTCTGATTGAACGGCCATTCCTGGACTGGTTGCTGGCCAGCAACAATGATTAGCCGGTACCATCATCCAAACTGACTTTGGCTTGCTGCCAGTACGCTTCCAGCTGGTCGAGAGAACAGTCGCTCAACGACTCACCGTCCGCTCGTGCCTGCACTTCCACCAAACGGAAACGCCGGTCAAACTTCTGGCTGGCTGCTCGCAATACCGACTCGGCATCCGCCTCAAGAAAACGCGCCAGATTGACTCCACTGAATAAAAGATCACCTAACTCTTCCTGAACGCGAGCCAGCGGCTCCTCATCCTGCAAGGCTTGTCTGAGTTCGTGCAGCTCCTCTTCCAGCTTGTCGATTACGTCCGAGATTTCTACCCAGTCGAAACCTACACGGGCGGCACGGCGCTGGAGTTTCTGCGCCCGCACCAGCGCCGGCATAGCCACTGGCACACCATCAAGCGCACTGACATTCGCGCCGCCTTTCGCTGCGCGTTCCTTGGCCTTGTGATGCTCCCAGGCCTTTGTCTGCTCGCTGGCGTTCTCAACTTGCGCGTCAGCAAACACGTGGGGATGCCGACGAATCATTTTGCGGTTGATTGAAGCAACCACATCATCGAAACCAAACCAGTCGCGCTCTTTGGCCATCTGGGCGTGAAACACGACCTGGAACAGCAGGTCACCCAGTTCATCACGAAGGTCTTCGGGCACATTACGTTCTATGGCATCCGCCACTTCGTAGGCTTCTTCCACTGTATACGGCGCAATGGTAGAAAAATCCTGCTCCTGATCCCAGGGACAGCCTTGCTCGGGGTCACGCAGGCGCGCCATGATTTCGAGTAATTGCTGCACCTCGGTGCCGGTTTGACTGCTGCTCACACCCCTACCCCATCACTTAACTTTGTAACGACCGAATAACAAAAAGGCTGGACAGAGCATACACTCTGTCCAGCCTTTGGTAACTGGCAGCGTAGAGTTCAGGCTACCCGGCGATCTCCACCGCCATCCTCCTGGTGATAGCTGACTACGCGCTCGACTTCATCACGCGAACCCAGAATCACAGGAACCCGCTGGTGCAACCCTTGCGGGCTCACTTCCAGGATGCGCTGGTAACCGGTATGACAGGCGCCACCGGCCTGCTCGATAATGAAGCCCATGGGGTTTGCTTCATACATAAGGCGCAGCTTGCCATTTTCCGAGCCTTTGCGACTATCGGCAGGGTACATGAAGATACCTCCGCGGGTGAGGATACGGTGCACTTCTGCCACCATGGAAGCTACCCAGCGCATATTGAAATCCTTGTCACGCGAACCTTCTGCGCCACCCAGGCATTCATCCACATAACGGGAAATTGCCGCATTCCAGTAACGCTGATTAGACATATTGATGGCGAATTCGCGCGTTTCGGATGGCACTTTCATGCCAGGATGGCTAAGAATGAACTCTCCGATACTGCGATCGAGCGTGAATCCATTGACGCCGTGCCCTGTAGTTAATACCAGCATGGTAGATGGACCGTACAATGCGTAGCCGGCGCACACCTGCTCGGTGCCGGGCTGGAGAAAATCCTCGACACCCGGGCTTTCCACGCCATCAGGGCAACGCAAGATAGAGAAAATGGTGCCCACGGACAGGTTAACGTCGATATTCGACGAACCATCCAGCGGATCAAACAGGATCAGATATTTGCCCCTTGGGTATATCTCCGGAATCGGCAAGGGATCTTCCATTTCCTCGGAAGCCATACCCGCGAGGTGACCAGTCCAGTCGAGCGCATTGACCATTACGTCATTGCTAATGATATCGAGCTTTTTCTGGGTTTCACCCTGTACGTTCTCGGTTTCAGCAGATCCCAGAATACCAATCAGGCCACCACGATTAACCGCACAGGAAATTTTTTTGCAGGCAGTAAGAATATCGTTCAACAGCGACGTAAAGTCACCGGTCGCATCCGGGATACGGCGTTGTTCTTCAATAATAAACTGAGTAAGGGTTTTGCCCTGCTCCATTGTCCGGGTCCTCGCTAAGGTGCTGGTTGCTTGGTGTTGCGCCACTCGAGGAGGACGCCAATAAAACGTCGCATTCTATCACATTATTTTATTCTATAATAATTAACTTATATTATATGCCGGCATACTGAAGGCGTGATTAAACCGTTCTTCAGAACCGATCAGAGTATATCGCGAGGTTTGCCAATGGTGCTTCAGTGTACCTGACCGGTCATGGCACCTATGACCTGATCTTCGAGATGAATGCGTTCAGCCAGGGTCTCCCCCAGATTTGACAGGTCGGAATCCAGCAGCGCCAGTACTTCACGATCACCATTTATCAGATCCACGGCGTCATATTTGTCGTTGAAGCGCAGAATCGTATCGGTAGTCTGAATGATCTGCGGATAAACCCTGTCTGCCACCTCCATAACTGGCGTACGACGCTCAAGCCTGTCAGAGATAAAACGGTAAAGCTGGAAGTGTGCGCTGGCCGCATAGTCAATCAGTGCCTGGCAAAATTCCTGCAAGGCCTCATTGGTGACATCGTCCGCCTCAAAGGGCCGCTGGTTGGCAAGTTCAGTATAGAGCGACAGGGTTTCACTACGGGTTTTGACCAAAGTGGCCAGTTTTTCTCTTGAACGGCCTCGGCGTTCTGAGCCGGTTGCATATTCAGTTGTCATCTTGGTTAATTACTCCAAATCACTATGGTGTGATTTTGTCTTTGGGCGCCGATTCTAGCAAATTTCCGGCCTGATTCTTAAATCCATGCGTCGATCCTTTGTCACCCCGCAAACTTGTCTTCTGAGCAGGAAGCCACAGGATACTGAAATTCATGAATTTTTCAAGAATGGTTCGGATTTTGCTTTTATCCGGGAAGGAAAAATCAAGTTTAAGGAACCTAGGATGGGCATACCTGCAAGTATTCGCAACTATCTCGACAGTGAAGGCGTAGCCTATGAAACACTGCCACACCGTCGCACGTCTACCCTGACTCAGGCAGCTGATGTCTGTGATATTCCGGTCTCGCAAATGGTCCGGGCGGTAATTCTGGTCGATGGCCAGGGCTTGCTTATGGCCGTGTTACCCGCCGACCATGTGTTGGACTTCGAGGCACTGTGTGCGCTGTTGCACCGCGAACTTGAACTGGTACCAGGGAATCAGCTGACAGCTATTTTTGATGATTGTGAGCCACGCTCCTACCCACCTCTGGCACCCGCTTACGACCTGGATGTTATTATCGATTCGTCGCTAGACAGCCTTGACGTCATTACATTTGAACCCGGCGTCCATACCAGCCTGATACAGATATCCAGGAACGATTTCCGCAGATTACTCGGCGATGCCTTCAGCGGATGCTTTTCGCGCCCCGCGGGGGCCTTGCGAGCAGACCTCGGGAAAACTGATGGCACCCTTAGCGAAGTAGTTGAACAGTTCACTCCAGCTCGCGTTAAACATAATATTGAAGAGTTTCACGAGCTGCCGGCATTGCCAGCCACAGCCGCACAGATACTCCAGCTCGCCGCCAACTCACGCGCCAACGCTAAACAGCTGGCCGATATTATCGAACAGGATCCCGGTCTTTCTGCACAGGTGCTTCGTTACGCTAATTCGTCGCTGTATGGATACGCCGGTAGAATCAAAAACCTGCAGACTGCAATTGCCAGGGTGCTGGGCTTCGAGTTTGTATTGAATATGGCATTGGGTTTCTCAATCGGAAAATCCCTGCGTGTTCCGCAGGATGGCCCATTCGGCCTGGACGCTTTCTGGAAACACTCGGTTTATGCTGGCCGACTGGTCGAGGAATTGGCGGGCAAGCTACCCGGCAAACAAGCTATACCACGCGGCACGGCTTACCTTGCCGGTTTACTGCAAAACCTGGGCAGACTGGTGCTGGGCCATACTTTTCAACCTGAATTTTTCATTCTTAACCGGTTCGCCCAGGCTAATCCGGAAATGCCTACCTGCGAGCTGGAGCGCCACGTACTTGGTGTGACTCACGACCAGATTGGTGCCTGGTTAATGGAAGCCTGGGGCCTTCCCCAGGAATTGATTGTCGCGGTTCGCCATCATCATGACGAAGGCTACTGGGACCAGCACTCAACCTATTCCCAACTGGTGTTGGTTGCCAATCGAGCACTTGCTTTGCATGGGCTGGGGGAAACCGATCACTCTGGCCTGCCCCAGTTCAGCCTCGAAATGCTTGGACTGAAAGAAGAGCAGGTCATTGAAATAACTGGTAAATTATTCCAGAATACCGACGACCTTGAAGACCTGGCAAAACGCCTGGCTGCTTGACGATATCGCCTTATTAGGCTTAAATACCCTTCAGATCTACAGCAATTTCACTGGCCCGACTGATTAACGGCGGGCCGGCGGTTGTTTGTCCCCTGACGAATTATTCTTGACTAAAAGAGTCAAGTATTATTATCATAGCCATACTGATTAAACGGAGACGCGCGCCACAGGGTGCCGCGCCTGGGAATCAAATGAGGCGAATCATGAAATTATCAACTAAAGGTCGTCATGCCATCACAGCGATGATGGAATTGGCGTTACGTCACAACAAGGGCCCGGTTACCCTTGCCGATATTTCTGTCGAGCAGTCGATTTCCGTATCCTATCTGGAACAACTGTTCGCACGTCTACGCAACCATGGGCTAGTCACAGGTATGCGTGGCCCTGGTGGCGGCTATTGCCTGCGCCGCCCAGCCACAGAAATCACCATCGCAGAAATACTTAGCGCTGTTGACGATGCTATGCCTGCCCGTCGCGAGCGTATCCCTGGCGAGGAATGGCCGCAGAGCGTCATTATGTGGAATCAACTGAGCTCACGCATTTACGACTACCTGAACGATCTGACTCTGGCCGAAGCTGTAAATCAGAACAGCGAAGCCAAGGACAGCGAAAAAGGTGACAGTAACTTTGGCTCAGGCTTCCAGCAGAGTGCCGCCTGAACAGTAACCGGTTTTGAAACACAGTATTTGGAGATAACTCGTCATGGCTTACAGCGACAAGGTTTTGGATCACTATGAGAATCCGCGTAATGTTGGTTCTTTCGACAAGGCTGACACCAGCGTGGGTACCGGTATGGTAGGCGCACCCGCCTGTGGTGATGTCATGAAGCTGCAGATCAAGGTTGATGACAACGGCGTTATCGAAGACGCCCGCTTCAAGACCTACGGTTGCGGCTCCGCCATTGCTTCCAGTTCACTTCTGACCGAATGGGTCAAGGGCAAGACCCTGGAAGAAGCCAGCGAAATCAAAAACAGTCAGATTGCGGAAGAACTGGCGCTACCGCCAGTCAAAGTACACTGTTCTGTACTTGCTGAAGATGCGATCAAGGCCGCCATCTCCGACTACCAGGGAAAGAGCAGCACTATTCAGGAAGAAGTCGCCTGAATTTAGACCTGTAGGCAAAACAGAAAAGCCGCCTTTAAGGCGGCTTTTTTATTTCTGTCCAAAAAATCGTTAGGATTTGCCAAATGGACAATACCATACTAGAACTGTATCCAAATTCCGGCCAGATTCACCCACTGAAAAACCTGTATTTGCACCAGCTTGCCGAGTTACCGGCACGGCAACCTTTTATATACAGTAATTTCATTGCCAGCCTGGACGGCCGCATCGCCTTACCCGGTGAAAACCGCGCCACCCGTCAGGTACCACCGGCTATAGCTAATGCACGGGACTGGCGCCTGTTCCAGGAACTGGCCGTACAAGCAGATTTATTAATTACCACGGCGCGTTTTTTTCGCCAGGCAGCCAGCAACGAGGCCCAGGCCGAACTACCTGTAGGTATGTCACCGGATTTCGAAGACCTTCGCGATTGGCGCATCAACCATGGACTCAAACCTCAACCCGATATCGGTATTTTTAGCGCCAGTCTGGATATCCCCGTGGAGTCACTAAACCGCTACAGCGATCGTCAACTGTACGTCATAACAGGCGAGGACACTGATAAAGAACAGCTCGGACGACTCACCTCGCACAGCAATCTCAAAGTGATTTACAGTGGCAACGGCAACCAGGTCGATGCCCGCAGCCTACGCACTCAACTTGGTGCACTGGGCTACCAGCGGGTCTACGCTATCGCCGGACCGTCGGTACTGCATGCACTGGCAGATGGCGATGCACTCGACCGCCTCTACCACACCACAGCCCATTGCATACTTGGTGGCACAGAATTCGATACGTTTATTCGTGGTGAAGAACTCCTGCCAGCACTGCACTTACCTTTGCGCGCGATGTATCTTGATCAGTCCAGCCCTCCTGGATGCGGCCAGACACTGGCCGTCTACGGAAAGTAACCAGCTATGACCAACCGTCGCACCCTTTATGCAGGAGAGGTCGTCAACCTTGGGCTGGAGAACGTTGATCTGCCCAACGGCGAGAACCTTGAACTCGAGGTTGTCAGGCACCCGGGCGGCGCCGCCGTTGTCGCCCAGGACAGGAAGGGGCGAATCTGCCTGCTGCGACAGTACCGACACGCAGCCGGCGGATGGTTATGGGAACTGCCTGCAGGCAAGATCGACCAACCCGAAGCACCCGAGCAAACTGCACGCAGGGAGCTTCAGGAAGAAGCCGGCCTGACGGCCGATCACTGGGAATCGCTGGGCACTATTCTCACCACACCCGGCTTCTGTGACGAAAAGATCCATCTCTATCTCGCCCGCGATCTGCAAGCCACTGATACCGACAGGCATGCACACGAGGTCATCGAGGTACACTGGGTTGATTACAGCCACGCACTTGAGCAACTCAACAGTGGCGATATTATTGATGCCAAAACCATGTTGGGCCTGATGCTGGCAAGGCCATACCTGAACCGGCAGCCGTGCTAGCATCACCCAATAAGCTTAGCCAGGAGACATGAGTGAAATTTTGCAGCACCTGTGGCGCCAGTGTGAGCCTGCGCATTCCGGACGGTGACAACCGAGAACGCTTTATCTGCAACAGCTGCGACGAAATCCACTACCAGAATCCGAAGATTGTTGCCGGCTGCATACCGGAGTGGGAAGGAAAGATATTGCTGTGCCGTCGCGCTATCCAGCCACGTCATGGACTCTGGACGCTACCGGCAGGCTTCATGGAAAATGGAGAATCAACCGAGCAGGCTGCGATGCGCGAAACCTGGGAGGAAGCCGGTGCCCGGGTGGAAATACGCAGTCTCTACAGCTTGTTCAGCATCCCCCACATCAGCCAGGTGTATATGCTGTTTCGCGGCGATCTCTGCGAGGGCCACTACGCACCAGGGGTAGAAAGTCTGGAATGTGAGTTGTTTGACGCACAAACAGTGCCCTGGGACAGATTGGCCTTCCCGGTGGTAAGGGAAACGCTGGAACGTTACTTCCGGGATAAACAGCAAGGCAACAATTTCCCGCTACAGCGCGGGGAAATCATCAGGCACCCCCGTCGGGAATAGAGCCCGACAGGGTGAATATGTCAGGCTACAGCCCGGGAGATCTCACTTGCAGCAGATTCCTGTTCTGCGTGGCCGAACAACCAGCCCCGCAAGGTACGCCTCTGTTCACTGGTCACGGCATCAAACATCACGCCGACACCCTGCGGGGTTTGATGAACCACAACCGCCGGCAAGCGCATAGCCGCATTACCCGCCTGACCGAGAATTTCGACTTCCAGGTATTCGTTCTTGCGCCACTGCCGATCACCGGTATCGACCAGCATGCCGCCAAGACCTATATTGATACAGGTACCACTCTGTACTGGCAGGCCATGTTTGTATAAAAGCAGTTGAAACCCTATTGACTTACGAACACTGCATCGGTGCTCCATAACATCCTCCGTTGATAAGCGAGAAAACCCATCCTCGCGTTATCGGCAATCCTCCGTGTTTACTTTAACCCATTCATTTAGTACCCCAATTGATCTGGATTAAGTCTCAGCCTGCAACTGTTTGTCTGACAGCGAAAACAGCTCAACGTTACCACCTAATGGGAATCTATTGACACCGCGTGTACGCCCGGCAGCAAACCGGGGCCGGTACCATGCCCCCGGCTTTCGGTGGCAATAGAAAAGGTTGTTGCCGGTCCCAGCAATTGCCTCGCCGACAGCAATTCCTGGCTCGATGCATTATCGAGAAGTGAAGAACTGTTGCCGAGGTGAGTATTCCACCACCTTTTCGCAACCCGATCCCGGATCAGGCGATCAACCGTACCAATATCAGCAATGAGTCACAGAGCTCCCGCCCTGCCTGGCAACACCCGTGTTAGTATGCGCTGGCCCGGATTCCAGGAGGAAGCCACCCCATGCCGTCTCTTGTTCGTACGTGCCTGTATATGAGCCTGCTTGTACTGCCCTTGCTCGCCCGGGCAGACACAGAAATTTCAGGGGTCAGACTTGATGATCACTACACCCTTGGTAATGATTCGCTGACACTGAATGGCGCCGGCATTCGCAGCAAGTTTTTTGTAAACGTTTACGTTGGCGCCCTCTACCTTGACAAGGCCACTCATGATGCAAACCAGGCACTGGCAAACACAGGTGCGAAAAGTATGCAGATGTTCATGCTATACAAGGAAGTCGATGCCGACAAAATAACCCGGGGCTGGATCGATGGTATCAAGGATAACCTGGGCAAAGCTGAGCAATCGAAAATCGCTGATCGACTAAAAACCTTCAATGCGCTGTTCCCCGATCTGCACGCGGGTGATCATGTAAATATGGATTTCATCCCCGGGCAGGGCACATCACTAAGTGTTAATCAGCAAAAACTCGGTCAAATTGAAGGTGACGATTTTTTCAATGCACTGCTGAGCGTCTGGCTGGGTTCGACCCCGGCGGACAAACGCCTTAAAAGCGGCCTGCTCGGCAACTGAAAAATGCGTGGCGTTTTCCTCGATCTGGGCAGCGTACACCCCGCCGACCTGACACTGGATGCATTGCAAAACTGCCTGGATGACTGGCAACTATATCCTGCCACCGGCGAACATCAGATCAGCAAACACATTAGCGGCGCGCATGTAGTTGTCTCCAACAAGGCGCCGCTAATGCGCGAACATCTGACGTGTGCGCCTGATTTGAAACTTATCTGTGTAGCCGCGACAGGAACCAACAATATCGACCTTGATGCTGCCAGAGATGCTGGTATTGCTGTCTGCAACGCAAGAAACTATGCGACTGCATCGGTAACCGAAGCGGTATTCACACTGCTTCTTACTCTGACACGGCAACTGGACAACTACCGCCAGCGCGTTGATAAAGGGGACTGGGTTAACAGCCCTCACTTTTGCCTGTTCGACCAGACCATTGAGGAACTCCATGGCAAGACCCTGGGAATTATCGGCCATGGTGTACTCGGTCAGTCGGTAGAACAGCTTGCGCGCGCGTTTCACATGCAGGTACTTGTCGCACAACGCCGGTACGCTCCCCCCATTGAGGGTCGGGTGGCACTGGAGCAATTACTGGCAGAGTCTGACGCCATCAGCCTGCACTGCCCTTTATCCGATCAGACTCGCCATCTTATAGGGCGGTCTGAGCTTCAGGCCATGAAAGACAGCGCCCTGCTGATCAACACGGCAAGGGGTGGCATCGTGGACGAGTTTGCGCTGGTCGAAGCGCTGCAAAAGAGATGGATTGCTGGTGCCGGTGTCGATGTCCTCAGCACAGAACCGCCGAGGGAACACAACCCGCTACTTGATTACCGCTCACCCCGCCTGATCGTCACACCACATATCGCCTGGGCCAGCCGCTCTGCCCGCCAGCAACTGCTGAGTGAAATTGTATCCAACATCCATGCTTTTCAGGCCGGAGAGATTCGTAATCAGGTTGCCTAATGTCTCGGCCGGCGCATACGCCAGACGCCCCTGGGCTTGGCCAGGTTGACCTTCAGGTTACGCCCTTCGAATTCGACACCATCGGTCGCGTTGATCGCCTCATCGACACCGTCATCATCCATTTCGACAAAAGCAAAGCCCCTCGGCTTACCCGTGTAACGGTCATTGATCAGTTTGACCGAAAGCACATCACCATGTGGCGAAAACAAGTCTCGCAACTGGTCAGGCGTAGTCTCGAAAGAGATGTTTCCTACATATATTGATTTCATTTTTATTGCCAACCTCCGAGTCGGTATTCCGATACTTGGCCACGTCGGGCCCTTTCAGGTATCAGATTGTTTTTCTTCCCTGCCGTACAGCCGGGTCTGGGCTGCACCTAGATAGTGCGGCACCGCAGGCGCGACGACGTCCACCCTCGGAAGTATAGTAGAAGAAATTCAACATTGAAGGTCATCCCCGTTATACTGGCCTTCAGCTGCAGGAGGGTAGATTCGTGGAGAGTGGTTTTAGCTCAAGCTGGGCCTGGGGTGTCGGGCTCATAAGTTTTGCCTTTGGTCTGGCTTGCGGAATTGCTGGTGCCTACTTCACAACAGGAAACCGGCAACGCATCAGAGAACTGGAATCCGAACTGGCCTCAGCACAACAACAGTTCGATGGCTACCGTGAACAGGTCAGCCAGCATTTCATGAAAACATCCGATCTGGTTCAGAAAATGACTGCCAGTTATCGTGACGTCTACGAACACCTGGCCGGTGGCTCACAGGCACTCTGCAAAGATCCGGTATCCACGCCACAACTCGACATACCTTATCAGCCGGTACTTGGCAATGACGGTCACGACGACCCGGCAGAGCCAAACGAGGCATCGGAAAATGAGTTCGCTGATGCAGAAACTGACCCGCTACAGACGAGCGAAGAAGACGCCTGTCTTGGCGATGCGCCGAATGTTCCGGATCTCGGCAACCAGACCCGGCATTAGTCTCCGCACACGGTTAGCGTTATGCGGCGTCGATGCGCTGCCTGGCGATGTTCCCACAAATAGATGCCTTGCCAGACTCCGAGATCGAACCGGCCCGCCGTCACTGGCACACTCAAAGAATTTGAGGTCAGAATACTGCGGACATGAGCCGGCATATCGTCCGGCCCCTCATCGATATGCCTGAACAGGGGATCGCCGTCCGGGACCAGTCGGGCCATAAACCGCTCGAGATCCGCGCGCACTTCAGGGTCAGCATTCTCACAAAGGATCAGCGAAGCGCTGGTATGGTGGACAAACACCAGACCTATTCCCGCCTTGATAGCGCTTTCTGCGAGCCACCGCTCGGCCTCCTCGCGAATTGAGTAACTGCCGCGCCCGCGTGTGACAACCTCGAAACTACACTGGTAAACCATTCAATGTCCTTTATCTGCCGCTTTCAGGTATAATCCCGGCTCTTTTACCTGCTGGAATCTGCTGTGATCGAACACCGCCGTAATATTGCCATAATCGCCCACGTTGACCATGGGAAAACCACGCTTGTCGACCAGTTATTATCCCAGTCGGGCACCCTGGGTGACCGCAGTGCCGCTCCCGAGCGCGTTATGGATTCCAATGACCTTGAGCGAGAGCGCGGGATTACCATTCTGTCCAAGAACACGGCAATTAACTGGCAGGGCTACCGCATCAACATTGTTGATACACCCGGGCATGCCGATTTTGGCGGCGAAGTGGAACGCGTCATGTCGATGGTTGATTCCGTGCTGCTACTGGTCGATGCTGTTGAAGGGCCGATGCCGCAGACCCGTTTCGTCACCCAGAAAGCCCTGGAACAGGGCCTGCATCCAATTGTTGTCATCAACAAAATAGACCGCCCCGGATCCCGCCCGGACTGGGTGCTCGACCAGACCTTTGATCTGTTCGACCGGCTCGGTGCCACAGACGAACAGCTCGATTTCCCGGTCATTTATGCTTCCGGGCTGCAAGGCTTTGCCAGTGCCGACGTTGACGCACGCGACGGTGACATGAATCCGCTATTACAACTCATTGTCGACAAAGTGCCCGCTCCGGACGTGGATGTCGATGGCACTTTCCAGATGCAGATCAGCTCACTGGACTACAACAGCTATGTCGGCGTCATTGGTGTTGGCCGCATCAACCGCGGCAAAGTGCGCACCAATACCAATATCACCATTGTTGACCGTGACGGCAAACAGCGGAACGGTCGCATGCTGCAGTTGTTCGGCTTTCTCGGACTGGAACGTATCGAAGTGGATGAAGCTCAGGCCGGAGACATTATCGCTTTCACCGGTATAGATGGACTGGGAATTTCAGATACCCTGTGCGACCCGAACAATGTCGAAGTGCTACCCGCCCTGAGCGTCGATGAACCCACCGTGAGTATGACTTTCCAGGTCAACAGTTCACCTTTCGCCGGACGCGAGGGCAAATTCGTCACTTCGCGCCAGGTCAGGGAACGCCTCGACCGAGAACTGATACATAACGTTGCATTAAGGGTTGAAAACACTGACGACCCGGACAAGTTCAAGGTCTCCGGGCGCGGTGAGCTGCACCTGTCCATTCTCATCGAAAACATGCGCCGCGAAGGTTATGAACTCGGTGTCTCCCGCCCCGAGGTCATCTACCGGGAGGTTGATGGCGAACTACATGAACCGCAAGAGCAGCTGACCGTGGATGTCGAGGAGCAGCACCAGGGCACAGTGATGGAAAAGCTTGGCACACGCGGAGCCGATTTACAGAATATGGTGCCGGATGGTGATGGCCGCGTACGTCTGGATTTCATTATTCCGTCGCGTGGACTGATCGGCTTTCGTACCGAGTTCCTCACTGCCACCCAGGGCAGCGGTCTGCTGTACAGCGTTTTCGATCACTATGCACCGGTGCGCAAAGGTGAATTTGGCAAACGTGCCAATGGCGTGCTGATCGCCAACGGCAGCGGCAAAGCACTGGGCTATTCTTTGTTCAACCTGCAGGAACGCGGTCGACTCTTTATTGACCCGAACACAGCCGTCTACGAAGGAATGATCATTGGCATCCATTCACGCAATAACGATCTGGTGGTCAATCCGCTCAAAGGCAAGCAGCTCACCAACGTGCGCGCCTCGGGTACCGATGAAAACATTGTTTTGACACCGCCCATACGTATGTCACTCGAACAGGCACTGGAATTCATCGACGAAGATGAACTGGTGGAAGTCACGCCCGAAAGCATCCGGATTCGCAAGAAACTGCTATTGGAACACGAACGCAAGCGCGCGGCACGCGCCAGCTAGGAATCCTTTTCTTCATAGACGGCCATGATGGCCTGCAACTCAAACAACAGGGCGGCCCGCTGCGTGGCATCCAGTTGGGCGAATTCGGGCCGGCTCTCGTCTTTTTTCAGCGCCACGATATAGGCACTGACCAGCTCGCAACCCTGTGCACAGATCTTGTCCATAGCCAATTCAACCTGCGGTGAACATTGCCTCATAAACTCACCCACCATAGCCGCAGGCGCAACCCGATTTCCGTCGTATAGCCCATTTCAACGAAACGGATATCGCCCACGCGATCAATAATGATACTAGTGGGTACGCCCTCTACCCCATAGAGACCAGACAAGCGACCACCCGCATCAAGAACCACCGGGTACGACACACCCTGCTCGTCCAGCCAGCTACGCATCTCCGCTTCTGCCAACTCATCCATAGCTACCGTTAGCACGGCGTTTTGCCGGGCCAGGGCATCAATACTGTCCTGCTCATACCGGCAAATCGGGCACCAGGTCGCCCAGAATTGCAGCAGCAATGCTTGCCCGCGGTAATCCTGCAGCCTGACTGCTGTTCCATCCAGCAGCCTGGCCTGAAATTCCGGCGCCGGACCTCGCACGATGTTGCGGGTCTGGAAACCGTGCACAACCATAAGAATTGCAATCAAAACCAGCCCCTCAAGCAACCATCGTATATAACGACGCTTGCGGCTGTTACCTTGATTACCTGTGACTTCTGTCATGACTCACCATTTTGTGTGTCGCATCACAGTTTTACAGCAGACGGAGGCATAGGCTATGCCAAAACCCGGAACAACATTATTTTAATGTCAGCACGCATCTTATCTCTGAGCCGAACCCTGTTCCTGTCCGCTATCGTTCTGGGTGTACATGGGAATGCTCTGGCGCGGGAATACGACAGGGTTATGGCCGAGATGCCCGCTGAACAGGCTGTCATCGGGTCGGTTGCACTCGCAAAACTCAACATTGCCCTGCGTTCTGCGAGGCTCCATGCACAACAGAAACTCTGCCAGGGCCAATGGTCCCCCGGTGGCAAGACCATACAGGTAAGCGGACCAGAACCAGCCAGCGGTTCAACAGGCCAGCCGGTCTGGCATTATCAATCGCTCCGTCAGCCCCATCCATTAGCCTGCACAGGGGTGTCACGCACCCAGTTTTTCCTTGAAATGAGTCGGCATCTCCCGGAATGGGTAACAATACGCCCCGCCGGATACACTGTTACCTTCAGACTGGGTGAAATCGAGTCTACCCACCCAACTTCACTGGCAACCCGCTAGCGCCCCCACCACTCTCGACCATATCTTTTAACGTCTGCTCACCCAGCTCAGATCGCACGGCAGACTGCAGTGCCGCCATCGCCGTGTCCACTTGCTGCTGATGCGGGAACGTCTTGAGCGACAAAAACCTGTTTTCCCCCGCGCTGCGTACAACCTCGTACAGTTCGGACAGTGAAATAGTCTCTACGTCGCGTCTTGGAAGGTATGCAGGTGGTTCATCACTGGTTTCAGCCAGAAACTCACTGCTTACCATCAACTGCAATACATGGTGTATCGGCTGCATTGGCAACCCAAGATGATGTACCAGTGCTTCGGAAGTCCAGGGCGCACGATTATGTATATGATGCTCGGCGACCATGAACATGATCTGCAGCGCCAGGCGTTCACGCAGGCGGTTACTCAGCCTCAATTGCACCGGTTCACGCGTCATATACTGGGGATACTGCATATAAAACGCGACCTGTGCGCCCAGCAAGAGTATCAACCAGTTCAGATATAACCAGATCAGCAGCAGTATCATTATGGCGAAACCAGAATATATTGCCGCATACTTTGAAGAAGACGCAATAAACGCTGCGAATGCCCATCCGCTGGATTGCCACAATACACCCGCTACCAGACCACCGATCAATGCCGGCCCCAGCTTCACACGAGTATTTGGAATGAACATATACAAGAAAGAAAACGCTGCGATGATCAGCAGGTAAGGCACCAGTTTGCTCATGGCCAGTAACACATAACCCAGCGGTTCCACTGTCATTAGCTGCTGCACCAGTGAATTACTCATCGCCGTAGCAGTCAAACCCAGCGCAGCGAACACCAGAACAGGCCCTATCAGAATGACACTGAGATAGCTCGAAAAGCGCTGTGCAAGTCCGCGCAAACGCCCTACCTGCCACACATAATTAAATGAAGATTCAACTTTTTGTATAAGAGAAACAACAGTATAGAGAAGAAACAACAAGCCCAGAGAGCCCAGCACACCCACCTTAACGTTCTCGACGAAACCTATAATGTTATCTGACAACTCAACCCCTCGGGAGCCCAGAGGCTGAAGAAAGTTAAGCAGCAAAGGTTCGACCTGGTTATGGACTCCAAACCCTTTGAGAACAGAAAAACTCACCGCAAGTAATGGCACGATTGACAGTAATGTTGTGTACACCAGACTCATTGCACGTAAATTCAGTTCGCCGGCAACGAACTGCCGAACAAGTACAACCAGTAAACGTATCGGCACAATCAAGTTGCGTCGCAACCCGTGAAGTTGACGCAAATCGTCCTTCCAAAGTAGCGAAGTGCCTTCGTCGTACCAGTGCATAATTTGGTTACTCATACTGCACTCACCTTGTCAGAATGTTGCGCAATTACAACGCAAACACAAAATTTTGATGCAACTTTGAAGATTTTTCACGTCATCCACAAAAAATAATTAAAAATATTTTAACCGCAAAATGCGCCTCTGCTAACAGTTCCGCTTTGTCATTGGATACCTGTTCAGCACTTCCTCCGCATCAGTAAAAATGCATTTCGTAAGTAAATAACAGTGTTAAATGCATAGCCCCTGATTTTCTTCAACAACTCCAGTCAGTTAAATCCGTTAACGTTAGCCGCTCTGACACACACGAGTTACACTGCAATCATAGAGCGAAACTTTACCTAGGTGTTGTAATTTGTTCTTTTTTCATTAAAGTTTTATTTGCAAGCGCCGTAACGTTACGCGAACCATGTATCTTGAAGGAGGTTATCCTCATGGCAGTTCGAAAGAAAACCAGTAAGCGCAAGGCTACCGCCAAGAAGAAAAAGGTTGTAGCAAAGAAGAGACCAGCAGCCAGGAAGAAGGTTGCTAAGAAGAAGGTAGCCAAGAAGCGGGTTGTCAAGAAGAAGGCTTCCAAGAAAAAGGCTGCTAAGAAGAAAGTAGCCAAGAAACGTACTGCGAAGAAAAAGGTCGCCAAGAAAAAGGTAACCAAGAAACGCACTACGAAGAAAAAGGCTGCTAAGAAGAAAGTAGCCAAGAAGCGTCCCGCGAAGAAAAAGGCTGCTAAGAAGAAAGTAGCCAAGAAGCGTCCCGCGAAGAAAAAGGCTGCCAAGAAAAGGGTAGCCAAGAAGCGCAGAACGCGTCGCTAGGAAACTAGCAAAAGCGTAAAGAGGGCCTGCTTATGCAGGCCCTTTTTTTGTGGCAAAAAGGCCCGCGATAATTTATTTTTACTTTTTATTACAACCAGTTACATCAACCCTTGTGGAGGAGCGCAATCGCGACTTTGAATAGCTGTCACTTGATCGAACAGCACATCAGTCACGGTTCGGCATCCACCCCAACCCAACGCCCCCGACAAATAAAATTTAAGCATGATCAGTTAGATATACACCTATCCCGAGCCTGCAGGCGAACCTGAAATCGTAAAGATCAATCAGCGTCGGCCGACATCACACCAATATATACATGGTCAAGGGCCGACATTATGACCGAAGCCGTAGTAAACAAACCAACGCTTCTAGTAGTCGACGACTCACGCTTAATGCGCGTCGCCGCACGCAAGATCCTGAAAGACGAATTTGACATCCTTGAGGCCAGTGATGGCGAAGAGGCCTGGGATGTTTTACAGGCTTCTCCGCATGTCAGCCTGGTGATGTCAGATCTTTCCATGCCAAATCTGGATGGCCTGGGGCTGCTGGAGCGCATACGCACATCAGACTCAGTGGAAGTCCAGAATCTTCCGGTTATCATCGTTACCGGCGCCGAAGATGACGACGGCAGTAAAACCACGGCTTTGGCGGCTGGTGCCAGCGACTTTATTACCAAGCCATTTGAATCTGTACAGCTACTGGCACGCGCCAAGGCCCAGGCAAAACAACAACTCACCCAGCAGGCACTGCAGGACAGCGAAGCCAGCAAAGAAAAACTGGCCGCAGAAAGTAGTAGTGACCTGCTGACAGGACTCGACAACCAGCGTGCGTTCAACAACCACGTGGTGGAGAGCCTGTCTTATGCGGCCCGACACCATACCGAGCTGGCACTCATTCTGATCCAGATCGAAAAATACAAGGTCATGTTTCTTCGCAGGGGCAAACAGACTGCCGAGGAAGTATTGCGGCGTACGGCCCGGTTGTTATCCCGGGACCGCCGTCGCGAGGACAAGGTAGCACGTATAGACATGGATACTTTTGCCCTGCTGCTGCCATCCGCAAACGCCGGCGGCGCACGCCGCGTCGGCGAACACATCCACCAGAGTCTGCAGTCAGACGATTTCGAGGTTGATGGCGAATCTATACCAGTACGAACCAGCCTCGCTATCAGCTTCGTCCCTGGCAATAGAGAAATTAGTGCTGATGCACTACTTGATGACGCCACTGCAAAGCTTAAGCGGGCAATAGAATCTGGCGGCAATTGTATTCAGTACGACGAGGACACATCAGCGGCAGCTGCAGATAATGGCACAATCGCCAAACCACCCAGCTTGCCCGAACCTATCCCTGTTGCCTCAAGTACCGATGTTGAACAGGCCCTGCAGGCGCTCATGCACCAGCGCCAGACCGGGCAGAGCTCTGAGCCACTGGTCCGGGCGGTGTTACCCCTGCTGCAAGCCTGGAGCCGTGAAAACGGCGGTATTTGCGCCACTCAGCTGGAAGACATTAGAAATGCTCTGAACGCCGAACACAACGTCGAGACTAACGATCTCGCATCGGCGCCGAGCTAATCATTTCAGGTACCCGGCCGGGCGTATCGCAACCCGGCAGTTGACCCTGGTGCAACAGACGCCGTCACTACGATAGAGCCCGTATTCGAATGCAGGGGTGCTGCGTTGCTTGCGCTCCAGATCAGCCTCAATCCGGGCCCTGATCGACGCATCAAACTCGAAGCGTAACTCCAGGCTCGTATTCCCCGGCTGCTCAAACTCCAGAGACAATGAGCGCGTCCAAACACTGTACCCCGGAAACTGTCTGGCACAGGCTATAGCGGCGATCGGGTCAGCGATCGCCGCCTGGTAACCACCAAACATGCTATCACCAAGATTGCGTGAAAATGCGGTTAACGGCAGACGCAAACGCACGCGTTTCCAGACAGGATCCAGCTCGACAACCTTCACGCCCATCAACCAGAACGGCGGATACCATTCGATTCGACGCCGCGCTGACAGGAAACGGGCCTGACGTAAAAATCGGAGAATATTTAAAGCCATCAGGGTTCCATAGTAACGTTTCGTGTGGAATGATACTGTCA
>Ga0316189_10000479_pt1 | contig 39764 bp, 40 predicted proteins | sample LowCovwburrow_MG_FD_204930 | JGI IMG/M metagenome (GOLD analysis project Ga0316189, IMG submission 204930) | Coastal sediment microbial communities from Maine, United States - Lowes Cove worm burrow | ecosystem: Environmental > Aquatic > Marine > Coastal > Sediment | place: USA: Maine...
TGGAGCGCGCGCGTATCACCTGCAACAAGAACGGTATTCCGTTTGACCCGGAAAAGCCGATGGTGACCTCGGGCATTCGCCTTGGCACACCCGCCGGCACCACGCGCGGCTTTGGCGAGGCCGAGTTTCGCCTGATCGCTGACTGGATTGTCGAGGTGGTCGACGGCCTTGCCGCCAACGGCGAAGACAACAACACAGCCGTTGAGGACGCCGTCAAAACAAAAGTCGCGGGCCTTTGTGAAAAGTTTCCACTTTATCCTATGCTCTAGGGCCAAACAATGAGCATGGATAAGAGAAAGGCGCCAGCTCCGGGCGCCTTTCTTGCTTTATCAGGCAACGCGTGCGTGTTCTTGCTTGCGCACCTTTCCCGGGCTTACGCCGAACTGCCGCTTGAAGGCGCGGCTGAAGGCAATTTCAGAATCGTATCCAACCTGCACTGCAACTTGCGATACCGAAAGGCCGCTTTGCTGTAATAACTCGTAGGCCTGGCACATTCGCCACAAAATCAAATATGCAATTGGGGCCATGCCGACGGTTGTCTTGAACTGAAGTGCAAAGGCAGAGCGAGACATTCCAGCCGCGGCAGCCATATCTTCAAGCGTTATCTTCTCATCAGGTGCATTGTGGACGAGCTGCACTGCTTTTGCGAGACGGCTGTCGCAAAGCCCGGCTAGGAAACCGGTGGGTTGGTTCTCGGCTTCAACATGCGCTCTTATGATCTGAACGAGAAGAATTTCCGCCAGTTTTTCGATGACGGCGGATGATCCGGGCCGCACCGCACCCATTTCGCGGGTCAGAGCTGGCATGACATTGCTCATCATTTCGGGGGCATAACTTTCGAAGGACTTCAGGTGAATGACTGTTGGCAATTCATCGATCATCGGATGGCTGAGGTCATTGCGGTATTCATAGTGGCCACACAACAATCGGGTCGACATGTCACCGCTGGAAAACAGCGGTGCATTGCCGTTCAGCGATGCCATGTATTCCTGCCCTGCAACAGCTTTGCTGTTTTCACTGTCAGCGATTATGTGCGGTTCATATTTTGGGAATAAAAATATATCTCCCGGTGCACCGTGGTATGTCTTGTCTTCTGTTTTAACAACGCATTGACCACGCAACACCGCATGAAACTGAGCAACGTTGTTCCCCCCAAGTTGCATCGCCCACGGAGACCAGAAATCGCATTGAAAGTAGACACAGCTCTTTAGCTGAATAAGGCGTAGAACATCGCTGAAAGGGTCTGGCATTTTGCCCTCGTGTTTGAAATTGGCAGTTAGATTTCGGTTTGAACTTACATATGCACAATAAGCCATTTCAATCAGCCCGTCCTGATCTTACGGTGTATTTTGGATGATCAGTGCGTAAATTAGGATTTCCAGTCATTACCTAACCGATTTGTTCGATCAAAGATGAAACCTCATCAAATTGAACACTGGAAAGAAGAACAAATGAAAACCCCAAAGTTTAATACGAAAGCAACAGTTGCACTTGCCGCGAGCATTACCTTGATAACGGGCTGCGCCGTGATGGCGGGTGGCAACTTTGATCCGGACAAAAATGTTGCAACACCTGCGTCAGAGCTTGAATTTGTAAACATCAATCCGGCAATCAAGATGGCGGCTGCCTATGGCAACCGGGGCGAAGGCGCGCATGGCTCTTTTGGGCAGTTCCCGGCGAATTTTGAAACACCGATGCATACCCATACAGGTGCGTATCATGGCATCGTCATCAAGGGTGTCATGACCAACCCATTTGAAGGCGAAGCGCACCCACCTGAAATGGTGGCAGGGTCTTATTGGTATGTGCCTGCGGGATCGCCGCATATCACCGCTTGCGTATCGGACGAGCCTTGCGAATTTTACTTTTACGCAGACAGTGCCTTTGATTTTCATCCAACAGAATGACGAGATGACAAACTTCGGGCGCCCAGACAAAGGGTGCCTGAAGACACCTTGGCCGAATAGGCCTTTCTGCGGACGATAGCATAACCGAGGTCTCCTCCCTGCTATCAAAGTAATTTCGCTGATTTTGCGAAGCAGTAAATGTTGGGTAACGCTTTTAGTATGATATTTCATGCCAAAATTGTTTTTCAATTAACAACAATGCTTTTAAGTTGTGCCTTTTCAGGATATTCAATTACTCGGCAGATGACACACCGAAGTGGGTTCTGTGCAAATTTAGGCCATATCGTTCAATAAGCAGGTGAGGATAGTTTCAGTTGTTGTATTCAAATTTATTCGACCCGAAATTTAGTTTGGACTCAGAAAAAAGGTATTGAAATGTTCATTTCTGGACTGAGGGACCGCGCAAGCGTCATTTCTCTGTTGTTCCTACACCTCGTTTGGATCGCTGTATTTGCCGCAATGTGGCTGAACGGTGCCATTGCCACGATAGCTGCCAGCTTTATCTTTTTGCTCTTAGTCGCAGTTGCTTATTCTAAATGGTTCCTCAACCGTCGTGCAGAAGTAGTTTTCTCGAATGGTTTCGCTCGTGAAAATGCGTTTCCCACATCCGACAGTAGGAAGAAATTAGTTTCAATTGCGCATTGGGTGTATGCGGCGATCACGGGCGTTTTAGCATACGCAGTTATACTAATTCACGCTTTAGAGCCAAACTTCGAAGTATCTGCGGTGGTGGGTTTCTTTTTCTTTTACTTCAACCAACACGGAACACTTGGAGCTGTGCTTCTGATGTTCCAAAAAAACAAAGGGGAATAACTCTTGTCTACATCTGCACAGGATATTGGAGGCACCCTTAGCGCGCTTTCGTCAATAGTCGAGACAGTATTTGAATAGGCAATAGGGGCTTCAATGTAGCGGCTGGGTCTTTCGATAGGGACACACTCTTCGAAAAACTTTGGCTACAGCTTCTCGGGTGATCTGATCTCGGTGGCGCAGCGACAGCCTTTCGCTTATATCCAAGATATGTCTCTGCTTCGCCGCCTTTTTTCAACGCAAACCAATGCTGCACCCGAAGCTTTCACAGCTCCTCTTGCTCCTGAGGAGCCGTTTTATGTTGTTGGGGACATACACGGTGGCGAGTATCTGTTGGCGCGCCTGCTGTCTAAGATCGAGCAGGACGAGCCAGACACAACGCAAACGATTGTTTGCGTTGGTGACTACGTTGATCGCGGTGAAGCAAGCGCTGCTGTTTTACGCTGGTTGTTCATGCTGAGTACCGACCCTGAACTGACCTTGATCTGTCTCATGGGAAACCATGAAGACATGATGATCAAATTTATTGATGAGCCAGCGAAACGCGGGCCACGATGGCTGCGTTATGGTGGCTTGCAGACATTGGCAAGCATTGGCATTGGAGGTGTTTCCGAGAGCAGTAATGCAAATGCGCTTACGAAAGCGCGCGATGAACTGGTAGCAGCGTTGGGTGATGATTTGATCGACTGGTTGAAAAACTTGCCTTCGGTCTGGCAGAGCGGAAATGTTGCCGTTGTTCATGCCGGCGCTGACCCATCTGTTCCGATCGACAAGCAGGAAAGGCGGGATTTGATTTGGGGCCATCGTGATTTTCGCCATCTAATCCGGCGCGATGGGGTTTGGGTGGTGCATGGGCATACGATTGTTGAACATGCGAACGCTACAGATGGGCGAATTGCTGTAGATACTGGCGCATATGCCACCGGGCGTTTAACAGCGGCCCATATTAGTAGCCAAGGGGTGCGGTTCATCGAAACGTGACATAAATCAGCGACCCGTACACCGTAATACAACTGCTATCGTGCGCCACAGGATCAGCAAATCCAGAGATAGATTTTGGCGTCTCGAGTAAGCGACATCCAACTGAACCCGCTGAGTATAGTCCAACATGTTTCGTCCGGATACCTGCCACAGGCCTGTTAACCCCGGCTTACAGGACAGATAGGCCCAGGCATCACCGCGATACTCAGCCCGAAGTTCGTCACCTGGAACCGGGCGTGGCCCAACGAGGCTCATCTCTCCGCAGAAAACGTTCCAAAGCTGGGGTAGCTCATCAAGGCTTGTCCTGCGAAGAAAACCGCCCAACCGGGTAACGCGTGGGTCACTTTGCAACTTTCTTTTTGTTGTCCACTCATGCGCGGCTACCGGATTTTTCGATAGAAGATCAATTAGCGCTTCATCTGCGTTCCTGTGCATCGTTCGAAACTTCCAAACTCGGAATAGCTTGCCGTTTTTTCCGATCCGATCCTGCCCGAAAAACAAGGGGCCCCCCTGAAAGCTGGCTAACGTTGCGGTGAAGACAAAAACTAGGACAAGCAGAGGCGAGAATACCAGAATCAGCACAATATCCAGCACACGCTTAAGCTTGGGCCAGAATAATGTGCCGTCAGATACGAAGTGATTTGCAACTGTTTGGCTTGGGCTACGCAACAAGAGATTCCCTTTCTCAGACATCAGAAAACTCTGATGGATAAAGGTTAATCTCGCGCTACTTAGGCCTCGTGAGAGTGACATTCCCAACGCGATTCATCACGAAATTTTCATAAAATTTTTCTTCATAAACCGTAGCGCGGCGGAGTTGTACCAGTACTGCTATCCTTTAGTCAGCTAACCTTACCGAATTTGAACTTGTCGTATCCGCCGCGGAAAAGGGCAACATTCCAAGCCCAAAACTTGCACCAATTGCAATCACGACGATTGCGAAAAAAGCGATGAACATAGGTTTCATTGCGGCCTCCTTTTTCGCATAACTCACCCGCCCTCTGTTGTTGGTTTTGCGCTTTCCGGGGATTTTGCCAGCACCTCGTCGACCCATAGGTCATGGTGTTGGCGAGCCCATTTCAGGTCAACTTCGCCGCTGCCCATGGCGTCATATGCGCCTTCCATTCCGACAGAACCGATGTAGATATGCGCGAAGATGATAGCCATCATCACAAAGGCAAGAATTGAATGCCACAACTGCGACAACTGCATTTCTTCCTGCGGTGTCATCTCTGTCGGAAGTGCTTCATAGCCGAATAGCCCCGGCAGTCCTGTTGCATTGATCCAGGAAAACGTCTTGGCAAACAGCGGAATTTCAAATGGGAACAACAGCGCCAGCCCAGAGATTGATATAGAGCTACCCAATAAAATTACCGACCAGAAAATGATCTTTTGACCCGCATTGAATTTTTTTGATGAAGGGTGCGAGTGTTTGGAAAAGAGCCCCCCACCTTTTGCCAGCCACACAAGATCAAGCCGGTTTGGGATATTATGTGCAACCCACATGATCAAAACCAAGACCAAGCCAAGCATAAAAGCCCAGGAGACATTGTTATGTATCCATTTGCTTGCCAGCGCGACGGTTGCAAACGTATCTTTGCCGAACAATGGGATGAAGGCCACACGCCCAAATAAAGAGACTAAGCCTGTTAGCCCGAGCAGAATAAATGATCCGGCAATCAACCAATGGCCAAACCGTTCAACCGGCTTGAACCGTTCGATCGTGACGCCGGATGGACCATCATCAATTCGAATACGACCGCGCAGCACGTAAAACAGCGCCAAAAAACCAAGAATGCCAAGTAAGAGGTATCCGCCATAAGTCCGCATTGGACCGTCGCGAAAAGCGAGCCAGCGCATCCCGCCGTCCTGAATGAAAACGCCCGCTGCGGGTCCGTCATTTGAAGCGCGAACACTGGCAGAATTATATCGGATAGCACGGTAGATATCAGGGTCTGAAGGCCCCCCGCGTGTCCCCAATGCGCTATTGATGTCAGGTATTGGGTTTTCTGTCCCGGTCGCATCACGGCGAAAAGCGTCGTCGATGGCTAAACCACGCTGGCGCTCCAGAATGTCTTGAAGGGTTTGCGCGCCGCCTGTCGTTTCCCGTTCTTGCGAAACAGCACCAGTATCATCCTGAGCAAAGGAAGGCGGGGCCACTAACAGGAGCAGCGTTACAAGAAGGAAACGAAGGGGTTTGAACATCACAGTCGACACTCCCGCAATTGCGTTAAGAATGGGTCCGGAAATCCACGACGGGCAGTAAAACCGCCCGCCGTTCTCTGTTTTGCGGGTCTTATTCAGCTGCTTTTCGGTTGTAGGCCGTACCCCAACCCCATGCGCCTGACCCAAAACCACGGGCGACAACGCGTTCGCGATAGATATCGGAAACGTCGTCACCGTCGCCGGCGAGCAGAGCTTTGGTTGAACACATCTCAGCGCAGATCGGCAGTTTGCCTTCCGCAATACGGTTACGCCCATATTTCTGGAACTCAGCGGAAGAGTTGTCCTCCTCCGGTCCCCCTGCGCAGAAAGTGCATTTATCCATCTTGCCCCGAGATCCGAAGTTCCCGGCTTGTGGATATTGCGGTGCGCCAAACGGACAGGCGTAGAAACAGTAACCGCAGCCAATGCACAGATCTTTCGAGTGCAACACGATTCCGTCGTCGGTTTGATAAAAGCAGTCAACCGGACAGACCGCCATGCAAGGCGCATCCGAGCAATGCATGCAAGCGACAGAGATTGATCTCTCGCCGGGCTTGCCGTCACCAATGGTAATCACCCGTCGTCGGTTGATTCCCCAGGGCACCTCATGCTCGTTCTTGCAGGCCGTAACGCAGGCGTTGCATTCAATGCAACGTTCGGCATCACAAAGGAACTTCGCACGGGCTTGTCCTCCTAATGTAGTTGCCATGATCTATCCCTCCCTCATGCCGGCATGATTTTGCATAGCGTTGCCTTGGTCTCTTGCATCTGCGTGACCGAGTCGTAGCCATAGGTTTGAGCGGTATTGCTGGATTCCCCCAGAACGTAAGGATCTGCTCCTTCCGGGTATTTCGCCCTTCGATCTTCACCCTGGAAATGCCCACCAAAGTGGAACGGCATAAAGGCAACGCCTGCCCCGACACGTTCGGTGATCATTGCTTTGACGAGGACTTTGCCGCCCTCAGGCCCTTCAACCCAGACATCCTTTCCATCCCTGACACCAAGGTTGTTGGCGTCACGCGGATTGATCTCGACAAACATGTCCTGCTGCAGTTCTGCAAGCCATGGGTTTGACCGGGATTCGTCACCGCCGCCCTCGTATTCGACCAGACGGCCAGAGGTAAGGATGATCGGGTAGTCCTTGGAAAAGTCGTTCTTTTGGATCGACGCGTATAGCGTTGGCAACCGCCAGAACTTCTTGTCCTCATACGTTGGGTAATCCGCCACCAGATCGCGGCGCGGCGAATAAAGCGGCTCGCGGTGAGTTGGCACCGGATCGGGGAAATTCCACACAACGGCGCGGGCCTTCGCATTCCCAAATGGTGCGCATTCATGGCTGATCGCCACCCGTTGGATGCCGCCTGAAAGGTCGGTTTTCCAATTGGTTTTTTCAGCAGCCACAGCATCAATTGCGGCACGTTCCTCATCGGTCAGATCACCATCCCAACCCAGATCCATCAGCATCTGCATGGTGAACTCAGGGTAACCGTCCTGAATTTCGGATCCTTCTGAATAGACACCTTCTGCCAGCAGGTTCTGACCGTCCCGTTCCACGCCGAACCGGGCACGGAATGTCAGGCCACCTTTGGACACTGGTTTGGACATATCATAAAGGTTCGGTGTGCCGGGGTGGTTCATCTCTGCGGTACCCCAACTTGGCCAGGGCAATCCGTAGTAGTCGCCATCCGCAGGGCCGCCAACCGCCTGAAGCGTGGTTCTGTCGAACGTATGCTGGTTTGCCATATGCATCTTCAGACGCTCTGGCGATTGACCTGTATAGCCAATCGTCCACATACCGCGGTTCAATTCGCGGAGGATATCCTCAACATTGGGCTCATCCCCATCCATCGCGATGTTGCGGAAAATCCGGTCGTCAAACCCGAATTTCTTGGCGAACATTGCAATAATGATGTGGTCTGGTTTGCTTTCGAATAACGGTGCAAACACCTGATCGCGCCATTGCAAAGACCTGTTAGATGCAGTGACAGAACCACGCGTTTCAAACTGCGTAGATGCCGGAAGCAGGTAAACCCCGTCCGTCCGGTCATGCAAAATAGCCGATACGGTTGGGTATGGGTCAACAACGACAAGTAGGTCGAGTTTTTCCATCGCCTCTTTCATATCAGGCTGACGGGTCTGGCTGTTCGGTGCGTGACCCCAAAGAACCATCGCGCGGGTATTGTCGGGCTGGTCGATGTTTTCCTTGGCTTCCAGAACACCATCAATCCAGCGACTTACCGGGATGCCTTTTTCGTTCATCAACGGTTTGTCTTTGCCTTCGCTGTCCTTCATCGTGGCAAAGCGGCCTTTCAGCCAGTCCAGGTCTTCTTCCCAGACGCGGGCCCAATGTGCCCATGATCCTGCAGACAGGCCATAGTAGCCCGGCAGTGTGTCAGCAAGAACACCAAGGTCCGTCGCGCCCTGCACGTTGTCGTGACCACGGAAGATGTTTGTTCCGCCTCCCGATGTACCCATGTTGCCAAGGGCGAGCTGCAGAATACAATACGCACGGGTGTTGTTGTTACCGTTGGTATGTTGCGTTCCACCCATGCACCAGATCACGGTGCCGGGGCGATTGTTGGCCAAAGTTCGTGCCACACGTTCGAGCTGTGAGCCGGGAACGCCGGTCACGCGTTCTGTTTCTTCGGGTGTCCAGTTTTTCACCTCATTACGAATTTCGTCCATGCCCCATGTGCGGGTGCGCATGAATTCACGATCTTCCCATTCGTTTTCAAAAATGTGCCACAGGAGACCCCAGATCAGCGCAACGTCTGTACCGGGGCGCAACCGCACATATTCATCTGCGTGGGCAGCTGTGCGGGTGAAACGCGGGTCACACACGATGAGCGGCGCGTTGTTTTCCTCTTTCGCTTTCAGGATATGCAACAGTGACACCGGATGTGCCTCTGCCGGGTTGCCGCCGATCACGAAGATCGCACGCGAATTGTGGATGTCGTTGTAGCTGTTGGTCATGGCGCCGTAGCCCCATGTATTTGCAACACCGGCAACCGTCGTTGAGTGGCAGATACGCGCCTGATGGTCGACGTTATTCGTGCCCCAGTATCCGGCGAATTTGCGGAACAGATAAGCTTGCTCGTTTGAGTGTTTAGCTGATCCCAGCCAATAAACACTGTCCGGCCCACTTTCTTCGCGGATCGACAACATCTGATCGCCAATCTCGTTGATCGCCTCTTCCCAGCTGACGCGGGTCCATTCCCCACCAACCAGCTTCATAGGGTACTTCAGGCGGCGTTCGCCATGGGCGTGTTCGCGAACTGACGCACCTTTGGCGCAATGCGCCCCAAGGTTAAACGGGCTATCCCAGCCGGGTTCTTGCCCGACCCAAACACCGTCGCTGACTTCGGCCAAAACCGTACAGCCAACGGAACAGTGCGTGCAAACGCTCTTAATAACTTCTGTGTTGCTCATCGCTTCTTGCGCTTCCGCGCGGCGGACTGTTCCGCCTGTCGCGGTCAGTGCTGCAAGGCCACCAATGGCCAGGCCGGAACCACGCAGAAACCCGCGGCGGTCCACCTTGTGCGATGCAACATTAGAAAGAACAGACGATGACCGGGAGCCTTTCGCAATCCCTTGTGTCTTCTTTCTCAGCATTTTGCTTCCTCCCTAAGAGCCTTGAGGCTCATTCTAATTCGCCGACGCGGGGTTTGGGGTCAGGGCCGAACGCAACCGTCGTCCAAACAAAAATGCGCCGGACGGCGCATTCAGAACCTTGCGGTCTCCAGATATTTTTTGACGTGCTCAGTCTTGCGTAGTCCGCTGCCAGCTTCGACCTCTGCCGCTTCGGCATCGGTGCCTGAAATCGCCAATGCAGCCGCTGCCGCTGGCGCTCCGGTCCCGGCCAGCTTTAGAAAATCCCGCCGGCTTGGGGCTGTTTTTTCTTTTTTCATAACGTCTTTCCTCCTCCATCACGCGAATGAAATTCGCTTATTCATCAAGTCTGAATGCCTCGCTTTCGATCTGCATAAAGGCCCGCCCGATTGTCCCAACCGGAGCATAGAACACAGAGTTCTTTGCTGCCTCGAGGTCGCTGAAAAAATGACCTGCCCAAGGGCCAATATGTGTACGGAAAAAATCGCGCTGTTCTTGCAGGCTGACAGGACGCAGGAAGCTGCCCTGGATCAATCCAGCCATCATTTCACAAAGCGATGCAATGTTGTCTTCTGGCTCAAAGACATCTTCAGCGCGTGATATTCCAAAGGCACGCATATCCTGCCGCAAACGGGCAAGCGGTTTTTCGTTCAGAAAACCGGTCATGTAAAAACTGGCGTATGGTAAAAGTTCGCCACGGCCAAGACCAATGAACAGTGCGTTGAATTCTTTTTCGCACGCTTTTGGAGAAATTTTTCCAGCCAATTTTGCAAGCGTCTTTACACCAGAACCAATATCCGTGCTTTCGCCGGTGAATTCTTGCAGCTTGGTCAGCACGTCCGGTTCAGGTGGCTTGGCTAAAAGTAGAGCCAGTAAACTATAAAGATCAGCGCGAAGACGATCTTCTGTTTCGATATTTATAGCGCCCCGAGAATCGGCCGATGCCGAGTCTATTTGGTTTTGCGGTTCCATATGTGGAGTACCCTAGCGCGCAAACATGGGTTTTGGCAAAACAATTTTTAAGATATCCACAGTCTAAAAATCAACGATTACAGCATATTAAGAATCACCGATGGTAAACTGCATACGGCGGCGTACAAATGTCTGTGATATTTCGGTCTTTTTGTCCGGTATTGTGACTTCATCTTCGGACAAGTCTGGTGTCGAATAACTGGGTTCCTCTTGGCCAGTGTCAGTCTGTGGATACGCATCAGTTTTTTCTGCCATTGTCATTTCGGTATCCGGATTGCCTTGAACCTCGATATCCTGTGTTTCCTCTTGAACAGCGCTTTCTTCGTCTTCAGCTTCCGAAGGTTTCACACGCGGGACGAAGCCTTCACCAACCACGTAGCTTGTTACCAGATTGACTGCATCTGTCGCAGCGTTGGTGAAATCTTCTTCATAGTCATTCAGCCCGTCGAGATTGGCCAGAACCGGGTTGCTTGTCCAAAGGCGCCGCATTGCGCGGCGTTTAATTTTTTGTGGAACCGATTTGTCTAGAAACTGTTTGAAATCATCCCCTATCGACAATGTATCAGGGTCTGGCAATCCTAGCTTCTGAAGCGCTTCGGCTTCTGGCAAAGCTTCAAGATTTTCGAGCGCCTCAACCTCTGTTTGGTCAGGCTCTTTGATGGGCTCTGGGGTTTCGTTTCGCGCCGCTTCTTTGCGACGGGCCCAGCGACCAACAAACCCGTCTTCACTATCTTTGCCCATCAGTTTGTCCAGCGTTTCTTGAGCGATGCTGGCGCGCGATAAACATCCGCCTCTTGCGCGACACGCGGATCGCCTACGCCGTCTTCCTTCAGGTCGATCCTCTTTTTATCACGGCGACGTTTGACAAAGGCCTCTTCCTCGTAGTGTTCCCTGATAAATTCGTCGATCCATGCAGCTAGCACGGGTGGCATTGGGACGCTCTCGACCAAAGATTCACCGCTATCCAGAAAATCCTGTGCTTCGTATGCAGAGGCGGTAACTTTGGTTACCCTGTAACCTCCGCCAATTTCATTGTCGTCATCCCTGTCCAAAATTACAAAAACAGAAGAGGGCGTCATGTTCAGGCTTACAAGATATGCCTCGACCTCGGCACGGTGCAATTCCACGGGCACGGTCGCGGCGTGATACTCAACCGCCTCACCTTCGCGCCGAAGCTCTTTCCAGTCTGCGGGTTCTGCGCCCGGCAAAACAGCGACCGGCACCGTATGCCATTTCACCCATTTGGTAATACCAGGTGTACGTCGGATCACGACGCCAACGGACATCGAGGCTGTCCAGTTTTTAGTGCGCTCCGTCATCTTATTAATTCCCCTGCGCTGGCAGGCTTATTCGTAATAATTTCGCTCATAGGTAAAATCCTAACCCGAAAACACTGAAAGAGAACAATCAAATTTGAAAATGGGGCAGCTTGACAGGCGCGCGCCAATTTGCGCCTCTGTAGGTCACTTCATCTGGGGGACCGCACATTGGCCAAAGTGAAACACTTGCTGGTTTGCAGCTGCGAGGCGACAATGCATCTTGATCCCGAGGCGTTGAAAAACGCGATTGGTGCGGAAACCGTCAAGCAAACCACTGCTCTCTGCATGGGTGATTTGGACGTTGCGGTTAAGGCGCTATCCGGAAATGAACCGGTTCTTATTGCTTGCGCCCAGCAGGCGCACCTCTTTGCCGAAATTGCGGATGAGATCGCGGAACAATCCGAAGGTGGCGCCGAATTGCTTACGGTCGATATTCGCGATCGTGCGGGGTGGACAGCCGATGAATCGGCAACTCCTAAGCAAGCGGCGCTTCTGGCAGAAGGATTACTGGATCACCCGGCAACTCCGGTTAAGGACGTTGTTTCTAACGGAACCTGCCTGATTATCGGTGATAGCGCTGTTGCCTTGCCCGCAGCACGGCGGCTGTCAGAGGACCTGGCCGTCACCTGCCTGCTGAGTGATCACCCGGGTGATGTTGTGCCGGACAGTGAGTTTGACGTTGCGCTCGGCCGCCTTCGGGAGGTGCGTGGCACCCTTGGAAATTTCAGTGTTGTCGTAGATGGCTATGCACCCCTGTCTCCTGTTGGTCGGGGGGGGGTGGAATTTGCAAAGCCTAAGGATGGGGCAAAATCGACCTGCGATATTTTGCTTGATTTGACGGGTCAGCCAGCACTGTTTTCAGCCCCCGATAAGCGAGATGGCTACCTGCGTGCAGCCCCTTCAGACACTATTGCGCTTGAGCGGGTGATATTTGATGCAGCGCAAATGACCGGCACGTTTGAGAAGCCGCTTTTTGTGCGGTATGACGCCAACCTGTGCGCCCATTCGCGTGCGTCACAAACTGGGTGCAACAAATGCCTGGACGTTTGTCCGACGGGGGCCATTGTTGCAAACGGTGATACCGTTGAAATTGATGCAGATATCTGCGCGGGCTGTGGGGCATGTGCTGCGGTTTGCCCTTCTGGCGCGGCATCTTACGACGCCCCGCCTGTTGCGTTTTTGTTTTCCCGCCTAAGAACGCTGGCCAGTACATTTAAATCAGCTGGCGGCGAAGCGCCTCGTGCCTTGTTCCATGATCTGGAATTTGGGTCTGAGCTGATTGCGCTTTCGGCACGTTTCGGGAAAGGACTACCAAGTGATGTCATCCCCGTTGAAGTTGCAAATGTGGAAGGGATTGGCCACGCGGAATGCGTGGCTGCCCTGGGTGCCGGGTTTTCAGAAGTCCTTATTTTGTCAGGTCCTAAAACGGATCTAAGCGCGCTGGCCCCGCAAACAGAATTGGCGGACGCAATTGTTATTGGCACGGGCCATGAACAAAACCGGATACGCATCATTAAACCACGCGATCCGGACACGTTAGAAGAAGCGCTTTATGGTGCAGCTCTGCCCGCGCTGGAAATTACCCCCATTCTTCCAATAGGCGGTCGGCGTGATGTGACCCGGCTTGCCGCTGGCGCACTAAGCAATGGCGAGCGTCCGCCTTTCCCGCTGCCGGAAGGGGCGCCTTATGGTGCAATCGCAATAAACACTGACGACTGCACCTTGTGCCTTGCCTGTGTCTCCCTGTGTCCCGTCGGCGCACTTGGAGATAACCCGGACCGCCCGGAAGTGAACTTTCGCGAAACGGCATGCCTTCAGTGTGGCATCTGTGAAAACACCTGTCCCGAAAACGCGATCACGCTGCAACCCCAGCTTGATCTATCAAAAGAGGCACTTTCAGCACGTATTTTGCATAGCGAAGACCCGTTTGAATGTATCGAGTGCGGCAAACCGTTCGGCGTGCGCTCGACCATCGAGGCAATCGTTGAAAAGCTGTCTGGCAAGCACTGGATGTTTACCAATTCGGACAATACCAAACTGGTTCAGATGTGCGATGATTGTCGTATTCGCGCACAGTATCATTCTGACACCTCACCGTTTAAATTAGGCGAGGTGCCAAAGACCCGGACCAGCGACGACTAATCCTGAGTATTGCTTTTTTAACGACGGCTAACGCACTCAGTCGATCGCAAAGCAATAGAGCAAACCAGCGCCACCTGAGCTTTGCAGGTTCTCTTGCGAACAGCCCCTTGATCCGTGGGCCGCATTCCAGGATGTGTTTCCGCCTCCGTGGCGATCATGGTGGCCGACGTTTGCGCTGCCTTCACCCGAACTTGTCCAGTTGCTACAGGTGTGATCATCAGTATCCCATGGAAAATAGGCCATTCCATCGGCCATCGAACCTGTCAGGATATCGTGCTCATTAGGCTGGTCACCTACGCCTTTCACGCGATTTCCATTTTCATCGACCGCAGTACGCTTGATGATGTTCGGGTTCAGGTGCAATTCATCAAGGTCACTTGCAATCAGTTCTCCAAGCGCATTGTACCAAGGCCCCTGCCCTATGCGGTACCGCGCAGAAACGCCGCGCTTACCTTCCTCTTGCGTGCTGAGGTAGGCATGCCAAACACGCCCGGTCGAGCCCGCCGCAGTTGCGAGCTTGTCACAATGTGCATCGGCGCCTTCCAGCCCACCCAGATTTGCGCCATCACCCATTCCGACACTGGTCACGAAAAAGCCCATAGAGTGATCTGCAGCCATCGATGCTGACATGCTCGCCAGAAATACAATTCCAGCGGATAGGGTCATTCTGCAATTTATCATTTCTAATCCCTTGTCTTTGTTAGTGTGAAACGAAGATGCCTGTTTGCAACCAACAATTGGTTTTGGCAGCGAGGCCCCCAGCTTACCGCATGCTCGAGCATTTCACGAAGAAATTTCGTCTGATTGTGCTTTCACAATTCCTTGACGGCAATCTTACCCGGGCCTTGCCAGCCGTCTTTTTCCTGGTGACTTACGGCGCGCCGCTCACCCTTCAACGAGATCGTAGTGCTTGATCGTGCGAGACAGCACGAGCTTTGCTTCGTCGGGGTGAATGTGTGGGTTTTCATAGTCTTCACCGACAAACGCTTTGAGCGATTCAATATCCTTCCACACCATGACAAAGCAAAACTCGTTCGGGCTGTTTTCGCGTGGTGCACCGGGTAAGACAGAAACGATGCCCTTGGTGTTTGTCATTAGCGGAATCGCGGTTTCATGGAAAAACGTACTGAATTCAGCCTCTTTACCCGGGTGCGTTGTAACCTGGAAAATACGCATGATCATTGTTTCATCCTCCTGTCGTTAACCCAAGTTTGCCAGATCAATTTGATAGAACTCTTGATACTACTGCTAAGATTGTATCACGATTTAAGGGGTTAGCTGGACGCACAGCCCGATGACGCTTTCAAACCGGTCGACTTCGTCGTTACAGTTGCTCGGTATCAAGTCAGGTTTTTAGTTTTAAAATTTCTAGAAAAGATGACCAAATGAAACCGACCAAGGGAGAGGCAAATGATCACTTTTGATTTTTCAAATCGCGTCGCTGTGGTGACCGGTGCTGGTGGCGGTATGGGTTTGGAGATCGCGAACCTGATCCTTAAAGCTGGTGGGTCTGTCATCATGATCGACGTGAAACCCGAACCAGACAATCTTGCAGGGAATCTCGAACAGCGTTTCTACGCGCAAGGCGACCTGACAGAGCCAGAGTTTGTAACCGCAACAATTGATGACGGCGCTAAACGGTTTGGACGGATTGATTATCTTGCAAATGTCGCGGGGGTACTTTGGTTCAATCGTGATGCTTCGCTTCTTGATATGGATCTGGAGGTCTGGGATCAGGTTTTCGATATTAATCTGAAATCCATGGTCTATACCGCGCGCGCTGTTGTTCCGCATATGCGAAAAGGAACCGCCGGCGCGATGGTGCATTTCTCTTCGACACAATGCTTGCGTGGCGATCCGCTTCCACAGGATGCTTATTCTACGGCCAAGGCTGGTGTGGGCGCGCTTTCCCGGTCATTGGCGATGCAGCTTGCGGCAGACAGCATTCGTTCAAACGCAATCTATCCTGGGCTGACGCAAACCCCATTACAAGCGCGTTGGGATACGCCTGAAAAAATCTCTGACGTTGGAAAGTTCGTTCCTCTTGGTCGTATTGGTACGCCCCAAGAACTTGCAACTGCTGCGGTGTTTCTACTTTCTGACGGTGCGTCCTATATCACCGGTATCGATTTGGTTGTTGATGGAGGCTTGTTGTTAAAATAACGAACACCGTTCAAACGAACGTTTCCGAACAGCAGAGAAATAAAAGCAGCGTTTGCTGTGGTCGATCGCTTGACTTCCATTTTGCCCTCCTACCTGATGTACAAAAGATCGCTGCACGGTCCGATCAAAATGTGTTGCATGGCAATTCAGCACAAGTATGCGCAAGGACCGGGGATTAGGATAATTGGGGAGAATAAAATGAACGACGAGAGCTTTAATTTGTCGATGCGGAAATTTCTGAAAACTGTTGGCGTGACGTCGCAACAAAAAATCGAAGAAGCTGTGCGCGCCGCGGTAGCGAACGGAACGCTGAAATCGGATGCGCTCGCCGTGAAGGTTACCCTCACGATTGATGAAGTTGGTTTGACACATAAAGTTGACGGCACAATCCAGTTGAAGGGCGATGCATGAGCGTTGTTACAGAGGCCGATGTTCTGGCGGTTCTGTCGGGGGTGATCGACCCTTCCAAGGGACAGGACATCGTAAAATCAGATCAGATAAAAAACCTGTCAGTGAACGCGGGGAAGGTTTCTTTCATACTTGAAGTTGACCCCGCCCGTGGTAGCGCGATGGAGCCGCTGCGTGCTGCAGCACAGAAGGCTGTAGAGGCGATGGATAGTGTGGAAACGGTGCAGGTCATCATGACCGCGCATGCCGCTGAAGGCAGTGCTGCCCCCGGCCCCAGTGCGCCGCCAATTCCAAATTTGCGGGCTGCAGCGCCAAATCAGCAGGAATCAACCGAACCTCCTGCAGCTAAACTGCCCGATGGCGTTAAAAAGATTATTGCAATTGCTTCGGGCAAGGGAGGTGTGGGTAAGTCCACCGTTGCGTCAAACCTTGCTGTGGCCATGGCGGCCAAGGGCAAACGGGTTGGGCTGCTTGACGCCGACGTTTACGGGCCAAGCCAGCCGCGCATGTTGGGGGTATCTGGCCGCCCTTCCAGCCCGGATGGCACAACCATCCTGCCGCTGCGCAATCATGGTGTTACGCTAATGTCGCTAGGCCTGATGACGGCTGAGGATGAGGCGATCGTCTGGCGCGGCCCCATGCTGATGGGTGCGTTGCAACAAATGCTGGGTCAGGTGCAATGGGGAAAACTCGATGTTTTAATCGTTGATCTGCCACCCGGCACGGGTGATGTGCAGATGACCCTTAGCCAAAAGGTTGATGTGGCTGGTGCGATCGTTGTGTCCACTCCGCAGGACATTGCGCTTTTGGATGCGCGCAAAGGCATCGATATGTTTAAGCGCATGAACGTTCCGATCTATGGGTTGATTGAAAACATGGCATCCTTTGTCTGTGATGAATGCGGTAAGGTACATCATCCCTTTGGTCACGGTGGTGCTCGGGCAGAGGCGGAAAAGCTTGGCCTGCCTTTTCTGGGCGAAATCCCACTTGATCTGGATATCCGTATCGCGAGCGACGGCGGCGCCCCGCTGGTTGTGACCAAACCCGACAGCCCGCAGGCTAAAGCCTTCTTTGATCTGGTCGATGTGCTGGACGCGGCCGGGTTGTTTGAATGAGCGGCATTCTTGATACCCAACCTACCTTTCCGCCGCTTTTGCGCGGGGAAAGTGTTCCGGCCCACACAGACCCTTTTCTGAAAGCAACCGCCAGTGCAATGCAGGGGGTCGATCCGGGCCTTGTGATCTGGTCGGAAGATGTCGCAAATTTTCGTATTGCTTTGGTACTTGCCCCGGAAATGCCACTACAAAAGGCGATGGGGGCAGTCTATGCGGTGCAGCTTGGCTTTGCCGATAGTCTAGGGGCCCTCGCCCCCCCTGAAGTCGCTGTACATTTTATCTGGCCTGACCGCATCAAGGTGAACGGCGCAAAATGCGGGCATCTGCGCTATGCCGCCTCAACGCGTGTACCCGAAGAAGAGCCCGATTGGCTGGTCATAGCGGTTGACGTACCAATTGTTCCAGTCGCGGCACTTGAGCCCGGCGTGACCCCGGATGAAACCACCCTTTATGATGAAGGTTGCACCGACATCACCGCACCTCGGCTGATCGAAAGCTGGTCGCGGCATATGCTTGTCTGGCTGCATCAATTCATGGAGGAAGGTTTGGAACCACTTCACCGCGGTTGGAGCGGGAAATGCGACACCCTAGGCCTGCAGATTACATCGCCAGCAAAGGGAACTTTTATGGGCCTCGACGAATTTGGCAATATGCTGCTTCGGGATGAAAATGGAACGCGGGTCATCCCGCTTTATGAATGTCAAGAAGAGTGATGAAGCTTGCCCGAACGATCCGCCTCGACGATTCTGACGGCAATGTTTTTGACCACCCTGCCGAAATGGGTGAATGGGCAATTTCTGGCGCATTTGAGTTTTCGGATTGGTCTGAGGATGACCTGAAAGGCAAAGCACGGCAGGCGTTTTCAAATGGCTGGCTTAGTCTTGAAAGCTGGGGGCGTGCGACCTTTGTCGCCGTGACCCCGATTACAGAACACGAACTGGAAGCCCTGATAAACACGCTCGCGGAAAAATTTGTTACTGACTACGGTGCACCCGATGTTGAAACTGCCCGGCCTGTTGCTGAGGAAGAGATCAGCCATATGCGCGACATGTGCGAGGATCAGGCTGACAACACGCTTCTTGTGGTTTTGCGAAGCCTGACCGATGTCGGTGTTCACGAACAGTTTCGCTATATTGAGGCGCAATCGGCGGAGCTTGAAAGCTTTGCGGTTCACGGTTCGGTTGACTAAGCTATAACATCTAGTTTTGTCAGAATGGATTGTATCTTTTGACAGGAATCAAGGAAATTTCTGCTCTTTTGTGATATTTTGTATTTGTATGCAGATATCTTACCAAAGGAATTTCTTATGGCCGACAAACCCAAATCCAAAGTAACTTCTGATGACCCCACAGCAGCCTTCATGAAGGCCATGGCGAGTTTTCAGCCTCAAGGCTTCGGCTCTAACCCCTGGATGGGGACAGAAATGTTAGAAACGATGGGCGAGATTGGCAGCGAGCTATTTCAGTTTCTGGCTGACCGCATCAAGGAAGATGTGAAAACTCAGCAAGAAATCTTGTCTTGCAAAGAACCGGCAAAATTGCAGGAGATTCAGACGGGGTTTATGAAAAAGGCGATTGAGCAATACACCGCTGAAACCGGCAAGATCGTGAAAATGAGCAACGAACGTATTGCAGCGATGATGGGTGGAAAATCCGAATAACAAATTGTTCAGGTTGAAGATATCTGAACCGCTGTCGAAAAAGATTCCCCCTGCAAAGGTTTTGCAGGGGTCCTTTATTAGGCAGAAATTTAGTTGCCGATCTAGTAGCATTGCAGTTCGGGTATGGAACCTATTCTGCTACTATGTCTTCTATCGCGGGCGAAGTTAAAATCTCTTCAAGTGTGTCGAGCGCGGCTTCCCCAAATCGATTGCACAGGATGGTGTCAATCGTTGCAAAGTGCGCGCGCGCGCGTGACATCATGCGCTCACCTTCAATAGTAAACTCGATAACTTTTTGATTGCCGTATTCTGGATGAGGCAGAACATCCAGCCAACCTAAACGCTGCAATTCCTGAATGGTTTTGTGAACTGCTTGTCGGGTAATTCCCAAGCGCCGGGCAAGTTCGGACGCATGATTTGCCCCGCAATCTAGCTCTCCCATAAAGACAAGCTGCTTAGGCGTCAGCCCTTCAAATTTTTCTTTGTGCAACTGCGTGGTTAGCGAACGAACGATCTTTTCCTTAAAAAGATCCATCTGGCGGACCAATTTTAGCGTGCGGCTATCGATAAGCGAATAGCTTCCTCGCGGCGATGTTGTCAAATAGGTTGACAATATATTTTCCCCTCCTTAGTTGTCAAATAGGTTAACAAGATTAAAGGAAGACAACAATGTTGAAAGCAGCCCTGCTCGCAAATGCCTTATCCTGCGTTATCTTTGGAATGATATTCGTTTTTACCGGCCCGGCAACGGCCATGTTCCTCGGTGATCCCCCTGTGTGGCTTGTTCGTGTCTTAGGTATGGGACTGTTCCTGAATTCGGTTCATTTGGTCTTCGTTGCGCGTCAGGCAGAGCCAAAAAAAGCAGTTGTGATGTATTTCGTGATGGGGGATGCACTTTGGGTGATCGCCACGGTTACTCTTTCACTCTGTGGAGTTTTTGTAACATCCACTGCCGGTTCTTGGGCCACTATATCAGTTGCGATATTCGTTGCAGCATGTGGTATTATTCAACTCAGATCAGCATTATTGCCCCAGGCTTCGGCAAATGGCACAGCTTTTTCAGCAAGGTGAAAAAGGTTGTTTGTGACAGGTCAGATCGATAACCATCTAAATCTGGAAAAAGCGAAAGATCTGACTGTGAACATACCGATCAAAGACCGATTTGACACGACCAGTTGCTCTTCCACAATGATGGCCGTCGTCACGACCGGGAATGGGGGATACGACAAACTTGTTTACCGTGAGGTGCCGGTTCCTTCGCCTGAACCGGGTGAGGTTTTGCTCAAGGTGCTCGCTGCAGGTGTGAACAATACTGAGATCAACACCCGCCTTGGCTGGTACTCTTCCTCTGTTGCAACCGGAACAGAAGACGCAGCCAGATCAGCCGAAGAAGACCCTGCAGAAAAGGTAGACGGCGGCTGGAATGAGGCGACCCCCTTCCCCTTCATCCAAGGTACAGACTGTTGTGGCCGGATTGTTGCTGTTGCGCCCGGGGGCGACGAAAGTAGTATAGGATCGCGTGTTTTGGTGCGCGCTTGTATTAGGCCGCAGGGTTTCAGTTCGATGGAAAATATCTGGATGGCATCAGATTTTGACGGTGCATTCGCGCAATACGTTAAGGTCCCTGCGACCGAAGTTTTTGCTGTTGACTGCGATTGGACAGACGCAGAACTTGCGACGATACCCTGCGCTTACGGTACTGCTGAAAATATGTTGCACCGTGCGGGCGTTGCCAAAGGAATGCGGGTATTGATTGCCGGTGCATCAGGCGGTGTGGGTTCAGCAGCGGTTCAGCTTGCCAAACGCCGTGGCGCGCGCGTGATTGGCATTGCGGGTAAATCCAAGATTGATCAGGTTCGCTCAATAGGTGCTGATCAGGTTCTGGAACGGGGTTCCGATATTGTATCGGAGCTCGGTAAAGACAGCATTGATGTCGTTGTTGACAACGTTGCAGGATCTGGTTTTGGGGTGATGCTGGACGCTCTTAAACGCGGAGGGATCTATGTCTCTTCCGGTGCAATCGGTGGCCCGCTGGTCGAGCTTGATATGCGCACCTTTTACCTGAAAGATTTAACCCTGATTGGCTGTACCGCCTGGGACGAGCCGGTATTTCCCAATCTCATTTCCTACATCGAACGCGGTGAAATCCGCCCTCTTGTTGCAAAGACATTCCCGCTTGATCAGATAGCCAAAGCGCAGGCTGAATTCCTTGAAAAGAAACATGTAGGAAACTTTGTCCTGATCCCACCCGTCTGAGTAGCTGACTGGTTGACGTAGGGACTAGATGGAAGTGGCGCCAATCTCTGGCGCCACTCGTTTTTAGTTTTGGCTACTCGGCAGCGGCCGCCGCCACTGAACGACTATGAGCATCCCGTATGCCATCGCGATAGAGCGCTTTGACAAGGGACACACACATCAGACCCATAACCATTGTAAATGGAAGCGCGCCGATGATCATCGCGCTTTTCAAAGCTTCCATCGGGTCCGCGCCCCCGTTGGTTTTACCCGCAACCAGAAGCGTTCCTATAACCAGAGTAAGCAGAATACCCCAAACGATACGGTGCTTGATCCCGGTTTGCTGTTCGCCGCCAGACATGATGGTGTTGATAACAAGAATGCCAGAGTCCGCCGAGGTTACCAAGAAGGTCATAATCAGAATAACGCACATAATGGTTATACCTGACAGGAACCCGCCCGAGATCATTTCGCCCAGTGTTACGAACAGCTTCGCGGTGTTTGATGCGCCAACGATGGCGCCTTCTGCCCCGCCTGTAAGTTCTAGGTCAATCGCCGTGCCGCCAAGAATAGTCATCCAGGCAAAACAAACCATCGCAGGCGCAAAGACACAACCGATGATGAACTCACGCACGGTGCGCCCCTTGGAAATACGTGCAAGGAACAAGCCAACAAAGGGCGAAAACGCGATCCACCACGCCCAGTAGAAGGTTGTCCAACCAGCTTGCCAGCCAAACTGACGCCCGGCATTTCCAGCTTCATAAACCGCTGCAAGCGTTTCTTCAGGCAGTTCTGCGGCTGCGCCTTCCAAACCGGATTTGAAGCCATCGAAACTACCCCAAGCGTTCGTTGCACCACCCATCAGATCGCCAGCCAGTGGCTTGGCGGCTTCAGGCAAAGCAGCCGCAAACACGTCTGCAGATTGTGGACCGTATGCGCCAAAACTTAGCGAGAAGAAGTGGATGATATAGTCAACAAATGCAGTGGCGTAAGTGGTCATTGCAAAAAGGAACGACCCGAAGATCACAAAGGTAAGCAGAAGAATGATGGACAGAACCAGATTGAGGTTCGAAAGGTATTTCACACCTCGTCCAACGCCCGAGACTGCTGAAATAATCGAAAGGCCCATAATAACGACCAAGCCCGAGATCAGGCCAACAGTGCCGGGTTTCGGTGCGTCGCCTGTCATATCCATCATCCAGTCCATACCTGTGATGGCGTACATGCCGTCGATAAACTGGCTGACCCCAAAACCGATCGTTACGGACACGCCTAAGATTGTTGCAACAACACCCAAGACATCAACAACATGTCCGAATATTCCATTCACATACTTTCCGAAAAGTGGCGTCAGAGCGGAACGAATGGTCAGTGGCATATTGCGTGTATAGGCGTAGTAAGCCAGCGAAAGGCCAGTGACGACATAGATTGCCCAGGCATGAAAACCATAGTGAAGGAACGTATACCGATATCCGGATTGCAACGCCTCTTCTGTATTCCCGACAATCTGACCAGACACGGTCAGTGGGTTGGAACCCCAAAGCCCCAAAGGCTCAGCCGTTGCAAAGACCATTAGGCCGACACCAAGGCCGGCGCCAAACATCATCGAAAACCATGAGAAATTTGAAAACTCTGGCGCCTCTCCCGGCGTTCCCATAATCCTTTTTCCGGTTTGCGGCAGGATTGCTACCACTAAAAGGAAGAAGGCAAAGAAGCCCACGATAATTATGTAGAACGTGTTAAAATCTTCGAGCAGTCGCCAGTTCAGGCTTCCGAGAACTCCGTTTGCGTTTGCTGGCCAGACAAGCGCCCAGATTACAAGCGCAACCATGATGCCCTTGCTGAGGAGGGCAATTTCGAGACTGTGACCTTCGTAAAATCCGGAGGCCGACTTTCGGATGTCTAGCTCCGTGAAAGGTGGTTTTATAGGCATTTAAATTCTCCCTGTTCGCGTTATTTTGGTTTTTAATTACTCTAATCAAAACTATGGACCGCGCCTCCACCATTCTGAATACGACACATGCGGCGAGCCATACGCCACGGTTTGGTATTAGTGATGTCATTAGACATTATCGACATTCATTCACTCCCTGTTCGCGTTAAGAAAACGATATTTGTTGGCTGGTCGACTTTCGCTCGGTGTATTGGGAATTACTGCGGATCAGATTTGTGCGGATTACTTTCACCCCGTTAGCAGGCAATGTGGTCAAGTTTTTTCATGATGGGTGGCATAATTATGTACTACTTCGATCCCATCTTTAACTTTACTTCGAAGAAACCACGAAACGACCATTTCATTCAATCGCAAATAAGTTGAATTTAATTCAGAAAAACTGAAATAGGTAGGCAAGTAGGAGTTTTAGATCTGATCACGGCTGCCAGGGCGATAGCCGATGGCCAAAAGCCGATACAGCAGTAACTGCCGGTTCCATGCATCTGCACCAAATTCCGCGAAGAAAGCAGATAGTGTTAAAATACAACCAAGAGAATGTTGATTCGTATCAACGTAAAGGCATTTGTTCCCTGTCAGTATCGGCTGCGCAGGACGAATCTGGAAAGAATCCAAATGGGAAACCATAGCGAACCACCACAAAAGCCTTCTGACCCTAATCCGCTAACACGTTTGTTGTTGCCTATGGCGATTGCTTTTATGCTGCTGGTATTTCTGGCGCCTATGGCAGAGAATTTTGCCCCGACAACGGTGCGGTCGGTTTCTTACAGCGAAATCAAAACGCTCATCCGAAGCCAAAGCGTCAAGGAAGTTATCCTTGAGGAAAACGCCATTACGGCTGTCCTAACGTCTGACATCTCTGGCGAACCAGAGCGGGTGCGGGCTAACACGCCAGCTCAGTCAGACCCGGACCTAATTCCTCTGCTCGAAGAATTTGGTGTTGAAATTACAGCAAACCCGCCAAAGTCAGAACCAGTTCTCTTGTACTTTTTACCGTGGATACTGATCATCGGTTTCTACATCTGGATAAGTCGGCGCATGATGGGCGGCACGGGCGGTATGCCAGGTGGTTTGGGAAACCTGATGGGCGGTCGATTTTCCAAACCAAGTAAGCAAACACGTAAAGTTACCTTTGCTGATGTCGCCGGGCAGGACGAAGCCAAGCGGGAAGTTTCTGAGCTGGTCGAGTTTCTGCGCGACCCGGACCGGTTCCAGACCGTCGGGGCAGAGGTGCCACATGGCGTATTGCTTGTGGGGCCGCCGGGAACAGGTAAAACCCTGCTTGCACGCGCTTTGGCGGGCGAAGCGGATGTTCCTTTTTTCTCCACATCCGGGTCCGAATTCATCGAGGTTTTTGTAGGTGTTGGTGCGGGCCGTGTTCGCAAGATGTTTGAAGAGGCGCGCAAACAGGCCCCGGCGATCATATTCATCGATGAACTCGACAGCATCGGGCGCACCCGTGGTACAGGGTTGGGGGGCGGTCACGATGAGCGCGAACAGACCTTGAACCAGATACTTGCTGAAATGGACGGGTTTGCCGGAAAGGAAGCAGTGGTTGTTCTGGCGGCAACCAACAGGCCGGATGTGCTTGATTCCGCCCTGCTCCGCCCGGGTCGCTTTGACCGGCATGTGACCCTGTCGCTGCCTGACAAAGACGCGCGCCGGGCAATCCTTGATGTTCACTCAAAGAACCTGCCGATCGCGAACAAGGCAGATCTGGATAATGTCGCGGCAGGTACGCCGGGCTTTTCTGGCGCCGATCTTAAGAACCTGCTGAACGAAGCCGCTATTGCCGCTGCGCGTAAATCGGCAAAATCCATTACCTCAAACGACCTTGATGAAGCGCGCGATCGGGTGATGATGGGCACGGTCCGCACGCTTGCTATTCAACCCGATGAAAAACATCGTCTTGCAGTGCATGAGGCTGGCCATACTGCGGCCGCCTTTTATACGCCGGGGGCAGACCCGCTTTACAAAGTTACGATCATCCCCCGCGGCCGCAGCCTTGGTGGAACTCATATGCTACCCGAAAACGAACGCCACACCCTGCCCGAAGATTATCTGAAAACGCAACTCACAACCCTGCTCGCCGGGCGCGCCGCAGAGAAGCTATTGCTCGGTACTGTGAGTTCCGGGGCAGATGATGACATCCGACGCGCGACGTCGCTCGCGCGCTCCATGGTTGCCCGTTGGGGCATGGACGAAACGATTGGTCCAATTGATCTGCGTGAAAGCGAGGATCATCCGTTTTTGGGCCAGCAAATTGCACAGCCCCGTAATTTCGCAGACGAAACGGCGTCGCGTGTAGACGAAGCGGTGATGAAGCTGTTGCACACTGCGGAAGATCAGGCGACCAGTATTATTAAGAAGCACAGACCAAAAATCGAAATACTGATTGCGCAACTCGAAGAAGATGAATCGCTGGATGCTGGCGCGATCAAAACCTGCTTGGACCCAGACGACAAGGTCACACCCTTCAAGCCAAACAAGAAGACGAAGGACACGTGAGACTTAACTAGTCCCTAAAAATCACACCACTTTCCTGCGCTCTGAGCCGTGGGTCCATGGATTTTACAGTAACGGGCCGGCCTTCAAGCAACTCAAGACATCTTTCCAATGTCTCCTCTTCTAATCTTTGCATTGCTTCCCGGGTGTAAAAGGTAAGATGAGGGGACAAGATAACGTTGTCCATTTCATAGAGCGCACGCATTGGATGATCCTCACGGTTCAGCGGTTCCTTGCTGTAAACGTCCAAACCAGCCCCAGCGATCATGCTGTCCTGCAACGCCAAAACTAATGCGCTTTCATCAATGAGCGCCCCGCGCGATACGTTGATCAACATGGCCGTCGGTTTCATTGCGCGCAGCTCTTTTTCGCCGATCAAATGTTGAGTGTCTTTGTTCAATACGCAATGGACAGACACGAAATCAGATTCTTGCAGTAGTTCAACAAGGTTCTCGCGTTTCTCTACACCTGCAGAATGCATGTCCTCAGCAGAAACATATGGGTCATACCCAAGAATTTTGGCACCAAACCCCAAGCCAGCCATTCGCGCCATGCTCTTGCCAATTTTACCAACCCCGACCAGGCCAACGGTCTTGCCGGAAATGTCGGATCCAATCCAACGATTTGTTGGCCAAACCCATCCTTCAGTTTGCATCGCGGTCTGCATTGGAAGCAATTTCTTTGCCAGCGCAATCATCAATGCGAATGCGCCTTCGGCGACGGTTTCCTCTGCGTACTCGGGTATGTTCACGACCGGAATGTTGTGTGCTTTCGCAGCGTCGATGTCGATTGCGTCGATGCCCACACCGTATTTGACAATGCCCTTAAGCCGTTTTGCCGAAGCGATCACCTTTGCGGTGATTGGCGTATAACACATCAATATCAGGTCGGCGTCACGCGTCTGGTTGAGAAGCTCTTCCTCTGAAACGCCATCAGGCAGCAAAACCAGATTAGCCCCGAGCACGCGTATGGCTTGATCAAGGTGAGGGCATTCCAGTTCAAGATCGGTTCGCACAATCTTAGTTCGTGAATCCATTTTAAGGCTTTCCGTAAATTCGCCTGTAACTACTTCTGCCAATATTCAGTGGCTGCGCAATGAAGTAAAATCGGTTCGGCGTATGAACATTTAAGATTTTGAGGTAAACAATATCAGTCAGCTTTCCGGCGTGACTACGCAGTCCGCTGAAAATAAACATTTTTTCTGCTAAAACTTAGAAAATCCATTCACGCGCCAAACCCTTTGGAGAACAATATGTCAGGCCAAAAAGTAGCAATCATCACTGCAGGCGGAAGCGGCATGGGCGCCGATTCCGCACGGAAACTTGCACAAGACGGATTTCACGTCGCAATTCTGTCGTCCTCCGGCAAAGGCGAAACCTTGGCGAAAGAGCTGGGTGGTATTGGTGTGACAGGATCAAACCAGTCCAACGATGATCTTAAGCGCCTTGTTGATGCGACAATGGAAAAATGGGGACATATCGACGTTCTGGTAAACAGCGCAGGTCACGGCCCACGCGCACCGGTGTTAGAACTGACGGACGAAGACTGGCACACAGGTATGGATGTTTACTTTTTGAATGTCGTGCGTCCAACCCGTCTTGTGACTCCAATCATGCAAAAGCAAAAGTCTGGTACAATCATCAACATCTCAACCTTCGCAGCATTTGAACCTGACCCTGTTTTTCCAACGTCAGGCGTCTTTCGCGCGGGCCTTGCCGCATTCACCAAGCTGTTCTCCGACAAATACGCCGCTGAAAACATAAGGATGAATAATGTGCTGCCCGGTTTCATCGATAGTCTTCCCGAGAAAGAAGAGTTCCGCTCACGCATCCCGATGCAGCGTTATGGTAATTCGCTGAACGAAATCGCATCGGTTGTTGCGTTTCTTGCGTCAGAAGGGGGTGGTTACATCACCGGACAGAACATCCGGGTCGATGGTGGGATAACGCGCTCGGTCTAGCATCCTGCGAAAAAGACAGCTTGCCAGTAGTTAACCAATGCAACTTAGACTGCATGATCGGTTGCGATTAAGATCATGTCAGTTTTTCCAAACACCTAGGTCACGACCAATCAAATCTTCCAATTGACTAATTTCACTTCCAAGGCGCTCACTGAGAATATAGCGCGCGGCCTCTGGCATTTCATCCTGTCTTTCCAAATTGAATCTTGCCAGCCGATCCCGGATACGAAGCCGTGTTTCTTCTGGAACAACATAACCGATCGCCCTGGTAATGGGGTTCGATTTCATTAGGAAATTTTGAAATGCCCTATTTTTAGGGACACCACCCGCATTAGGTTTTTGCGACATGGCTGGGGTGAACTCAGGGTCTGCGCCTACAAATTCAAAAACATCTCTCAGAACGATTTCCGGAGAATCCTGGAAATCTTCGTAAGTGCGGATCAGAAGTTGATCTTTTGAAAACAATCCGAAGTAACGAGATAATTGTTCCGCATATCGTGGAAATTTAGAGTACCCAAATAGTGGCTGCCAGCCCGCTGCCAACCGTTCGTCTTCAAGTTGGAGTGCTCTTGTAAAATCCGGTTCAGGTTCGATGCATTGTTTTGTCGCGTACATAAAATGCGAAAACGCTTGTTCAATCGGATTGCGCAGTACAACGACCATTCGAACATTTGGAACATGTTGGTGAATTCTTTCAGGTGCCCGATCCGAAAATAGATAGAGCGGAGACGCTTCTCCGCAGATAGCATCAGGCGATGCTTTCTCAAAAAGTTTCTGGTATTTGGCGAGCGAAGTTATTGAATTATTTATGTAATCTGCGCCGGGACCTTTGCAATCAAGCTCGGTACCTTCAAAGGCAAAAAAATTAGGCTCTTTGTGTGCTGGCATAAAAATTTGCGGATGCTGACGCAAGTATTGAAAAAGCGCTGTCGTGCCAGAACGAGCGGCCCCAATTACCAAAAAATCCGGCATATTTCCCAAAGGCTTTTCCTTGAATTATCGAGCGCAAGCATATCACAGCGACTGAAGCCTTCGAAAGTAAAACAGTCTGTTTGTGGGTTTCAAAGCTGAACAATTAACATGAGCGCTGCGATTGTTGACGACTTCGCATTTAAAAGCGCCAAGAGGTTCGATTATTGTAGGGGTTCAATGTGCGATCCTCGACAGAAAGCTTCATATCAGGCATTTAAATGAAAGCGCGATTTGATGCACCTACTGTCTGTTGATTATCTTTTTGAGAAGTTTCGGAATATGAAATCACTTCGAATTATTATGTTTACCACATTTTATCCGCCCTATTCCTTTGGGGGTGACGCGGTGGGTGTACAACGAATGGCACAGGCGCTGGTGAATCGTGGACATGACGTTACCGTCGTTCATGACATTGATGCCTTTTTGACAATGGGTGGCACACCGCCAACTGCTCCGGTGCCGATAGACGGGGTGAAAGCTATCGGGCTTCAAAGCCGCCATAATGTTTTGTCGAACCTCTTGACCCAGCAGCTTGGGCGTCCGGTCGTGCACAGCGCCCGGATAAAGGCCATTCTTGATGAAGGTCACTATGATATTATCTGGCACAACAACACGTCTCTGGTGGGTGGTCCCGGGTTGTTGGACATGGGGAGCTCGCTGAAAATCTATGAGGCGCATGAGCATTGGCTGGTTTGCCCGATGCATGTGCTTTGGCGATACAACAAAGAATTATGCGACGCCAAAGAATGCCTGCGCTGTACGTTGTCTTTCAAGCGCCCGCCGCAGCTTTGGCGATATACGGGGTTACTGGATAAAAAGCTCGATCAGATTGATCTGCTGATTGCTAAAAGTTCCTTTTCCAAAGAAATGCACAAAAAATTCGGCCTGCGCCAGGACATGACGGTGTTGCCGTATTTTCTTCCGGATATGGACCTTAAAGACATGCCTGATCCGGCCCAGCATGAACGGCCTTACTTTTTGTTTGTCGGACGGCTGGAGAAAATCAAAGGATTGCAGGATGTCTTTCCTGCTTTTGACAAATACCCTGATGCAGATTTGCTTATTCTGGGTGATGGTGAATATTCGGAAGAGCTTAAGGCATTGGCTGCTGGCAATGACCGGATCAAGTTTCTAGGGCGCAAACCGCTTGACGAACTCACGGCGTACTACCGAGGTGCACTTGGGCTGATTGTACCGTCGGTCTGCTACGAGACTTTCGGGATTATTCTTATTGAGAGTTTTCGGCTTGGAACACCGGTCATAGCACGTAAGCTTGGGCCGTTCCCCGAGATTGTCGAGAAATCCGAGGGTGGCGTTTTATACGAGGCCGAAGATGAGCTGATCAACGCAATGAAAACTATTCAGAGCGATCCGGACTGGCGCGCAACACATGGCGCTGCCGCGCGGCGCGGGTTTGAGGATTACTGGTCGGAAGGCAGCGTTCTGAAGGCTTATGGTGCAGAGCTGGCAAAAGCGGCTCACAGTCGCGGCGATGCCGTACTCGCCAAAGCTTTCGAAGCCGGAGCGTTTGAGCACGGCGTAGGTTAGGAAACTGTTCCAATCCTGTGCGCGTTGGCCATTACCGAAAATGTAATTGTTGTTGCCGGTATTGACGGAAGAACAGACGCATCAACAACATAAACGCGCTCAAGCCCAAGTAGTCGGCCTGACGGATCAGTTTGCAGTGGACCCGGTGTTGCAGACATAGGCAAGGTACCACCGCTATGAAAGCTAGAGCCGGGTGCACCAGGACGGCTGGCAAAACTTAAAGCATATAAGCCAACTCGCCTTAGTGATTTTGCGAGCTTTGATTTTACAGCTTTTATCATTGGGGCAGTGGTTGGATTTTCATGAAGCGTAGCACGTAACCTGGTATCATTATCTCCGAGCCGCAGACCGATCTGTGCGGAATAGTCTGAATGCAGGAATGTCTGCGCTACCATCAACCTGCGTGACAACGCGTGAAACAACGACGCGCTCCCTGGCAACTTTGTGCCATAACTAGCGATCATCTCGCGCGCATAAAATTCGTTCCAGCCATAAATTTGGGTGTGCGACAGATACGGAGAGATCTGTGGGTCATCAATTTCGATGAAAGCTTCCGTCAGTGTGTGATGTTGGTCGTTTTCTGGCTGACCATCGGGGCGCCAGCTATGCAAAGTTGGCAAAAAGAAATGCTGGCTGTCCAGCAATGTAAGTTGTTGACCTGGAACAGGCTGCGAAGACAATACAATCCGGGCTGTTTCCAGAACACCTGCCGCAAGATAAACCCTATCTGCCTTTAGTGTTGTCCCATCTTCCAGATATAACTCTGTTTTGGTGTTCGTTTCTGAAAACCTTGTGGCTATGCGTCCGGATAAGTGCGTGAATTTTGGATTGCTTTCCAATCTGTCAAGCGCATGGTTTGTCGAAAAAATCAGGTTCCAGGGACAGCCATGCAAACACATACCGCAATATCTGCAATTTGAAAAAATTGCTTGTCGCGCTTGCCCAGAATGCACCCCTTCGCGTTCCAATGCATCACCTTCCTGATCAAGCCGTTTCAGAAGGGTGCGCCCCTGCGGACCGGGTGAAAGTGGTGTACGATCCGACATTGGAAAAGCGGGAAACAACGTTTCAAGCCGGTCCGCACGGCCAGACACAGGCATTACATCTGCGATAGCCTTATAATGGGGTGCTAAATCTGCTGTTTTGACCGGCCAGTCTGCAATATCTGCCTGCCTGTTTGGCAAAACTGCTGCGCCCCAGACATTCGACAATCCTCCAACAGCATGGGACGCGCGTAAACCAAACCAATCGGGCGGGTCTTGAAGCGTCTGCTCAGGAATGACCTGAGCATAGTCAGAGCCAAAACGCCGTGCAACATTTTCCGCAGAGCCAAATTGGGGCATCTGCCATGTTTCGATTTGTTCTTGTGTCCACGCATCCGGTGAAATTGCAGCGAGCGTTTTCTGTTTTTCTTGCGCATGTTGGTCGAGTGTCTGACCGCCATCGATCATTGTTACTTCGCGACCACGGGCCAAAAGCGCCAGCGTTACAGACCAACCCGAAGGACCAGAGCCAACGACAATATCCATCTCAATTACGCCTGAAAACAAATACTGCACCGTCCCCAAGCGTACCTGGAAACCGTTTCACAATTTCAAGCGTTCCGTCATCCAGCAAATCGCCCAACTCAGGGATCAAACGAAAATATCGCGTTGGGAATGCCACGACGAAATAGATTGGTCCAGCGTCGGAGATCGCTTCATTGAATTCTTCAGTGTTTGCGACTTTACCCCAATCAGCCTCAAAATACTCACTGAAAACAGTCGAACCAACACCAACGGCGAAAACTCGATCATCCGGAGTGCGCTGTGCTTCAACCAGTTGATAGGCTCCCTTCAGGTCCTGTTTCGGAGCCATGTAGTTACGTGAAGCTAACCCACCCGAAATAACAATCATTGCAACGACAGCCACTGTATAGAGAGGCTTAAAGGAGGTTAACTCCGCAATTCTTGATGCTACCAGCCGAACGCCCAGTACGATCAGCAACATCAAAAATCCGATATCAATAAAAAAGAACCGGGGCCAAATCTTCATATCCAATTTTGTCAAAAGCAGCATGGTCAGCACGATGTGCAGGAAAACAATCGGAGCGAGCAGCCTGTCAGTTTGCCACAGCGCAGCCGCACCCAGACAGGCAAACATGATGACCAACAGCGCGATGATGCCCACAAGAGGCCCAAGGTTGCCAACGCCGGTTCGCACAGCTTCGATAACTGTCCAAATCGGGTTTTGATATTCCTGCATCACATCAATAGCGGAGCGTTGGCCAACAGAACTGGTCACTTCGATTAAGCTAGGTAGGACTGGGGCATAAAGAGCAAGCGTTAGAACAGCACCAACAAGGTACCCAAGCGCTGGCAGGATGATGATTGGTGCTCGGACCCCTTGGGTCGATAGAGCCCGTAAAGCAACAAGAAGCCAGACCAAACCCTGTGCTGTAAAAAAGAATGCACCGGTCAGGTGTGTAAACACTGCTATCGCAAGGCACGCCCCATAGCCGACCCAAATTCTGACGGATGGATTTTGTATTCCACGCAGGAACAGAACCATCGACAGCGAACCCCAGAATGCAAGCTCGGTGTAACCACGGGCACTCTGGGAAAACCAGATATGATGAAATGAAATCGCCAGTAAAAGCGCAGTGACATGCGCGACATTGCGCCCCGCAAGGTCACGTGCAAGCCACCAGATAGTGCCGATGGACGCAACGCCAAACACCATTGCTGGCAATCGGGTTGACCAGGCACTCTCTCCAAATATTACAATGATACCTTTGGCTTGCAAGCTGTAAAGGTAATGATGGTTCATCGAGTATGTTTGCATCATATCGCCCCACGGCAGGCGGAGATGTGTACTAAGTGTCAGAACTTCGTCGTACCAGAGCGGTGCATTGAGGCCCCAGATACGCAAGCCTGACGCAAGCAAAAGGATGCAGCTTAGGATAATGTAGTCGTAACGTTCTGTTTGATGATCTGTCATATCAGACTGGCTTTTGTGCACGAACCAGAACCAGCATTTCATAATTGGGGTCGTGGGTTGCAAGTTCTGATGGATCTATTTCGCTTGCGGCAAGACCATGCAGATTGCAGATGCAAGTGAAGACATTGCCAACAGTTGAAACTTTAACGTTTTCCGCAGGAAATACGTCGCGAAACAAGCGCCGTTTTGACTGGGTTGTAAAATGCCAGTACTCGCCCCAGTCATCAACGCCTTCACGCCGCGCGACGCGCGTCATACCGTGCGAGGTACACAAAACAACGCCGCCCGGTTTCAGAATGCGGTAGAGTGTTGCGATGGCTTTATCGACTTCAAAAATCATCTGAAGTGTCTGGGTAATGATGATGCAGTCAAAGCTATTGTCCGGGATGTGCGGCGCGTCTGTCAGATCTGCCACAATAGTGGCGTGCGGGTTGCCTTCGACATAATTCAGGACGTCAGCTTTGGTAACAACATCGCCACCGAATTTGTTGATGTAGTTTGGGTCGCCCATTTCGAGGCAGCGGCCTTTTATGTCCGCTGCGTGGTTCTCGAGAAATTCTTCAATGTAAAAACGTTCGATCGAGATCAGATCACGATCCTGGCCAAAAATAGCGCTGATCGGCGACAAGCGTCGCAACCCGCCAAAATCGACAGAACCGACCGGTACCGACTGCAGCTTGTGAATCCGCTGTTGTTTACGGACCCACTTACGCAAAGATTCAGGCAGAAGAAAGGTCGCCACGTCGCGGGTAAGTTTTTCGATCCGGGCAAGCGGGGTCATGTCTTAACCCTCATCACAGGCAACAGTGCCTCTTTTTTCCTTGATAATGTCAGCTATGATTTCCTTGAGCGGCGTTGTCGGTCGGAACCCGATTGCAGCTTGTAATTTCGTGACGTCCGGAACACGGCGGTCCATATCTTCAAATCCGACGGGATAAACGCTGCTGTAAGAGACATACTCGATCTTGGATTCTGAATTGGTCGCTTCTATTACCTGCTCGGCCAGAGATTTTATGGTAACTTCCTGATCGTTTGCGATGTTGTAAACCTGCCCATATGCGTCAGGCGTCTTAAGAAGGCGCGCAAGGGATTCAATGACATCTTTCACATGTCCAAAACAGCGAGACTGATTGCCGGAGCCGTGAACCATAAGGGGTTTGTTATCGAGCGCGTTTTGAACAAAATTTGGTAAAACCATGCCATAACGGCCTGACTGTCGTGGCCCTGTTGTGTTGAAAAACCGCATTACAACGACCGGCAAGTCAACCTCGCGGGCATACGAAAGTGCGAGAAACTCGTCCAGAGTTTTTGAACAGGCATAGGACCAGCGCAGATTTTTCGTTGTCCCGATTGTCAGGTCATCATCTTCGTGGAACGGATACTTTGTGGTTTTGCCGTAAACCTCTGACGTCGAGGCAATAAAGGTCAAGGTTTTTGTTGGAATCGCAGCCCTCAGCACATTTTCGGTCCCGGTGATATTTGTCAGGATGGACCGGCTGGGTTCTTCCATAATCAGCTTTACACCAACTGCGGCAGCCAAATGAAAAACAGCATCGGCAGCGTCAACAAGTTTCTGAACAATTTCTTTGTCCAGAATAGAGCCTTCAACAAGCTTGAAATTGGGATTATTCTCGAGTGAATCTAAATTTTCGCGACGGCCTGTAGAGAAATTATCCAACACAGTGACGCCATGCCCGTCTGCAGAAAGACGCTCCGCTAAGTGGGAGCCGATAAAGCCGGCACCGCCAGTAATTAAGATATTCATTTTTCCTCATACACTTATATTTAAATGAGGAAAATATAGCATTTGGCAGTGTCTTCGACTATCGGCAAACCGACTTATGGTTTCTTCAGCGTTGAAGTGTGACTATCGTGCAGTTATGGGCATTAAAAAGGTGAGTATGCATAAACATTTAGGGCAAAATCCCAACATTGTTCTTGCCGGGATTCGGGTTGTTGTTACGGGAGCCAACGGGTTTATCGGAAGACAGCTTGTAAAGGTGCTTGTCGACGCAAAGGCGCAGGTCACAGTCTTGCTTCGCACGAACTACGGGAAACGTTTTTTTGAAGCATTGGGTGTGACGGTTGTCGTTTGCAAACTTACGGAAAACGCAAAACTTGAAAATGCGTTACAGGGTAACGAAGTGGTTTTTCATTTCGCTTACGATGTCCGTGCAGAGGGTGCTGCCAACCTCGCTGCTTTTTCGGCTCTGTACGATACAGCAAAGCGAGTTGGTATTAACTGCTTCATTCACGCAAGTTCGATTGTTGTCTATGATAACTGGCCAACCGGGCAGATAACGGAAGCCGGGTCTGTCACTTCGCCAGATAGCGGGGACTACCGATCAACCAAAATCGCGATGGAAAACGTTTTGCTGAAAGGCGAAATGCCGGCGGCAATTCTGCAACCGACACTGGTCTATGGACCGGGCAGCGCACTTTGGACAAATGCGCCTTGTGCCGCGTTGCGTCAGGGTCCGGTTGTATTGCCCAACCCGGTTGGAAAATGTGCGCTAGTGTATGTTGAAGATGTAGTTTTGGCCGCTTTGCGAGCAGCGGCTCTTCCAGACCTCAAACAAGAGCGGTTTATAATAACCGGGCCGGAAACACCAACTTGGGATGAGTTTTATGAAGGATATATCAACCTCATCAAAACTGGGTCTGTAACACACAAACCACTTGAGGAACTGAAGGCCAGATTGCCCACGCCAGATGTAAATGCTGCGCGATCAAAACCGTCAACGCTCGCAAGAATTAGCGCGGTTTTACGACGAATAATTGGAAGTCGCCGGTTTGATCAGATCATGTCCAAAGTACGCGCTCGAAAGACCGGAGGTGACCCGGTGTTTCCTGATCGCCACATGCTTGAGCTATATGCAGCGACGCCCTTTGTTTCATCGGCGCTTGCCCGTGACAGGCTAGGTTACGTCCCGGAATATAATTTAACGAAAGGATTGTCGTGCATCGCTAGTTCTGATCGGTTGCGTTTGTGATTTGGTGGTCAGTCAAAGCTTAAACCGCGTGATTTACTCGCAAGAGCGAGCGCACCAAAGGAACCCTATGTTGGAGCAGATGGGTAAGCTATTTGTCTTCCTTTGGCAGAAGATTTTGGTGCTCTCTTCCCTTCCTTTCGGATTTTCACAAGATCATTGAGACGCACGATTGAGACTTCATCTGCTTCGCCTTCTATACAAACTCGCATCCAGACATCCAGATGCAAAAGGCGCAGTTTCAGATCTGGCGATGCTTCCTGCGCCAAATCCCGCAACTGACGCTTAGACAATTGCAGTAGATCGTCCAACCGTGAGGTTTCGATAAACTCGTTTGAAATCTCCAGCCTTTGAAAAACCGTGGTCCAGAACCCAATCTTGATACGCCGGCTCAGATTTTTCGGAATGTAGTGATCAGCCACAGACCGAACGACCCATTTGTCCCTGACGAATGGATGGGCTTTTTCAAGGACCCAAGGGGATACTTTCAATTTGTGACGCCCGGGGAGGTTCACACCAAATTTAGCGACGTCGTTGTCCAGAAACGGAAACCTCGCTTCTATGCTGGACGCCATACCCATTGTGTCATTGCGGTGCAGAAGAGTACGTAAATGGTGGTTGAGATAGTCTAAAGTCCAGCGAACTTTTGGGTCAGATTGTGCATGGGGGTAACGCGAAATCGCATCTGATACCTGGTTGAGGTCATCAAGTATTTCGCGGCCGTTCAGAATATCACGCACTGCAGCATAGTTTCCCATCCGGTCTGGCAACAAAATGTTCCCAATCGCCGGCAAGCGACGAATTGCAGACCCGAGAGCCCGTGCCATCGCATCGTAACTGTCTGTTATCCGTTTGCGCCCGAGCCAAGGGTACCCAAGAAAGAGCTCGTCTGATCCCTCCCCCGACAAAAGCCCCTTAACACCTTTGTCTCGTGCAAGCCCCGCAATCATCATCAGGGGCGCGCAATTTGGGTGATAGGTGAACGGGTACTCATAGTGCCGCATAACCTTTGGGATGGAGTCGACAAAATCTTGCTCCTCCACATCCACAGCATGAATTTCCAAACCCAAATGTTTTGCTAAAGATCTAGCTGCGTCAGCTTCGCTCCAGCTGCCCTTTACGTTTGCATGAAACAAGACCAAATCTTTTGATTTCCGGGCTGCTAAAGAAACAATCAAAGAGCTGTCTACGCCACCGCTACAAAACGCCCCAACGGTTGCATCGGCAAACCCGTGGCTATCGACTGCGTTGCCCATAAGCTCTTCGAACTCGTCAGAAATCTGCGTGTCTGTCTGGCGGCTAAGGCGGTGATACTCGTCAGGCTCAATAAAATCATGAACCTGGAAAAACGGCGAAATCTCTGGCTGTCCACCTTTTTCAATTACAAGCATGTGACCCGGTCCAAGCTGTTGGACACCCTCATAAAAGGTCACACCCTTTGTCGGCCCACCAAATTTCATAAGGTAGGCAGAGACAGAGTTGGTGTTTGGTCTAAGCGTCATCCAGGGCTTGAACGCCTTGATCTCAGAGCCAAAAAGGAACGCCTTTGGTTGCTGGCTGAAAAAAACGGGCTTCATGCCAAAGCGATCACGTGCCAGCAAAACCGAGCCGGTTGCCCTGTCCAAAAAAGCGAAGCCGAACATGCCGTTAAGGCGGGGTAACGTCGCTTTCGCACCAAACTGAATCAACATCTGCAAAAGAACTTCGGTATCCGAAGTTGTTCGGAACGTCCGACCTAAAGCCTCTAATTCTTCACGCAATGCGCGAAAATTGTAAATTTCCCCGTTGTAGACCAGGCAATATCTACGCGTCTCATCCCAAAATGGCTGATTAGACCTTGCAGCGGTATCGACAAGCGACAACCGCGCATGGGCCAAACCCAAACCCGGCTCATTGTGAATGACAGCAGCGTCCGGGCCGCGGTGCCCTACGAGAGCAACACTTGCGTTAAGTTTTACCTTTGAAGGTGTAGTCTTCTGGTCCGTCAGAATGCCAAAAATTCCACACATCGCGCAATCTCCCGCGTTTACTCATCATACCCACGCGGATTGGCAGATTGCCAGCCCCAAGCCGACGCACACATATCTTTCAGGCCAAGCTTCGCGGTCCAGTTCAAGATTTGGCGGGCGCGCCCGACATCGGCAACAGATTCAGCAATATCGCCCAGTCTGCGCGGCGCAAACTCATATGCAATCGGTTTACCGGAAACTTCTTCAAAGGCCGTAATCAGCTCAAGAACCGTTGCGCCCTGCCCGGTGCCAATATTAATTTCATCAGCTCCGGTTGTGCGACAAGCGTATTCAAGCGCTTTAACATGTGCTTTTGCCAAATCAACCACATGTATGAAATCACGTAGCCCGGTACCGTCTCGTGTTTCATAGTCATTACCAAAAACCAAAAGCTTTTCCCGTTGACCAATCGCTACCTGACTTATGAACGGCAGTAGATTGTTGGGGGTGCCGACCGGATCTTCACCTATACGGCCCGATTTGTGAGCCCCAACCGGGTTGAAATAACGCAAAGCAACAGAGGACACGTTCTCATTCGCCAGAGCCCAATCCCGCAGCAGGTTTTCAACGTAGAATTTTGAGCGTCCATAGGGGTTGATCGGGGCGCAATCATGGGCCTCATCAATCGGTAAATACTGGCTGTCGCCATAGACCGTGGCAGAGGACGAAAACACAATATGCTTACATTCAGCAGCCTCCATACATTTGAGCAAGGTTACTGAGCCGTTGACGTTGTTGTCGTAATACTCAAGCGGTATTTCATTCGATTCACCAACCGCCTTTAATCCGGCAAAATGGATCACCGCGTCTGGTTTAAATTCTTCGAACACAGCTCCAAGGCCTTGTTCGTCTCGGATATCAACATCACGGACAGTGATGTCTTCTCCTGTAATCTCGGACACGCGCGCAATTGCCTCTGCAGAACCATTGCAAAAATTGTCTACGCCGCACACCTCATGCTGCGCTTTAAAAAGCTCGATCAATGTGTGGCTACCGATGTATCCGGCAGCACCTGTTACCAAAACTTTCATACCCGCTCCCATGGTTTTGATATTGTTTCGCGTACGCTGCGCAACAAACGGCGGCGGTTGAGATACAAAGCCCCTTTTTGCACGAGGTGATCGCGCCAGCGGCCAAGATCGGTGAAATAAAACATCTCCAATCTGGGCAGATCAAAGATATCGTCATCGGGGGTTGCGCGGCCAAGTCGGGTGCCGACAGAAGTTTTGTATTCCTTCGCGATTTTGTTTCGGACGTCCTGCGTTGTCAGCCCATAAGGCGGCGCGAAATGCGGAACAGGTTTTCCGAGCCGGTCTTCCAGTGT
>Ga0316189_10000480_pt1 | contig 39757 bp, 32 predicted proteins | sample LowCovwburrow_MG_FD_204930 | JGI IMG/M metagenome (GOLD analysis project Ga0316189, IMG submission 204930) | Coastal sediment microbial communities from Maine, United States - Lowes Cove worm burrow | ecosystem: Environmental > Aquatic > Marine > Coastal > Sediment | place: USA: Maine...
TATCGGTAATGCCAATTTTGCAGAAGACGTGACACGACGCATTTACGGTCGAGGCTCAGGCCTTCAGATTGAGAACGAAGGTGGTACCTTTGGTGCAAGTAGAACAGCGACGTTCTTGCAGGGTTCATCTGGGCTAACCTCCGATGGTCAGTTTTTCAGCAATGGTCGGTATGTACAGGAATCCTACGGACTGTTTAATGTTGCGGCAGGTTTTAATAAAGATAATTTGGGTATGGAGTTGTATGTGAATAACTTATTTGACGAACGTGCAACTGTGCATATTTCGACATTTGACTATACGCCTACAGTTGCGACCAATCGACCACGTACCATTGGAATAAGAATGAATTATTCGTTCTAGAATTTAATTTCAGGTAGCAAAAGCTTAGTGGTAAAAACTAAGGTCAGAAAACTAGTATGTATTTAGAAAGGTGAGCCATTTGGTTCACCTTTTCTTTTTTAAGCCCGTAACAACGCAAAGCAAATTCAGCTTGAGATCAGGTACACTTGCTTATTAGGATACTATTATTGACACTACGCTTTTGAAGCAGCCACCGTTATTATTATGCAGAAAATATTAGAAAATTCACAAAAACTGGCTGAACAAGGTAAGTTTTCAGAAGCGATAGATGAGCTGGGCAAGCTAGGGAATGTCGAAGTCGACAAGCCTGCTGTGCGATACATAAAGGCTGTGTGTTTAAGGAATCTATCACGATTTCCAGCAGCGTTAGTTGAAATTAGAAAGGTTATCCAAGCGCAACCCGACCACGCCCGTGCCTATCAGGAATTAGGTCATATCCACGTAGTGCAAAAGAATGCAGATGAAGCCGTGAGAGCTTATACAGAGGCTGTTAATCGTGACCCTGCCTTGTTAAGCAGCTGGCAACCCTTGGTTGGGCTCTACAAAATACTGCGTAATAGTCAAGCTATGGAGATTGCAACACAACAAGTTGAAGCTTTATCAAAATTACCGCCCGCCTTACTAGCCGTCAAAAGTTTTCTAAACGAAGGCAATCTGGAAATGGCAGACACCGTTTGCCGTCATTTTTTATCAAACAATAAGCAACATGTAGAGGGTTTACGTCTGCTGGCAGAGGTGGCCATGCAAGCGCAAATATTAGATGACGCTGAATTTATTTTAGAAAGCGCTGTGGCATTTGAACCGAAAAATATCGGCGCAAGGTTCGACTTGGCTACCACCAGACTGAAACGTCAGAAGTTCGCCTTAGCACATGAAGTGGTGCAGGAACTATGTATTGAGCAACCGGCAAATAATGAATTTAAAACAATACTCGGCGCCGCCCGCTTGGGCATTGGCGAAACAGAAGATGCGATCAAGATTTATCATGAATTGATTGAAGAGGGGCATCAACTCAAAAGCTCATATCTATTGTTGGGCCATGCACAGAAAACGGCCGGCGATATAGATGCTGCGGTTGAGGCCTATCAAAACCTGTATAAGCATCAAGCTGATTTTGGTGACGCATTTTGGAGTTTGGCCAATACTAAAACCTATAAGTTCAGTGATGCAGAAGTTGCACATATGCAAGATTATGAGCAACGAGCGTCAACTTCACTCGAAGACCGAGTGCATATGTGTTTTGCGCTAGGCAAAGCATTTGAAGACCGATCAGAGTACCAACAAGCGTTTCGATACTATGAACAAGGAAATAGACTTAACCAGCAAAGAATGAAACATTCGGCACCGGATATAGAACGTCGAACGAAGCGTCAAATGGAGGTCTGTACTGCCGAGCTTTTTGAGTCTAGGAAAGACTTGGGTTTACAGGCGTCTGACCCAATATTTATTGTTGGTTTGCCACGCGCTGGGTCTACATTGCTTGAGCAGATATTGGCCTCTCATTCACAAGTCGATGGCACGCTGGAACTGCCAAATATATTGAGTTTGTCACGACGACTGAGGGGTAGGGCCGCTCCAAAACCGGGCGAAGAACCGAAATACCCAGCGATCTTGCAAACCCTGGATGAAGCCTATTTCGAGCGATTTGGGCAGCAATATATCGATGATACTCGGGTCTTTAGAGAACAAGCGCCTATGTTTATAGATAAGATGCCCAATAACTTTTTGCACCTAGGTCTGATAAAACTCATTCTACCCAATGCAAAGGTTGTAGACGCACGACGGCACCCCATGTCGTGTTGTTTTAGTGGGTTTAAACAGCTTTTCGCAGAAGGTCAGGAATTTACCTATGGGCTAAAAGAAATTGGTACTTACTACAAATCATATGTAGATATGATGAATCATTGGGACAAGGTATTGCCAGGTTTTGTCCTACGTGTTCAACATGAAGATGTGGTGCATGACTTGGAGACCCAGGTCAGGCGTATCTTGGATTTCTGCGGATTGCCATTTGAAGAAGCCTGTCTCGAATTTTATAATACAAAACGAAACGTCAGAACACCCAGTTCAGAACAAGTACGACAACCTATTTATACGTCTGGGCTGGATGTATGGAAAAACTATGAGTCATGGTTAGAACCATTGAAGGAGGCCTTAGGCCCTGAAATCTGCAAGCACTACGAGATTGTCTAAGCCAAAAGCAACGCTATTCTTGTGATTATTTCTCATTCGAAGCAATTTATTTTTTTTGCTGTTCCCAAAACAGCAACTCACTCTATTCGCGCCGCACTTAGTAAGCACTTGAGTGATGAAGATTGGCAACAACAGGCACTTTTCAAGAATGACGATTCTAGTACTCAATGCTTACCAATTCCTGAGATAGCGAAACTGGGCCATGGTCATATTAGTGTGCAGGAAATAATGCCTTTTCTTGAGCATGGTGTTTGGAATAGCTATCTGAAATTTGCCTTTGTGAGAAATCCATTTGAGCGCTTTATTTCAGTCTGTTTTTTTCTAAATCGGAATAACCCAGACTTTTCGACTAACTCGCTGAGTTGGATGAAGGCAGCAATTAAACATGAAAGATTCCAGCAGCGAGTATTGGTGAGACCTCAATATCAACAACTAGCCTCTCACAGTGGCGACCTAGCCATGGATGTGGTTGGACGCTATGAAATGATCCAAGAGTCTCTGGACTCCATATTCTCGACTCTAGGCTTAGAGGAAATCGCGCTGGGAGTTCAGAATAGTTCTGAGCATAACCATTTTCGAAGTCACTATGATGCTGAGTTGCAAGGCCTGGTGGAAGGCTTTTATCAAGAAGATTTGGATCAGTTTGGCTATTCCTTCTGACCAGCACGCTAGCCGGCTGATTAGAAGAACTCTAATTGTTCTACGTTTAACGCAGCACGCAATATCCGTTGCACAATAATTGGTTTTACGCCAATCCGATTGCTGGCGGTTACTAATTCACGAGGGTTTTCTCCTAGCTGAGAAAAAACCTGCTGTAGTAATTCTCGGTATCTACTCCAGCCAGCTTCCTCGTGCCCAAAGGTATGCCAAGCCTCCCGCCAATCATGACTTAGATCTAACAATAGCTTTGAATACTTGCTAATCGCTTGGGCGTTGTTGTCGAGGTTATTGGAAAAATCGGTGATAAGTTCACGAGCAAGGGCATCTAACTCACCCGGTGACATTACCGGGCTTACGTTGTAGCGTTCGGTTTTTAAGCGTACTTTCTGGCCATTTTCAAAGTGTTTTTCAACAATACTTTGTTTGAGAGCATCGGCTTCATAGTCTGTGCCAAACTGCTCCATCTTGAGCACCATATTCCAAAAACGCGATGATCCTGCAGTATCAATTACCAAGTGTACTCGGTCCTGATCGCCAGCGTTTATAACATTGTGCCACCGCCAGGAATCGAATATCCAACACTCGCCAGCTTGCATGTGTAGCTGCTGATCACCGCAGTGAAATATTACTTCAGGGTTAGTCACAATCGGGATATGAATTCGCACCCGACTATACCAATGATAGTTGAAATCGACATGCGGGGTGACTTCAGCGCCAGCGTTTAGCCGCATTAGTCTTGATCGCGCTAGCACTTCATCGAAGCTTGCCATGACTTGCTGCATATAGTTGCAGCCTTGCAGGTGTGCGGTTGGTAGCATGCGACCGGCGAAGTCGTTGTTGTTTGTCCCGTTGAGTGAAATGAGCGGAATGGCCAGGTTGCCAACTATTTTTGATGGGTGCTCCATCCAATCTGACTCAGCGAACTGAGCGAGTTCCAGCTTCAACTGCTCTGCGTCGAATTGAAATGGCAGTCTTACAAAAGGTTGTGCGAGTTCCATACGCTAATTATGCCAGAGAACAAGCCACAATTAAGCAAGTGTTGATCAGAGGTTCCCCAACATACGAATGCGGTTTTCAATTTCGTTGTGTTCGATATAGTAGCCACGTAAATGTCTTGCACCCGACTCAGGGTCAAAACTTGTTCGGCCATGCAGTACACGTTGGTTGTCAAAAATAACCATTTCGCCGTTCTTGAGTTTGTACTCAATGGTATGTTTGGCGCTGCGAATACGACACATTAATTCACGGTACGCGGCATAGAATAAATGCAAAGTTTGCGCATCAAAATCGGGGATGTCTGCGATATGTGCATTGAATGTAAGGCTCTTGAATTTGCCATTTGAGTCTAGTCCAATGATAGGTCGATGTTGACGTAGATCGGTTTGCTGGTCCCTAAAATGCCACGGCACGGCAAGTTCGGTTAACAGCTGGTATTGCTCGGGGCATTCATGTTTAAATTCATCTAGTATGGTCATGGCATCTGCAAATACTGAGTCGCCGCCAGTGGCGTCGTTTCGGTAACAGTGCAAGAACTGATTGCCTGGTATAAACTCTTGGTTTGCCAAATCGGTATGCAACGGTAATGTTAAGGACGTGTAGGCTAGATTGTTTGGATCTGGTTTGCTTTTAACTTCAAATACCACGCCAAAATTAGTTTCGCGTTTGAAGCCAATTAGATCACCAAATTTTTCGCCAGCTGACAAATCATCTTCTAAGCCGTCAATAACAATAATCCCAGTAGATTTTAGTGTGCAAAGAGCATTTTTAAGCGCCTTAGCATTATCCTCACAATCTTTGGCGGAAAATCTGGCCAGGCTAGACATATCAGCAGCAGACCATGCTTTTTTCTCAATCAACGCTGGGTCATATCGCGGCTTCCCAGGCCTGTGTGCAGTCAACCACTCTGCGCTGTAGCGAGATGGTTCAGCCTTATTAGGCCACACAATGACCAATTCCTGTTGCCCAGCGTCTTCTAGTTGGTAAGATTGCGGTTGAATATTCAGCGCTACGCCGGTGAGATCGAAGGTACGCTCACCGGTGTCTGGGTGAAATTCATGCGGATCGTTATCGCGTAACCAAATAAACGGCAGCTCGTCGCTGGATTGGTCACTCCAAGTGGCTGTGAACGCTGTAGTGTTTTGTTCTATTTTAATGAGCTTCATCAATCACTCGTCATTGGAGTTTTAGTCGGTGGGTAAAACCTTAGCCGAAGTAAACGGCCTGTGTAAACACTTTACTGAAAAAGCTTAGTGAGTGTTTCTACTCTAGACGTTCCTGCATATGCGATAATAAGACCTCACTTACACTAATAATTAGATATTCCCAAACACTAAATAGAGAGCCTTATTTTGACCATAAGCAGCAATAGACAGAGCGGTGATAGTTACGATTACATTATTATTGGTGCCGGGTCAGCCGGTAGCGTACTGGCAAATCGTTTAAGCGAAGACTCAAATGTGTCAGTCTTGTTGCTGGAAGCCGGTGGCAAGGACCCGTGGTGGGATTGGCGAATCCACATGCCAGCCGCATTGGCTTACCCAATGAATGGTAAGCGTTACAATTGGGATTATCATACCGAGCCGGAGCCGCATTTAGGCGGACGGATTATGCACTGTCCACGTGGCAAAGTGTTTGGTGGTTCGTCTTCAATAAATGGAATGTGTTATATCCGCGGCAACGCATTAGATTATGACCGTTGGGCAAAGCAGGATGCAGCTCTGAGTAATTGGAGTTATCGGCACTGCCTGCCGTATTTCATAAAAGCCGAGACGCGTAATATTGGTGGTGATGATTATCATGGCGACTCTGGCCCTTTGTATACCACCAAGGGAGGAAGTGCTAATCCGCTATTTGGCGCATTTATGCAAGCAGGGCAGCAGGCGGGATATCCTTATACCGAAGACATGAATGGTTATCAGCAAGAAGGCTTTGGCCCTATGGATAGAACCACCAAGGGTGGTTTACGCGGCTCGACTGCCGTCGGTTACTTGCGGCCAGCAATGAAAAGACCCAATTTAACCGTGATAAAAAGAGCCTTGGCGCAGCGCTTGATACTCGAAGAGAAAAAAGTAATCGGGGTGGAGTACAGCCAAAAAGGCTTAATCGGCAAGAAGATCAAAGCCGTGTTCGCAAATACAGAAGTTATCCTTAGTGGTGGGCCGATTAATAATCCTCAGTTACTAATGTTATCTGGAATTGGCCCACAAGAGCATATAGAAACGCAAGGGATTACGCCGCTGCACGACCTACCTGGCGTAGGCGAGAACCTGCAAGATCATCTTGAGATTTACCTGCAAATGGGCTGCACCCAACCTATCTCACTCTTCAAATACTACAATGTTTTTGGCAAGCTGATCACAGGTGCACAGTGGCTATTTACTAGAACCGGATTAGGCGCCACAAATCACTTTGAAGCCGGAGGTTTTATTCGTAGTAAGGTAGGCGTTGAACATCCAGACTTGCAGTACCATTTCTTTCCGATGGCGGTGCGCTACGATGGCAAAAGTCCCAACAACTCACATGGCTTTCAAGCGCATGTAGGTTCTATGCGCTCGCAGAGCAAAGGCTGGGTGAAGCTACAATCGAATGACCCGCAAGACCCTCCCAAAATATGCTTTAACTACATGTCTAAGGATGAAGATTGGCAGGAATTCCGCGCTGCGGTACGCTTGACTAGAGAGGTTTTCGCGCAAGATGCTTTTGCACCGTTTCGTGGTGAGGAATTGTCGCCAGGTGAGCAAGTTCAAAGCGACGACGAGCTAGATGCCTTTCTAATTAACGCAGTCGAATCGGCCTATCATCCATCCTGCACCTGTAAAATGGGCAGTGATGAGATGGCAGTGGTTGATGCAGAGTGCAAAGTGATAGGCTTAGAAGGCTTGAGAATTATCGACTCTTCCATCATGCCCTCAATTGTAAGTGGCAACCTAAATGCCCCCACCGTAATGATTGCCGAAAAAGCCGCAGACATAATCAAAGGATCACCACTCCCACCGAACGATGCCCCTGTGTATGTGGCAGAGGGTTATCTGACTCAACAGCGATAGTGATTGGGGCAATCCAGGTAGAGGTATCGCACGGGTTGGCAGATATTCGAGGCCGCACTAACATTGATCATTCTGTTCCGAAAAAATGTTCATAATTCATGCAAGTAGACGTTTTACAACACCGTTAAAACTCGTTACCATGCGCGACCATCATCAAAAACTGTTGTAGAAGTGTCACATGTTGCTAAGAATACTCCGTACCTGTTTAGGCTATATCGTCATATTTTTTGACTGGATTACACGCGGAAAAGGTGTTGTTCGCTCGGCTGAAGATCAAGCAAAAGTACAATCAGCATTGAGTGGCGTATCACTTTATCAACACCAAGGCTGTCCCTTTTGTACAAAAACCCGGCGAGCTTTACACAAACTAAACGCAAAAATTGAGCTACGCGATATTCGAAAAACGCCAGCCTTTCGAGAGCAGTTAGAAGAGGGCGGTGGTCGAGTTAAAGTGCCTTGCTTGCGGATTGAACAAGGCGACGATGTGCGTTGGATATATGAATCTGGCGATATTATTGATTACTTATCAAAAACAGTGAACGCGGCAGCGTAATCAAGCAAGCTCTGATTAATAATTTACTTGAAACATAGGTGGGTCTGAGTGGATAATCTGCGACCCAAATCCACTCTTTAAGTTGTTCTCCATGCTGTCTATTGAAAACCGAATTGCCAAGGAATTGGCAGTGCCAGCCCTACAAGTATCCTCTGCTATTGCGCTTCTCGACGAGGGAGCAACAGTGCCATTTATCTCGCGTTACCGAAAGGAAGCCACCGGTGGTTTAGACGATACTCAATTGCGTCTGTTAGAGGAGCGGTTGAAATATATGCGTGACCTAGATGATAGGCGTGCCAGTATATTGGGTAGCATTGAGGAGCAGGGGAAATTGACCGATGAGCTCTCTAAGGCAATTAATTCTGCCGAAACTAAAACGGCGCTTGAAGATTTGTATCTCCCCTACAAAAAGAAACGCCGTACAAAAGCCCAAATTGCCATTGAAGCCGGATTAGAACCACTGGCTGTTTCTCTATTGGAGAATCCGAGCTTAGATCCAGAAGTTGAAGCTGCCAAGTATCGAAGCGATGATGATGCACATCCAATAGCTGATAATAAAGCAGCTTTAGAGGGGGCGAGGGCAATACTTGTTGAACGGTTTGCGGAAGATGCCACCTTGTTAGCTGAGATTAGGCGTTTTGTCCAAGAGCAAGCGTTGCTTAGCGTAAAGGTAGTCAAAGATAAAGAGCAAGAGGGAGAGAAGTTTCGCGATTATTTTGACTATCAAGAGCCCTACAAAAAGATTCCGCCGCATCGTGCCTTGGCTATTTTTAGAGGTCGTAAAGAAGGCATACTTTATTCTACATTAGATATTGAAGAACCCGTTGACGGATGGGCTGGTCCTTTGGATCATCCCTGCGAGAGGATGATTGCTAAGCATTGGAGTGTGCAAAATGTAGGGCGTCCGGCTGATTTATGGCTTAGCCAGGTTGTGAGTTGGGCCTGGAAGATTAAAGTATTGTTACATGTCGGCAGTGATTTAATGCTCAGCTTGAAGGAGAGAGCTGAAACCGAAGCAATACGTGTGTTCTCAATGAACTTGAAAGATCTACTGTTAGCCGCCCCAGCGGGCGCCAAGGCTACCATTGGTTTAGACCCAGGAATTAGAACTGGGGTGAAAGTTGCAGTGGTAGACAGCACTGGGCAATATTTGGATCAGGGTACTATTTATCCGCATGCCCCCAAGAATCAATGGGATCAATCAATTGAAGTAATTGCTGCATTAGCCAAAAAACACGATGCCGAACTTATTGCTATTGGTAATGGCACCGCCTCCCGCGAAACGGACAAGCTAGTTGGCGATCTGATAAAACGTTATCCAGCTTTGCGGCTGACAAAGGTTATGGTAAACGAGGCAGGGGCATCAGTGTATTCGGCGTCGGAGTTTGCGGCCAGCGAATTTCCTGATTTGGATGTAACTATTCGAGGGGCGGTGTCTATTGCTCGCCGCTTACAAGACCCCTTGGCGGAATTGGTCAAAATTGAACCTAAATCAATTGGCGTCGGGCAGTACCAACATGATGTGAATCAATACCAATTGAGCCGGTCACTAGACACGGTGATTGAGGATTGCGTGAATGACGTAGGCGTAGACTTAAATATGGCATCAATGCCGTTGCTAAAACGAGTCTCAGGCTTGAATGAGACCATCGCAAATAATATTGTTGCCCACAGAAATATCAATGGAAGCTTCACAAGCCGAGAGGCTTTAAGGAAAGTGCCTCGATTGGGAGACAAAACATTTGAGCAAGCGGCTGGGTTTTTACGTATTGTTGCGAGTGAGAACGCTGAGTGCGACAACCCATTGGACGCATCTGGCGTTCACCCTGAAGCCTATTGCGTGGTCGAAGCAATTGCTGCAAAAAGTGGCCGTGAGATAAATACCATTGTTGGTGATAGCGCCTTCCTAAAGAGCTTAGATCCGCAAGAGTACACCAATGACACCTTTGGCTTGCCGACGGTGGTCGATATTATTAGTGAACTTGATAAGCCCGGGCGTGATCCTCGCCCAGAATTTAAAACCGCCAGCCTAAAGGACGGTGTCGAAAGCATTAAGGATTTACAAAGCGATATGATCTTAGAAGGCACGGTTAGCAATGTGACTAATTTTGGCGCCTTCGTAGACATTGGGGTGCATCAAGATGGTCTAGTGCATATTTCATGCCTAGCAGACAAATTTGTAGACGACCCGCATAAAGTGGTTAAGGCAGGCCAAATTGTCAAAGTAAAGGTTCTGGAAATTGACATTCCTCGCAAACGAATCGCACTGACCATGAAGTTGCAAGAAACACAACGCGACCGAGAAGAGAAAGGCTCGCCGCATTCCAAGGCTCATAAGACAAAAGGTCAGGGTGGAGGGCAGCGAGCGTCCAAACGTTCGTCGTCAAACACCGGCGCAGCGCAACAAGCTAAGCCGATGGCGAACAACGCGATGGCGGCAAAATTAGCAGCAGCACTTAAAAAATAGAAAGTGTAGCCTTGATCAGAGCCTCCTTAAGAGTCATTCTAGTTACCTAGTGCTGAAATGAGGTGTGTGTATGAAAAGGTTTTTAGTAGTTGATGATCATCGTCTTTTTCTGGAAGGCATGCGTCACCTTCTGCAAAAGCTTGGTGATGAGATAGAATTGGACTTATCGGTTAGTGTGGCGAGCGCACTTCTGAGATTCGATCAGGGCCACCAATATGATCTATTGCTCCTTGATCTTGAGCTGCCAGAAATGGATGGCTTTATGCTGATTGAATCGCTACATCAACGCAATATCATAGTGCCTATGATTGTAATTTCGTCGACCACAGACATTTCAGTCATTCGGCGTTGTATGGCACTTGGTGTATCCGGCTTTATCAATAAGAATGCCTTTGCCGATGACATGATATTTGCCATAAAACGTGTTTTGGCTGGTGAAATTTCACTGCCTCAGAACTACCTTGATGAGCTTGATACGGTTGCGCTTGTTGATAAACAAAAAGCACTGGCACCTGCCGCTATACAACCCGTGGGTGTGCGGCAACGTGAAGTGTTGAGCTTAATCAATCGTGGAATGTCTAATAAGCAGATAGCCAATGTGCTCTCAATCAGCGAGGCAACCGTCAAATATCATATTGGAATTTTATTCAAACACCTTGAGGTGCGGAATCGGACAGCCTGCCTAGCCAAGGCACGGCAACAAGGCATGCTTGATTAGCCAAAAGTTAGCTTGAGATTTCGCTCAAACGAATACCTGACGCTGAATTGCTGACCGTAAGGCGGCGGCGCTGACCGGTTTGTGCAACACTGGAAAGCCGCTGATGGTTAACTGCTGTAGGCGCTCGGGTGAGGTGTCTGCGGTGACAACAATCGAGGGAATAGCCTTATTGAGTTCGTCACAAATGCGCTCAATAGCCTCGGTGCCTGTCAGATTATCTTTAAGCCGATAATCGGCAATAATGAGATCTAGATTCGCTTCGAGCTGGCTGGTTATATTAACCGCGTCATCTTGGGATTCGGCGGTAAGGACCTGGCAGCCCCAGGCCGTCAACGCATGTTTCATGCTTTTACGCACAACCGGGTCATCATCTATAACCAGTACAGTGATGTTGTTTAAACTTGCAATTGAGCGAGCGGATTTCTGCTTGTCCACCACTTGCTCTAAATCACCAAGTTGCGTGTAGAGTGCAATCGTTGTTCCAAATCCCAGAGTCGAAGAGATATAGAGTTTGATGTCTAGAATGTTACAAAGGCGTTGTACAATCGCCAAGCCGAGTCCGAAACCGTTTTTTCTATCACGTTCGGGGTTGTTGATCTGGTAGTACTCAGAAAAAATGTCATTCAGGTTTGCTGGATCGATCCCAATTCCCATATCTTCAATAACAATGCGGGCACGCAGCGAATCTACCTTTGACCAAGTAATTGTAATGGTGCCGGAGGGTGTGTAGGCCACAGCATTACTTATGAGGTTATGTAAGATTCGTTCGAGTAAGATGGGGTCGGAATAAATAGCGATGTCCTGTCCTTCGCTAGTGAAATTGAGACCCTTCTCGCTAGCCTGAATTTGACAATCTCGGAGTAACGATTGAACGTAATTGTCAAACCTCAGGTGCCGTGGGTTCGATTCAATTACCCCAGCATCCAGTCTCGACACATCAAGTAGGCTATTGAACGAGTGACTGAGCGCTTCTCCGCTCATTCTTATATCGCCTAGCAGCGCTCTGCCCTTTGGGTCGGTGACGTATTCATCGAGTGCCGAGACCAACAAGCCTGATGAGTGCAATGGCTGCCTAAGATCATGACTAGCTGCGGCCAGAAAGCGATCCTTAGATTGCGTCGCCTGCTCGGCTGCATTCTTCTGTACCACCAGCTGGTCCATCAGTTTTATGTTCTTAAAAAGCAGCTCTCGGGCTTCGCGAAACAGCTTTGCGGAGTTACGAGAGAGCAATGCACTAACACCGAAATAGAAAATCACCATCACTCCTAAGGTGTTGTAGAAACTGCCTCCCTCGTAAAAAAAACGCCCAGCAAAACACAGGGTAGTTGGAATACCGACAGCGATAAAACCATGAGAGTAAGCTGAGTTAGTAGAAATTGCGCCGGCCAAATGCCCGGTATACATAATGCTTACAAGCAGTGTATATATTGCTTCATTAGTTGACAAAAAGTAAGCGGGTACCAGCCCCCAATGTAAGCCAGTTATAAACGACCAAAGCAGACTCAGATTCAACCAGAATTGACTATTCTCAAAGCTAACGTTGTTGAGCCGAAACGCTCTCAATGTGAGCAGACGACCAACAATTACGCCAACCGCAGCGACCAACCATAAAAGCAATTCAAACGGAGATGACTGTGTCCAAAAAATGTACACCGTTGCCAGTGATACTCCGACCATACCAAGAATTATTATCTTGGTATTTTCGTACACTGCTTTGGTTTGTTCTAGTTTTATATAGTCTTCTATTTGCACGCTGTTGTTTTTCAATATTGAGTTGGCTGGAACATCAACTTGTCTTGTCTACCTGATTAGTTTATCACGCTGACTAGAAGAGGCTAAGGCTTAGGTATATTCAAATGGCTGACAAGCACAATAGCAAACCTTGCTTGGTAGAAGCCCTGACTATACTTTCGGTTAGTGTACATGCTGGCCTTTGTTATTTATCGTTTCAATGTGTCTATAACATGTAATCGAAATAACTTTGTTAAAATATCTACAATTAAGTCTGAGGTCATTTAGACCTAATCAGAGACTCTTTAAACAAAGCGTTTCGTACCATAGAGTTATATAAAATTTTTGAGCTGGCCATATGAAATATAGAAATTTAATGATTGTCACCGTTGTGGCTTTTTCTATGACGTTCGGAGCAGACGGGCATGAAAATACCATAGTCATACCTTTTTACGATGACAACAATTATGTGGCCACGGCTAGCAATCCGGTGGCACCAGAGAATCGAGACATTAGTGAATATATTAGTTTCAGTGGTCTTGCCTATGATGAGATAACAAAACTAGCTTGGCAGAAGGGTAGTGATGCTGAACTAAGAACTTGGCGACAAGCTTTTGAATACTGTCGTTCGCTAAGACTGGCGAATCAAAATCAGTGGCGACTTCCAACGCTTGAAGAACTTTTTTCAATAGTGAATCTAAATGACACTGATCCCGCTATCAATACAGATGTTTTTGCGGGTACTATTTTTGCACCATCAGATAAGGCTTACTGGACAGCAACCCGGGATATTACGATCAACCCCAATACTTTTACTGACCTCAGGTTCTATACAGTTAGCTTCAAGTATGGAAGTGTTCGGGCAGAAAGGGATCATGCAAATCCAACGTTTGCGGCTAAACACTACACGCGTTGTGTGATTTGAGGGCGCAGCTATGATTCTTGTAAAATCCATATACAGTAGATTTTTCATTTTAACAATATTGCTGTTGATATCGATAACTCAAGCTGCCGAGGCCAGACAAACACTATGGGATACCGGCAAGGGTTCGCAGATTGATGTCGCTACTGGTTTGATGTGGCAGTTGCCGAGTTCGCGTCTACGCTTGGACTGGGAATCTGCCAAAGCTTACTGTTCGAGTTTGTCATTGTCAGGAAAATCAGATTGGCGATTACCGAATATAAAAGAGCTTTTGTCGATTAGTGGTTCCTTGGCGGCTACAAATTCACTATTGGGCTGGTCGTCGAGCACAATATCAGTGGCCAACCCTGAGGCACACAGAATACTATCCACCAGGGGCACGCCAACCAGCGGGCTCATTAGTACGGAGCTGTACGCAGCCTGTGTACGCGATTCAGATAGAGTGAGATGAAGTGATGCGTAATCTATATATGAGAGCGGTAAAATTTGCTAATTCCTATCGATTGTGGAACCTGCTGAAAATTATTGTTTTGTTGCCTGTCAATTTTGTGCATGCGGACAACACTGTTGTGGTTGTTCCACTTGCAGGTGAAACTGTGATGCCATCTGCTGCTTCGCCTGTGGTTCGGGATACTCCTCCATTAGGAAACTACTTGATCGAAGGCGAGCGAGTCATGGACAGGGCGACGGGATTAGTCTGGCAGCGTAGACGCTCGTCAGGAACAATGACTTGGAAAGAAGCCATTGATTACTGCGCAGTGCTGCAAACTGCTGGTGGTTATAATAGATGGCAGCTGCCAACGATAGAGGAGCTTATTACACTATTTCGGTTTGGAAGAAACCCAATGATTGATACAACTGTATTTCGATCGGGTGACGCTGACCACTGGAGCTCATCGTATTCAGCGAAAGATATTATTGCTGGCTCATATACATCAAACAGCAGGTGGGTCGCTGATTTTAGTGGCCTTCACATAGAAGGCCCAATAGGTCGGTCATCTTTACAATCCGTTCATGACCGCCACTATGCTCGTTGCGTACATGGTCCGAAGCGGTAAATGCAAAATTGTTAATAGCGATAGGGGGCTGTTGTGTCTAGTTTAAAAGGAATATTTATTGTTGTTTTGTTATTTAGCTGTACCTCTAATGCAAGCAATGGGTTTATTGATAACAGTGACGGTACTGTTAGCGATGTGATCTCGGGCTTGATGTGGCAAAAAGCAAAGCCTGCGGCACCTCTCACGTTTTTGGCAGCAACCCAAGCGTGTGAAGATATTACCCTAGGCGGCTATTTGAACTGGCGATTGCCTGAGGTAAAAGAGTTACTTTCAATTGTTGACTACAAACGCTCTGACCCAGCGATAAACACCATATTCTTTCCAGGAACAAGTGGAAATTACTGGATGCAGTCTAGCGATTATGGGGCTCTGAAGAGGCGTGTATTTCATTCTGCCTATGGTCGCGTCTCTGAGTTGATTGAGGCAGGGAATCCGTATTATGAAGGCGCACTAAATTATCGTTGTGTGCGTTTTGTTTCATCTTTCTAGTTGATTAATCGAGGTGTTCAGAGAACAACTCCTTTGGAAAGCAATATAATGAGAACTGTGGTTTTTGTCCTAGGTACATTCATAGCAGTAAATTCATACGGATATGAAAATGTATTTTATTGCACGTATCAAAACCTAACATGTGTTGAAGCAAGTGCTGCGCAAAGCGTTAGCAAAAGCGAAATTGCGGTGCTTATCGAGCGCGTTGTTGCAGGACAAGAAAATTTTATCGGTTTTGTTGATCCCGACGGAACCACCATTCAGTTTTTTATCGATGGAGTTGACGACATACTTGTAGAAATACCATCTCCGGCAGAGAAAGGCTCTTACGGTAAAAAAATTGACACGTCCCAAATGCAGTCAATTGTAGAGAGCCTCGAATTCCCATACCTAAACTATATTGAGAGTCTAAATTTAGTGCTAAGTCTATGGTGATGTTAAGCGGGAGAGACTCGACATAGAGTAGTGCTGAGAAAATCAAACCTGCCAGCCTTGTCAAGAACTTGAGGAATATCGCATTGTTGTCAAAGAGGTATTCCTTTCATGCTCATCGTTGAGTTTGAAGCAGGTGATGAGAACTCTATTAATGACGTGTATGTTCTAGTGTTTTATCTGGTGTTTCGCAGTTTGTTCTGGATGAGTCTGTGCATAAATTATTTGCTCATACTCTTGTGCAGATTTTTTGTCACCCATGCCCATGGCAGAAGCCGCTGCGCCTTTTAGAGCATTCAAACGAAGTGGAGAAACTTCCAGCACAGACTGGTATTGCGCCAGTGCCTGTTCATACTTTACTGATTCGAGCAACATGTCTGCATATAGCTCGCGAGCAGGGATGACTTCGCCCGGCGTGACTGGGTGTTTATCTACCGAGTCTTCGAAATCGGCGGCTGAAGATGCCAACTTTAAGACTTGCGTAGATTTCTTGTCATTAAACAATACTCAGGACTCTACGACATCTAACTGCACTTGTACTTGATCGCGCAAATAAGCAAGAGTGGTTTTTGGCAAGTTTCTTTTTGGATTTCTTTGAGCGCGGATATTTCCTGCAGCGCCTGATTACTATTCCCGCTGCCGGCACAGCGACATAGGTGTATGCGACCACAAACATATCATGATAGGCTTTTTCTATTTCTCCAATGCGACACAGTAAGGCGCGTGCCTCTTCATATCGCGCGGTTTGAAGAATGGCGTACATCAAATAGTCCATGGCGTGAATGCCTTGATCATAATGCCCCAGCAACTCCCCAATACGCCATTGCGTAATTAGGGCCCTTATCGATTATTGTCTTAAAATACGCGGTGATTCCGGATACTCGAATGAGTGCAATAATGTCACCGCTCGAGAAAAACTCGCTTGTACTGCAGTCTCGCAAGAATTTCCAAACTGAGCTTGATTGTGCTTGATTGGTGAAGCACTGCTCGATACAGGCATTATCAAACCGAAGACTATTGCGCTAACGATAAAGCAGGTTTGAAACCACATAGATTTATGATTTCGTATAATGTTCATAACAGTTATCCGTCTATTATATTTTTAACTATTAATGCATCAAAGATAAGGTAAAAAACCTCTGAGACGCATCTAAGTAATTGCTAGGCTATTATATTGAATCGCTTTAGAGTAGCCATTATCTCTGTGCCCCCATAGCTGTGCTGTTTCCGAAGTCACCCGATGAACGGATTCAGAGCTACCTGATGCGGTGTTGCTTTCAGCCGCGAATAGTTAGCGGCCTAAAAATTAGGAAAGCAGTAATATAGCTGGCAAGCGCAACAAACATAGTTGCGATAAAACCAAAATAGACTGCGAATATGGCGCAAAATACACCACCAGCAACGGTGAACAAGCCGTTCAGAGCCCAAGCCCAAGCGACTGTTCCTCTGGGCTTATGTTCGATTGTTAGCAAGCCTAATGGAAAAGGCATTCCAAGAAAAAACGCCAAAGGAAAGATCATTAATACTGAGATAAAAATCCGAAATAGAGTGCCATACTGAAGTGCCACGTCAAACAGGATTTGCTGATAAACCACCGTTAGTAATGTGCTCATCAGAATACCTAAGAACGGGACGTAAAAGCGCTTCTTTTCGAACAACTGCAACTTTTCTGAGGCGAGACTACCTATTCCAGCGCCAAAAAGAAAAGTGAATAGCACCGTGGTGTAGGTGTACAAGGGGTAGCCTATCAGCTTCATAAATATTTGAATAAAAACCAATTCATAAACAATAAAGCCAAGCCCAAGGCAACTGAAATAGATCATGAAATTAGCTTTTCCAGACCACTTTTCCTTACCTGTTCGGGCGAACAACATAGGCACCATGGTAAACAGTATCGCGAACACTATTGCGGCGGCGGCGGTTATAAATAGGTGAATCACATCAATCGGAAACCCTTGAGACTTTTGAAAATTTAGTAAGCCCGAAACACTGTAATTCACAGCCAAGCTCGAGTCGTTATCTGGCAGTGTATCTAAGCTTAATCTAAGTGAATTAAAAAATGGCCGATCGTCCGTCGGCTCCTCAATTCGGTACGGAACCTTGTTTATGAAGTCTTGAGAAAGCTTGCCTGTAAAAAACTCATCTCCCAGAAAGGAACTATCTCTGGACGGATCAACAGGGAAATAAAATTTAGCCAGCAGTGATTTTACTCGACTGAGTTCGCTATGTGTCCAGGGTTGCATTTTTATTAACATGGTCGGCAAACCGTCTCGCACACCATGACTTTCAGAAACAAAAACGTGTCTTCTAAAGTCTTCACGGCCCATTTCTGCCCAAGCGCGTGAAGCAGTTGCGACCATCTTTGGGTAAATATGGTGATTTATATGCAGTACACCATTGTCACTTAAGTGGCTAAAGTACTCCTTGTATGCATCTACCGTTTGCAGATAGTTAGCCTGCATAGAACCACTGCCCGCGGCGATACTTGAGCTGGTGTGATTACTAAACATTTGGATGATGTCATATTGTTTATTTGATGCCCTTAGATAGCTGCGACCTTCTCCCTTAATAACGTTGGCGCGCGGGTCATTCATAATGTTGCCAATATAATCTGCGAATTTTGTCTTACCCAGATCAATCACCGTGCCCACCAATTCAATTGCATCAACTTCAGATGGATTAAACGTTAGCGCAGCCTTGAGTTCCTGGCCGCCCGCACTTCCAATGATTAATACACGCGCATTGGTATCTGCCTTTAGGTAGTGTGACGCAGCCACATAGATGTTCCAAAAATGTTTACTAGATTCAGTTCTAATATTCTGCCTTAAATGATCGAAATCACCGTCGAACGGATAAAAGTAGCTGGATTGAGTGCCGCCATCATAGGCAATCCATTGATTCTTCAGGCCGACCGACTCGGTATCCAAAACGTCTATTTTCGAAATCGGGTCCCACCAGGTACCTAAAGAAACTTTATTCTCTAATTGAGCATAGGCGCGTTTATCCATATGAGGCTTAAATGTATCGATGGCGTCTCGCGTAAATGGATAGGCAATAACTAAGATTGCCAAAACCCCAATAATTGGTCTAAAACCCTTGCTGAATTTACTGTTACCCACGCTAAATGTTAAACACGCGAGCAGACTTAAACCAGCGACTACTTGCAGACAGCCCGCTGTACCAATTCTTGGCAATAAGGGTATCAAAACTATACAGCCGAGCGCCGCTCCCATGAGGTCCCAAAAATAGAGTTTTTGAATTTGCTTTGTATAGTGAGTAAACACTAAAGAGAGAGTAAGTCCAGCAAAGAAAAATGGAATGCAAATAACAAAATAAATAAGAAAAAAATTGGTGATGGTTACTTTGCTTTGGTCGCCTGTAAGTAAATTAAAGTCAAACGGCAATCGATCAATTGCCGATTGCATAAAGAGCACCCATAAGGCCATAAGAAGTGTTGCCGCAGACAATACTTTCCAAACCGACTGAATATTGGAGATAGGCTTGATGGCTAAAAAAACACCCGCCAATCCAAACGAAAATACAGCTAATGTGATAATCATATAAGCCATATTCGGGTACCAAAGTATATCGAATACTCTAATTAGTGTTAGTTCTAACAACAGTGATGAGAGGGCAATCAAAAATACCCCTAGCGCATTATTATTCATTATTTTTGGTCGCGTACTATAATTGGATGGAAAGATATTTACTGAAAATAGGGGATGGCCATGTCATTCTAAAATGACCCCAAATGAGTATACAGCAGTTATTCAATTCGGATTAAATTTGCATATCGAGTTACGTCGGCAGCTTCACTAGTCTGTTCTCCAATTTATTTGCGGCCATCTTATCACCAACCTAGGGACAGAAAATGGGGAGGCCTTAAGAATCGGTGATGTTGCACTCAACCCTGAGAAGAACGTATCATTGACGGCACAAAAATTACTGCAACTACATTGAAAATCGCCAGTAGACCAATCCTCACTATCAGTCGATTCTTAAAACAACGGAGAGTAAAGAATGAAAACCACAATATATTTATTGCTGTTAATTTCAATATCATGCGTTTCAAATAAAAGTGTTGCGTTGGAAACCAGCGTAACAGGGGATTTCAATGGGGATTCTGTGGCGGATATCGTAATTGGTAATTTTAAAGCCGCCGTCAATGGGAAAGAGAGTGGTACAGTTCAAATTCAGTATGGAAATGATCGTGGCATTGCTTTTGGTCGAGTGCAAAATTTAAATCAAAATTCACCCGGTATTCAAGGTACGGCCGCTGTTGCAAATCAATTTGGTTTTGCGGTAGCTAAAGGAGATTTTGACAATGATGGGTTTGATGATCTTGTGGTTGGGGCCCCCGGCAATAATATATCGTCAAATGGTTCAACTGTTAATAATGCCGGAGCTATCACAGCTGTCTATGGATCTTCTAATGGTCTTCAGACTAATCGGCGAGTTCAGCTATTGACTCAGAATAGCCCCGGCATTGTTGGCGCAGCTGAACAAAACGATAACTTTGGGGAAGTGCTTGCCACTGGAGATTTCAATGGTGATGGGTTTGACGATTTAGCGGTCAGCGCAACTGGAGAGTCTATAGAATCCAAACGGCGAGTATTTGTAGGTGCAATTAATATTATCCCAGGGTCACCAGCGGGCTTAACCTCAGCCGGGGGGCAAATGTGGACATTAGAGGATTTAGGCTACGAAAGTAAGAGCCATGATAAATTCGGGATTGCCACCGCTACTGGGGATTTCAATAATGACGGATTTGATGATCTGGCGATCGGTGCGCCATTCAAAGCTGTAGGTAATAAAGAGGATTCAGGCGTTTTATATATTGTGTACGGTTCATCAATTGGCTTACATCGAATTAGAGCTAGATCAATTCAAAGGTGGATGTCAGGTTCAAATAATTTCCCAGGTGAACCACGCAAAGGCCTGAATCTGGCTCGCTCTCTCGCCGTTGGTAACTTTAATGGCGATGATTTTGATGACATTGCTATTGGTATAACTGGCGATAAACGTCTTGTAGTTCTTAAAGGAGGTAGTGGCGGCCTTAATATAACCGGTCGTCAAATACTGTCTCCGGCTTCTTCAGGAATGCCTGGAAAATCTGGTATTGGTAAAGATTTTGGTTGGACATTAACAGCCAGAGATATCAACGCTGATGGGTTTGATGATCTTTTCTTGGCTGCAACAGGTGCACCAATAGATGGGTCTACAATGGTCTCACTCAATGGCTCGGCAAATGGGCTAAATACCGTCAGAGCGAGATATTGGTCATTTCGGTCATTAATGCTGGCATACCCACAACAACAGTTGAAGCCTGTTAATCGATTTGGCCGTAAACTTAAACTGCCCAAAAATAAACGTGTTCTGCGCATGAAAAAAAGTGGCAAAGGTAATTAGTAACAGCTAAAGGTTGGGTGCCGAAGTTTATAAGGGCCTAAGAGGTTCCCACATGTGTTACCTCTAAGTCGGTGGCTATTTTCAATTATATTTAGTTACATACAGGCTTTGCCAATTCAGTTACGCTCGGCCTTTTAATGAGCCGTTCAATAACCAACCAATAGGTGTGTTTCTCACAAAAGCCAGATAGCTCATGTAGCCTACAAGTAGTGTGAGCGAAGAGCTTATGGAAAACTTTGTCCATGGGCCGAGGTTAAGGTCAATCAGAGCATATTGAATCATCAGCAATACCGGTAAATGAACGATGTATATCCAGTATGACGAGAGCGAAAACATACTCAGCCACTTGTTGCGTCTATTTAGGAAGAGCTTGGCAAGAACCAAACATGTCAAGGTCATGTATACCGCGACAAAGCTTTCAATAACGGCTAGATACAGCAAGGGCCATGAAAATTTGTAGGCAAGAACAATTTCGTTGCTGAGCCGGGTGTCGTATATTTTGGTAAAAAAATAACTGTAAGCAATCACGCTTATGATTGCCATGAATGGAACAAATTTGAATAGCTCATCAATTACATCAATCCGTCGATAGACCAGAAAACCAAGCACGTAAAAAATGCCAAAGAAACCGAATGACCAAAGCTCAGGGTAGAAGCGTTCTGGTGCAGGGTAGGGGCTAATAACCGTTGACAGCGAAGGGATTAGAAGTAGCGGCAATACAAATACTAATAGTCCGGCAGACAGCCTGTTTTGCAGCCACGTAACCAGTGCTGATCGATTATTCCAAAATAACGCAGCCACACAGCAAAACATGAACAGGTTATACAAAAACCATAAATGACCGGTTCTGGAAATAAAATCCTTGGCTTCTGCCGATTCCTTATTACTTAAGATAAGGTCTATGGCGTCAAAAAAAGGTGGAGCATTATCGACATGCGACATAGCCCATACCAAACCAAAATAAATGCCAATTGCCACTAGCGGAAGAAACACAATGAAAGGTGCCAGTATGCGAATTGATCGGTGTTTGATGAAATCCATAACCCCGCGTTTTTCCAACAATAGACAAGAAAAGAATCCCGCGATCAAGAAAAATAGAGGCATGCGAAACATGTGCGGAAACAAGGCTAGTGCAGACATGGTCATGGATTTGTTCGGATCAGCCGACGGCCAAAAATCTGCCGCAAGCGGGCTATAAGCCATAGCCGCATGAAAAAACACCCCGGTAATCAAAGCCAAAGCTCGAAGGTTATCCATGTAGTCGTATCGGATTGGATGATCCACAGCATTTAGCTGACCATTCTTCATTCTTGTGTTGGTAGCTTTATTCAAATGTCCGTCGGAAGATTGCTAGATTACGATTCTTAGGGTTCGGATGATCAGCTTGTGCGTAAAAAGCTTAATTCAGTTTCGCTGGTGATAATCTCTCATGATCCCAGCTAACTAGATATCATAAACCCATCAAAAAACTCAACTAATTCATCATGTGCTGTGAGTGGTAAGATATTAGCGATGTGTTGATCAGGGCGTACTATAAGCATGCACCCGCTTGAGCGATCTATGCCTCGCTGTTCAAAGATGTCGTTACCTTGTTCAGCGTGGAATACTTTTTCGTAATCTCTCAGTCCAAATTTCCCTTTTGCTGGCCATAGAAAATCAGGCAGGTCACCAATTGACAGATCATGCTGCTGAAACACAGCATAGACATCAAAGACTGAGTCTGTATCGCTGCCTTCAGGGGTGTACTTTTGTACGGGGGAAGAATCTGCGGTCGCTAGAAATTGTACAAGCTTGTATGAATCTGAAGAAGTTTCCACAGGATTTTGTTTGTTGCCAAAAATAAAAATACGCCAGCGGCCATCTGCTTTATTTAGATGCCCTAAATGTTGTCGGTCACCATCGGCTACTCGAATAGCTTCGGCGGAATGAAATCGTTGCCCGATTAAAAACCCACTAGCCAAGTTCTGGTTCTCAGCACCAGTACAGATATAGGAAGGGTAGTACTCGATGGATGTGCCTGCAACGAAACCATTTTGTCTAGCCATGAATTTTTCAATATCAGCTGTATTAGTTTTAGCCTGGGTGCCATCTTTGTTTGATGTCGGGCGAGTGGCCACCAAGGCTGATAACTGTCGGTCAGCTTCAATTAACTGTAGTGCAACCTTGCGTCGTTCTGTGGAGTAGGTCTGCAGCAATTTTGGCTGACATTTTCCTTGTAAAACAGAGGCTACCTTCCAGCCCAGATTAAAGGTGTCTGGCAGTGAGGTGTTTAAACCCCAGCCGCCTTTAGGGCTGTGTGTATGGCAGGCATCACCAGCCACAAATGCACGCGGAATAAGGCCTTCTGGATTATCAACCGGTGTGTCATCAAACCGCTCCGCAACTCGTTGTCCAACCTCATAGATTGACCACCATGCAACTTCCTTAACATCTAATGTATAAGGGTGCATAATTTGTTGTGCTCTTGCAATTACATCTTCGGCTTTAAGGTCAAGATGTGATGCTCGTTGATCTTCGCCCAATAGGCCCAGTTCAATATAGAACCTGACTAAATAACCACCCTCTCGGGGGATAGTCATTACCGCACCATTTTCTTTTGATTGAATAAAGCTCTTGACTCTTATATCTGGGAAGTCAGTCACTAACAAAAGATCCATAACCCCCCAAGCTTTATTTGCCGAATCACCTTCTAAGTCTATCGACAGATTTTTGCGAACAGAGCTTCTTGCTCCATCACAACCTACAACATAGCGGGCTCGTACTGTCTCGACTTTGGATGATTGATCATCATCGCTTCGCTCAAATGTTGCGGTGATAGGGTGAGCGTTTAAATCTTGTGTAAGGCTAGAATCCACATCTAACTCAAGAAGCCGACGACTGTAATGGGGAACAAGATGCGTTACTGAGTTCTTCATGCCTTCCAGTAATAATTCATGAAGCCGTGCTTGATTAACGATGCTATGAGTAAATTCAGAGAGACCAAGCCTCGCATCAGCAATTTTGTGGGTACGTTTGATGTTGTTAGGCTGCTCATGGTCAGGCTCCCAGAACGTATTTTGATTTATCCGATAACCCTCCTTAACAACCATCTCGCTACTGTTAAACCCTTCCATAATCTCAATTGTGCGGCAGGATATTCCATCAGCTTGTCCAAACAGCAGTGGACCAGGCTTTAGATCAACGATACACGTTTTAATACCAGTGAACTCCGATAGTTGTCTGGCCATCGTTAGGCCAGCAGGGCCACAACCAACAATTAATACATCCACTTCTTTTGGAAGGTCTACAATAGGTGGCGCAGCGGTTGGTTCTCGAACTGAATCTGGAATCTGATAGTTACCGGGTTTAAAGCCATTTAAGTGGAACTGCATTGCAAATCTCTCCTTACCTATGATGATATTTATTAATTGTTAACAGGTTAAGTATATATCAGTCGCAAAAAGTTTTCATCCAAAAAGGCAGCACTAAACACTTTAATAGTCGAGGAAGCGATGCAATAGCGCTTCTTGCTTGCGTTATCTGTGACTCCTATAAATTTCCCTGTGAGTGTCGATTTGCATACCTTGGTGTTATTTGCAAAACTTGTTGGTATGCCAGCTCTGGAATTCCCGACAATATCTAATAGGTCTGCTTGATCACGATATGCAAATAAGATTCACCGAAACTTTACCTGAAGAACATGCAAATTATCTTTTCAAATGGAGAAAACAGGTATTCCCAGTTGAGGGAGAAGGCCTCGTCTGGTCGGGGATTAAGTGGCATTTAACTGCGTCAATAAGTGGTGGGCGCCCAATTGCACATATTGGTTACGCAGATTTTGAAGTGCTCATCAATAAAAATAATAGGCAGTCAGTAGTCGGCGTTGGCGATGTTGTTGTGCGTCCTGAACATCAGGGTGAGCGCATTCCCGCGAAAATGTTCGAGTATTTGCATGCATCAGGTCATGCAAAAAAGCACTCTGAGCTATTCGTTTTATTTTGTCCTTTGAGATTAGAAAGTTATTATAAACAACACGGTTACGCAAAATTCGTGGGTGCCTACACATTTATGCAAGGAAATGAGCAAAGCAGCTCAAATAAATTTATTTTGATGTATCGTGGCAGAGACCTATCAACAGTAAAGACGATCGGACTAGAGTGTGAGCCGTGGTAAGAGGGCGGCCAAAATAGAATTTGATTTAAACAATCGGCAAATGCATACTCAAAGCCGTCGTTCGCCCAGCTAAAAAAATGAGCTAATTCTAAGACTTTATTTGAAATTGCTATCCTACTTAAAGAAATTAAATACAAGTCTCAATATTCTTGCAGAAAGTATGTGCTTTACTGAAAATATTGATCTCAAATCATTTAACGATGAAGTCGTTTCGATTACTGATTGGACTCCTTTGCACAAATTGGGGTGTGCTAATTTTAGAACAAAAGAATTGGAATCTGTTCGTGGAATCAAGCTGGCCATTCGAGCAAGTGTTCCTATTAAAATATTTACATTTATTTGGTTTGGGGGATGGTTAACCTTTTGGTTTCTATTTGAATTCGAGCTTGCGCTACTAGCGTGCTTGCTTGGGGTGTTTATGTTTTACAAGTATTTCCGCCCTCAAACGTTTGAATATTCAGCAGGGTATACGCATCGTTGGCCTTGGGAAAGTGCCCCAAGAGATATCATGTTAAATGAGATGCATGCTATCCAGTTGGTTTATTCTGGATTGAATAGTGGACAAAGGTCATATCCAACTTTTGAATTAAATCTAATATCTAAGGAAGGGTCTAGAAATGCTGTACTAGCTCAATCGGACTTGGTTCATTTAGAGGATATTTCTGAGCAATTAAGTAATTTTTTGAATGTGCCAATTTGGAATGCTGCAAGACAACAAATAAGGTCTAAGTAATGCTGAAATATAGATCAATATGCGAACCTGAACGGCTGATTAGGGCAATAATACTCGTTCGTAAATTGACATGATCGAATGAGTATTCAATACTCAATGCAGTCATTGACGGGGTGGTGCAACAAGTAACACTGCAGAGATAAAGTGTAGATAGAGGAGATTTTATGGGTGTTGCAGAGGCTATTTCATTGTTTGTGATAATGATAACGCTTGCAGTTATTCCTAGCTCAAGTGTTTTGCTAGTTGTTACTCGTTCACTTGCTCACGGCATACCCAATGGCATATCTGTTTCTATTGGCATTGTTCTAGGCGATATCATATTCATCTTACTAGCAATACTAGGTTTGTCAGTAATCGCTGAAACTGCGTAGAGGGTCACGTCTTGAATGTTGAATCGAAATATCGGCAAGTTCAAAATTCAAGACGTGACCCTCTACGCTCTCTAAAAGCGGACTACAGTTAAACGTTCGACTGTCCGGAGTGGGCAAAGTGTCGTTCAATGTGAAGTGTTGGGTTTGACTTAATTCACTGAGTAATAAATACTCATTTCTGCCATTGACTAACCGGAGTATTGGGAATTGAAGACGAGTGCAATTCAATGTTTTTTCATAGTTTGCATAGTGTTATTCAATTTCAATAACTTTGAATCTGCATTAGGCTCACCATCTCCTTTAAGCACATTTCGTCCTCAACTTGATATGGTTTATGAGGCAATTGACGAGGGAGATAATGAAAGGGTCTTCAATATTGTTTTTGATATTAGTAGTGATGACAATATAGGCGCATACGTTAAAGGCGCCTTTTTCATGGAGGTGGGGCAGAGATACGATCTTGTCGGGAAACGTGAAATTGGCATCAATGCTTATAAAGAAATTTTGCCGTTGAAAGATGATTTCGCCAATGAGGGGATTTTACCAGCTTTTTATAATAGTGCTTTAAGGCTTATAGCGGGTAACTACTTAGTGCTAGGTAAACCTAAGTTGGCGTGTGAATACGGACGTCAACTAATATTCGAGCAAAGGTCAAAGCCTGCATGGAAGAGTTTTATCTTTGTTGCCCACTGTGAATATTTACAAGAAAATTTTGAAAAAGCATTGGCCGAAGCAAAAATCGCTAAGTCGGTGGCAGGCGAAGAAAATTCCAATGATGCAGAAAGACAAGTTCTTTCGATTCAAGCGGCAGTTTATCAAAAACTGGGGCGTAATCGAGATGCCGTTGCAGCACTTTCGAAAATGTATGATACTAATCCAACTCCACCACTTAAGACTAGGATTAATGAGTTGCGTGAAAAGTACAATGACTCAATCATTGATGACGAGTTTTGATGGAATATTAAATAATTCGAATGTCCAAAAAGGTTAAGGGTTGTTAGACAACTGCGCCTACGACAGAGTGTCGGTTGGGCTAGAGCGTAGAGGGTCACGTCTTGAATGTTGAATCGAAATATCGGCAAGTTCAAAATTCAAGACGTGACCCTCTACGCTCCTCAAAATCCCACTAAAAAGAACTATTCCGCAACTTCAAAGGGCTCTGCCCTTAGCGTGTTGTAAATGCCTTGATAGATTACGATTGTGCGGGAGTAAATGTGGCCGTCAGAGATGAGTTAGTAATATTTGAACTAGTACTACCCGTACCAAAATGACTGCAAACTAGATTGTAGGTAATTGTCTGCCCAGCTAGAATATTGAAGCCTCTGGTTCCAGACATTTGGCCACGGTTTCCTGAAACACCTGCACTTTTAAAGAATTGAAGATGAGCGGCACTTATAGCGGAAGCTGTGGTTATGCTGCAACGAATACCGTCTGCCGCCGTAGATTCTTCAGCAGCATTAGACGAATTTACAATGACCACACCATCAACTGGCGCAGTGATCGCTACAGAGACAACAACCTCGTCTGGCGCCTCAACAATTTCAGCTTGATCTCCTTCAGCGAAGACGGCAAACGACGTCGGACTGGTATCTGCGCCTAACGGTACGACAACGACTTTATTATGAGCATAGGTGTAGCCAATGCTAAAAGTGGCGAGAACAAAAGCTAAGATTAGAGAGGGTGCTGTAATTTTTTTAGTCATGGTAAATTATCATTGGTTATGTTGCTTACTCAAACAGTAGTAATGTTAACCAATCTATATCACACTTGTGAGTGTTGGCAATGGCCTTTCTTTGCTTTCAATTTATAAATAATTGAATGGGTTTGGGTAAAATGTTTGCCATATACACCGTAGATAACCCAACTAAAAAGAACTATTCCTCAACTTCAAAGGGCTCTGCCCATAGCGTTTGGAAAATGCCCTCGTTAGTGCTGATTGGCTATTGAAGCCGCTACGCACGGCAATATCAAGGATTGACAAATTGCTGTCCAATACTAATTTTCGAGCGGCTTGTAAGCGTAAGCGTAAATAGTAGGCGCCTGGTGTTACCGCAAGATGTTTTTTGCACAATAGTTCAAGCATGCGTATTGAAAGCGGTATCTGTTTTGCGATATCTGCAATGGATATGGTGTCTTCAAGGTTTGCCTCCATAATCCCAATGGCTTTTGCTAATCTTGGCTCATGTTGCTGCAGGCGACCTAGCGAAATTGTTTGTGCATCGCTGGAGGCGCTTGATTCGACGTAGATGAATACGCTGGCCACATCGATTGCCAGAGACTTGTTTTGTGTGATTCGCAGATAATGCAACATCATGTCTAGGGCCGGAGAGGCGCCGCCGCTGGTCCAGATGTTTTGGTCTATCACGTAGCGTTCGTTTCTAACATCTAGGCCTGGGTATTTGTCAGCCAGCTCTTCCGTGTCCTCCCAATGGGTTGTAACATGATGGTGGGTGATGATGCCCGCGCGGGCTAATACCCAGGTGCCTGCTTCTACGCCGCAGATCGTTTTAAACCTTGGTGCAATTTGTCGAAGAGTAACCAGGGTTTTTGATGGTGCGTTTAGCTGTTGATCAAAACCTGCGATCACCACCAACAAATCGCCTTGGTCTTTGACCGAGAGTGCTGCATCAGCTTTGATCTCGATTCCACAGGTTAAACGAATTGGCTGGCCATTAAGCGAGACTATATTCCAGTGAAACAAAGGCAGTCGAGATAGTCTATTGGCCGCTCTTAGTGGGTCGACGACAGATGATAGTGTCATCATTGATGAATCTGAAAGCACCAATATGGTGACTTCTTTGCTGTTGTTTTCAGCTTGCAATGTGATATGGAAATATTACGTTATATGTGAAAATAATTACGTATAGTGTAATGCAAAATTTGATGGATTTGTCATTCTAAACGCATATAAATATATCGATTTGAAGAGGTCACCATGCCATTAAACATAAATAAAAATGTTTTTATTACCTGTGCTGTAACTGGTTCGGGTGGAACGCAAGATCGTAGTCCGCATGTGCCTCGCTCGCCACAACAAATTGCTGAGAGTGCGATTGCGGCAGCTAAAGCTGGAGCGGCGATTGTGCATTGCCATGTGCGTGACCCTGAAACTGGTGCAGCCTCGCGTGACCCTAAGCTGTATCGGGAGTTAACTGAGCGCGTGCGCGATAGCGCAACTGATGTGGTGCTGAACCTAACTGCTGGCATGGGTGGCGATATCGTGTTTGGCCCGCCGTCGGCACCACTGCCAATGATTGAAGGCACTGATATGGGTAATGCTGAGGATCGCATGGAGCACGTAGCAGAGTGTTTGCCTGAAATTTGCACTTTGGATTGCGGCACCATGAACTTTGCTGAAGCTGATTACGTGATGACCAATACGCCAGGTATGCTCGAAGCCATGGGTAGCATGATGACCGAGCTTGGCGTTAAGCCTGAGATCGAAGCCTTTGATACAGGGCATCTTTGGTTTGCGAAAAAACTAGTTGAAGATGGCATTCTAGATAGCCCGGCAATGGTACAACTGTGTATGGGGATTCCTTGGGGTGCGCCCGATGATTTGAATACCTTTATGGCGATGGTGAATAATGTACCTTCCGATTGGAATTGGTCAGCCTTTTCAATTGGTAAAAATGAAATGCCATTTGTGGCTGCCGCTGTCTTGGCAGGCGGCAATGTACGAGTAGGTTTAGAAGATAACCTCTGGTTGGATAAAGGCGTGCTTGCGACCAATGAGAGCTTAGTCGATCGTGCGGTTACCATTGTTGAAGCAATGGGCTCAAGCATAATGACGCCAGCACAAGTGCGTGAACAACTTGGCCTAACTAAGCGAGCGCCGCGATAATGGCAGCTGCGACAGTGGCAGGTAATAGAAAGGCCGCAGTGTTGGGCGGTGGTGTCATTGGTGGTGGTTGGGTAGCACGCTTTTTGTTAATGGGTTGGGATGTAAGCGTGTTTGATCCTGACCCTGAAGCGCCAAGAAAAATTGCCGCAGTACTCGATAACGCCAAGCGGTCGCTGCCAGGCCTGTATGAGCATAGGCTTCCAGATCAAGGCACTTTAAGTATTGCTGCAACGCTTGAAGAAGCCGTTAGAGAAGCCGAATGGATAGCCGAATGTGTGCCAGAGCGGCTCGATATTAAACAAAAAGTATATGCGCAAATTCAGGGTGCTTGCGATACGAAGGCAATAATTGCTTCGTCTACGTCTGGTTTTAAACCTAGCGAATTACAGGCAGGAGCAAGTCGGCCTGAACAGATTTTGGTGGCTCACCCATTTAACCCAGTATACTTAATCCCCTTAGTTGAATTAGTGGGTGTTGAGCAAACCGTGCTTCGTGCAAGAGAAGTACTTGAGGGATTGGGGATGTTTCCATTGCATGTGCGCAAAGAGATTGATGCTCATATAGCAGATCGGTTCTTAGAGGCCGTATGGCGAGAAGGGCTTTGGTTGATCAAGGATGGTATTGCCACCACGCAAGAGATAGATGACGCCATTCGCTATGGCTTTGGTTTACGCTGGGCACAGATGGGCTTGTTCGAAACCTATCGGGTTGCGGGTGGTGAAGCAGGTATGGCGCATTTTATGGCGCAATTCGGGCCAGCATTAAAATGGCCATGGACCAAATTGATGGACGTGCCTGACTTGACCGACGAGTTGGTAGACACTATAGCCAGTCAGTCAGATGCGCAATCCGGGCACCATTCTATTCGTGAACTTGAGAGAATTCGCGATGACAATTTAGTCAGCATGATGCGCGGCCTTAAAATTCAGAATTGGGGTGCGGGCGAACTGCTGAACAATGTAGATAAGACATTAAGCAAACTCAGCCGCCGCGATACCGCTGGTTTGATTAAAACTATCGAGCGAGTCATTCCTATTGATTGGACTGACTATAACGGCCATATGAATGACAGCCGTTATGCTCAGGTTTTCTCGGATGCCGCAGACGCCGTGATGCAAATTATTGGCGCTGACGCCGCGTATATTGACGCCGGGCAAAGCTACTTTACAGTAGACACAAGAGTCCAATACTTGGATGAGTGCCATGCCGGCGACGAAATCATTGTTTCGTCAAAAGTGGTTAATGGTGAAGGCAAGAAGTTAGAGCTGACACACCAAATGCATCATCTTGATGGGCGGCTTCTATCGACTGCGGAGCAGTTGTTAATACACGTCGATTTAACGACACGTAAGTCAAGTTTGCCAAGTGAGGTAGTTGCTTCCAAACTGGCAGCAATAGCAAACTCACATCAACAACTTTAGAGACATACAAGAGAACAATCAGCCATGAACTTTAATCTAACTGAAGAACAACAAATGATTGTCGCCACCACCAAGGCATTTGTTGAGCAAGAACTTTATCCGCATGAAGCTGAGGTAGAGGAGACAGGAGTACTGCGCGAAGACTTAGCTGAGCAAATAAAAACCAAAGCGATTGCTGCTGGCTTATACGCCGCAAATATCCCCGAAGAGTTTGGCGGTGGCGGTTTGGATACGCCCACCTGGTTGCTCTATGAAAAGGAATTGGGCCGCGCGAATTATGCTCTGCATTGGACCTGCGTTGCTCGACCTTCGAATATTCTTTGTGCCGGTGACGAGGCACAACGAGAAAAATACTTAGCGCCTTGTTTGCGCGGCGAGAAATCAGATTGCTTAGCCATGACTGAACCGGGCGCAGGCTCTGACCTTCGCGGCATGAAGGCAAGCGCAGTCAAGGATGGTGATGATTGGCTGTTAAACGGTACCAAACATTTTATAAGCCACGCAGAGGAGGCCGATTTCACCATTGCCTTTATGGCAACCGGTGAGGAGGATACTCCGCGTGGACCTAAGAAACTGATTAGCGCCTTCTTTGTCGATCATGACAACCCTGGGCTAACAATTCGTGAAGGCTATAAGAACGTATCTCATCGGGGATACACCAATGCGACTCTAGATTTTGATAATTGCCGCGTACCTCAATCTGCCATGTTGGGTGAGTTACATAAGGGCTTTGAAGTAGCAAATAGCTGGCTAGGTGCAACCCGTTTACAAGTTGCGGCCACCTGCCTTGGGCGTGCCGAGCGCGCTTTTGAATTGGCGGTTCAATATGCTGCTGAACGGCATCAATTCGGCCAGCCAATCGGTAAGTTTCAAGGTGTGTCATTCAAATTAGCCGATATGGCTACTGAAATGAAAGCAGCACAATTGCTGGTAATGGAAGCAGGCTGGAAATATGACCAAGGAACTTGCACTGACGCTGATATGGCGATGGCAAAGTTGAAGGCCACTGAGATGCTGGCGATGGTAGCCGACGAAGCCATTCAAATTTTTGGCGGCATGGGCTTAATGAGCGAGCTGCCGCTGGAGCGAATTTGGCGTGATGCCAGAATTGAACGTATTTGGGAAGGCACATCCGAGATTCAGCGACATATTATTTCTCGTAGTTTATTGCGTCCATTCGGCGCCTAAGCTCAAACATTAAGTCCTGCCCAAAAAATATTTGAGAAGATTTTGTCCAAACGCGTCCTAAGCCGATTTTTGAATCCTGAGTCGATTGCCATATTCGGTGGTGGTTGGGCGACTAATGTAATTCAACAACTAAAAAAATCCGGCTATCAGGGTAATATTTGGCCGGTGCATCCAAGTCGAGAGGAAACTCTTGGCATTAAGTGTTTTGCTAGTATCGGTGAACTTCCATCAGTGCCGGATGCGGCTTTTATTGGCGTTAACCGTGAGATTACTCATAGCATTGTAAATGAACTGCGAGAGGTGGGCGCTGGTGGAGCTATTTGTTTCGCCTCTGGCTTTCGTGAGGCCGACTATGGTGGTTCTCAGTTTAGTAATACCCATGCAGGCGATCGACAGGAGCAGCTGGTAGAGGCCGCAGGCGACATGCCGATCCTTGGGCCGAATTGCTATGGATATTTGAATTACCTAGACAATGTCACCATGTGGCCTGATCAACACGGCGGCAGTCAGTGCGATGGTGGAGTAGCCATCGTTGCGCAGTCTTCTAATATTGCTATCAACATGACCATGCAAAAACGGGGGCTCTCGATTAGCCATATGATCACCGTGGGTAATCAGGCGCAAACTGGGGTCAGCGATCTAGTAAATGAACTACTCGATGACCAACGGGTTACTGCAATTGGTTTATACCTTGAGAGCTTCCATAATATTCGGGCATTTGAGGTTATGGCAGAGCGTGCCAGGGAACTTGGTAAAACAATTGTTGCCTTAAAAATCGGCAAATCTTTAAAGGCACAAATCGCGACCGTCACGCATACTGCGTCGTTAGCAGGTAGCGCAGCGTCATCTTCAGCTTTATTGAGTCGGCTGGGAATTGTTGAAGTTAACTCCATTGGGGTGTTTTTGGAGACTTTGAAGTTATTGGATCAGGTCGGGGCCTTGTCCGGACCTAGAATTTGTTCAGTCAGTTGTTCAGGAGGCGAAGCCAGTTTAATGTCTGATTTAGCAATAGGTACTGCCATAGAGTTTGATGAGTTCAGTGATCAACAAACAGCTGAATTAGCCAAGGTGCTTGGCAGCAAAGTAACTCTGGCAAATCCATTGGACTACCATACCTATATTTGGGGTGATGTGCCGGTCATGACCGTTTGCTTTGAAGCGGTGTTGAAGGACAAGTTTGACCTAACTGTATTTGTGTTGGATATTCCACGTGATGATATTTGTGAACCCGAGAGTCATGAATGTGCGGTCGAATCGATTATCGCTGCACGGCAAAAAACCGGAGCCAATGTGGCTGTCATGGGAATTCTGAGTGAAAATCTGAATGAGGACGTTGCTCAGCGATTTATAGATGCGGGTGTGGTGCCACTACACGGTATGGAAGAATCGGTACTTGCGATTGATGCAATCATACGAGCGGGGCAATTACAGTCAAAAGAGCAAGCCTCGCCAGTGTTGCTAATGCCAAGGCCTTCGATCAGTAAAGAAACAGAAACTTATTTTCTTAGTGAGCAACAATCGAAATCAGCACTTGCAGACTATGGCTTGAGCATTCCATTATCGTCCTACGCTGACCACAAATCAGAGATTGCGGAGAAGGCCAATGCATTGGCATATCCATTAGTGCTAAAAGGATTAGGCATTGAGCATAAGACTGAAGCGGGTGCGGTAAGGCTTGGCATTGATTCACAAGAGTCGCTGTTTAATGCAATTTCAGAATTCCCAGAATGCGATGCAGGATACCTAATAGAAGAGATGGCGGACAAACCAATTGCAGAGATGATCGTCGGCGTGAGCAAGGACGACTTAGGCATGTTCTTGTTGACCATTGGCGCAGGTGGGGTCTTGACCGAAATATTACGAGATACTGCATCGCTATTACTTCCAACCAGTCGTGAAGAAATTTCCCTGGCTATTGATTCATTGAGAATCAGCCAGGTGCTGCAAGGTTATAGAGGCCAAGATGCGGCTAATATTGAATTGATAATTGATGCAGTGGAGTCAGTAGCACGCTATGCACAAGACCATCAAACCACGCTACTAGAGCTAGATATTAATCCACTATTCGCAGGGCCAACATCGGCGGTGGCTGTTGATGCATTGATTCGACACAAACATATTCATACCCATTAAAAAGAGGCAATTCCCATGACCGATTCCGTAAAAACCAGAATCAAAGGTGCTGTGCTAGAAGTAACCTTAGATCGCCCGAAAGCAAACGCGGTAGATTTGGCTACCAGCATCCAACTAGGTGCGATATTTGCTGACTTTAGAGATAATCCAGACCTTAGAGTCGCTATTTATACTGGATCTGGAGATAAGTTCTTTTGCCCAGGTTGGGATTTGAAAGCCGCTGACGATGGAGATGAAGTTGATGGTGATTACGGTGTTGGCGGCTTTGGCGGTCTACAAGAATTACCGCATATGAACAAACCGGTAATCTGCGCGGTAAACGGTATTTGCTGCGGCGGTGGTTTGGAAATTGCACTATCCACTGATATTATTTTGGCCGCCGAACATGCGACTTTCGCTCTACCTGAAATCAAATCAGGAACCGTCGCAGATGCAGCCTCAATTAAATTGCCGAAAAGAATTCCCTATCACATCGCTATGGAAATGCTTCTAACCGGTCGTTGGCTAGACGCGCAAGAAGCCAATCGATGGGGATTTGTGAACGAGATTTTACCAGCCGATAAATTGATGGAGCGCGCATGGGAGTTAGCCGAAATGATTGCAGCGGGGCCACCCTTAGTAATGGCAGCCATCAAGGAAGTTGTACGTGACGCAGAAGACTCCAAATTTCAAGATTCGCTAAATAGAATCACCACACGACAATTGAAAACGGTTGACACGCTGTATGGCAGTGAAGATATGCGAGAGGGCTTTAACGCTTTCGCTGAAAAGCGTGATCCGGTGTGGAAGGGCCGCTAATTGGAGGTCTGGTCAAAGTTACTTAGCCGCCGAATAGGGTTGGAAAATAATTACTTTGAATTCCTGCCAGTAGAATTACAGTAATCATAATAGGCGCCACATATTTCAACATAAACAGCAAAAAATTGGCCAGAGTGCGATCTTGCTCACTGAATTCAGCGTCGTAGATGGTTCGGTTTAGCCGCCAACCAACAAACACCACTATCAGTAGTGCCGAAAACGGCATGAGGATAGCGGCGGTTAATTTGGTGTCAAGCAGGTCCATGAACTGTAGGCTGTAAAGGCTACCAAAGCCTAAGATAATTGCTGCAACTCCAAGATAAATTGTAGCGCGGCCGCGCTCAATACCAAGTTGTTCTGAGGTATGCGCCACGGCGGGCTCTAACAGCGCCACGCCAGTGGTAAGCGCTGCAAAAATGGCCATAAAGAAGAACGCCGCGCCAATCAAGTTGCCACCCGGTGTTGATATTAATGCGGTTGGAAGTGTTTGAAAAAACAAACCAGCGCCAGCTTCAAAATCCAAGCCGTATTGGAATACGATGGGGAAAATTGCCAGCCCAGCAATCAGTGCCACCATGGTGTCACTAATACCTACAATAAACGCTGATCGTGGAAGACTAACTGATTTTGGTAGGTAGCTTCCGTAGGTCATCATCATTGCCATGCCAAGACCAATGGAAAAGAACGCTTGACCCAAGGCACTCACCGCCACGTCTGCGTTGATTTTTGAGAAGTCAGGGCTGAACATAAAGCTTATAGCTGCTTGGGTACCCCCAGAGGCCCAGCCAGAGGTAATGCTAAACAGGCTCAAAGCAAGCAACAAAAAGAAAAAACTCGGCATTAGAATCTTCGATGCGAGTTCAATGCCACGGTTAACGCCTCTTGCGACCATCCACATAACGATAACATTGAAAACGAAAAAGTAGACGATGAGGCCACTCGGGTTGGCAAGTAATTGATCAAATTGAGCGGCTATTTCTGTAGGGCTTTGTCCATCAAAAGCGCCTGATAGAAATCGCGGAATATAAGCCATCACCCAAGCAGCTACAACTGAGTAAAAACTAAGGATTAAAAAGGCACTTAAGGTTCCAGCCCATGCGGCTGAATTCCATAACTTGCTTTGCTGACTGCGTTTGGTTAAATCTCTAAAACTATTGATCGAACTTGATGCCTGACCTGCTCGGCCGATTAAAAATTCAGCCATAATAGTAGGTATGCCAATGAAAACAACACAGGCAAGATAGAGGACAATAAAAGCGCCGCCACCATTTGAGCCGGCTTCTGCAGAGAACCGCCAAAGATTTCCAAGACCAACCGAACTACCAACGGCGGCTAAGATAAAGGCCGTTCGAGACGACCATTGTGCTGTACTAGAGGCTGATGACATTCTAAGCTGCTCCTGAAAACTTTATTTTATTGTTATTTGATACAGATGCGAGACAACATAGTAAACCAAATGGCACCGTTTTTGTACGTTACTGGGTTTAATCAGATCTAAAATTCAACGAAATGAATGGCTAATCCTTAGTTTGCTAATTAGAATTGTGCCTACTAAAAAACAGATTGCTAATATGAAAAGATCAGCCGTTCGCTTAGGCGTAGACATTGGTGGAACCTTCACTGACATTGTCCTTGAAGTTGGAAGAAATCAATTTTCGACTAAGGTGCTTACCACGTATTCTGCACCAGAAGATGCCATTATTGAGGGAATGCATGATGTGTGTGCAAAGGCAGGAGTCACCACCTCATCTGTAGAGCAGGTGATCCACGGTACGACGTTAGCGACCAATGCATTGATTGAACGCAGCGGGGCCAGAACGGCATTTATTACCACTCAGGGTTTTCGCGACGTTATCGAAATGCGTACCGAGTCTCGTTTTGAGCAATACGATTTGAATCTGGTAATACCCGAGCCACTGATCACTCGACAGCAGCGATATACGATCAAGGAGAGAGTCGGCGCTAATGGTAATGTTTTGATCCCTCTGGATGCAAAAGATGTTGAAGACCTTGCTGACCAAATAAAAATAGCTGGGTATCAAAGTATTGCCGTTGGCTTGCTGCATTCCTATGCCAATGAATCGCATGAGAAACTAATTCGAGAGGTGTTGGCTAAAAAGTTACCTAATGTAATGGTGTCGCTTTCAAGTGAGGTTTCCCCGCAGATGCGAGAGTATGAAAGGTTCAATACGGTAGTCGCAAATGCCTATATCAAACCGCTAATGAAAAGCTATCTGGGGCGGCTGGGCCAGAAGTTAAGCGACCAGGGGGTTGACTGCCCCGTTTTTCTAATGCATTCCGGTGGCGGTATTATTTCCTTAGAAAATGCGGCTGAATTCCCAGTTCGGTTGGTCGAGTCCGGGCCCGCAGGTGGCGCTGTTTTTGCAGCTAATATTGCGGCGCGTTATTGCCTAGATAAGGTGCTATCTTTTGACATGGGCGGTACCACGGCAAAAATCTGCATAATCAATAATCAAACGCCTAAGACCAGCCGAGTGTTTGAAGTGGCTCGAACCTATCGATTTAAGAAAGGCTCGGGAATGCCGATCTCAATTCCGGTAATCGACATGGTTGAAATCGGTGCGGGTGGGGGTTCAATTGCGCATGTGGATTCGATGTCACAAATACGGGTAGGTCCGGAGTCTGCAGGGTCTGAACCTGGGCCTGCTTGCTATGGTAGGGGTGGCCTACGACCAACCGTTACCGATGCCGATTTAGTTCTAGGCAAGTTGGACCCAGGGGGGTTCGCGGCTGGATCAATTACGTTAGAACCCGAAAAATCCCGGCAAGCGCTGCTTGAGCAACTGGGGTCAGTGCTTGCAATGGATGCGCAAACCGCAGCTTTCGGTTTAGCCGAAGTTGTAGATGAAAATATGGCCAATGCCGCAAGAGTGCACGCGGTGGAAAACGGCCAAGACCTGAGTGAATATACAATGATCGCCTTCGGTGGGGCTGCGCCATTACATGCAGGCAGATTGTGTGAAAAGTTGGGGGTAGATCGATTGTTGGTTCCCGCTGGGGCTGGAGTAGGTTCGGCGATTGGCTTTCTACGCGCGCCATTTAGCTTTGAGGCCAACCGCAGTGTGTATATGAAATTATCCGATTTCGATGGCCATGCAATTCGCGAATTACTAGCTGACTTAGAGCAAGAGGCAACCGCCTTTGTTCGTTCCTGTGATGCTAAGGCAACAATACTCTCGGAATACAAAGCCTATATGCGTTATACCGGGCAGGGTTGGGAGATACCCATATCGTTGGACTTGAAGCATGCTGAGAATCCAAAAGCAGAATCATTTCAGCAACGGTTCGAACAGGAATACATAAAGCTGTTTGGTCGTAAAGTAGATGGTATGGATATTGAAATTACGGTGTGGGCGGTGAACGCTACCACCCCTGTTGAAGAGGTCGCATTAATTAATCTCACCGATCAAACTTCTAGCGCTAAAAGCGTCGGCCAAAGAAAACTTTTCGACCCAGTGCTGGGCCAATACACCGATGCCTCTATTGTGATGCGCGAAGCAATGGAAGTCGGCGACTTCGTTCTAGGCCCAGCGATCATTAGTGAGGACGAAACCACTATTATCGTACCCAGTTCCAGAGTAGCTACCATGCAAGTTGATGGTTGTGTAGAGCTAGTAAATAAAACCTCTACCAATGCCTTCATAAAAACCGAGGTCTGATGTTATGAGCAAAAAGCAAAACATTAATGCGGTTGCCTATCAAGTAATGTGGAATAGGCTTATATCTGTGGTCGAAGAGCAAGCGCAAGCGCTAATCAGAACGGCGTTTTCAACCTCGGTGCGCGAAGCGGGAGATTTGTCAGCCGGTGTTTACGATTCTAAGGGCCGCATGCTAGCTCAGGCAGTGACAGGTACGCCTGGGCATGTCAACGCAATGGCCGCCGCGGTTGCGCATTTTATTCGCCGTATTGGCCGCGACAATATTTTCGAGGGAGACGTTTATATCACCAATGACCCGTGGGAAGGAACCGGCCATTTGCACGATATTACTGTCGTTACGCCTTCCTTTTTTGCAGGTAAATTGGTAGGTTTTTTTGGTTGCACCGCGCACGTCGTCG
>Ga0316189_10000481_pt1 | contig 39734 bp, 37 predicted proteins | sample LowCovwburrow_MG_FD_204930 | JGI IMG/M metagenome (GOLD analysis project Ga0316189, IMG submission 204930) | Coastal sediment microbial communities from Maine, United States - Lowes Cove worm burrow | ecosystem: Environmental > Aquatic > Marine > Coastal > Sediment | place: USA: Maine...
AGTATGAAGGAATAAACATAAACAAAATTATTTGCTCCTTAGCAACTTTTACTGCATCAGTAAATTCTTTTATTGCTCCATTATATCTTGCTAATTTGAGTAGCCTAAACAATCTTAAAAAACGTAACGACCTTAATGATCTTAAATCTATTCCTAAAGTTAAATAAAAAGGTGAAATAGCAAGCAAATCAATAAGTCCAAAAAAACTAAATATGAACTTTAGCTTTCTATCAGACACATAAATTCTTAATACATATTCAATGGTGAAAATTATGACACAAACCAACTCAATTCTTTGGAGTAATATAATTGTAGAAGATTCTAAGTCTGGAATTGTTTCAACAGAAAATGTAACTATTGAAAGTAAAATTAATGCTTGAATAAAGAAGGCAAAATAATGACTTAATGGATTATCATTATATTCAACAATACTCTTAATTTGTTTTTTCATGACGACTAAATTACATTAATCGTTCAATATTTTCCAAAGTTTATCCTTTAATTCAGTAATTCCTTGTTGTGCGACTGATGAAATAAATAAGTAATCAATTGGAAGCTCATTATCCAATTCTATTTTTAACTCTGCTTTAAGTTCATCATCTAACAAATCACATTTTGAAATGGCTATTATCCTAGTTTTATCTAACATTTCGGGATTATAACGCTTTAACTCATCTAATAAAATATCATACTGCTTTTTAATATTTTCGGCATCAGCAGGAATTAAAAATAATAAGGTTGAATTACGCTCAATATGTCTCAAAAAATAATGTCCTAATCCTTTTCCTTCTGCTGCTCCTTCTATAATTCCTGGAATATCTGCCATTACAAAAGTTTTAAAATCTCGATATTCAACTATTCCTAAGTTTGGCTTTAGCGTGGTAAATTCATAATCTGCAATTTTGGGTTTTGCAGAAGTAACAACTGATAATAGGGTAGATTTCCCAGCATTTGGAAAACCAACTAGTCCAACATCAGCCAATATTTTAAGTTCCATAGTAACTCGTTTTTCCTCCAATGGAATTCCTGGCTGAGCATAACGAGGTGTTTGGTTAACTGAATTTTTAAAATGCCAATTACCTCGTCCTCCTCTACCTCCTTCACATAAAATAACTTCTTCATTATTATCTGTAATTTCAAACAAAATGTCATTAGTTTCTGAATCTCTAACAACTGTACCTAAAGGTACATCAACGTATACATCCTCACCATCAGCTCCAGTACTTCTGCTTTTGCTTCCATGACCACCATGACCTGCTTTAAAATGCTTTTTGAATTTTAAATGATAAAGTGTCCAAAGACTATCATTTCCTCTTAATATAATATGACCACCACGTCCTCCATCACCACCATCAGGACCACCTTTTGTAATAAACTTTTCTCTATGTAAATGCACAGAACCTTTACCTCCATTTCCTGAAGCGGCAAATACTTTAACGTAATCTACAAAATTTCCTTCTGTCATGTTTCTATATTAAGATTCCTGCTATTGCAGGAATCAAATTATTTAATTTATATTAAAAAAGTACTAAACAATTTACAATGTGTCTATCACTTTATTTAAACGAATGGTTATCTCTTCAATACTTCCAACACCATCAACACCAAAGTATTTATTTTGTTCAGCATAATAGTCTTTTAAAATCGCTGTTTTACTATAATATTCAGTAATACGATTTCTAATAATTGATTCATCAGCATCATCAGGTCTTCCGCTTGTTTTTCCACGTTCTAAAAGACGTTGTATTAAAACTTCATCATCAACTTCAAGGGCTATCATTGCATTAATTTTTGAGTCTTTGCTATCCATTAAGATCTCTAAAGATTCTGCTTGAGCTCTTGTTCTTGGAAAGCCATCAAAAATAAAACCTTTAGCATCTGCATTTTTATCTACCTCTGCACTTAACATATTTATAGTTACTTCATCAGGTACTAATTCGCCCTTATCCATGTATGATTTAGCCAAAACACCAAGTGCAGTCTCATTTTTTATATTATATCTAAATACATCTCCTGTTGAAATATGCACTAGATTATATTGATCTCTTAAAAAATTAGCTTGCGTTCCTTTTCCGGCTCCTGGAGGTCCAAATAGAACAATATTAGTCATGTGTTCAGTAGTTTTTATTTGATAAATTTCAGGTAAATTTCTTCCTAATCCATCATAATCAAGTCCATATCCTACAATAAACTTGTCAGGAATTTCAATACCAATTGAATGGATTTTAAAATCTTCTTTATAAGCTTCTGGCTTATAAAAAAGCGTTGCAATATATAGTTGCTTAACGTTCTCGTTCTTAAATATTCTATGAACTTCAAACATGGTTTTTCCAGAATCAATAATATCTTCCAGGATAACAACTGTTCTGTTGGATAAATCTTGGGTTAAACCTATAAGGCGTTGAATATCATCAGATGACTTCAATCCTTCATAAGATGCTAGTTTAATAAACGTTACTTCGCAAGGCTTTGGATACTTTTTTACAAAGTCACTTACAAACATAAATGAACCATTTAATATTCCAATGAAAACAGGAATTTCATCACCTAAATCATTAGAAATTTCATCTACCATTCTAGAAACTGCATCATCAATTTCTGATGCTGATATAAATGGTTTGAAAAATTTATCGTGAAGCTTTACCACCTTATTTAATTTTAAAGATGCAAAGATAATCAATTGATTATGTATTAACGATTTTTTGATTTGTGATTTTATCCACGAATTAATATTTAAGTGTATTTTTGCAGAGTAAATCTTTTCATGTGAGTCAATCAATTAAAAAAAATTACTTCTCGTCATCTTTTAAATTAGGAATCCTTGGTGGAGGACAATTAGGTAAGATGTTACTTAATGAAACTCGAAAATTAGATATTCATACATGCGTTTTAGATCCAAGCGAAGAAGCTCCTTCAAAAATTGCTTGTAATGAATTTTATCAAGGTGATTTAATGGATTATGAAACGGTTTATAATTTTGGGAAAAACGTTGATGTTTTGACTATTGAAATTGAGAATGTAAATGTAGATGCTCTTGAAAAATTAGAAAAAATTGGCGTTAAAGTTTTTCCGTCATCTAAAACTTTAAAAACAATACAAAATAAGGCTAAACAAAAACTGTTTTATGTAGATCATAATTTGCCAACAGCACCTTTCTCTAGATTTGCATATAAAGATGAGATATTAACAGCAATTGAACACCAAACCTTAGATTTCCCATTCGTTTGGAAAAGCGCACAGTTTGGTTATGATGGTAATGGTGTGAAAATTGTGCGTACGTATTCAGATTTAGAAGATTTGCCAAACGTTGAATGTATTACAGAAACACTTATCCCTTTTAAAAATGAACTTGCAGTCATTGTAGCACGAAATGTTAAAGGACATGTAAAAGCGTATCCTGTTGTTGAAATGGAATTTCATCCTGAAGCCAATCAAGTTGAGTATGTAATTTGTCCAGCAAGAATATCAAAGGAAGTCGCTTTAAAAGCAGAATTAATAGCTTTAAAAACTTCTGCTGCTTTTGAGCATGTTGGTTTGTTAGCTGTCGAGATGTTTCAAACAGAAAATGATGATATTATAATAAATGAAGTCGCTCCAAGACCTCACAATTCTGGTCATCAAACCATTGAAGCAAGCTATACATCACAATTTGAACAACATATTAGAGCTGTTTTAGACTTACCTTTAGGCAGGACAGAAAGCAAAGTTGGAGGTGTAATGGTAAACTTAGTAGGTGCTGAAAACTTCTCTGGCGATGTTGTTTATAAAAACATAGAGTCTATAATGGAAATGGAGGGAGTAACACCACATATATATGGTAAAAAGCAAACACGACCATTTCGTAAAATGGGTCACGTTACAATTGTAAATGAAGATTTGAGTGAGGCAAGAAAAATTGCCGAAAAAGTAAAGAATACTATTAAAGTAATAAGCGAATAATATGGCACAAGTAGGAATTATTATGGGAAGCGATAGCGACCTTCCAATTATGCAAGAAGCTATTGATATTTTAAAAGGGTTTGACATTGAAGTTGAAGTTGATATTGTTTCAGCTCATAGAACTCCAGATAAATTATTTGACTATGGAAAAAATGCTCATAAAAGAGGCTTAAAAGTAATTATTGCAGGAGCTGGTGGCGCAGCTCATTTACCTGGAATGATTGCCTCATTGTCACCATTACCTGTGATTGGCGTTCCCGTTAAATCAAGAAATTCAATTGATGGTTGGGACTCAGTACTTTCAATTTTACAAATGCCTGGAGGTGTTCCCGTAGCAACAGTAGCTTTAGATGGAGCCAAAAATGCTGGAATTTTAGCAGCACAAATTATTGGAACTTCAGATAATTGCGTTTTAGATAAAATTGAAGCTTATAAAGAAGGCTTGAAAGTGAAAGTGAATAATGCCGCTAAAAATATAAACCAATAAAGCCTCAATCGAAATCGAGGCTTTAAAATTGCTATTAATCAACCATTTTTTAAGAGTAAAACTCTCTGTAAAAAATTCTAAGCGAAAGTAGATAAATATTCAGTATTAACTGTGAATTGTTAATTACTATTCATAAAATCAACAGGTTAGAAAGAAAGCCCTTACGCAAATTAAATTTATGTAATCCAATTTCTAATAATAATATATTAAATTAATCTTTACTCTAAAATGTCAATCCTAAATCAACAATTTTCTACCCCATTTAACTCCTCTCCTTTTTCTAAAATATCAAATGATGACTTTCTTCCTGCTTTTAAAAAAGCGATTGAAAAAGCTAGACAAGAAATAGATGCTATTGTTTCAAACTCTGAAACGCCAACTTTTAAAAACACCATTGAAGCTTTAGAGTTTTCTGGACAAGAATTAGATAGAATCTCAAGTATTTTCTTCAATCTTAATTCGGCTGAAACTAATGATGTTATACAAAAAATAGCACAAGAAGTCTCACCTTTATTATCAGAGTTTGGAAACGATATTACACTAAATGAAGATTTATTTAAACGTATAAAATCAGTTTACAATTCGAAAAATAAATTGGAACTTACTGAAGAACAAAAAACACTTTTAGATAAACGCTATAAAAGTTTCTCAAGAAATGGTGCCAATCTTCCAGATGAGAAAAAAAAACAGCTAAGAATTATTGATAAAGAACTGAGTCAATTAAAACTACAATTTGGTGAAAATATATTAGCTGAAACTAATAAGTTCGAGATGCTAATCACGAATGAAAATGATTTAACTGGTTTGCCTGATGGTGCTAAAGAAGCAGCTAAACAATTAGCAGAAAGTAAAAATAAAGAAGGTTGGATGATAACCCTCGATTATCCAAGCTATGTACCATTTATGACTTATGCAGATAATCGTGAGTTACGCAAAAAATTGTCGCTTGCATTTGGCAGTAAAGGTTTTAAAAATAATGACTTAGATAATCAAGACATTGTTATTAATATTGCTAATCTTCGTTTTAAACGTGCGCAATTACTAGGTTATAAAACGCACGCACATTTTGTATTAGAAGAGCGCATGGCAAAAACACCAGGAAAGGTTGAAAGTTTTTTAAATGAATTATTAGAAAAAGCAAAGCCAGCAGCAAAACAAGAATTTGTCAATCTTGAAAGCTTCGCAAAAGAATTAGATAATATTGATAGGCTTGAAAAATGGGACTCTGGTTATTATTCTGAAAAACTAAAACAAAAATTGTTCAGTTTAGATGACGAACAATTAAAACCCTATTTTAAACTAGAAAATGTCATTGAAGGAGCTTTTACAGTTGCCAATAAACTCTTTGATTTAAATTTCGAAGAAATTCATACGATCGACAAGTATCATGAAGATGTTTTAACTTATAAAGTGACAGATAATAATGGGGATTTGGTATCCATTTTTTATGCAGATTTTTTTCCAAGACCTGGAAAACGTAATGGCGCATGGATGACATCTTATAAACCTCAATACGTTCAAAATGAAAAAGAAGAAAGACCTCATGTATCCATTGTCTGTAATTTTACTAAACCAACAAAAAGCAAACCATCATTACTAACTTTTAATGAAGTCACGACTTTATTCCATGAATTTGGTCATGCACTTCATGGTATGTTGGCAAACACGACGTATCCTAGTTTATCTGGAACAAGTGTATATTGGGATTTTGTAGAACTACCAAGTCAGGTTATGGAAAATTGGTGTTACGAAAAGGAAGCTTTAAAATTGTTTGCAAAACATTATGAAACTGATGAAGTAATTCCGATGGATTTAGTAAATAAGATTAAGGAATCTGCAACCTTTCATGAAGGTATGCAAACCTTGCGCCAAATTAGTTTTGGGTTATTAGATATGAGCTGGCATGGTCAAGACCCTTCTGATATCACTAATGTAAAAGAACAAGAAGTAAAGGCATTTGGTGATACACAATTATATCCAAACGTCGCTGAAAACTGTATGAGCACAGCTTTTGCACATATTTTCCAAGGTGGATATTCTTCGGGTTATTATAGCTATAAATGGGCTGAAGTTTTAGATGCTGATGCTTTTGAATATTTTAAAGAAGAAGGCCTTTTCAATAAAGACGTTGCAAATAAATTTAAAGACCATGTATTATCTCAAGGTGGCACCCAAGATCCAATGTTGCTTTATAAACGTTTTAGAGGACAAGAACCAAAACCTGAGGCGTTATTGAGAAGAGCTGGATTGTTGAAATAGATATATTTAGTATGAGTGATTTTAAAGTTTTTATTAGTTACAGCTCCGATGATATTACTTTTATGTAGTATCTTAAAGAATCCATTGATAAACATAAACCTTTAAAGGCTTTAGTTGTTCCTCAAGAAAAAAGCCCTCTTTCTTATAATACTGAAAAAGTAAAACAGTCATTAGATGAAGCTAAAATTTTTATACCCATACTTACAGCAAACTCCATTAATAATCAATGGGTAAATCAAGAAATAGGGTACGCTTTCAAAAAATTCAATATCCAAAATATTTATCCTTTAGTTGAAAATAGCATTAAGTCCGAATTAAAAGGGTTTATATCTGACAACAATGACCTAAACTATAGATTTGAAGTAAACGAATTTAAGATTAAATTCGATGAATTGGTTAATGATTTATATGTAAAGTATAAAAACAAAGGCAAATATGATCTCAGATAGAAACTTTGTTTATGGAAAATAACAACCTTAAATTTATCACAAACCTCTTTTTAAGTCCACTTTTTATCATATTTTTGAATGAGCATTAAAATTAACCACCATCTATGTCAGTTCATCAGATTAATCCTAATAAGTGGATAGATTTGTATTCAGATTATCTTTTCAACTACACCATTACACGTGTGAAGGATAGAGAGACTGCTCAAGATTTAGTACAAGAAACTTTTTTTGCAGGGTTAAAATCCATGAAAAACTTTAAAGGGGAAGCAAGTGAACGCACTTGGCTCATCTCAATTTTAAAGCGTAAAATCATTGACCATTATAGAAAAATAAACTCTAACAAAGGCAAAGCTGAAGTTAGAATGAATTTTAATTTTGACAATGAGAATGAAGGTGATTGGCTAGAGCAACGTGTAGCTGATCCTTTTGATAAAACTGCAGAGAACAACTTAGAAAACACAGAACTTGGTTTGGCTATTCATAATTGCATTAGTGAATTACCAGCAAAACAAGCTCAAGTTTTTAAAATGAAAACACTTTTAGGTTACGACACCGAAACAATATGTAATGAAATGGGCATTACTGCGTCTAATCTTTGGGTAATCATACATAGAGCCAGAACATCTTTGGCTTCTTGTATGGAACAAAATTGGTTTTAATATAGAATAATGAGTAAGGATTATAAAACATTTACTTTGTGCGAAAAAGCAGCTCTTACTTGTGATAAATCACAGTATAAGGAAGCATCCCTTTGGGAAAAATTTAAGCTTAACATTCATTTAATTTATTGTAAAGCCTGCCGAAATTATTCTTCTAATAATGGCAAACTCACTAAATTAATACATAATCCAGAAGTTGACTGTCTTAAAGATTGTGAAAAAGATCAACTACAAGACAAGTTTCAAAAAGAGTTAGAAGATTATCAATAGTTTAACGTCGTTAACATTGCCCAAACTATCGGAATACTCTCTACCCAAAAAGCACTATAATGCTTTTTTTGATTTATACTGCTAAACACTAGAAACAGCATTAACAGTAAGCATATCATTCCCAATATAATTGCCTTATTCTGCCAAAATTCATCCTTGAAAAACTCTAAGAAGAAAAGCAAAACTATTAAAGAGGCACCAATTATTTTTGTTTTAACAATGCCAATTCTTTGAGGTATTGTTGATAGTTTTAAACTATCATACTTCATGTCTCTAACCTCAAATGGCAGTATGGCTATAATAACATACAAGTAACGCTGAACAGACTCTATCAATACGTCATTTCCAAGATCGTGATTTTCATTTAATAGTGGAATTATTACAGTCACTCCTGTCCAAACAAAAGCAATAACATAAATTTTTAAACCACTAATGGCTCTTAAATTACCTGCTTCCATAAATATTTTATTTGGAAGAAATGGAATAGCATACAAAAATGTTATTACACCTAAAACTCCAAAATAAATTAAAGTTTGGTTTTTAAGTTTTAGAGTATAATAACATAATCCAATAAAACAGAGCAAAGAAAAAATCTGAATATATTTCAACTTACTAGTCAAACTTCTGTGATGAAATTTTGCCAACCCAAAATACTTAACAAAATTATAACCAGTAACAGTTGCAAAAAAAACGAAATAAATAAACTCTAAATCTACACCAACATTGAAGTTTAGTAGTGTAACCCAAACTAATCCACAAACAGCAAAAGCTACATGAATACTACTATTAATATAAAAATCAAAAATACGTTTTAACACTTGCATAATGCAAATTTAGTCAAACTGTTAATAATGCCTTAAATTGGTTAAAAACTTTCAATATTAGCATATTAAAACCGTATAAATTTCCTTAATTTTGTTCATCAAAATACAACCTTGTTTAGTATGAATACAGATTCGTTTGCACTTCGCCACATAGGACCTAGAGTTAGTGACCATGAAGCTATGCTTAATACAATTGGAGCATCATCAATAGATCAACTTATTTCTGAAACTGTTCCAGATAATATAATATTGCAGCAACCACTTAATTTGGATCCAGCTATGAGCGAACAAGAATACTTGCAGCACATACATGATTTGGCTTCAAAAAATAAAGTAAATAAATCATATATTGGGTTGGGTTATCATCCTTCTAATTTACCTGCTGTTATACAACGTAATATTCTTGAAAACCCAGGTTGGTATACAGCATATACACCATATCAAGCTGAAATTGCTCAAGGTCGTTTAGAGGCCTTATTGAATTTCCAAACTATGGTTACAGATCTTACAGGGATGGAGATTGCAAACGCATCATTGTTAGATGAAAGTACTGCTGCTGCTGAAGCCATGGCATTATTATTTGCTGTGCGAGAGCGTCAACAAAAGAAAGATAATATTGTTAAGCTTTTTGTAGATGAGCAAATTTTACCACAAACATTATCACTATTACAAACGCGATCAAATCCATTAGGTATTGAATTAGTAGTTGGAGATTCAAATAATTTCGATTTCTCTACTGATTATTTTGCAGCCATAATTCAATATCCAGGAAAAAATGGACAAATAAATGACATATCATCTTTCATATCAAAAGCAAATTCCTCTGATATTAAAGTAGCAGTAGCTGCAGATATTTTAAGTCTAGTAAAACTAGAGGCTCCAGGGAAATTTGGAGCAGACGTTGTAGTTGGAACTACTCAACGTTTTGGGATTCCAATGGGTTATGGTGGCCCTCATGCTGCTTATTTTGCTACTAAAGAAGATTATAAGCGTAGTATTCCAGGACGAATTATTGGTGTCACTAAAGACACAAATGGAAATAGAGCTTTAAGGATGGCATTACAAACACGTGAACAACATATTAAGCGTGATAGAGCCACATCAAACATTTGTACTGCTCAAGTATTATTAGCAGTTATGGCAGGAATGTATGCTGTTTATCATGGCCCAAAAGGACTAGAATATATTGCTAATAAAGTACATAACACTACCTGTAATATAGACAAAGCCTTACAATTATTAGGCTATGTTCAAGAGAATTCATCATACTTTGATACTTTAAATATTAAAGCAGATGCTGATAAAGTGAAGCAAGTTGCAGAAGCTAATGGAGTTAATTTTTACTATCCTAGTGCTGATTCTGTAATTGTTTCAATAAATGAAACAACCACACTTAATGATGCTAATAACATTATAGCAATCTTTGCTGAAGTAGCTGGTAAATCAGTCGGTGCATTGACCGCAATCTCTGTATCAAATAATATTTTGGATGCTGTAAACAGAAATACAGCATTTTTAGATAATGATGTATTTAATAGTTATCATTCGGAAACTGACTTAATGCGTTATATTAAGTTGTTAGAGCGCAAAGATTTATCTTTAAATCACTCCATGATTTCATTAGGCTCTTGTACTATGAAGCTTAATGCAGCAGCTGAAATGTTGCCTTTAAGTTGGGCTAATTGGGGAAACATTCATCCATTTGCTCCTTTAGATCAAGTTGAAGGATATTTAACTGTACTTAAAAAATTAGAAGATCAACTCACAGAAATTACTGGTTTTGCTGGTACTTCATTACAACCAAATTCAGGTGCTCAAGGAGAATACGCTGGACTTATGGTTATAAAAGCGTATCATGAATCACGTGCTGACCATCATAGAAATATTTGTTTAATTCCATCATCAGCACATGGTACAAATCCTGCAAGTGCTGTAATGGCTGGAATGAAAGTCGTAGTAACAAAATCAACTGAAGAAGGAAATATAGATGTAGATGATTTAAGAGAAAAAGCAGAACTACATAAAGACAATTTATCTGCATTAATGGTAACATATCCATCAACACATGGTGTATATGAATCTGCTATTAAAGAAATTACTCAAATTATCCATGACAATGGCGGACAAGTATATATGGATGGTGCCAACATGAATGCTCAAGTAGGCCTTACCAATCCTGGAAATATTGGAGCAGATGTTTGTCATTTAAATCTACATAAAACATTTGCTATTCCTCATGGTGGTGGTGGTCCAGGTGTTGGACCAATTTGTGTTGCTAAGCAACTCGTTCCATTTTTACCTGGAAACCCTATTATAGCTGTTGGTGGTGAACAAGCCATTACTGCAATTTCAGCTGCACCTTATGGCTCCGCACTTGCCTGCATAATTTCTTATGGTTATATCTGTATGCTAGGTGCTGATGGATTAACAGACTCTACAAAGATTGCCATTTTAAATGCTAATTATTTAAAGCAACGTTTAGAAGGGCACTTTGATACTTTGTATTCTGGCGAACAAGGACGAGCAGCACACGAAATGATTGTAGATTGTAGAGCGTTTAAAGCAAATGGAATTGAAGTAGTTGATATTGCAAAGCGTTTAATGGATTATGGATTCCATGCACCAACGGTTTCGTTTCCAGTTGCTGGAACATTAATGATTGAACCAACTGAAAGTGAAAATAAAGCAGAAATAGATCGTTTTTGTGATGCTATGATTTCTATAAGAAAAGAAATTGAAGTTGCAGATAAAGGCAATCCAAATAATGTGCTAAAGAATGCACCACACACCATGGCAATGCTAACAGCTGATGAGTGGAATTTACCTTATAGCAGATCTGAAGCAGCATTCCCATTAGATTTTGTACATGACAATAAATTTTGGCCAAGTGTAAGGCGTGTTGATGATGCCTATGGAGACAGAAATTTAATCTGTACATGTGCTCCAATTGAAGCGTTTATGTAATCATAAGGTATGTTGAACATCGTAAAATAAATTAAAACATAATTTGCCTTTAAAAACTTGCTATTATATTCGTTACATTAGCAATATTAAAGATAAATTTTCTTTATATGAATATTAAAATTACTGGAACTGGTAGCTATATACCTAATGTTGTTGAAAAAAATGAAGACTTTTTCCAACATCAATTTTTAAATTCAGATGGATCAATTATAAACTCACCTAATGAAGTTATAATTGAAAAATTTAAAGCCATTACTGGTATTGGTGAAAGGCGATATGTTGATGAATCATTAAACACTTCTGATATTGCTTTTTATGCTGCAAAAAAGGCTATTAATGATGCTCAAATTAATCCTGAAGAACTTGATTATATTATAGTGGCTCACAATTATGGTGATGTCAAGCATGATAAGCAACAAAGTGATACTGTTCCTAGTATTGCTTCCAGAGTTAAGCATCTTTTAAAAATTAAAAATCCAAAATGCGTTGGTTATGATATGCTTTTTGGGTGTCCAGGATGGATAGAAGCAACAATTCAAGCAAATGCATTTATTAAATCGGGAATAGCAAAGAAATGCTTAGTTATTGGTGCTGAAACCTTATCACGTATTATAGATAAGCATGATAGAGATTCAATGATATATAGTGATGGTGCTGGCGCAATTATTTTAGAGTCTAGTGACGATGATGGTGGTATTCTAGCACATGATAGTGCAACATTTGCCTTAGATGAAGCTCACTATATTTATTTTGGCGAAACAAATAACCAAGAAATAAATGATACACAATGCTATATAAAAATGTATGGCAGAAAAATTTATGAATTTGCTCTTAATAACGTTCCTACTGCAATGAAGTCCTGTTTAGACCAAAGTGGAGTAGATATTAAGGATGTAAAAAAAATATTGATACACCAAGCCAACGAGAAAATGGATGAAGCAATAGTACAACGCTTCTATAAATTATATGATATGGAAATGCCTGAAGGTATTATGCCAATGACAATTAACAAACTTGGCAATTCAAGCGTTGCTACTGTACCTACATTATATGATATGATTTTAAAAGGAAAATTAGAAGGTCATAGCATAAACAAAGGTGATATTATATTATTTGCAAGTGTTGGAGCTGGTATGAATATCAATGCAATTGTATACAAACATTAACACTTAAAAATTTTACGCCTTCCCAGAAACTAAAGATGTACGAAAATAGTTTTCCAAATAAAAGATACAAACATACTGCAGAGTTTCTTCAAAAACATGTATCAACAAATTCGTCTATTTTAGATTTAGGTGTTGAAAATCCGTTTACAATAATCATGAAACAAATTGGTTTCAAGGTTGAGAATACATCAGGGGAAGATTTAGATATTGACACATCAACATTAGAGCATTCAAATACAGAAGTTGTAACCGCTTTTGAAATATTCGAGCATCTTCTTTCTCCATTTACAGTTCTTAAAAATATAAAGGCTGATAAGTTAGTAGCAAGTGTTCCTTTGAAACTATGGTTTTCTTCTGCTTATAGAAGTAAAACAGATAAATGGGACAGGCATTATCACGAATTTGAAGATTGGCAATTTGATTGGCTTTTAGAAAAAGCTGGTTGGAAAATTATAGATCGTCAAAAATGGACAAATCCTACAAAAAAAATTGGAATTCGTCCAATTTTAAGATGGTTCACTCCTCGATATTATATTGTTTACGCAGAACGAATTAAATAGTGGATTTTTATATCATCATACCAGCTCATAATGAACAAGATACTATTGATCTAACATTAGAATCACTTGCTAACCAAACATTAGTACCAAAACGTGTTGTGGTGGTAAACGATAATTCAACAGATAACACCTTTAATATAGTTTCCAAATTCTCAAAAGAATACGAGTGGATTTCATTAGTAAATAACATTTCATCTGAAGCACATTTACCAGGAAGTAAAATCATCAATGCCTTTTATAAAGGTTATGAAACATTAGATGATGATTATGATGTGATTTGTAAATATGACGCAGATCTAATTTTTCCCTCAAATTATTTAGAAACATTGGCATCACATTACGTATCTGACGAACAATTAGGAATGATTGCTGGACACTGCTATATAGAAAAAGATGGAAACTGGGAATTAGAAAACTTAACTGGAAAAGATCATATACGTGGTGCTTTAAAAGCTTATAGAAAAGCTTGCTTTCTTGATATTGGAAAACTGAAACCAGCCATGGGCTGGGATACTATTGATGAACTTTTGGCTTTATATTATAATTGGACGTTTAAAACTGATGACACTTTAAAAGTTAAACACTTAAAACCAACTGGTGCTACCTATAATAAAGCGTCTAAATATTTACAAGGAGAAGCTTGGTATAAATTACGCTTTGGACTTAGTTTAACTGTTTTAGCATCTGCCAAACTTGCTTTTAGAAAAAGAAGTTTTCGATATTTCATTGATTATATAAAGGGCTATTTTAAAGCAAAGAATGAAAAAGTTGAATATTTAATTACTGCTGAACAAGGTAAGTTTATTCGAAATTTTAGATGGAAGCAAATTTCAAGAAAACTATTATAAAACATTTGCAAATATTGTTTTCAGAATTATATTTGCTTCAAGAAACGCCGATATAGCTCAGCTGACTAGAGCAGCTGATTTGTAATCAGCAGGTCGTGGGTTCGAGTCCCTCCATCGGCTCAAAAAGACACTTTGTAAAGAGTGTCTTTTGTTATTTAATAATTATACAATCTGAACAATTTATTTCTGCCGCAATTATTTCAGGATTAAAAACTTCATTGCCTTTCACAACAAAATTAATGTCACGTGTGTTTTTAATATCATCTAAAGGATTACTATTAAGTAAAACTAAATCAGAAATTTTACCAACTTCTACACTTCCATAATCGGAGGTTTTCTTTAAAAAATGAGCGCCATTATAAGCAGAGTTTTGCAAAGCTTTTAAATTTGAGATTCCTGTTTCAACCATTGCTTCTATTTCTTTATGAAGTGAAACTCCAGGATATGCATAAGAGTTAGAAGCACCACTATCTGAACCAGCAAGTAAATTAACCTCAGCATCACTTAGTGATTTTGCTAATGTTTGGAAAAACGTATTTAGCTCCTTTCGATCTTGCCTTGCTTTTTCTGATGAATTTAATGATCTATTGATTCTCCCTTCATAAGTTTTTACAATTCCTGAAGGCATCAATTTTAAGTAAGTGTCGTTTTTATGATTAACCTCGTCTAAATAACTCAATACATCTCCAATATGCAAGGTAGGAACTACATACGCATTATGTTCCTTTAGAGACTCAAATGTTTTTTGAGCAGTTGCATCTTCATAGGACGCAATGAGTTTTTTCATAGAAGCCCAAAAACCATAATCACCATTTCTAATCGCTTCCGTTATTGCTTTTTCATCAGATGAACATCCTTTTAACACATAATACAAATGCTCAATTGCTCCTATTCCGGCATCTAAAGTTTCTTCTAACTCAACAGCAAAAGGCATATGACCAGAAGTAATCAAGCCTCGTTTTGTTGCTTCCTGAATTGTTTTTAAATAAAGTTCGCCAGAAATCCTACTGTCATATAATTTAACGAAATCAACGTTTAAGGATTCTAGAGAATCTAAAGCAATTGCAATATCGTCTTCGTTTTCAACTACAAGTGATCCAGCCCAAGTCGCATTTTTACCATCAATTTTTGGTCCAGCTGAAAAGATTGTTGGACCAACCAGTTCTTTGTTTTCAATTTGCTCTTTCCATTCCATCACTGAAGACGTCAAATCACCTCCAGCATCTCTCACTGTTGTGATCCCATTCATTATGAATAATTTCAAGAAATCTTTATTGGCTTGAATTAAACTATCTCCTCCTCTAAAATGCACATGATTATCCCAAAAACCTGGAACTATAAACTTATCTGTTCCATCTAATATTAATTCAGATTTATACGACTCATTATCCTCAGCATTTGTAAGTTTCACAATTCTGCCATTAATAATATAAATCGTTTGCTTATCAATATTTCCTGTAACAATATCGATGACATTGCCATTTTCTATTATTAAATCGTAAGTAGTTAACTCTTCTTTACAATTAAAAAAAACGAGTAAGACTAATAATACAATAAAGCGGTTTTTCATTTTTTGATATATTAAAACGCATTGATAACCAACACGCCTTTAGTTTCAAATGTATTCATTTTTGGTAAAGCAATGGTTGCTTCTTCCAAAGTTATTGTTCTTTCTATAAGTTTTTCAGGATGTAATTTTCCTTCGATAATCATTTTTAACATTTCTGGATATTTATAAGCTTGCATGCCATGACTTCCAATAATTTCTAATTCATCAGCAAGTACTCTATCCATTGGAATAAAAGGATACTTATGATCTTCAGTCATTAAACCTACTTGAATATGTTTACCTCGTTTTCGTAAACCAGAAATAGAGTTAAAACAGGTTTCTTGACTTCCTAAAGCATCCATAGACACATGAGCACCTCCTTTTGTTATTTCTTTAATGGCCTCAACCAAATGAGCATTTTGCGAAGCATTGATAATTGATGTTGCTCCAAGTTGTTTCGCAAATTCTAAAGTATCATTGTTAATATCAATTGCAGTGACTTGTGCTCCTAAGGCATTGGCAATCATAATTGCTGACAAGCCTACACCACCACAACCATGAATAACTACATGTTGTCCTTCAGATACCTTTCCTTGTGCCACAATGGCTCTATAAGCTGTAATAAATCTGCAACCTAAAGTAGCTGCTGTTACATCATTTATCTCCTCAGGAAGTTTTACCAAATTAGTATCTGCATAATCTAATGCGACATATTCTGCAAATGAACCATGATGCGTAAATCCAGGCTGTGATTGGTTATCACAAACTTGCTGATTACCTGATTCACATTCACCACAAATTCCACAGCCACTAACGAAAGGCACTGTAACGCGATCTCCAACTTTGAAGTTTTTTATATCCTTACCAACTGCTTCAATAGTTCCAGCAAGTTCATGACCTGGAACATGAGGCAATATTATATCTAAATCATGTCCTACCCAACCATGCCAATCGCTTCTACATAATCCAGTTGCATTTACTTTTACAACTACGCCATCATTTTTAGGTGTTGGATCAGGAATATTTTGAATGGTTATTGGTCCCTTAAAGGTTTCGTAAACAGCTGCTTTCATTTGTTAATCATAACTTACATTTGGACATCCATATTCACAGGATATTGATCTGGAATTTCTTCATTATTTTCATCTAACATCTGACGTAAATCAATTTCAATTCCTCTAGAAATAGTTGAAATTGGCACATCATTAGCAGTTCCTTCAAACGGATTTTCACCAGCTCTTCCAATACGTTCCATCGTGTGGAAAATCCAAGACACAATCACTGAAAAAGGAATTGCTGCCCAAATAAAATATTGACTAATTAGTGGGAAATCACTCATTAGTTTCCCTCCTATTTTATCAAATTCTGGAATTACACCAAAAGGTAAAAGCAGAATGAAAATCCAAACGAAATAATGTCCGATAGTAGCATATTGCCTCGGATAAGGGAAGTTTTTGATCCGTTCGGATTTACCTTGAAGCGTAAATAATTCTTCTAATACATTTTCAAGTTCTAAAAAAGAAAATTCCCAAACCAATCCTTTTTCTTTTAATGATTTTAAATGATTGGATTGCAGATTTAAAATTGCCGTTTGCTTATTTCCTTTAGTTAGTACATATTCTTTTTCTTCGAAACTCAAGTATGATTCTAATTCTTCATCCAAGGTGTTTAATCTTTCAGGAATATGAATTAAATGTTCCCAATCCTTATTAGACTTATGATCCATAAACACTTCCCAAGGTTTTCGTTGACGCATAGTGTACCTTAAAGCAGTCATCCAAGCAATATGTCTATAAGTGAGAGTTTTTATTTCCTTTTTTAATATGTCTTCTGAAACGGGGTTATCAGTATACTCATTGGTTACCATGGCTTTCACCTTCATCCCAAAAGTTCTTGACGTATTAACTATACCACCCCAAATTTTTCTAGCTTCCCAAATTCGGCCATAGGCTGCATTATTTTGAAACCCAATCACAAAAGCCAATGCAGTACCAACAAGTGCAATTGGCGTCCATGGTATTTGTAACCATGTTAGTCCAAAAACTTCAAATAATATGGTTGGAATTAAGGCTATAATAAAAAACAACATGGTTTCCCAACGTGTCCATTTCATCATTCCTCTAACTGAATAAATTCGCTTAGTATACATACATTAGTTTTAATGTATGTAAAATACAAAAACTTAATAATTAAGCAACTCCAAGATTTTATCTTTTACTTTTTCAGTCGTAGGAATCATTGTTTGCTCCAATGTAGAATTTAATGGTATTGCAGGCATATTTTCACTACCAATAGTCATTACTGGAGCATCTAAATATTGAAAACAGTTTTCTTGAATTTTTCCAGCTAAAGCTAATGCAAAACTATTGTTTGATGGCTCTTCCGTAACTACCAAACATTTCCCTGTTTTCTTAACTGATGTCATTATAGTATCTTCATCTAACGGAAATAGCGTTCGTAAATCAATTATTTCTACTTGATCTCTCATGTCTTTCGTTGCATTATAAGCCCAATGCACTCCCATTCCATAAGTAACAATGCTAAGTGTTTCAACATCTTCTTGCTTCCAAATTTCTTGTAACACCCAAGCTTTTCCTAAAGGCAAGATATAATCTTCACTTGGTTCTAAAGAAGTCGCAGTTTTTGTTCCTGGAATTTTACTCCAATACAATCCTTTATGCTCTAATATAACTACAGGATTAGGATCGTAATATGCAGCTTTCATCAAGCCTTTTAAATCGGCTCCATTACTTGGATAGGCAATTTTTATACCTCTAATATTGGTCAGCACACTTTCTATGGAAGAAGAATGGTAAGGTCCACCACTTCCATAAGCACCAATTGGCACTCGTAAAATCATACTCACTGGCCACTTCCCATTAGACAGGTAACAACTTCTACTAACTTCAGTAAATAACTGATTCAATCCAGGCCAAATATAATCGGCAAACTGAACCTCAACAATTGGCTTCAAACCAACTGCGCTCATCCCTACTGTTGAACCTACAATAAATGCTTCTTGTATTGGTGTATTAAATACGCGATCATCCCCAAACTTTTGGGCTAAGGTTGCAGCTTCACGAAAAACTCCTCCAAGTCTCCCACCAACATCCTGTCCATAAAGCAAGCACTCTTTATGCTTTTTCATTAGCTCTTCAACTGCGAATAACGCACAATCTACCATGATTACTTTATCGTTTCCTTCAGGCGAACGTTCACCAACCTCTTCGGTTATAGGAGTTGGAATAAAATCATTTGTAAATAAATCTTCAGGTTGTGGGTCTTCTGCTTTTAATGCTTTTTCAAAACCTGCTTTCACTTTCGTTTTCGCGGATTTTTCGATGTCTTCAATTTTTTCCGAGGAAAAGCCATTATCTACCAACTGTTGTTTTAAAACTGGATAAGGGTCACGTGAACGTGCTTCTTCCAAATCATCTCGATACCATTCCATTCTTACTCCAGAAGTATGGTGATTTAATAATGGGACTTTAGCGTGTACTAAAAACGGTCTTCTTTCTTTACGGATTGTTTTAATCACTTTTTCAACTGCCTCATAACTTTCAGTAAAGTTTGCTCCATCAATCGAAATTGCATCTAAGCCTTTAAATCCTTGAGCGTACTCATAAGCATTTTGAGCTCTAGTTTCTTCAGCATTTGCCGAAATATCCCAACCATTATCTTGCACCAAATATAAAATTGGCATTTGTTTCAACGCTGCCATTTGAAAAGCTTCTGCTATTTCACCTTCGGTTACTGAGGCATCACCAAGTGAACATACTACTAAAGGCGAATCTTTTAATGTTTTATCATCTAAATTTTGTAATTCTTTATACTGCATTCCCATAGCAACTCCAGTTGCTGGAATGGCTTGCATCCCAGTTGCAGATGATTGATGAGGAATTTTAGGTTTATCATCATCTTTTAAACTTGGGTGGCAATAATATGTTCTTCCTCCTGAAAAAGGATCATCTCGTTTCGCCATTAATTGCAACATTAAATCATAAGGCTGTAAACCAAATGACAATAACATAGCGTCATCTCTATAATAAGGAAAAGCATAATCTTGAGGTAATAATTGCATGCCTAATGCTATTTGAATAGCCTCATGACCTCTGGAAGTCGCGTGTACATATTTAGAAACCTGTTTAAAATTGGTTTCATAAATTTCTGTCATAGCTTTTGCTGTGCAGAGCTTTGAAAATGCTTTTTTTAGTGTTTCCTTATTCATATTCATTTTTCACAAAAGTGGAAATCTTATTAAAAATTTTAAATTTCAATGTGGATTCCTGCCTGCGCAGGAATGACAAAAAATTAAACCAATTCTTTTTCAACCTTTACCATCCAATTAAAAGTGTCTTCAATTGTTCCTGTTTTAATTCCGTTCAATGTATTATTCACATCTAAACCGACAGGGCTTTCATCAGACACATGTATGATCTCATTATTTAATCCTATTTCTTGAATATATGCAATCCCTACAGCTGTTCCTGTACCAAATGCTTCTTCTAACTTGCCGTTGTTTGATGCTTCTTTTATCTCATTTATTGTGATTGGCCTCTCGGTTACTTCAAATCCTTTATGGCGTAAAATATCAATGACACTCATTCTTGTAATTCCGTCTAATATTGCTCCATCACGTTTTGGAGTTACAAACTTCCCATCAACTTTAAAGAAAATATTCATAGTTCCAACCTCTTGAATATATTTATGCTCTAATGCATCTAGCCACAATACCTGATCGTATCCTTTTGCTTTGGCTAATTCTGTTGGACGAATAGCTGCTGCATAATTTCCAGCTGCTTTTGCCTCTCCTGTTCCACCTTCTGCTGCACGAATGTATTTAGTTTCGGCATAAAGTTTAATTCTCTTTGTAAAAAATGGTCCAGAAGGTGATGCAATGATTATAAATTTAAAACTTGTAGCGGCTCGCATCCCAATAAAAGGTTCATCCGCGTACATAAAAGGTCTTAAGTACAGCGCGCTTCCTTCATGTGGTGGAATCCAAGATTGCTCAACAGCTACCATTTGCTTTAAACCTTCTACAAATAAATCTTCAGGAAAATTTGGCATTCCCATTCTATTTGCACTAAAATTTAATCTTGCAGCATTTTTTGCTGGTCTAAACAGCATTGGAGTTCCATCAACATCAACTGTTGCTTTCATTCCTTCAAAAATGGCTTGCCCATAATGTAATGCCATGGCTGCTGGATGTGTAGGTATCAGCTGTAATGGTTCAACTCTTGGATTATTCCATTGTTCATTTTCATAATCACAAATAAACATATGATCTGTAAAAGTTCTTCCTAATGGAATGTTGTTAAAATCTAAATCTTCTACTTTTGAATGCTCTACTTTATTGATTGAAATGTTATGTTTCATAATATTTATTCTTCTATTGTGGATTCCGCATCAAGTGCGGAATGACAAATCGATTTATATTTTTCTATCTATGTCAAAATTTTCTAAATAGTCTGCAATTCGTCTAAGGAAACTTCCTCCTAAATAACCATCTACAACACGATGGTCAAACGATAATGATAAATACATCATGCTTCTAATGGCGATTTCATCACCTTTTTCAGTTTCCATAACCTCAGCTCGTTTTTTAATGATTCCTAAAGCAAGAATAGCTACTTCTGGCTGATTAATTATTGGAGTTCCCATAACGCTTCCAAAGGTTCCAACATTGGAAATGGTAAACGTACTTCCTTTAATGTCTTCGGGTTTTAAATTATTATCTCTGGCTTTAGTTGATAAATTATTGACATCAGATGCGAGCTCTTTTAAATTCTTCTTATCAGCATCTTTAACCACTGGAACAATGAGATTACCACTTGGCAAAGCTGTAGCCATTCCTATATTAATATGTTCTTTTACAATGATATTTTCTCCATCTACAGACACATTAACCATTGGAAAATCTTTAATTGCTTTAGCTACTGCTTCCACGAATAAAGGTGTAAATGTTAGTTTACAATTATGTTTTTCTTGAAATGGAATTTTGTTTGCATTTCTCCAGCTAACCAAATCTGTTAAATCAGCTTCAACATAAGCAGTTACATGAGGCGATGTATGTTTTGAATATACCATACGATCGGCAATCATTTGACGCATCCTATCCATTTTCACAATTCTTCCAGTGCCTATATCAAGTTTCGGTTGAGGAATACGATAAGCTGTTGGATCTTGAGTAATACTTGGTTGTACAAATTTATATGGACGTCCTTCTTTTACGTATTGAAAAACATCACTCTTGCGCAACCTTCCATCACTTCCTGTAGCTGGAATTCGAGCTAATTCCTCAAAACTAATATGCTGTTCTTTAGCAATAGCAATAATAAGCGGCGAAAAGAAGGTGTTATTATTTTGGTTTGCTACAGCAAGCTGCTTTGGTCTTTTTAAAGTTATTTTTTCTTCTTGCTTTACGATTTTATTCTCAACTTTCTTTTCTGTTTTTTTAGGTTGTATAACCTTACCATCTTTCTTTATGATAGCAATTGTCTCTCCAATTTTTATAACCTCATTTGCTTTGAATAAAATTTCCTCAACAATACCAGACACCGTTGAAGGTACTTCAGAATCCACCTTATCTGTAGCAACTTCCAAGAGCATTTCGTCTTGTTCTATAGTATCACCAACATTTTTGAACCATGTAATTATGGCTGCGTCAGTAATACTCTCTCCCAACTTGGGCATTTTAAATTCAAATCTTGACATTATATTAACTAATGTTTGTTAGTTTATAAATTTTACTTTTTCATGAAATCTCGAAGGGTATCATATACACCTTCTTGAATTTTCATATTATTAGGCACTTCTCTTAACGGTTCTACTTCCTTCAGACTATCATGGCAATCTTTTGGCAACTGCTGATACAATTTGGTTCCTTTAGTTTTCCAATCAATCATCTCGTCTGTTACCTGTTTAATAACTTTTGCTGGATTACCAACTACCAAACTTCGTCTCGGGATTTTAGTTTCTGCTTTTACAAAAGCCATCGCTCCAACAATACTTTCATCACCAATTTCAGCATCATCCATAATGACTGTGTTCATCCCTACCAATACATTTCTCCCAATATTCGCTCCATGAATAATGGCTCCATGACCAATATGTGCACTTTCCTTTAAAGTGATTGACTTTCCAGGAAACATATGTACTGTGCAGTTTTCCTGAACATTAACTCCATCTTCTAAAACAATTTGTCCCCAATCTCCACGAATGGCAGCTCCAGGTCCAATATAACAGTCTTTACCAACGATAACGTTACCAGTAACTGCAGCTAAAGGGTGCACAAAACTACTTTTGTGAACTACTGGTATATATCCTTTAAAACTGTAAATCATTTATATTGTCTTAACGTATCTTTTGTAAAATTACTCAATACTAATCTTCCACTAATTTTTGCGCGTTGAATCAGTAATTGATCCCAATCCTCAGTTCCTCTCCAAAACATTGTTTTCATTTCACTCATAGCCTTTGGATTATATGAACACAACTTTTCTGTAAAAGCAGTTACTGCTTCATCTAATTCTTCTGTACTTTTAAATACTTTAGTAAATAATCCTTTTTCTTGAGCCCATTCAGCAGAATAAAAACTATTAGCATCAATAGCTATTTGAGACATTGCGCTTAAACCAAGTTTTCTTTGTACTGCTGGACCAACTACAAAAGGTCCAATACCAACATTTAATTCGCTTAATTTTATTGCCGCAAATTTTGTAGCCATACAATAATCTGTAGCTGACGCTAATCCTACACCTCCTCCAACAGTTTTACCTTGTATACGTCCAATAATAAATTTTGGACATTTACGCATAGCATTAATCACATTCGCAAAGCCAGAGAAAAACACTCTCCCTGTCTCTTCATCATTGATGTCAACAAGTTCTTCAAAGCTAGCTCCAGCACAAAACGTTCTATCACCTCCACTTTTTAAAACAATCACTTTTATATTACTATCCTCGCCTGCATTTGAAATAGTTCTTGCTAATTCAGAAAGCAAACTTGAAGGTAATGAATTGTGTGAAGGATGGAAAAATTCAATGTATCCAACTTCGTTTTTTATATTAAGTTTTACGTATGGTTCTGTCATCGCTTTAGCGTGTTCCCACGAAAGTGGGAAACTTTTTATTGTTTATAAATTATTATACAAATCTTTCCAATCAGGATTTACTTTTTCAATTAATTTTATTTTCCAATCTCTATTCCATTTCTTCATCTGCTATTCTTTTTTCGTTGCTTGTTCTTCAATTTTAAATTCTTCAAAGTAAACAAGTTTATTTAAATTATACCTCGATGAAAATGTATTTGGATGTGCTTTGTTTTTATGTTGATATATTCTTCTTTTTAAATTTTTTGTTAATCCAATATATAAAACACCATCTCTTTTATTTGTTATTATGTAGACATAATGATTCAATTATTATCTGTTTGTTTTTTAGATTCCCACTTTCGTGGGAATTTCGATCAGCTCAATCTTTTATAGAAGATTGAACTGATCGAAATGATGATTTAAGTGTTTTCTTTCTAATAGATACCATTCGTATTTATTCATTTCACCAAAGACTGCATTTTTAATTATAGCATCTGGATTTTCTTTGAAAAAATATAGGTACGCATTGCGCGATTCAATAAATCTTAACTTTGCCTCTTCTAAGCTACCAAGTTTTAATTCATTAATCTTAGATTCTTCTGCCAGTGGAAACATATGTTCTTTTGGCATTTTATTATAATTATAAAGTGTATTATGTACTTTCTCAAGAATTTTTTCAGGTGTCTTTATTTCAAAATCCTGTAATTCGCCTGATGCAATTCTATAGGTAAATTCTAAATGCTCAAGCATGTGCTGCGAAGACATAGTTCCCCATTTTGGTTTGGCATCTTCATTAAGTTTATTCAAACATTCTTGAATTTTTTCATCTGTTATTTCAGCAAATGTCTCTTGCTTTTTTTGAACCATTGTCAATACAGTTGCCAAAGCAACTAGTTCATCGTCAGCATCAAAAATTTCAGCAAACCACTTAACTATTCCACTTGGATGCTCAGCACCTGCTACATCTCTATCCACTTTTTGTTTACATGTTAACCGTACATATATGGTATCGTTATGGTATAATGGACGAAGGAATCTACATTCTTCCAATCCATAATTTGCTGATACTGGGCCTTTGTTTGGATACACAAATAATCCAGCAGCTGCAGCAATTATAAAATAGCCATGAGCTGTTCTTTTTTCAAAAATACTTCCATCCAAGGATGTGATATCTGTATGTGCATAGAAATGATCCCAAGTGATATTCGCGAAATTGATAATATCAGAATCAGTAATTGTACGCTTATGCGTTTTCATAGACATTCCTGGCTGGATGTCTTCCCAATGATATTTAAATGGATGTTGCTCTGCTTCTTTATACTTAGCATTCGGTTGGTATATCCCTGTGATCTCAGTCAACGTTGTTGGTGAACCCTGAATTGCAGTACGCTGCAAATAATGTTTTATACCACGCATTCCTCCCATTTCTTCACCTCCTCCAGCACGTCCAGGGCCTCCATGAACTAAAGCTGGTAATGGCGAACCATGACCTGTACTCTCTTTTGCACTTTCTCTATTCAATACCAAAATACGTCCATGATGACTGGCAGCGTTCACCACATAATTCTTTGCTATTTTATCATCATTAGTTACAATTGAAGACACTAAAGAACCCTTACCCATTTGTGCCAATGCAATTGCTTCTTCTAAATTTTTATAAGGCATAATGGTGCTCACCGGACCAAAAGCTTCACGTTCGTGAATAGCTGTATTTTGAAAAGGATGATCTGCTCTTAATAGAATTGGGCTAATAAATGCTCCTTTTTTTGGATCTGCACCAATAGTTTCAACTGTGTCCAGATTACCATATACAATTTGAGCTTCTTTCTCTAAATCATTAACAGAATCTCTCACTGCCTCAACTTGCTGTTTACTCACTAGAGAACCCATTCTTACTTCTTTCAATCTTGGGTCACCTATAGTAACTTTATCTAAGGCTTTTCCTAAATAAATCTGAACATCTTCAACTAAGTTTTCTGGAACAATGATTCTTCTAATCGCTGTACATTTTTGTCCAGCCTTCACTGTCATTTCTTTTCTGACCTCTTTAATAAACAAGTCAAATTCCGGTGTTCCAGGAATAGCATCTTCACCTAAAATTGAAGCATTTAATGAATCTGCTTCCATAGTAAAAGGTACAGCTTCTTGAATAATTCTTGGATGTGCTTTTAGAAGTCTTCCTGTTTTTGCGGAACCTGTAAAAGTAACCACGTCTTGAGACTCTACAGTATCTAATATATTACGAACTGTTCCGTTTATGATTTGTAATGCACCTTCTGGAAGAATTCCTGATGCTATAATTTCTCGCGCAACCGCTTCAGCTAAATATGCTGAAGAAGGTGCTGGCAATACTACTGCTGGAACTCCTGCCATCCAATTGACTGCACATTTTTCTAACATTCCCCAAACCGGGAAATTAAATGCATTGATATGCACTGCTACTCCTTTTTTAGGCACCATGATATGATGCGCCATAAAACGACCACCACGAGATAAATCGATAGCATCACCTTCAACATGATATGATTGATTAGGAAATAGTTTTCGTAACGAGGCATTAGCAAATAAGTTTCCAAAACCTCCTTCTATATCAATCCAACTATCCACTTTAGTGGCTCCAGTTCTATAGCTCAACTCATAAAAGGCATCTTTCTTTTTAGTAAGATATAATGCCAATTTTTTAATCATGTTTCCACGCTCCTGAAACGTCATTTTACGCAAGGTATCTCCCTTAATTCTTCCGTAATTAAGTATTTCTGGAATATCTAATCCATCAATAGCAACACTAGTGAATACTTCACCAGTTATAGCATCATGAATTGGTGTACCTTCTTCTTTTCCAATTGTCCAATTACCTTGAACATAATGTTGTATTTTTTCCATATTATACACGTTCTATAATTGCAGCATAGCCTTGCCCGACTCCGATACACATTGTAATTAATGCATATTTCTTATGTTGTTCATGTAATTCTAAAGCTGCTGAATACGCAACTCTTGCTCCTGTAACACCTAGCGGATGACCAATAGCAATCGAACCACCATTTGGATTTAATCTTGCATCATCATCTGCTAAACCCCATGCTCTTGTACAAGCTAGTGCTTGTGCAGCAAAGGCTTCGTTTAGCTCAATCACATCCATATCATCCATAGTTAATCCAGCTTTTTCTAACGCTTTATTAGACGCTTGAACCGGACCTATTCCCATGATTCTTGGTTCTACACCAACCACAGCAGAACTTACGATTCGTGCTAATGGTTTTAGATTGTATTTCTTCACTGCATCTTCTGAAGCAATAATTGTTGCTGCTGCTCCATCGTTTAATCCTGATGAATTTCCTGCAGTAACACTACCACCTTCTTTTTTGAATGTAGTCCGTAATTTTCCTAAAATTTCTAATGATGTATTTGGTTTTACAAACTCATCTTTTGAAAAGACAATTGGATCTTTCTTTCGCTGTGGAATTTCTACATTAACAATCTCTTTATCCAAACGGCCATTTTCTTGGGCTTTGGTCGCTTTCATTTGACTCCAATATGCAAATGCATCTTGATCTTCTCGTGAAATATTATATTTTTCTACTAAATTTTCTGCCGTATTCCCCATGCTATCAGTTCCATAGAGCTTTTGCATTTTCGGATTAATAAAACGCCATCCGAAACTAGAATCGTACATTTTAGAGTCGTTACCAAAAGCGCTTGATGGTTTTGCAATGACATATGGTCCACGAGTCATATTTTCAACACCTCCTGCAATAAACAAATCTCCATCGCCTGCTTTAATCGCTCGATTTGCATGAATGATGGCAGATAATCCTGAACTACATAAACGGTTTACAGTTTCACCAGGAACTGTAAAAGGTAAGCCAGCTAATAAGGATGACATTCTCGCAACATTACGATTATCTTCACCAGCTTGATTAGCGCAACCAAGAATGACATCGTCATATGCCTCTTTTGGAATTGACGGGTTTCTATCTACCAATTCTTTAATCACCAAAGCTCCTAAATTATCTGTTCGAACAGCTGACAACGTGCCTTTATAGCTTCCTATAGGAGTTCTAATTCCGTCTATGATATATGCTTCTTTCATACTATTCTTCCCAATCTTTTTGAGTTCTATATACGACACCTTTAAAAAGTGCCACTATTTCATCTCCTCGTTTTACTTCAATAATATTGAAGCCTAATTTTTTATTTACTTTTTCAATTACTGATTCTGCCACTAAATAATCACCTTCATCCAGAGCTTCAATATGATTAATACTGGTTTCAATAGAAACCGCATATTTACCATGTGTGTTTGCTGCAAAACCGAATGCTGTATCTGCTAATGAATAACTAATACCTCCATGCGCTTTATTCATACTATTTAGCATGTCTTTTCTAATAGTCATTGCAACTTTACAACGTCCTAATTCACATTCCAAAATCTCAATTCCCATCCATTGACTGAAAGCGTCTTGAGATAACATTTTATATGGAATTTGTTCTCCTTTCATATTTATTTCCCACGAAGGCGAGAATCTATTTTTTTATTATTTTTATTTAAAAGACCTATAGTTTCAAATTGTCCTCGATACAAAATTGTAAAAAACAATTTTACTCGAACTGACATTTCATTAAAAGAAGGTCTTATTTTCTCTATTCATTTTGCGTAATAACGGACTGCATCGATATCTATCCTCATGATACTCATTGTATAATTCATCCATTTTTGAAACACACCATTCAATTCCTTTTTCATCTGCCCAAGCTAATAAACCTTTTGGATAATTGACTCCTTTAGTCATAGCGTTATCAATATCTTCAGCAGAAGCAATATTTAAGGACAAAGCGTCTGCTGCTTCATTAATTAACATGACTAAAACTCTATCGAATATTTGTTGTGCTAAGACTTTATCTTCATTTGAATTTGGCTTTATTGCTCCTTCAGAATAATCATAATAACCTTTTCCAGATTTTCGTCCTAAATAACCTGCTTCAGAAAAACGTTTTTGCGTGAATGCTGGTTTATATCGAGGATCAAAATAGAATGCTGTAAACACAGTTTCCGTTACTGTATAATTAACATCATTACCAATAAAATCCATTAGCTCAAAAGGTCCCATTCTAAAACCTCCAATGGTTTTTAAACTATGATCTATCGTAGCAAAATCAGCGATTCCTTCTTCGTAAATTCTTAATGATTCTCCATAGAATGGTCGTGCTACTCTATTGACAATAAAACCAGGAGTATCTTTAACTATTGCAACTGTTTTTTTCCAATCTGAAATAATTTGAACTGACTTATCTAAAGTTTCTTTTGATGTTTGAATAGCAGGAATCACCTCAACCAATTTCATTAAAGGAGCTGGATTAAAAAAGTGAATTCCGACACAACGCTCGGGCTTTTTCAATGATGCTGCTATAGATGCTATAGATAAACTGGAAGTGTTTGATGCTATGATACAATCATCAGACACATAAGATTCTAATTCTGAAAACACCTTTTTCTTAATCTCTATGTTTTCAATGATTGCTTCAATTGTCAAATCTGAATCTGACAAGCTCTTCAAATTGTCAACGTATTGAATATTACTTTGAATTCTCGTTTTCTCCGCATTATCAATTCTACCTTTCTCAATAAGTCTATTTAAAATTTTATCCAAAGCAAATTTTGCTTTATCTAATGCCACTTGATTTGTATCGTATAATTTGACTTTACAATTAGCAGTGGCAGCAACTTGTGCAATTCCACTTCCCATTGTTCCAGAGCCAATAATTCCTACCTGAAAGAATTGTGATTGTTGATTGCTGATTTTTGATTTTTGATTTGACATCTTATAATTAAGATTTTAGCTTATTTGACGCTGTTTTAATACTTGCTACGAATATCGAAATTAGCTCATCATTTTCTTTTAGCAATTCTTCTAATCCATTAAGATTTTTAATCGTATTAGTTCCTTTTTGGATTTTCAAGTTAATAAATGATTCTCGTAATTCTTTCAAACATATCTCCATTTTATGCAGAAAATCTCGAGTTGACTCACTACTTCTATCTTCACCATAATTTAAAGCTGAGGATGTTGCAGATCTTATTAATTGTTTTGCTAAATGTTCAGACGCAAAAGATTTATCGATTGTTTTGCAAATTACAATGACATCAATAGCAAATTGAATTAATCTTTCTTCTAATTGATTAGCTTTCATTTAATTTATTTTTATTCAAAAATCAACAATCGTTAATCTACAATCATTAATTAAAAAGGTAGATTAGTTACATCTACATTTCCGCCAGAAATAATTATCCCGACCTCTTTATTTTTAAATTGTTCTTTCTCTTTTAATAATGCAGCAAAAGCAACAGCACTCGATGGTTCGATGATAATTTTCATCCGTTCCCAAACCAACTTCATGGCTTCAACAATTTCATCTTCTTCTACTAAAATGATACGTTCAACCTCTTCCTTAATAATCGGAAAGTTCCGATCACCAAAATTTGTTCTTAATCCATCTGCTATAGTATTTACAGATGTATTATACTCAATTTTTCCACTTTGCAAAGAACGAAATCCATCATCAGCATTTTTTGGCTCTCCTCCAATAACTCTACAATTATCAGAAAAATACTTTACTGCCAAAGCTGTTCCAGCCATTAAACCTCCACCACCTACAGGCGTAAATATATAGTCTAAATCTGGTTGCTCCTCTAATAGTTCTATTGCAGCAGTTCCTTGGCCATGAATAACATTATCATCATTAGAAGGATGGATAAATGTAGCTCCTTTTTCTATTCTTACCTTTTCCGCTAAATCTTCTCGTTCTTTTGGTGTTGAACCACTTTCAAATATTTCACCATCATAAGTCCTTACAGCATTCTTTTTTACTTGTGGAGCACTTTCAGGCATTACTATATAAGCTTTTACACCTATTTTCTTTGCAGCAAGCGATAGTGCTTGAGCAAAATTGCCTGATGAATGCGTGACTACGCCTTTGTTTTTCTGTTCATCTGATAATTTAGAAATTGCATTAGCAGCTCCTCTCATTTTAAAAGCTCCCATTTTTTGGAAGTTTTCACATTTAAAATATACTGAACAACCTGCAATTTCATTAATTAATTGAGATGACAGCACAGGTGTTTTGTGAATATAAGGTTTCACTCGATTGTGAACTTCTAAAAGTACTTCTCTATTCATTATTGACCTTTAAAATTAGGTTTACGTTTTTCAATAAATGCTGCAACACCTTCTCTATAATCTTCACTTTGAGCAGCTTCAATTTGTAACTTAGATTCTAATGCTAGTTGTGCTTCTAAATTGTTTGTCATTGATTGATTAAATAATTCTTTAATCATACCTAAAGCCTTAGTTGGCATATTTGCCAATTTTAGAGCTAATTTCTCTACTTCTTCTTCAAAACTTTCTAAGGGAATCATTTTATATATCATGCCTAAACGTTCAGCTTCTTCAGCAGAAATTTTATCACCAAGCATCGCTAAAGCCTGAGCTTTTTGAAAACCAATTAAACGTGGTAAGAAAAAAGTTCCTCCGCTATCAGGTATTAAGCCTATTAAACTAAACGCTTGAATGAAGCTCACTTTTTCATGAGCTACAACAATATCACAAGCTAAAGCAATATTTGCGCCTGCTCCAGCGGCTACACCATTAATTGCTCCAATAATTGGTTTCTTAATTGATCGTATTCTAGTAATTATTGGATTGTAATGCTCTTCGAGTATTTTTTTGAATCCTGGATTTAAATCAGGATCAGTGACTTCTTTTAAGTCTTGCCCAGCACAAAATGCTTTACCATTTCCAGTTAAAACAATTGCTCTAACATCATCATTGGTTTCACAAACGTCTAATGTACTTTGTAAACTTAAAGCCATTTCACGATTAAAACTATTAAACACTTCTGGCCTATTGAGAGTAATAAACGCTATTTTGTTTTCAATTGTTAACAGAATTGAATTGCTCATACCTTATTTTCAGTTTGTCTATTTAAGACATTTAAAATAGTCAAATGGTTCTTGACAGTCTTCGCATTTAAATAATGCTTTACAGGCAGTTGAACCAAATTGACTTACTAATTTTGTGTTTTGTGAACCACAATTGGTACACTTAACTAGTTGCTTACCATTAAGCAATACATCTTTATCAGCCCCTGCTTCTAAAGGCGCTGCTATTCCATAATCTTCTAGTGCTTTTCTACCTTCTTCTGAAATCCAGTCGGTTGTCCAAGCTGGCGTTAATATCAAATCTATATTTACTTTATAGCCTGCTTTTTTAAAAGCTGTTGTAATATCATCTCCAATAACATCCATGGCAGGACAACCACTATAGGTTGGCGTTATTTTGATTAAGACTAAATCATCAACAAGCTTAGCATAGCGAACTACTCCCATGTCAAGAATAGTTAATACAGGAATTTCGGGATCAGATACTTGATCGAGAATTGGTATTAGTTCTGTATCTATGTCAGCATGTTCAATCATTAAATCATTCATTATTTACCAAGACATATTTGGATATGCTCGTTGCATATATTGTAATTCGGCCAAAATATATCCCATATGTTCTGTATGAATTCCTTGTTTTCCTCCTTTTTGAAAATATTTCAAGTCTGGAACTTCTAAAGTTGCTTCATTTAACACTTCTGATACCTGCTTGTAATACTGCTCTTTTAGTTTAGATACATCTACTCCAATACCTTCAACAATCATCACTTCATCTGCTTCTGTTTGATAAAATAATTCATCAGTATACGCCCAAAGATCATTAATGGCATTTTGAATGCGTTTGTTACTTTCTTCTGTACCATCACCTAAACGCTTCACCCAATCTGAAGAAAAACGTAAATGATATGACACTTCTTTAATAGACTTTTTTGCAATAGCCTCTAAAGTTTCATCATTGCTATTTTGAAGTTCTTTCAAGAACATAAAATGATACATATCAAATAAAAACTGACGTGCAATGGTATAGGCAAAGTCTGTATTAGGTTGTTCAACTAATAACACATTAACATATTCTCGTTCTGGTCGCATCATTGCAATAGTATCTTCATTACGATCATCTCCAGCAATTTTAGCAGCATATTGATAATAGCTTCTAACTTGTCCGAATAAATCCAAAGAAATATTCGTTAAAGCAATATCTGTTTCCAATGTTGGCCCATGACCACATAACTCACCAAGGCGTTGACCTAGTATTAGACTATTGTCTGCGATTCCTAATATGTAATTATATAAATTGGTATTCATAACTTACATGTGTTTTATTTCATCTGGCAAATCGTAAAATGTTGGATGACGATATACCTTATCTTGAGCAGGTTCAAACATCTCACCATTATGCTCAGGATTTGAAGCTGTAATATGAATTGACTCAACTACCCAAATACTTACTCCTTCATTTCTTCTAGTATAAACATCGCGTGCATTTTCCAGAGCCATTTCAGCATCTGCTGCATGAAGGCTACCAAAATGACGATGTTCTAATCCGTTTTTACTTCTTACGAAGACTTCCCAAAGTGGCCATTCTTTTTTCATGTGATATCTCCTATTTTTAATTATGTTGACACATGTAATTCGCATTTAAGATTTATCTATAACAATAAACTTTAGAAATGCTCATTTCATTTATACTGCCTTGTTTAGTTTTTTATCTTGTTGCTTTTCTGCATGAGCTATTGCTGCATCACGAACCCATTCACCACTTTCCCAAGCGTCTACTCTTGCTTTCATTCTTTCTTTATTACAAGGACCATGTCCTTTAACTACTTGCCAAAATTCGTCCCAATCAATTGTTCCAAAATCATAACCTCCTTTTTCTTCATTCCATTTTAAATCTGGATCAGGAATTGTTAAACCAATTAATTCGGCTTGAGGAACAGTTTGATCAACAAATTGTTGACGTAATTCATCATTAGTCTTACGTTTTAATTTCCACTTCATAGATTGTGCAGTGTTTGGAGACTCATCATCTGCTGGACCAAACATCATCAATGATGGCCACCAAAACCTATTTAAAGCATCTTGTGCCATTGCTTTTTGTTCTGGTGTTCCTTGAGTCAGTTTTAGAGTAATTTCATAACCTTGACGCTGATGAAAACTTTCTTCTTTGCAAATTCGTACCATAGCACGAGCATATGGTCCAAAGGACGTTCCACAAAGTGCTACTTGATTTATAATTGCTGCGCCATCTACTAACCACCCAATAGCGCCAATATCTGCCCAAGTTAATGCTGGATAGTTAAAAATACTTGAGTATTTTGCTTTTCCTGTATGTAACTGCTCAAATAACTCATCTCTTGTAATTCCTAAAGTTTCTGTTGCACTGTATAAATATAATCCATGACCACCTTCATCTTGAACTTTAGCAAGCAATGCCACTTTACGACGTAAAGAAGGCGTTCTAGAAATCCAATTACCTTCTGGCAACATGCCTACAATCTCTGAATGTGCATGTTGAGACATTTGTCTAATATGTGTTTTACGATACTTTTCAGGCATCCAATCTTTAGGTTCAATTTTTTCGTCACGAGCTATTCGCGCTTCAAATTCCTCCTCTAAACTTTTAATTTGTGCTTCACTCATAATTTATACATCAAAATCTACGACTACTTTTTTAGTTGTTGGAACTGCTTGACAACTTAATACAAAGTTTTGAGCAACTTCATTTTCTTCAAGAGCATAGTTTACTTTCATTTTTACTTCACCTTCAATAACTTTACACTTGCATGTACTGCATACACCTCCTTTACAGGCAAACGGTAAATCTGCCCCTGCAGATAAAGCGCCATCAAGGATATTATCGAAATCATCATCCATTATAAAATGGAATTCTTTTCCGCCATCTATAATAGTCACTTTTGTTCCATCAGCTTTTTCTTCAAGAACTTCAGCTATATGTCTGTTTTCTTCTTCAGAACTTCCTGAGAAGAATAACTCATAATGTATTTTATTTTTATCCAATCCTGAAGCTTTAAGCTCATCACGAATTAGAAAAATCATATCTTGAGGTCCGCAAATAAAAGCATGTGCCGTATCTTCTACATCAATAAAGGTTTTAGTTAAAACAGCTAATTTTTCTTTATCAAATCGTCCATTTAAAAATGGAATATCGCGTTTTTCTTTTGTTAAAAAATAAAATACTTGAAAACGTCCAAAAAATTGATTTTTAAGCTGTTCCAGTTCCTCTTTAAAGATAATCGATTTTACCATGCGATTCAAATAGAAAAGCTTAAATGTACTTTTTGGTTCTGAAAGTAAATGTGTTTTAATTATTGACAGCATCGGAGTAATACCACTTCCAGCTGCAAAGGCTATATAATTGTTTGAAGCCGTTTCATTAACCTCAACAAAAAATTCTCCATGTGGTGGCATTACTTGAAGCTCATCTCCTTTTTTTAACTCATTGAATGCATAGTTAGAAAACACGCCTTGACGTATTGTTTTTACTGCAACTTTCCATTCATTATCCAATGGACTAGAACATAGTGAGTAATTTCTTCGAACATCTTCACCATTAATTTCTTTACGAAGTGTTAAGTGTTGTCCTTGCTTATATTTAAATATCGATTTTAACTCTTCAGGAATATCAAAGGTAATAACTACTGTATCCTTAGTTTCCTTGTATATATTTGCAACTTTTATGTTATAAAAATCCGCCATATTACATTTTCAAATTAAAACTAACATTTGTTAGTTTGTTTGACAAATTTACAAAATTAAATGATAACTATTTGTTAATTCCGTTAATGAGTGTCAAACTTAATTCATTAGTGAATTTATCAATATCTAAGTCTTCCTTTTTAGGTAACCAAATGTAAAGTGAGCGCAAGGTTGAAAGCAATGAAAACAACATTACTTCAGAATTACCATTTAAAAGTTCATTATCATTTATACCTTCTTCTATAATATGTCTAAAATCGTTTTCATAATTGCGTCTTAACTTTAAATAATAGTCAAGTTCACCTTCTAGATGCATCCAATCATTATTTAAGGATGCCATACCAAATGGGCTATTAGACGTAATGTTAACATGTAAAGCCACTATTTTTCTTAATTTATTAATATTACTATCGTTAGAGTTTTTAATAACATTCATTTGCTCTGTAAACTGCTCAGCTAACGAGATAATAATATCAGATAAGATTTCCTGTTTGGACTTAATGTGATTATATAAACTTGCAGCTTTTATTCCCATTGCTTTTGCAATGTCACGCATAGTTACAGCGCTAAATCCTTTTTTTTTGAATAGTATTGCTGACGTTTGAATAATTTCGTCCTTACGTGTTTCGTATTTCAAAAGTTGTAAACTTGTTATATAAATTATAATGGAAGATACTAAAATCTGTAACACAAGTTACATCTTAGTAATTTAATATTTCTGTTATTTGCAAAAACATTATTTATGGGAATTTTTGATTTTTTATTTAAAAACAAGAGAAAGATGATTAAGGAATTTATTTCAAAAGAGGCAATAGTATTGGATGTACGAACAACAGCAGAATATTCGAATGGAGCAATCTCTGGCTCAAAGAACATTCCACTGCAGACACTTAGCAATGAAATTGCAAAAATTAAAAAACTAAACAAACCTGTTATTACCTGTTGTGCAAGTGGTATGAGATCTGCTACAGCCGCAAGCATACTAAAAAATAATGGCATTGAAGCAATAAATGGAGGTGGTTGGCAAAGCTTAAGTCAACTGCTTGCTAACTAATTCATAAAAGAGTAACTTAGCTAACAACCTTCAACATAAATTATATGGAACTTAATAGAAGAGAATGGCTAAGAACCGCTGCTCTAGCTGGTGGATTTAGTTTGCTCAATGGTTTTACTACAGTAAAACCACTAACTTTAGAAGAACAAAGAAAATTTAATCCACGATTAATTTCAGATCCTATACGATTAAGCTCAAACGAAAATCCTTATGGACCTTCTGAGCGTGTAAAAAATGCTGTAAAAAACGCTTTTGATGAAGGCTGCCGCTATCCTTATGAATATACTGATGAATTAGCTGAAATGCTAGCAAAGAAACATGGTGTAGACAGAGAGAGTATTATTATTACTGGCGGCTCAACTGAAGGATTAAAAATTGCTGGTATTACATTTACTGCCAATGGTGGTGAAATTATTGCTGCGAAGCCAACATTTTTAGCAATGATGCAATATGCTGAAATGTGGGGAGCAAATATTAATTGGGTTCCTGTAGACAAAAATATGGGTTACGATCTTGAAGAGATTGAAAAGAGAATAAGTAGCAAAACCAAAATGGTCTTTTTATGCAACCCTAACAATCCAACGTCAACTTTATTACCAGCTGATACACTTACAGATTTTTGCTCATCAGTTAGTAAAAAGACAATTGTATTTAGTGATGAAGCTTACTACGAATATATTGAAGACCCAAAATACCCTTCAATGATTGAATTAGTTAAGAAAGGCGAAAATGTTGTAGTGTCTAAAACATTTTCTAAAGTTTATGGAATGGCAGGAATGCGGATTGGCTATTTAATTGCTAAACCAGAACTAGCTGCCATTATTAGACGAAATGTTGTTGCGATGAGTAATGTTTACGCAATTGAAGGAGCCAAAGAAGCTTTAAAAGATGAAGAATTCTATAAGTTTTCAATTGATAAAACTATTGAAGCTAAACAACTTATATATGCAGCTTTAGATCATTTAGAATTACATTATGTGAAATCTAGTACAAACTTTATTTTCTTTAAATCTGGAAGAAACATAGATGTCTTAGGAAAACAGATGTTAGAAAAGGGTGTTAAAATTGGTAGAGCCTTCCCTCCATTTTATGATTGGTGTAGAATTAGTACTGGAACTACAGAAGAAGTTGAAGCCTTTACTAAGGCATTAATTTCCGTATATTCTTAAACAAAAAAAGCATTAGTTCCCTTTGTTTCCAAAGTTTACTAATGCTTCAAAATTTTTGATTAATAGCATAGCAAATATAGAATCCTATTAATATGAACTACATAATTTTCGATAACTGTTTAATTAATTAGATAAACAGAACAACAATGCATATTTAATCGATTAAGTTATTTTTTTTGCTTTTTGAACGGCCTCAAGTTTATTATGAACTTGTAGTTTTCTGTAAGTATTTTCAATGTGTTTTCTAATAGTTCCTGTTGAAAGAATTAAATTTTCAGCAATTAAATTATAGCTTAATCCTTTACTAAGCTGCTCTAAGACTTCAGTTTCTCTATTGGTTAATTTAATACCTTCTAGCTCTTCTTTATTTTCAACCTCAATAGGATAGCGAAGTAATTTTAATGTCTTCAATGCTATGGTTCGTATAAGCATTGACTGCATTACATGAATTTAAAAACAGACAACTAAAAAGAATACTTTGAAAAAATTTAGAAAACAAAAAAAAGCATCAGTGCGCTTTTCTTTTTACAGACAAACAAACGTGATGCTTTTTTAAAAAAAAATTGATTAATAGCATATCGAATATATAACTTATTGTTTTTGACTTCCATTTTTTTCGATGAGTGGCAATTAAAAAAGATTAAGCGCAACATAAAATATATTACGCTCAATCGCCTAATCTCAACAACAAGATTAATTATTAAGATTGTATAAATATATACTACTGTTATTCGCCTTATAGTACAAATAACCGCCAAATTCATCAACCTTATATTCAGGTTTTTTTATTCTTTAACATGATTTCTTTCTCTAAACTTCCTGTATCCTTATTTAATTTTACCAAACCAACACCATCATCTAATTTTGTAAGTATAAATTGTGCATTTTGTGTTGCTGAAGTAGATTTAAAGCGTTTAGCCATCTCATTAAATGAAGCTGTTCCAATAGCTGCAAATGCGTCAGCTTCTCTTTGTTTTTGTGCTCCATAGCTATTGTATTCCCCTAAATAATTCTTGTTAGCTCCTGCTTGAAAATTTGCCTCTGCCATTGCAGCAGTTGATGCTAAAGCTAAAGCTCCTAAAGCAACAATTGCAAAAGCACTTTTTCCAGGTGATCTTTTATATTCATGCCAAGACTTGACTCCATCCCAATCTAAAAGCATCATGTTTTGATCTGATGATAATAAAATTCCATTATCTCTTAATTCAATTGAAGTTGGATCTTCTTTACCTTCAAAATCTGCTTCAGTTAGTAAATTAGAAGTTCCACTATTAGCATCAAATCTATGAAGTTTTTCATCAGAAGCAATTAAGAATCTATTATTCTTTTCATCAAAATTAGAGCTTACAACATCTGCTCTCTTAAACTTTAAGGGCTTATTCCAAACTTGGTCTCCAGTTGAAAGATTTACAATACTAGCATCCTCAGAAGTTATATACAATATACCTTGTGGTGTTTCTGCCATTGTCAAAATATTCTCTCCAGTTTTTAATGGTTTCTTAAATAATGTATTACCATCACTATTTGATGCAATAATCACTAAATTTTGAGCTGAACCAGCGTTTGCAACAGTTGCTGAAGATGATATTTCCATAGATTGGTATGACGTTCCATCTACTTTTGCGGTTAAAGTTCCTGAAGCAGCACTTCCACCTCCTCCATCATCATCGCTTTTTGAACATGATGACAAAGACACTAATGACATTGTCATCACTAATAACATAAATTGTTTTAAAGTTCTCATTGTTGAATTATTTTTAGAATTAATAACATTCCAAAATTGCAA
>Ga0316189_10000482_pt1 | contig 39685 bp, 57 predicted proteins | sample LowCovwburrow_MG_FD_204930 | JGI IMG/M metagenome (GOLD analysis project Ga0316189, IMG submission 204930) | Coastal sediment microbial communities from Maine, United States - Lowes Cove worm burrow | ecosystem: Environmental > Aquatic > Marine > Coastal > Sediment | place: USA: Maine...
TCGGCCCGTCGAGTGTCCCAATCGAGCTTGCGCGAACTGGCGGTCATCAAGGCATCGATGTGGTCGACCATGTGCCGAGCTTTCACCATGCGCGAACGCGCCGCCCCAATCGACCCAGCGCTCGTTGTGAGATAGTCGACAGCCCTTGCAATGCTTTCGTCTGTAAAGACCCGATCCGTCATTTCTTCCCCTTCATACGTGCCCAGCGCGCCTCGATCGTTTTAAGGTACTCTTTGAACGGATAAAACTTGCGAGTGCCGCCGGTAATTTTCCAATAACCCCATTCGCGATCGAGCTTGCCTCGATATGCGAGTGTCACGACTGTTCCGGGTTTCGTGTTCGGGTTCCCGAGTTCATCGAACGTGCCTGCCCAGCGCCCGAGATACTTGTGCGTGTACGAGCTTGGTCGGTAGTGAAGCCGGAAGGCGCGAACGAGTTGTATGCGCGTTTCGCTCGAGTGTTGGTCGGCTGCTTTGTCGACGTAAGACCGCAACGGGAATGTGTAAAACGGCCATGCGTGATCATGCATCATCACCGACGGCTCGCCCTTATAGAATAGATGCAGGCGAGCGCGTCCGATCCATAGCTGAGTGAAATAACCATACACTCGGGTGTACCCGACCCAGCGCGTGCCCATGCCGTGAAAGATGTTGTTGATCCGCCCCTCGGGTGTTCGGGTTTCGATCATCCTATAACCATCCCATAAGAGCGGCCACTCGCCGCGGCCTCGGTGTAATAGACCTTTATCCAAATCGCATCACAAAGCGGGTCACCGCCGACACCGAGCGCGCCGTTGACATCAACCGACATCATCGCCCCGAAGGTGCTGTCGTTGACATTGGCGGCTGTCCAGGTTTCGCCATGCAGTTCCGTTGCGCCGCCGTAGTCGTAATCCACCCACGATTGCCCGAATACCGAGCTTTCCCCGGCCTCTTGATCGGTCGCGTTGCCAGCGCTCGGGTGATAAAGACGCGCGTCGTTGATCACCGATTGAGTGTTGTTGTCGAAGCATTGAAAGCGCATTTCTATGCCGTCGATCGTCGCGCCCGTTGGCACCGAGAGCCCGAAGTTAGACCCGCGCAAATAGTTCATTTGCTCGTCTTTGGCGGCCGCCGCACCGGATGCGCCCGAAGCGTCGTCTGCTGTCACGTTTCCCGGGCTCGACCATGCCTCGGTACCGATGCCGGTAACATTCGCGCCCGTGCCGGCTATCACCCATCCTGTATCAACCATTCTCGGCCATCCTGGATTTCAGGCGCTCGACGGCTTTGTGTTGCCGACTGTCGACCAAGATTGCTTCGAGTGCTCGGGCTTCAGCTTTCGTGAAAGGCTCGGGAAACTTGGCCTTATTCAATAGGCTTTTGTGTACGCCGCCCCGGGCGAGGGCTTCGAAATACACAATTCGCTCTTTTGACGTCAGACGCTTCCACGCAAAGCGCAGCCCGTCCTTGATCCATCCATGATGTGCCCGACCCGCTGCGATTTCGCGCTCAAGCTCGGCCACGAATTCGGCGACTGTCCATTTCGGGTGCTTGGCAACGATATCCTCGCACCAAACACACGCCGGGCAATCCTCGGGGCGGTCTTCCCCTTCGAGTGCCCGAGCGGCTCGAAATGCTCGGTTGAGTGTTTCCAGCCGGGTCATGTTTTGATCACGTCCAGTATTATCGTGCAACGCTCGATAGTGGTGATGCTGTCGACGTTGAACCGTAGGATGTCGCCGGCCGAGATGGCCGTTGTCCACCCGGTCAAGGTTGTGTCTTCATCTTTGGTTGCTGACGAGATTGTGGGCACTGCCGACGCCGTGATGCTGTCGGCGTCGAGCGGGGGAAAGTTCGCGTAAGTGTCTTTCCAGATATCAATGGCGATCGAGCCGGATTGATCGGCAAGCAACCGGCACCCTTGGATCGTACACCCGAATTCGATCGAGAGGTCGCCCTTGATGCCGGTTGTGATGGCCGAGCCCCCGCCGTCGATGACGAAAGCAATCGAGGCTGTTCGGGTATTGGCTTCGACTTCGATGTCGTCGGCGTTCGCGGTGATGCCTGTACCGCCGATCACGTTGAGGGTGCGGGTTGCTGCGATCGTGCCGCCCCCGGTCATGCCGGTGCCCGCCGTGACCGATACCCCGGCGTGTGCGACGTGCTCATCGGCGACGAAATCAGAAAAACCATCGTGATGCGCGCCGGCTATTACAGCATAGCTTCCGAGATCCGAGATATCGCTCTCGGTGATCGGGTCAACCGTTATGATCTGTCCGGCGATCGAGATATAAGTGCCCGTGCCTGCGAGCGTGACATCGGTCGAGTTGTCGGTGCCGGCGGCATCAACCCCGAGCGTTGTTCGTTGGTCGCCCGCGCTCGCGTCGTCGAGTAAGGCCCGGCCGGCGGCCGTCAAGGTGGCCACCGCGTACACATCCGAGGCGGTGGTGTAGATCATCCGGTCGGCGGCGGTGGTGAGGCCGGCTATTGAGGCGAGCCCGGCGTCGGCGGCGGCGAATGCAGCGTCGGCGGCGCTCGTCGAATAAAAGTCAGTGCCGGCTTCGAGATCCAAGAGACCGCGCATTGCGGCATAATTCGCGGCCGTGATGAGCGAGATCGCGTTCGCGGTTAGGTCGGTGATGTCGCCAGTGTCGAGTGTGACAGAGCCGACCTTGCCAGCGACCGAAGCAACGGCCGCGGTCTGATCATGCTTTGACCAGTTCGCCGCGTATGTCGATGTCGAGGCGTTCGTCGTGGTCGCAACGATGTTGTCGCCGATGGCGAATTCGACACTGTCGACTGTGCCGGCGACAGACACATAATAAAACGACCCGACACCCGCCGTGCCCCCGCCCGGGAATGTGCCAGCCGATGCGTCCCAATCGCCCTCGTATATCATGCCGCTCGACAGCGACGCGATATCGGTTTCCATCTGGTCGAGATCAACGGCTTGCGTGACCGAGATAAAGTCGAGCTTCGTCTCATGCGCGGCTAAGAATGAGGCCGTTGTGCCGGCGAGCACCGAGTTGTATGCCTCGACGTCGACACCGATTTCGAGATTTACAGTCGCTTTGAACGTCGCCTCGTCTGCGTCGTCGAGTATTGAGCGCGCGAATGCAGTCAAGGGCGCGACTGCATACACATCCGAGGCCGAGGTGTAGATCATCCGGTCGGCGGCGGTGGTGAGGCCGGCTATTGAGGCGAGCCCGGCGTCGTAGGCTTGAACGTCAGTGCCGGGCACCACTTCGAGCGTGCCCCGAGCAAGCGCCGCGTTCGTGTCGTCGAGTAGGGTTTGTATGAATGCAGGTACAACGGTTTCCGCTGTCGAACCGGCATGTGAGGCCGTCGTGTAGTATGGCGCATCGGTGAAGGCTGACCCAGCGCCCGACAGGTCGGACACCGCCACCGGCTGGTATTCGCTCGCGGTTGCGTTCCAGCTGAGAATATTGCCGTCCGCGAGACCCGTCTCATTGACGTTGTCGACACCGCCCAACACATCGAGCCCGAGTGTTGCTCGGGCTGCTATCGCGTTCGCGTCGTCGAGTAAGGTTCGCCCGAATGCGGTTAGGTCGAAGTACGCTGCCACACTTTCGGCGGTGAAATAGAGCCCCTTATCGGCGGCCGAGGCCCCGAGTGTAAGAGTTGCGAGTGCGACGAGGTTCGCGTCGGTGAGTGAGAATTGAGTGCCGACGAAGCCCATGCCGGAACCAGCCGAGAAAAACTTGGTCGCGCCCTCGCTATCATCCCAAAACATTCCGCGGTCGCCGCCCGGGTCGGCAAGTGCCTCAATTCCCAAGTGCGATAGTGCGGCCTTGGCTTGGCCCGAGGTTCCGAAATCCCAAGAGATCGTTGTTGTATTGGTTGCCACGCGCTCGCTATCGAGACCCGTCTCGCTTGCCGCCGTAATGAATTGAGCCGACTTGTCCGCGTACACTGTGCCGAAGTTGGCCGCGTTGTCGAACAGAAACCGGATGGCCTCTTGCACGGTCGAGGCTGGAATGTCGGTGCTCGGGTCGAAGCGGTCTTTGATGGCCGCCCCGCCCTGCAACTTGTTCTTGAAAAATGCCACCGATTAGCCCCCAAATGTTATAAAGACAGAAGGCCCGCGCGGGTTGTAGACGATCACGATCACGCCTTGCGCACCCGAACCTCGGGCCCCGCCGTTTGTTACGTCCGCACCGCCGCCGCCGCCGCCGAACAGTCCGCCGTTGCCAGCCTGCAAGGTGCTGAAAAACCGGCCGTTCGTGGCCCCGCCACCGCCGCCGCCGCCGGATTGGTCGTCGATGTCGGTGCCGTCCGCACCATCGCCGCCGTGCGCGTCGCTTGTGAACCCAGTGCCGCCGCCGCCGCCACCACCCGAGCCCGACGTTGCATCTTGCCCGACGTTACTCATGCCGAGCACGCCACCCGCACCGCCGCCGGACCCATCCGGCCCGCCGCCGCCGTCGCCGCCGGTTGATGCTCCGACGCTTGCCGTGGCGAGGCCCCCGACTGTTGAGCTTGCGCCGCCGGCACCGCCGCCGCCGCCGCCGCCGACTTGATCGTCGGCGCCCCCGAGAGCATCGTAAATACCTCGGCCGCCGACTTCCCCGTCGCCAGCAACGCCCGCCGCACCGCCGCCGCCGCCACCCGCTTGTGTTGAGTTGCTTGTACCGCCATCACCACCCGAGTATTTCGTATCGCCGTGCCCGGATGCCGCCGCACCACCTACGCCGCCCGTTTGAGCCGAGCCCACGCCACCGCCCTTGGCCAATGCGCCCTCGCTCGTGCTTGTCGGCGCCGAGCCCGTGTTCGAGATCCATGTGTCTTCACCGGCAACACCACCCGAGCCGCCGTCACCAACGCGATATGTCAGGGTGTCGCCGGGTTCTGCAACGAAGTTCGAGAGCTGCGACATGGCCCCGCCGGCCCCGCCGGCACTGTCGACGCCCCCGGCACCGCCGCCGATTGCGTATATCTCACTAATGGGCCCCCAATCGCTCGGGAGTACCGTGGTAAGGTCCGACCCGGTAGTGGTCAGATATATGGTCTTGGTGCTCATTTCCGGGTGTGGCTCCGACTAGATGGCGAACGGTTGTTTTTCGCCGGGCGGTTCTGCTTGGTCCTTGGTATTTTTTTGTCTGCAAGCCGCCGGCCTATTCTAAGCGCCTCGGGCGCCTTGCGTTCGAGTTCGATTTGCTCGGCTTCCGAGAGCGAAAGCACGGTTTGACTGGTCAACGCGACATGCGCGCCGTCTTCGTCGAGCGTGGCAATCACCCGCGACCGGAATTCAGGTGACGCCGGAATGAGCGCTCTGAGTAAGCCCGTCGCATATGCGTTGCGGCGGTGGTGCGTCGACATTGCCGCCTCGAACACTTCAAGACATTCGAGCAACGAAGCCTCGGGGTTCGTTTTCAAGTACTGCCGCCACAACTTCATTCCGGGACAAGGGATGTCCGGGTTCGAGCTTGCACGCGCGATGTTTGCGCGTGCCCAATCGGTAACGTGATCGAAAGCGTCTTGCCCCGAGGCATCCATGTTCCACTTCATTAGATAAACCGATCCACCTTTAGCGACAGCGTAAAGCGCGTAATGGTCGCCACACTATCGACATTGACCCGGATGATGTCGCCGGCCGCGACGGCCGTTGTCCACCCGGTCAAGGTCGTGTCTTGAGCCTTGACCGCGCTCGACAGCGTCGGCTTCGCACTTGCCGTGATTGTGTCTGCAACTGTCGGGGGATAATTCGCGTAAGTGTCTTTCCACAAATCGATGACAACCGAGCCCGTTGCGTCGGCAATGAGGGTTGCGCCCGTGATTGTGCAAGCGAACGGTATCTCGATATCGCCTTGCACACCGGTTGCGACTGCGATGCCGTTGTTGTCCTTGACGAACGTGATTGAGGTCGTGCCGGCATCAAGCTCGAACGTCCCGGCGGCCGTCTTTCGAACAACGCCGTCGGTTCCCGCAAGAGCTTCGATCGCGGCTAGATCCGGGCTGTTGCCCGAGGTGAGAGCATCACCGCCGAAATCGCTCACGAGCCATCCGTCGGCGGTCGCGTCGTAGGTGAACCCATAGATGCGCCCGATCGCACACGCACCCGTCGGCACGTTCGTCGGCACGTTGTCGATCAGGATTTGCTTTGCGGTTAGACCGTCAACAGCAAGCGTTGGATCAACGAGCGAGGCCACGTTCATGCGGGCTCGGAAGAACAGCCCGTCGGCAAGCGCCGCAAAGACTTGGTTCGTTGTCGCGGTGAACGCCGTCGCTGTGCCAGCGAGTTCGATGTTGCCGGACAGATCATCGCGAAACTTTGCAACGGCTGCCATCACCGCCCGCGCCGAGCCGTTGATCGAACTCGGGGCTTGTCCTTCGGCAAAGTCGATTGTGCTGTCGGCGTTGTCGTTTTCGCTGGCCGTTTGCGACCATCTGTTCAAGGTCATTTTTTCAGTATCCTATCGGAAAGCTTTGCCGAACATGAGCCGCAAGAGGTCGAACGGGGTCTTTTCCTGTTCGGGTCTCATGCTCTCTTTATCGAGCGTGGGTTGGCCTTGGTTCGGGTCGTGCTCGATCGCGAGCGGGTTGCCGGCGTTGGCTTGCGCTGCCATCTTGGGAAGCTGTTGCATGATGCCGGGTTGACTGAAATCGGGCCGGGCGCCGGCTTGCCCGGTTTCAAGGGGGAGGCCCGACATTTGCAGGGCATGAGCACGAGAGAACCGAGGATCTTCCGAGCCTTGGGAGTTGCCGCCGAATAATGATGATTTCGCCATGTCGAATAGTCCTATCGTTGAAACTTCGCACGCTGCGAAAGTATGGCCTGTAAGAAGTTCGGATCGAATTCTTGCCCGTTCGCCATGAGCGTTTTCATGGCGTTTGCGGCCGGGTCTTGCTCGGGTTGCGGCATGTTCCCGAATGGGCCCGAGCCTTCGGCTTTCTCTTTGCCGCCCGACCCACCGCCACCGCCGCCGCTGGTGATTGCCTTGAGAGCCGTGCTTGCTATCATTTCAGGGGTTAGGGTGCCGCCGACCGCGCCGCCGGCTAACTTTCCGAGCGGACCAAGTTGCCCGAGTAACGACGGGATCGACGATGCGAGCCCACCGAGGCCGCCGGCTGCACCGGCCGCACCGGCCGCACCGGCACCGAGACCAGCGGCACCGAGCCCGGCGCCGGCCGCTCCGATTGTGGGCATAACCGCCGACAAACCGCCTGCGAGTAATGGGAGAGCTTTTGCCATGTCATCTTCCGAACTTTGGTTTTGCTGCGTTTGCTAGGATCGCTTGGATTGACCCGAGCCCAACTTTCGAATTCGGTTGCGGGGCCCGAGCGGGGATGATCTGAGGGCGAGGCGCCGGTGGTGGCTTAGGCAATATTTGCTTGGCAATCCCAACGAGATCGCCGAGGCCCATATTGTCTTTTGGCGTCTGGCCGGCCCCTTCCTCTTGGGCAATCAACGCGCCCCAATTGGTGCCAGCGCCGCCGCCCCCGGGGCTTGCGGGTGGTGGCGTGTAAGGGTTGCGGATTTCCGCCCCATCCTCGTCAATGTCCATCGTGTATAGGCTGCCATCTTCGGCCGTCTCGACCCGAGGCGCATCGGCACCGCCGCCGCCGTTCGTGCGGCCGTAACGACCTTTCCACCAATCGAGGAAATCACCCGACCGGACATTCTCGACCGTGCCGTATTGAGCTTTTGCGGCGTCGGGTAGGTTTCCCCAAATCGCTTTCTTGGCCCATTTCTCGCCCTTCTGTCGACCTTCGAGGGTCGACGCCATCGAAGCCCATGCCGGGCGCTCTCGGTCGGCATTGTGTGCCGCGAAACCACCAACCCCTTGTTGGTGCGTCGTGTATAGTTCCCAAGGTTCCGGGGCTCGGCCGTGACGTCGTTGGAAATCGTTCTGCAACGCCTTGATCTTGACGGCGCCCGCGTTCAAGTTGGCTTGCGGGTTGTATATGTTGCCAGTGCCGCCGTATTTCCTGAATTGCTCATCTGAGAGCTGAGTGAGCCCCTTATATGAGCCCGTGGTGGTGGTCGGGTCGAACCCGCTTTCGAGTTCGACGAATGAGCGCAAGGCGTTTGGGTCAACGCCGTGTTTTGCGGCGGCTTGCGCAATCAACTGCTCGATCAATTTACGATTACCGGCCATTGTTCTGTTGCTCCATGATGTCATTGACCACCGCGTCGCCGTCGCCGCCGGCCTTGTCGATTTGCTTGGCAAGTTCACGCAAGAGGACTGTCAGAGATTGCCCCGCCACACGGTTTCGAGCGTCCCGAACACCCGCACCGCCCCGGCTCAAGTGCCGAGCTACTCGACCCAGCGCCCGCACAACCCGAGGCGATGAGAAATAGCGCATGGCGCCGTGTCCGCTCAATCCAATGGCAACCGTTGCGACTGGGTTCGTGGCGAATCCAGCGGCGGCGGCGGCCGTTGTTGCGACTGTACCCGAGCCCGAGGGGTTGCCGACTGATCGGCTTGCCGCTGCGTAGTCGGTCATAATTCTCGACAGGTCGTCAAATTCCCGAGCGAGTTCGGGTCCGAATAGCGTGTTTCGGCCGTTCGGACTGAGCTTTTGCAATTCCTTTGCCCACTTGAGCGGGTCGAATGTCCCGGCGGCCGAGCGGCCCATGTTCTCGTTAACGGCTCGGGCCATTTGCGACCACTCATTCGCCCCGATTGCCGTTTGAAGGCGCATAAGGTTCGCACTGTCGCCGGCCCCGGTGCTCTTGGCCATGCTGTGCATCTTGTTAATGACGTTCTCGCCCGACTTCGCACCCGCCACGATGTCCTTGCCGAGGATCTTACCAACGGCTGCCCGAATGGGTGCGTGATGCTCTCGGAACAAAGCTTTCGCGGCGTTGTTCGCGGCCACGGCCGGCGCCCCACCATGCCGAGAAATCAATAGTTCGACGTCTTGCAGTAGCGCGGCGGCGGCTCTCTTGAACCCCGGTTGCGCGGTGCTATCGGCTGCAACGGCCATTTGCGGCTTGCCGAGCTTTGAGACGGCCTTGCGCAATACTTCGGCGCCTTCGACTGTTATGCCGCCGGGGTTCGTGGCGGCCTCGGTGATCATGTTCAAGACGGGTTGATTGATGCTGGTGAAAGACGCTGCATCTTCGGCGCTTAGGCTGTCGAGTATGCGAGTAGTGTGCGGCAAGTCGCCGGTCTGCGCTCGACCTAATGGCCCGAGTGCCCTCGGAACCGCGTCGTATGCCGCCGCCGCCTCTCGCTTTGATGTACCCGTAACCCATCCCCGAGCCGATGTGGCGGCTTCGTCACCAGCTTGCCCGATAGGAACCTCGGGCCCCGAGCGAGCAACGGCGCCCGTGATGTTGTCAGATATGGCTTGCCGGCCCTCTTGATGTGCTCGCTGCAACGGCGCCCCGACGATAGGCATGTCGGCGCCGCGTCGAGCCGTGAATGAGGTCGCTCGGCTCACGAGGCCGTCATTCGGGTCAAGGGCTTTTGGTATGTTGATTTGTGGCGCATCCGGCGCGCGCGTGGCGTTGATCCGCGCGGCCTGAGCTGCGAGCCGATCGTTGGGGTTCCGCATACCCGCCGCCACGGCGCGCGCTGGTGCTCGGCCGGCGGGGATGGCGGCCGATGCGATATTCAAGGCCCCGGATAGGGTGTCGCCTTTCTCGACTTGGCCCTTGCCCTCTTCAAACGCGAGAGCTTGCCCGAGGCCGGGCACAAAGTCGGATACCGATATATTCTCGGTGCCGAGGCCCGACGAGCCAACGAGGCCCGAGGCGATCTTGCGGGCTTGATCTTCCCCAATGCCGAGACTTGTTGCGACGTCAGAAATGGCCCCGCCGATGCTGTCACGCCACGATGGATCATAAGCCGAAGCCGATACACCGGGCGTTGCGAATTGAGAGCCCGGCGGGAACCGCTCGCCCATAGCCTTTGCCATGACATCATCAGGCGTGCCGTCCGGGAATTCAACGATCGAGCCGTCGGGGGCTTCTATCTGTTGCGCCATTACTCGATCTTTCCGGTTGCCGGGTTGAATTTACGGATCACGGTCGGCTTGCCGCCCGGGGTTTGTCCGGGGCCCGTGACAGTGACACCCGATGCGGCGCCCGTGACAGGGTCGCGAGTTGCTGCACCGCCCGAGAGCCGGCGCAACACATCGCCCGCCGCCTCTAGCGTCATGGCCTTAGTGTCACCACGTCCAACAAGGGCGTTTTGCTCAAACTTAGACAGGTACTCTGTCAGGTTTTGAAGCTTCTGTTTTGCGGAGTTCGCATCGTCCATTGCACCCGGCAAGAATAGCCGTGTGTATTGTGCAAGCTCGGCCGGTGGTGCGGCGGCGCCGGTCATGGCCCGCAACGCACTCTCGATCGCTGTCGAGACTTGTCGGGTTGCTCGACCAACTTCACCCGTGAGCGTCGACAAGTCGACAGTGCTTTGCCCGGCCATCAACGACTGGACGCCTTGCCACATCGACCAATCTTTCGTCAGAACGTCGGTTGCGGATCCGAGCCCCTTCATTGCGGTTTGGATCAGAGCGACCTTGCCCGCGACTTCGGCCGGAATTGGTTTCTTATATCCGGGCATTTCCTCGACACCCTTGCGAGGGTCCGCCGGGTCGATGTAGCGCCACCCAGCCGGCGGCTTTGCTGCGTCGGCAACCTTGCCCGGCGCGGGTCCGCCGATTGGCTTGTAGTCGCCCGTGTGCGGGTCTATGAGCACGGTTTGCTTTTTACCGTCGACATAGATTTCCTTGATCTGGTTCTTATTCGGCGTGCCCTTCATTTTGCCAAACAGAAACTTTGTCGCCGCCTCGGGCGATCGGGAAAGCATGAACGCCTGTTCTTCCGGCACGCCGTTCTTTGTGAGCGACTGAAATATCATCTGTCGATTGCGGACTTTGGCGCCGTGCTGCTGCTGCCGGGCGGCGTTCGGGTCGTCGCCGGTCCATACTTGTTGAATGAGGTCGCCGAGCCCACCAAGGGGCCCGGAACCAGCTTGAGCGGGTCCGGGTTGCGGAGTGCTAGGACCACTACGCGCAACGCCCGGTGGAGGGGCACCGACGGGTGTTGCACCGGGCCCGCTCAATCGTGAGGCCGTGGGGATGTAGTCGCCCCCCGTGCCAATCACATTCGGGTCGACGAATTGCTCGAACCCGGGGATGTCGGAAAGCTGTTTCTGGAATTCGGGTGATTTCTGGCCACCGCCCTGCATCATTGCAATCAACTTATCAATCATCGGTTTGCCTTGTTTGAGTTGTTACACTTTCCGAAACAACTGGATTAGTCAGCAAGCGTTCTTTGTGTTGCGAGGTCGTAGTCGACCATCTTCATGCCGTGCATTTCAGACACGGCCTCGGGCACTCGACCGGCGACGTCATCCGCCATGCAGCCGATATGAGTTCGAGGGTGTCCGATGTATTGGTACGAATAGACCGCGAGCCCGTTGTCGAGGGCGCCGACCTTCTTGACGTTGCGCTTGAGGCGGCGGTCCGAAAATAAGGACATCTTGGCCTTGCTCGTGCCCGTGCCCGTGGTTGTGCTCGACGACGTGCCACCGAGGCCCGCACCCGGGAACAAGATTGAGGCAACGAGCGCGATGTCTTCGTAAGGCACTGACTTGATCTGTTGATCGAGATCGACAAGGCGCTCGCCCGAGTAGTTGAGCCCGTCGAGCGCAGATTGCCCCATCTCGGTCGCTTGAGCGCCATAGAGCCCTTGCGCATCGGTTGCGCCTTGTGCGAGCGGCGTGAGCTGCCCGAGGGCGTCCATTTGAAGGCCCTGCTGCTTGTTGTATTGGTCGAACAGGATCGGCAACTGAGCTTGCGCAACGCCGCGTGCGGCGGCTTGCTGGCCGTACGCATTGCCCGTGATGTCTCTACCCGCGCCGGCAAATGCTGAATTCACTTGATCGAAAGCATTGTCGCCGACCAAGTCGAGCATCGCTTGCATTTGCGGGTTCTGCATCGGGTCGAGGTAGTCACCGCCCGCGTATTTCCCGAGCCCTTCCGAGGCTTTGTCGTATGCACCGGCAACTCGACCGTCCGCGCCGGCTTCGTTGTATAACCAATCTGTTTGGTTGGCTTTGTTCTGTGTCCAGGGATCGCCAGCAAGAGCGTTCGACTTCAAGCCGCTGTATGCGGTTTGCTGATCAGGCGACAAGCCAATCCCGCCCGCATCGCCAAGCATTCCGATGAGGTCGTTAAGGTATGGCTTTGTCGGGCCCCAAGGCTCGGTCTTCGAGTTCGATGTCGAGGTCGAGCTTGTTGTGCCCTTGCTAGATTTTCCCATAACTTAGAGTTCCCGCTCGAACAAGCAATCGCCATGCTCGTCTGTTTTACGAATGGTGAAGGGCCCGAGCGGGGCGTATGCCCGTGCAAGAGCCTTGCGACCGCGAAATATGATACGCTTGGCTTTGTTGGCTGTTGCCCACTCGACCATCAACTCGCTCACTAACTCGACCCACTCGTTCAGCCCCTCGCCACCCATCCCGTGAATATCCATTGCCAGTTCGCCGGGGTTGTCGGCGTCATTGAGAAACGTCGTACAGAAGGCGGCAATGACGTGCGGGCCCTTCCACACAGCCCAAACTTGCGTAAGGCCCTCCATGACGAGCTTGGCCGAGCGATCGAAGTCGAAATCCGGGTCGACATCCATACCCTTAGCCAGCGGAACCGATATGTATGGCCACATCGGCTCAATCATGTCCGGCGGCACCGGTAGCACCCGAATTGTGGTGTCCGCCATAAAGTCGGGTCGAGTGTTCGGCAACTCGGGTTGTGTTTCTTGCGTGTTCATCCTAGTCCCACCCAAAAGAATGTCTTGTCGGTATCAGCATCGCTCGGATGCGTGACTGTGAATTGGCCCTGTACCACTGCCGAAATGTAACAAGACGCGAAATCGGCGGCGGCGTTGGCCGTGGTCGGCATTAGAAAGACTTTGGTGTCGGGGGCGACCGTGATCGCCTCAACAACCGTTGTTGTCTCGTTTGCACGAAGCGTGACGGCGCCGACCGCATTCGAGCGGCCTTCGAACAGGTCACGGATTGCCGTGTTTGTTCGAAATGGCCGTTCTTCGTATAAATGCGGAGGGTTGCCGCTCATCTCAGTGCCTCAAGTGTCTCATCAGGGTCGCTCTCGCGATTAGGCGTCTCATTCGTCGAATTCGACCCTGTTTAGACAGGGGTTGGGGTGTCTCTCTCGGGTGCCTCGTCAGGGAGTACTCAGAAGAGACGCCCGGTTTCTAGTCGTCGGGAAGCGATATGCGTTCGGGCTCGAACACCGCTCGGTTCATCCACATAAAAGCGCCTTGCAATTCTGTTAAAAAGCCCTCGTTGGTTTCTTCGTTCATCATCAAGCCCCTTTCGTTAGCTGCCCATCGTCGGCAACGGGTTGAGTATTTCCACAGCGCCGTTGCAGTGAACCCACCGCGCCGCATACTCGGGATGTATGACGACCCACCCTTCCCGAGACGGGTGTCGGGTGATGCGTGAGCCCTTGGCAAGACCCATCAACACTGAAAGCCCCGCGTCGATTTCTTCCGGGTAATCGTGCAACGGTTTCGTGGCCTCTTGCGCCTTGCTCTCGGCCGTGGTGAATTTTTCATAGTCAATCACTTCGGTCATCGTCTTCCCTTTCTTCCGACGTCCGGCTCGACGGCGGTCGCATACGTCCATTCGTCACCCGCCGAAATGGTGATCCTTGCCCGCCCCGCTCGGGTCGACACTCGGGCAGGCACGAACCCTTGCGTGTTGATCGCTTGCTCGGTGCTGTAGACCGGCGTTGCGTTCAAGTTTTCCCGAGAGCCTATTGCGCCGACAACGGCGTCGGCGTCGGTGATGGGGTAGAAACCCCGCACAAACATGCGCTTCGAGACGGCGGATTGCTCGGCCGTTTCGAGTGTCGCCTCAAGATTGGCGCCCGTGAAGAACCCGAGCTTAAAGGTGGTATCCACCATCGAGAAAGCCGGAAGGGTCGCGGTGTCGAATGCGTCGAGTGACACGGGCAGGTCGTCGATCGACCCGGCCACGTACCCGCCCGAGACATAGGCGTTCGCGAACGTCGAGCCCTGCAAGTCGATGTGTGTCGCATCGATCACCGTGATCGTGTGCGACCCGTTTGCCTCGGTGGTTCCGGTGACTTCGGCGACGACCTTGATGTCGCCAGTTGTCCAGGCGGCGGATGATGCGACAGTGAGCCGGACAAGGCCCGCGCCGTTGTCGGCGGCGCCGCTGATCACAACCGAGCCGATCGTGTCAAGGCTTTCCAGGGTAAACCCGGGCTTCGCTAATTCAGCCACGAATTCGCCAACCAAATCAAGCGGCGTCCATCGATCCATTAGCCAGTCATAGGCGAGAGCCTTGTCGAATTGGGTCGTGAGAGCCGAGGCGAGCGACTTGTACGTGAACAGAACGAGGTGTGTTTGCGGATCACTCGACCCGAACACAAGGCCCTTTTGTGCGCTGTCATAGTCGGCAAGAAAGGTTCGATCGACCCGCTCGCGTCCAATGAACGTGATTTCCCCGTTTTGGTTTGCCGAGACGAAGCCCCGAGCCGAGAGCCAGAACATTTTATTGTTGACGTAGGTGATCGAATGCGGGGCGATGCACCCGACATTGTTCGCAATCCGATCGATCGAGAAGATGATTTCAGAGCCGGGCTGATAGATCATCCGACGCACCGCGCCCTCTTGTATAATGATACCAAGCTCGCCACCAACCACGCCAGCAAGGGCCCCGCCATCGGGTAAGTCTTGATAATCAGAGTACGACGTCCCGGCGGTCCACCCGGTGATGTCGTTCAATGCGGACCACACGACCCGGTTCGGGTTGTCGAGGATGCCCGAGAGAATGACGAACCTATTCAAGATGGTGATGTGCGCAGCTTGCGGCGGTGACCCGCCAAGGTCCGCGAATGCGCCGCCGCTGTTGACGTCGACAACTTGCGGCGCCGCGTTGACTTGTACCGCGATCACCTTGTCGTTGAATTGCGCGAATTCCCACCGAGCTTGCGCGCTCACCGAGGTGTAAGTGCCCGCACCGAGAGAGACGTCGCTCCATTCGAAGGTCGTATTGTCGAGCAAGTACAGCTTCGTGGCTGTGCCCGCATAGATCGCGATCGTTTCATCGGTCTTAGTCGCAAAGAAATAGCCACGACAACGCGCCGGCAAAGCGTCGGTGAATTCCTCGAATGACTTGAATGGTCCGTAGCCATCCGCTCGGGGTACGACGTTCTGAATAGACGAGCTGAATTCGCCGTTGAGGTCGTTGAGGTCCGGGCGGTATTCGCCGAAAGCGAGCTGTACCATGTCTCAAAATTCCATCGGTTGAATGCGGTTGTTGCCAATTCGCATAAGCATCGCCGATCGACTGTCGAGCTGTTCGCTGGCCTCGTCAGTCGCTTGTGACATGGTTTTGGCCGTCTCATCTTCATAGAGAACGTGCATTGCCAACTCTAGCTTGGCCCGAGATCGGATAAGCCGAGCGGCGTGTGTCATCCAAGGGTTGTTTGCTTCGTCATCCGTTGCCGGCGCCGCAACCTTAACCGAGCCCGCAACCCGAACCGTTCGGACATCGTTCGGGATCGGGTATAGCCTCAATTGCTCGTTGTAATACGTGTACCAAGACGGCTGTCCGATCGAGGTGCCGTTCGTGCTCGACCATTCCATCTCATCGGGTTTCATCGCAATTAGGGTGTAGGGCTGGTCCCCATAATAGATCGTGACGTAATCAATCTTTTGCAGGTTCGCGAACGCGGCGACGTCGTTCTCGTCATAGAATTCTTGCGAGGCGACAGTCGAGAATGTGATCGCCCGGGTCTCATTGAAGAAGTACCTTTGGTCTTCGTATGCCTCGATCGCGTCGCTGATCGAATAAGCGATTTGACTGGTTAGGTCACTTCGAGCCAACTCGTCGGCAATTCGAGCTTTCATAATAGCGAGTGTGGTCATTTGCTCATCTTCCATTCACCCAACGGGGCGGCGTTCACCGTGCGAGGGTTTTCATGCGATGACTTGACCCGCCTCGGGTCGCCGGGGTTTTCAGCACATCGCCAGCCGAGAGCGGTGTTCACTTGCTCGGTTCGCGCACACCAAAATTCGTGGTCTTTCCGAGCCCATGCCCCGGCTCTAATCGCCCCGACACCGGTCTCGTTTTTCGACACCCGTCTTTCGAGTGAATTGCCGAGGCGCTCTATTTGAAGCCCGAGGGTCGATTGCACTGTGTCGATCTTGTGCCCGAGTGTCGTGAGCTGTGTCGCTGCAAACGCGGCGGCGACACCCACGGTTATGATTGCCCCGAAGAACATCACAATTGGCATGGTGAGCTTGTTGATGCTCGTCTCGCGGGGCCCGGTGTTCATTATGAAAGCTTGCTCGGGGTAGTGCGGCGCATATTGCGGCGGCGACGGGGGCGACTGGCCAGCACCCGGCGGCCGGGCACCAGGGACATAATGCGGAGCGTTCGAATACTGGCCAGACATCGGTTAGCCCTCGATTTCAAGGGTAACAGTGAATATCTCGGCGCTTGCCGGCGTATAGGCAGCCAATGCTTCGAGCAAGCCGTACACGATCGAGCCCGAGGCGGGTTTGCTGAAACCAATCGCGGCGGCGGCGCTTATCTGAGCAAGGCCGGCGGCGGCGTCGACAATCCCGCCCGAGGTCATGTCGAGCGCGATTGACCCGAGATACGAGGCCGTGTTGGCCGAGACTGACAAAGCGGCGTTGTCGCCACCCGCAACCGTGGGCAGTTCGTCGAATAGGTGCAAAGAGAATGAGGCGTTCGTGGCACTCGAAGCGCCCTTGTGAATTCGGGCCCGTCGGATGAGACCCGAGCGACCCACGCCCATGACGGAAAACTTGAGCGGTGCAACCGACCCGGCGGTGACCGTATCCGCCACGAGATCGGCGATGGTGTACGCCGTGGTGTTGGCCGGGCGTGTGAAGAAACTAGAGGGCGTGATCATGTGCATTGCGCAGCGTCCTGAGACTGAGGAAAGTAAGCGACGGGGCCCGAGTGAACCCCGCCGTAATTTTTGGGCTTTTAGCCGTCGTTATCGGGAATGTACGCGATCACAATTTCGGCCTCGCCAACCGTTGCGGCTGTACCAGTGAGAACAACCGTCGCCGTAATCTCGGTATCAGCCGTCGCCCGGAACAAGCCCGTCGCGCCTTCGTCGGCGGCCACGAACCCGACCGTCCCGAGCGCCCCGAGCGTCATAAACTCGTCGGGATCATCATTGCCATCGTCGGCGCCGATGTTAAGGGTGTTGGTTGAGCCGGCGTCGAATGCCGTCACGACATGCGCGCCCGAGATAGGTTGCATGATGAGCGCGCCTTCCGGTATCCAGCCAACCGTGACTTCGGACCCGTCGTCGGCAAAGCCGACAGTTTTGCGCAAATAGTGGATTTGCTGTGTGTGATACTGCCGGGCAACGCTTCCCGCTGTGTTGGTGGTCATTTGGTTCAATCCTTGTGTATGAGAATTCGGGTTCCCGAGCCCGAGGGTCGGGCTAGGGTGTAATCAGCTTCGGGCTAGATTAAGAAGATGCGACCGCATAGGAGGACATCACGACAGTTCCGAAGTCGACGCTGTTCCAAACACATTTTTTCATGCCCCAAATCTGCCAAGCAGACACTTCGAGCTTGCGCTTGTGGTCGAGCAATTCTTCATTCCAGCGGGCGCGTTCTTTGCCCCCTGATTTGCCGAACCCAACGGCCGCCGCCTGAGCACCAAGCAACACCGCACGACGTACAGTCGTGACAGCCGTACCGTCGGCCGAGCTTACGCCCTGAGTGACGTCTTGATTGGATCGCAGAATGCATCCGTTGTACTCGCCAAGAGCGCCGGTGTAGATCGGGTTCTTAGTGTCGTTGCCACCGGCAAGGGCTGCCTGCTGAATAGCATTCCATTGCGTCGTACCGGATGCTGTGCGCAACGATGTGACTTGGAATGGGTGCAAGTAAACGACATAGCGGTCTTGGCCCTTGATCTTCATCGGGCGGACCTTCTGAGAGCCGACCTTGGCAGCCTCGACGGCTTGGTCGATCACTTCGAGCGTGAAGGTGTCGGCCGACGTAATGTTCTCGTCGTTCGCGCCCGTGCCCGTCACGATCTGACGTTCGAGGCCCGTGCCCGAGGCAACACCCGAGACCGCGTTCATGCCCGTGTATTTGGTATTCGTTTGAGGCGTGTACCCGCACACCTGTGCAAAGAAGCTGGCAGAAAACCGGTCCGCCCACCACTCACCGAGAGCGTCTTTGCACTGTGCTCGCAAATCCCAAGGGACGCGCTGCTGATCGATCGTATTTTCAGATCGAGCACCCACCACATGACCGAGTTCGTTAATCACGAGTGCATCGCTGTAGACCGACAGGCTTTCGCCGTTGCCTTCGGCTGTTTCGTTTTCGGTGATGCCGTCACCAGTCAGTCGAGCCCGCAACGAACAAGTAATCTTGTCGCCGTTGCCCTTCTTCATGTCTTCTTTGAGGTGGATGATTGAATTGTCGTCGGTGCCCATGAGCGGCGCGATGTCGAGATTGTCCCGCATTGCGACTGTCATGTATTTTGACCAAAGTTTTACGGCCATTGCGTCATTGACGCCAAATGTTGTAGTCGACATAGTTACCCCTTTCGGGTGCGCTTAGGTTTAAGATTGCCTATAACGGGGCAAAGAACCGAAGCGGACGGGGTAACGGCTGTCTCGCGTGCCGAACGGTTGTCGAACCGATAGTCGAAGAACGCAAAGGGGCCATTGCGAGCGCTGGTTTTGGGAAGGGTTAGAAGTGATTTGGCGGGAACTATCGGGTGGCGGCCCGATGCAAACTATCCGCCCTGCATCATCTTCTTGAATGCAGCGGGAGATTTCTGCGAAAACGCGAACATCTCGTCGTCTGACATATCGAGCATTTGCTCGAATGTCAACCCCGCATCTGTCTGCCCGGCTCCTTTTCCGGTCAAACTCGTTGATTGGTCTTGCACAGCCCGGATTGTCGCGACTTTCTCGGCTGCGGCGGCTGCGGCGGCGGCAACGTCGGCGGCTGGATCCGCTGCGGCTGCTTTCGCGTATCCTCGGGTCGTCGCCAAATCATAAATGATCTGAGCCGGCGACTTCTGTTGTGCGAGCGCGTTTCGCACGAGATCCATCTCTTGCTGCTTGATGTAATTCTCGCGTTGGTCGGCGTCGGTTATGCCTTGGGTTTCGAGTTCCCGGTGCATCTGAGCCTTGACAAACTTATACGCATCCGGGAAATCGGGCGTGTCTTGGTTGAACCTCACCGCGTCTTGCACATAGGCGTTCTGCACTTGGGTGAATTCAGCGCTTTGCGTCGACGCTGCTTGCTGATCCTCAAGCTGCTTTTGCAACTTCGTAATGATCGTGTTTTGCTGTTTGACATACCCGAATATGTCTTCTTCCGGGTCGATAGGTGCCTCGGGCGCGGCCGGCGCCCCCGGCGTACCGGGTTGACCCGGCTGGCCTTGTTGTGATGCCGCGAAACCAAGCGCCGCATTAAGTGCCTCGATCTTCCCCTCGACAGTTGCCCGAGCGCGGGTTTCTTCGAGGTATTTGCTTTCGATTTCTTGGCGACGGGTTCGCTCTTTGTGCAACGCGGCATGGGGGACAAAGCGGCCCGTGGCCTTGTCCTTCACCCGCCCGTCGGCATCGATTACAATCTCATTGTCTTCCGGCTGTTCGTCGCCGGCTGCAATATCTGTAACGGCCGGGTCAGGCGCGGCCGGGGTTGCTGGTGCCGGGGCGACTGGTGCCTCGGGCTCGGCCGGGGGCAACTCGTGCGCGCCGGCCGTGTCGAAGTGCGATTGCTCGTCGGCGGTCAAGATGTCGCCGAAGATGTCTGCCGATGGTGCGACGGCTTCACCGCCCGTTTCTGGTATTGTCATGGTAGTCTATCCCCTTATTCAGCCTCACCCCGAGCCATTCTCGCGGCGTATTCCTCAAGATCCGGCACGGCCGGAAGCGGTGGCCCGCCTTGCGGCACGGCCGGCATTTGTGGCGGACCCGCGCCGGCTATCAGATCAGAGAGCGCGGCACCCGCATCGGGTTGAATTGCCATACCCTCGGGTCCGACACCCGTGTCGCTCGGGTTAGCCGGTTCGCCCTCAATAGCGAGCGCCTCGGCTTCCCTGATTTCAGCATCGGCAACTGACACGCCGGCCTTGATCAAGTCTGTAATGCCCTGGATACGAGTGCGGTCGGCTGTCGCCTTGTCTTTCTCGACTTTCGCGTCGCTCTCGAATTGGGCTCGTTTCTCGGATGCGATGGCCGCGATCTTCTGGAACTGTTTCGCTTCTTCGGCTTCCGGGTTCGGTTGGTTAGCTTTCTCCATCATTTCGCGGAAAGCAGTTACCAGCTTCGAAGGTAGCGGGCTGAATTCGAGGATCGTGAGTACAGCCTCGGGTGTCAGCATTTCCTTGAATGCTGGCATCACTTGCTGGATTGTCGCCCAAGTCTGCTCCTTAGAATTCGCACTCGTTGGGGCTTCGTCGACAATAACTTCGTACTCGCCCGCCGTCTCGTCTCGTAACAACGGCTTGAGTTCCTGAACGCCCTCTTTGCCCGAGACCCGGATCAAACGCCCGTCGCTCATGTAGCGCTGAATGATGTCAAGGCGACACCGCCCGACGTTCTTCGAGAACCGCCGCCGGCTATCCATGAGCGGGGCGAGAATGGTCATTGCGCTTTGTTTGCGGTGAGCTTCGAGCACACCCGGCTGGTTGACATCTCGAAGCCCGAGCATCTCCATGTTGATGCCGGTAACTTGCGGGATGCTGTCGACTGCGAATTGCAGCAAGTTTACATAGCCTTGCGGTAGACCGACACCCGGCTTTTGCATGATCTTGTTATTCGCGACGGCGCCCTTCTTAACCCACGTAATCGCGTCGGGTTGCGCATACGTCTCTTGAGCTTCCCGGACATCCTCGAAGGCGTCTTTCTCGGCAATGATACCGCCCTTGGCCGTGGTGTTGAGAATGTGCAGCGTTTGCGACAGCCACTTATTCCCCCACATTTGAGGGTCGCGCATGGTGGCGACGAGGCCGTACCAAGTGCCCTTGTTGCGGTCGGCTTGGCCGGTGATGCAGTTCATGGAAAACCGGTCTTTACAGAGTGCGGGCTTTACCTTCCCGAGCACCTTGTCGCCGATAAATGCTTGCTTGTAGACGCGGCGCTTCATTTCGGCTGTCTCGGCCGGCGGCATACCCGCCTCTTTGAGCCGGCGCGAATACTCGGTTAGTTGGTCGCTCTCGATATTCACGAGTTCACCCGTCGCCGGATCGGCAACTCGGTGATAAACCTCATTCTCGAACCACTGAGCTTGCACAATCCGAACGGTCTCTTTGCCCGTTGGGTGTTGGCTCTCACCGAGCTTGAGGCGTCTTTCCTCGACAGGTTTCGGATCGTCTTTGCCGTCGTCGACACCCATCGCCCATCCGCTCGCGTCGAGGTCGATGTCGTCTTCATCCGGAAACATTTCCCGAGCTTCCGAGAGCGGCATTTCTTTGACCCGGAAGATGCGACGGGCATCTTGCAGGTTCTTCGCTCGGGCGGTGTGGTCCCATACCATCTCAAGAGGCGAGAATTGCCGCTCGTTGTATTTTCCATCCGGGTCAATGTCGTGCTCGACCGTTATCTCGGTCCACCCCATGCCGCAAATTGTGGTGTCGTAAAATGCTTCCGATTGCTCATCTTCGGCGTCGCAACCGTCTGCCATCCACTGACTTGCCCCGCTCAATATCTCATTGGCTCGGACTTCCCCGGGTTCGTTCTTCCGGGGCAGAAACATGGTCTCTTGTCGAGTGTTGATTTCGAGCCCGCAGACGGCCTTGATGATCGGCAATGTGCGATTGAACGTGATCACCGGGCGCTTGCTGTCACTCAGTATGCGCTTATCGGTGTCGGTGAGCTGCTTGCCATTGACGAAGTCGAAGTCTTCCCGGGCTTGCTTGCGCCATGCAGCCGAGTGCGCAGCGTCGACGACATACCAGCCCTTAAGGGTGATGAAAATGCCTTCAAGGTCGAGGCCGTCGGCGACCGGCTGGTGTGTCTCGTTACCTTCGAGCGTCTCTTGCCCGGTGGCTTGTTGGTTCGGGATCATGTCGTTGGTTTCCTTTTGGCCGGGGCTTTCTTGCGGGTGGGCTTGGCGGATGGTGGCGGGATGTCGTCGCCGTCGTCATGGGTTGAATTGTCGGTCGGGTCGACGGGCGCGGTCGTGACCGTGTCGCCGTCCAGAGTAGGCTTTCGTGCCGCGGCGCGTGCCGCATAGTTCGGGCCTTCGAGTAGCTTCGCAATGTCCCGGGTGAGGCGTTCCACGAACCGAGGCTCGGGGTTACCGTCGAACAATCCGTTCTTGCGGTACTCTTTGACGATGCCGGCGACGAAGATTTCGGCTATCTCTCTGTGCTTGTTCATGTGCGGTTGTCCTTTAGGTTGTGGGCCAGTTCGGCGATGTCCGAACGAAGGTCGTCGAGGCGAGATAGGTCCGCGATTTCGTGCAGTCGGGTGATTGTCTCGGCGATGACCTTGCGAAGCGCCCGAGCCTCGTCATGATCGCAACCGAGGCGTAAACATAAGGGCTTGGGGCCGTCTTTCGGGGGCTCGGGTATCTTCATGCTCATGCGCTCCATGATGATTGCCCCGCATCGCTGATCGTCTCGCCCCGGCGGTGCCGGTCGACGGCGGCGCGGTGCCTATCATCGGCGGCAAAGGTTAAGCAAAAGCTGTCGGCAAGGTCGGGCGAGCGCATTCCGCGTTTTCTCATCTCGTCTTTGCCCTCGACCTTCATCTTGCCCGACGACGTAAACCCATATTCGACCGTGACGAGTTCGCCGATTAGTTCTTCGTCGTCGATCATGCAGACGTCGAGACCCTCGAACCAGTTCTTTGCCCGGAACCACAACTCATCGCGCAGCTTGTTGTATAGGTCTTTGATTGCGGGGCTTTCGGCGACGTTCACGCCGTTAACCGGATACCCGAGTTCATCGAGCCGATCGACCACCCCGGCGCCTATGCCGATCACGTCGATGCATATTTCATAAGGACGCTCGGAAATGTCGGTTGCGTTGTATTCGGCGGCGATGAGCCCGGCCAATTCCATCGTCGACTTGTTGTTCCAAATTTGGATCTTTTCCATTAAATGATTGCCGCGCCGCTTGCAGAGCGTCGAGCGGTCACGGCCGAACCTAGCAGGGTCGACACCCCAAACCGGCATCACGCGCATCGGTGACACTTCCCGACCAACGGCGGCTCGGACAGCTTCGAGGCTGATTAGGGTATCGTCGTCAGTAAGCGGAAAGTTGCCCTCGACCCGGACCCGGTATTGATTGCTGTCTTTGCCATACTCTCGAATGACTTGATCGATGTGGCCGCGCGCTCGGGGCACGTCTTCCGAATTGACATGGAATGTCTTCCAATGCGCCCGGTTCTTATGGTGCGAATTGTAGAACACACCCGAGAGCCGGGTCGGGTTGCCGGCCATGATAAAGATCGCACCCGGTGTCGACAGCGCGCCCGTGGCAACTTCGAACACGATGTCGGGGATGCCCGAGGCTTCGTCGAGTAGGAATTGCAGAAAACCAGCATGGAAGCCGGCAAGGGCTTCGCTGTTCTCCTTCGAGCACGTACGGCGGACGCAGAAAGCCCCTTCCGGGTCAGCCTTCATCACAATGCGCTCGCCTAGCACTTCCATCTGTTCGGAAAGCTCGGCGGGCAGCCTCTTAATCCATTTCGAGATTTCGGGCCAAACCGTGTCTTTGAGCTGATCTTGGCTGTTCGCTCCGAACGGAACCTTGCAGTCTTTGTGCGTGGTTAACGCCCAAATGACCAGCCACGCAAAGAGAGCTGTCTTGCCCGTGCCGTGTCCCGAGCGGATCGAGATCCGGGTCTCGCCATCCCGAACGGCTTTCAAGACGTCAGCTTGCCACCGCTCCATCTGCACAGTCGTCGTGTCGAGTTCGGGTCGGATCCACTCGGGCGGCTTAATGCCGAGTACGCCCATGCAATAGAGATATGGGTCGTCGGTAGACGCTGCCCAAGATTGCACCCAGCGGGGCGGGACTTGCGTATCTATGGGCGCTTGCTCGACGACTGTCGTCATGCTCGTGCCGCGCTAGTTGATGAGGTCGCCATATCGTTCTTCGTCGCTGTCTGCGTCAATTATGGGCGAACGCACTACAAACTCACCAGAAGACACGAGCCCCCACAACGATGCGAACGCTTCACCGCCGACGTTGAGATTAGCTTCGCGAGGAACTAACTGGGCAACACATTTAATGTACTCGACCGGGCGTTCTTCACGAAGCGTCACGATCGTGTCGCCGCCGTAAGTCTCGAAGTCGTCAGCTAGAGCAGTCAAGAATTGCTCGACAAGCTTATTTCGAGACCCTTTCGGGCGGCCGGCTGGGTTTCCCGAGGTGCCGGGCGTGAATGCGTGCGGCTTAAGCTGTTTCGGAACTGCATTAACAGCTACGGCCGGTTTCCTCGATGTTGCACTTGCCCGTGTTTTACCACGCTTGGCGGCAATTACAAGCTTATTCTTAGACGTCGGCGCTTTCTTGCGCGTGGGCGCCTTGCGTTTGGCGGCTGCCATTTCCCTTAGTCCCTTCTATCGGTCGCTTTTCTGTCAGGTTCACAATCCGGTTGTCGGATGGCTTACCGTTTCTGTAATAGAGCGCGCCTTTCGGCCACTCGCACATCACCATCGCCCAAATGATTTGGGAAACCGGGATCATCGGGCCAACACCGCACTCGAACTGTGTAACCAACTCACCGCGCCGGCCAACATTTCCGACTGGTACGCCGCAACGCCACCGATCGATACCCATGCGATGAGTGAGCCGGCCGGCGTCGTAGTCGTATGCATACAAATCATGTAGCGCTTCGGCGTCCATCCCGTATTTCTCGAACATCAAGACGCCTCCAGAAAGCTTATGAAATGAGCCGGGCCCCATTGGAACAGGTTGTCGCCTGCAACAATCGGGTCGGATGTGTCGGCGGCAACAGTGTCGTCGCCATTGGCTGAAATGCGATAGTGGACCGTCTTGCCGGTTTGCACCTGGACCTGTAGCAGCCGGGCGCCGGCATTGGCCGAAAGGTCGGCGCCGCTCGTTAGCGGTGTGCCGGTGTCGGCCGTGATGCTTTCCCGAGCGATATAGGGCTCGGACATGATCAAAATACTGTCATTCGAAAGTTGCGATCGGTCTTGCGCGCCGGTCTTAATCGCACCGCGTGCAAAGCATCTCAATACGGCCGTCATGGTGTAACCTTTCGATGTGACGAAGGCGGCGCCCCCTTCCCGGTTGCACCGCCCTCGCTGTTATGGGCCGGGCCGCCACCCGTTCCCAATCCTTAAAATGTTGCGTCCTTCTGGCTTTCGCCGCCTTGGGATCTTGCTCTGAGCTGGGTCATGTAATCAAGCCGCTCGCAGTCCAAAGCCGGAAAGACGTAACACTCAAACGCGAACAAAATTTAAGCCCCGTGTTGCCGAGCGGTCCCTCGTTTTTCCGGTGAAAGGCTAAAACCCCGGGTTGACGAGAGACCGTTCAAGCGTTACATGGTTAGTCCATAGCTGGGTATCTCCGAGAACGGGGAAGCTGCGCCAGGATTAGCCCGTATAGATCAAGATATACGCGCGTGCGAGAAATTGCAAGCGTTTTTTTGCGTGTGCGTCACTCTGTCGCGAATTCTTTTACCCGAGCGAGGTGTTTCCGAGTATTTCCTTTAGGTCGGCGCCGTTTTCTCGGGCTTGGTAGACGATCGTCGCAATCCCGACACCATCACCACGAAACGAACGCCAGCATGTTCGCGTGTCGCTCGACTTGTATTTCTCGTAACCGGTGGCGCTCCATGTGTCCCAAAGAGCGAAGCCCGCATCGCCGAGCGTTGATTTCAAGCCCATGCCAACTTTGATCCATAGATCGCGCTCGGTGTTGGGGATGTATGCAAGCAAATCCATAAGCTGTTCGTTGGTTGGATCGCTATAATCGACCGTAGCGGCCTTCTGAGGCGTTTTAACGGGCGTGAGTAGTCTCACCGCCCAATCGGGCAAAACGGGCAGGGTGGTGCCGTGCGGGGCGATTAACCACCTATAGAAACCGCCCCCGGGCAATATTTCCTCGCCGCCCTTCATTCCGTCCCAATAACTCGGTGGGGCGGTGGCCATGCCGTTCGTCGTTTTGATGTCGATACCTTGCCCGAGCTTGTCGTTGCCCTGGACAATCCGACCGTTGAACGCGAAAAACATATGAACCCCGCCGTGTGGCGTGACAGAGCGGGGGCCCTTGGGCAGATCACCATGTCGATCAACAAGGGCTCGCATCGTCTGAAATCCGCCGTGATGCTTGTCGACATCGACGAACATCATACCCCGAGCGCCCGACTTAGGGCCCGAGACCAGCGCTATGTTTGCGCCCGGGAATTCTTTGATCCATTCCTCGATCTGCTTTGGATCGTTCGACCCGTCTTTCGAGCCGTTCTTTGTGAGCGGTACGCCTTTCGCCTTGGCCTTGATGGGCACAACTAAAAACCCGCGTTGCGCATACATGAGCGCGTGAGATTTAAATGGTTCGGGTGTCATCTCAATGCTCCTTTGGGATGTATGACGGTCGGGCGTCGTCGGGTGTCTCTTGGGCGTTGGCTGGTTCGCGCGGCTTGCCGCGTTCCCACCAAGATTTCGCATCGGCCGAGGCGTCGAGGTCGTGAAGCAACGAATGGTCGTGCTTGTGGTACAACAGAGCCTTAGTGTCTTTTACACCCATCTCGTCGAGCCCTTCGACCTTTATCTTGTCAAAATGTACGAGCATGTGATCTTGACCACCAACGAGGCGCGATGTTCTCAAAACGCATATGCCCCGGTCAGCACTCGATCCGAATTGCACCGAGCCGAGAGCATCGGCAACGCGGAATGCTTTTATCGAACCATCGTCGGAATATTTAGACTTCGGAAGATGCGTAACGACAATGAAAATAGCTTTCAACTCGGCAGATAGCCGGCGCAACATCCGCATGATTTTTTTAACGTACTGGGTTTCGTTCTCTTTGCGGAAATCGTACTCGTGTTCGAATTCCGACCACGGGTCGAGCACAAAGAAGTTCGTGCCGAAACGTGCCGCGCAATATCTCGCCCGATCCTCGTACCATGCGAAATTGCGGTCGTGCTGAAACTTGGCAGGGCTCACCATGACGGAAGACAGCGCGGCGTTTGCTCGACCAATCATCCACGGGGTGGGCTCGTCTTTACCGAACGTGTAATGATTGGTAATCTGTTTCTTTTGGCTCAAGACGTTGTCTTCCCACGTCGCGAACCAAACGGGTCGAGCCCGGCGTTCGCCGTTGTCGTACAACGCGCCCTCGCCCTCTTGCCATTTGAGCCCGAGCATTTGCATGAGGGTCGACTTGCCGCAACCGTATGGCCCGGCACAAACGACGACCTCGCCTGATTTTCTCCATTTGATGTTATCGTCGAGGAAATCGAGACCGACGTCGACGAAGATGCTTTCGTCTGCATCGGGTTGGTACTCGGCAATTGTGTGCGTCTCATCGAAATACGGATCGCGGCTAAGGCCCTGGATTGCCCCCATCCCCGAGCGGATAGCGTCGTATGCTGTCCCGTTGTCCGGTATGCAGGCATCGTCGAGGTAACTCACGTCGAGGGCTGGCACACCCGCCTCGATCAACCGTTCGGCCATCGCCTTCGCATCTTCCGAGGCGATGCAAATGTATTTGCCGAGCGGTAACAGATCATCACCACCCTCGGGCGGCAATTCTCGATAGGTGAGCGCAGCGCTAACCGCTGCGTCCTGTAGGTCGTCGTCGTCGATCAGTAAAAAGCTTTCCATGTCATAGCCCTTCGTTGTTGTCGTTTCACCTAGTCGCTACAGTCCGCCGCCGTTTCGGCCGTGTTGCGCCCAATCTGTCGGGCGTTCGCCGTGCGCTGTCAATTGCCCCGGTGACCAGTCGAAGCGGTCGGCGGGGTTCGATTTCTTAAGCTTCCCCAACCAGAACGGAATAAACTTTTGAGGCTCGACGTTGGCCTCGCCCCTCAAGTCTTCGAAGAACGCAACCGATAGACCCGAGCCGTATGTTTTGAACGCTTGAGCAATTGCCTGAATTGCAACAGCCTTGTTCTTGTTGGTCGCCTGCATGAGCCCCGAAATCAGACGCTCGGTTTCTTTAGCGTCTCCATGCAGTGCCGATGTGATGCTGTCGTATGAATTCACCGGCTTTGGTTTGTCCTGATCTGGAGACACTTCACCCGGTTCTGAGGGGCTCTCATTTTGGGGCTGATCTGCCTTGCCTGTGAAGTCTTCCAAATCTGTCTGCAAATCAAAAACCGCCTCTTCTTCTTCTTTCTTTCTATTCTTCTTATCTTCGGTCACCCCTGGGAGTGACAAAAGCGGGTTATCGGGTGACAAAGTAACGGTTTCGTGATCGGTTTTTTGCCCTTTGTCACCAAAACACGGTGACAAAACATTATCTTTGTCACCGCTAGAGGTGACATAAGGGCCGTCTTTGTCACCGCTTACAGTGACAAAAGCCGGCAAATCTTTTGAATTCCCGCCTCTTTTCCTGGCCCCTTTCACATAGGTCAAGATGGCCTCTTCATAAGTCTGCCCGGTCGTGTAGATGGTGCCGACTTTCCGAGAGCCTCGACGGATGAGCATGAGGCCCGTCGTCTCGATTGTGTCGGTTGCCTTTTTGATGGTGTTGACGCCGTAACCGGTAATCTCAGCAAGCCGTCGAGCCGACACGGTCGAGCCCGTGCCGTCATAGTCCATATACGTGCAAATCATCACCCCGAGGTTCTTAGCCCGAGGCGAAAGCAACTCGCTGTCGCGAATAGCCACTTGCAGCGCGTGTCGGTAATCAACCCACCGGTCCCCCGGTGGTCCGTTGTCCCCTATGTCAGCCATTATAGTTTTCCCCCCTCGACGCCCTTGACAGGCATCGGCAACCTGTGTAATTCAGTCATCGTTAAGCCTTTCTGCTAGGGTTCTTCACCGGCCCGCCCCTTAATTGGGAACCAGACAGGCGAGGGCTTTTCTAGCGATTGAGCCCTCTTACTTCGTTGTCTATGAATGCTCGGGGTTCGGTTCGTCACCGAGCCCCGAATTCGTTTAGTCTTCCGGGTATGGTGGGGGCAGTTCATCCCCACGCAAAATAATTGCCATCAAGGTGCGGGTCGGGACGGTCGGTCGGTTCTTACCGTCGGCAAGGTACCGCACCGCCCGCTCGGTAACTCTTAATTTGATCGACGCCTCTTTGAATGAGAGCCCCGTGGTTTTCATCCATCGTTTGAACGCTGTCGGCGGCGTCGCCGTTGCGTCGCTGTAACTAATCGCTTCCATGCCGTGCCGTCCTTTCGTTGATTTGTGCTATTGCTATCTGAATTGCATTCAAGCTGTCAACTCATTTTCGACATTATTTTATGCAAACGCAACTAACTCATTGATTTCCAACGAAACTATTTTGCGTCATCGGGGTTGACATAGGGGCTCTTAGGTGCATCGGACCCAGCGCCGGCCGAAACAGCCTCGACTTCCGCCCCTTCGGGTGCGGGTGCGGGTGTCAGTGCGGCTTTCGAGTGTTTGAGCGCCGAGCGCCGAATGTAAGCGTCGATCGCATAACGCTTGTGTCCGCCGGGTGTGGTGATGCTGTCGATCGTGCCGGCCGCTGCCCAGCGCCTAAGCGTTTGAACATGCACCCCGAGTATCTCGGACGCTTTGGTTGGCGTCTCGTATCTGCTCGGGTGCGGGTGGGCTCGTGATTTGGCCATGTGGTGCCCCTTTCGGTTGATGTGCGAATATCGCATAAGACCACGGATGTTGCGTTTGTCGGTCTTTATGGGGAATTGTTAGCACATAATCGCAGACATGGCAATACCTCCGCCGTTGCCGGCAGAGGGCTGTAAAGGTGTCAAATTGTCACTCTATACCCGCGTTTTGGCGAACGCGCCGGGTGTTGCTTATGCAGCGACTTGCCCGGGTTTATCCTTGTTTGAGATAAGCCTCAGAACAGGTTCACCGGCTAACGCAACATCGATGTAGTGAACCTTGCCCGATTTCTTACGCTCGAAACCCAAGTTTGTCAATTCCTTCCCGAATGCTTGTTGTCGGGTTTCGGGTTGATCGTGTGTGTGCGCCCAGCGCGCATAAGCTGCAAGCAGCTCGGCCGCCGGCACATGGCAGCCCCGGCGCCGTATAAGGTTCTCGGCTGCCCAGCGCGCAATCGGGCTTGCGTCGGGTGCGACCCGAGCGTCGGGTGCGAGTGTTTCGGGAACGGGTGTTTCGAGTTCGGGTTCGACTGGCTCGGGTTCTTTGGCGGCCGGCTTGAGGCCGGCGCCGAAGATCATCGGGATCAATGACCCGGCGAATTCGAGCATGAGCCCGATCACGAACGAAATACCCGCCCTTATACGAATACTCGAATTCGGGTACCCGAGTAACCGCCCGAGTGCCTGGGTTGCCGGGTCAGTCGCGGATAAGACCGAGACAAGGTTCAGCCCGATAAGTCGAGTTCGTACAACCTGCAAGGCTTGCTCGGTGACAGCTATCTTGGCCGTGCGCTGGGTGGCCGTGATGGTTGATGATAGTTGCCCCTGTAGTCCTTCGTACGTTTTACAGAATGCGCGTGATGCGGGTAGCGTTGCGTCGGTGCATTTATTGGTACGGCCAGCGCTCCATAGTTTGTCTTGTTGCATGGCTCGAATTCGGGCCCGAATTATCTCCATAAGCGGGGCGGATCGGTAGCGACTGAGATCCGCTTTCAGCTCTGTTTGTTGTGCAAGCAACGACGTGTGCGTCGCTTTCTGAGCGGCGACGGAACCAAGCCGCTCGGCCCGTGTTGTCTCATACAACCCGAAAGCGCTTGTGATGCTCACAACCGTTGCAACCATCCACAAAAGTACTCCGGCCATAACTGGTCCGGATCGTCCGCCGGCCCGTCCGGTTGTAATCAACCATAGTAGAAAGCCGGGGATTGCAAGCTTTGCAATGTCGACGATGGCTAGAGCGGCGGCAATGCCGAACCGCTCCCAACCCGCCAAGACGGTTAAGCCATAGATATAGTTAGCGAAAATAGAGAACAGGCCCAACGGAAACGTGAGCCCGATCATAACAATGATCAGCAGCCGCATGGATGGTCTTTCGTTGTCGTTTCACCGCGCAAACCTATTGTCCGGGGCTCGTCCGTCGTCCGGGAATAGTCGTCTTTGCTTGTCCACAATATCACACATTAGCCTTTCTGTAAATAATTATTTACATTTTTACGCTTTCGACCTTGACAAGCACATGCGCGTTGCTGTATTAGTGGCTTGATGTAGGTGACAGAAAGGGCTTCACAAATGACGACTTGCAACGCCAACACAGCCTCGTATCCGACACCCAAAGAAGTCGACGACAGCCGTCGCCATGCATATGCACACGTTCAATCGCTTGCCGCCGCTCAACTCGAATTATCGGACTTTTACGACGCAGCACTCGACGAAGAACGGGCCGAAATGCACGAGACGCTCGCAATGGCTCACCGCGAGGTCGCTTCGCAAATACTCAACCTGTTGCCGGGGATTGATGCCGCTCGCTCAATTCACGAGGTGCGGCGTCTGCAAGATGCGCTCGGCATGATCAAAACACGCATTGACGCAACATACGAACGGGTGGTCGGAGAAACGGCCACGCATTAAACCGCCGTGCGTCGCGGCCTCGTGTCAAGGCGCCCGAGCACTCGATCACGGTTTCGTGATTAGTTAAGTGCGTTTGTGCTGTTGCGTTATTGTGATTTTGTGCTATGTTTAACTCATCGGACGGCATGAAGCCCCCGAAGGTGAAAGGGACTGAAAATGCGACAACTAGCCCACGGCGACTATGACACCGAGACACTGGACAAGCTTTTGACCTCGCAAGTTGAGCGGGCTCGCAACTATAAAAAGAAGCTTTCCAGCGTCACTAAAGCCGACGATTGGCTCGTGTTGACGTCGATCGCCGAGCGGGTCGAAGAACGTGCCCGCGCTAGATTTCAGTACCAGCGTTAATCGGGTGGGGCCCTCGGGCCCCGCCTTTCCCGCTCAAGGCAACGAATTCAAAGGTGATAGAAATGCAAGCCATAAACAATCTCGAATGGTCGCCACCCACTGACGTCAAGACGAAGAACGGAATTAGACGACTGCGCACTGCCCCGCCCTCCGATGGATTTTGGGCGATGTGGAAAGCACAGAAGAAAAACTTGCAGGGCGATGGATACACAGTCGCCAAGGACGACGTTACGGGCGGGTTCGTCGTTAAGCATTGGGCTTCCCCGGATGCACACGGCACATTTCCCGCGTCTCAAGAGACGCTCGACCACCCGGCCGTGCGTGCGCTTACAAGCACATTCGAGGGCTCGGTGGCTCGTGAACGACCCCGCGATTACCCAAATCGGCCGTTGCCGGAAGTGTACCCGGAGGACTACGACGACCATACGACGCCAATGTACCCGCCGAGCCGCGACCACCAACGGCCGCTCGACGGACACCCGAACGCGGTGGCCAAATCGCCTTGGGAATTCCGCCCCGAGCTGCCCCCGCAAGGTTATCGAGGTATGGCACCGAGAGACCGTTTCGAGTTCAAGCTCAAGCAAGCCGCAGTCGAGGCGCTTGAGACTGAAATGGTATCTCGGGAAGGGCTGATCGATGTCATGCGAGAGATCGCCATGATGCTTAAAAGCTAGTAAACGCGGCGGGTTTCGGCCCGTCGCATCAATCACGAGAGAGAGTTCAAAACATGGCTGCCACGAAGAAAGACGACAAACGACAGACGATCCATATGCCGTTCGGAGTTCATGACCAGTTGCGGACGCTGGCGTTCAACGAACGCACCTCGCAACAAGAATTGCTGCGACAGGGCGTCGACATGCTGTTCGCAGCCCGCGGGGTTTCCTCTTGGGACCAATGCGCGAAAGCGGACCAGAAACAGCCCGAGGTCGAGTAATGTCTCCCATGTTCCCGAAGCAAATTTCGGGAACATCAACACCCTCATGCCCAGAACTGCCACCAACGCCTAGTCGGCTGAACGTATGGTGTGCCGTCAGCGTAGCACGCCCCGCCGCGACCGCCTCCGCCCCCCTTAACGTATTGATCTATTTTCACATCATCATCGCACCACACCGGCTTTTCGCGCATTATCTTCTTCAGTTCCGCGTTCGGCTTTCCGGGTTTCTCAAGATGTTCGGCCAACCGCTTGGCATCTTCTGGCGACAATTTGATCGTGTAGGTTTCCATCTCACGCTTCCTCTAGGAATTGTTCCCACCAGTGCCGAATGTTGATACGTACGTGCCGGACGGTCGCGGCCAGCCGCTCAAATAAAATTCCCAATTCTGCATTTCACGCTCCTTAGTTCAAAATAGGAAACTTACCTCAACTTACAAATAAACCATAAGTAAGCCTCCCATTCATACTTTTTGCGTTGGCGCTTTGCGCCGCTCGGCCTCGATCAACGCTGCAACAACTTCACTTGGTCGCTTGTCGTGCTTTTCTTGCCAACGATTGATGAGCGCTATCAGTTCGCGCATCGCGGCATCATCAAGGTCGTCGTAGCTTTCTGCTGCCACCTAAGCCTCCTATGCATCGTTCTGCTTCATAAATTCGGCCATCTCTAGCGCACATCCACAATAGATGCCGCCAGGGACCGGCGAGCGGCAGGGTGGCTTGGTTGGGTCACATCCATTATCGCGTTGGACGCGGCGAAACAGCAAGTCTTCAAACTGGTCACGCTGCGCCTTGATGCGGAGCACTTCCTCGGTCATGCCTTGCCATCTCTGTTCGAACGACATCCCCATTTGAGCCTCCCCGTTCCTAAAGTTTGTCGGCCTCTTGGCCAAGACGTTGCAACTTGAGTAGGGCGGCCTCTTTCAGCCTACCTTCCAGGTACGGCGGGATAACGCCGCTACGACGTAAGTCGTCCAACCCTCGCTCAATTAGGTATCGCGCAACATCGGTTTGGTCGTTGCCATATCCCCACCCCGTCAAAAACTCTAGCTCAGCACGATGCTGCTTTTGAAGGTCAACCCTCACGCCGCCGTCATGCATTTGACGCTTCCTCTCACAGTTCTCTCTGCGGCCTGCCAGCTTGGCGACCGCGTTTAATTGGATCTATCCCTGCATCACGCTTGGATTGAACGAAATGCCTCCAGAGCGTTGTGTAACTGATGCCGGACGCATCCTCTATTTCACTGTTCGTAGCAGTGCTGCGCCACATAGCTTCACAATCATTCAAGTCTTCTATGTCGTACCCGCGCCCGCCACCCGCTTGACCGGATCGCTTGGCGTCTTCTGGCGATATGTCCCGCTGTCGCATGTGGAGCACAGCAAGCACCTGATCCCGGCAGTCTGCGGTTATCTCTACGCTACTCGCCGCGTCCAGGATCGTTGCACCGCCAGCCAGCACAGCGTCGATAACTCGAATGCGCTCTGAGCGGTTACTTGCCAATGCGTCCAGCGTCGGGACGATCAACACGCGACCGGGGCGTGACATCATTCGTATCACATCGTCAGTCGTTTGCTCGTCAGCATACCAGAGCCGCGTTGGATTATGCACAGCAACGGCCCGCTCTTGCGTTGTGCGTCGTGACCGTCGCGTGGGTCGGATGTATGCTAGACGTAATGATTGCATGAGCTATTGAGTAGCACGATAAAAATAATTGCGCAACATGCATTTTAGTGTTGCAAAGATTTGTAGGGCGTGTATATTTAAATCATCGGAACACAGGGAGAGACGACATGACCGAGAACATGACAATCGCAGAGATCAACGGATACCAGATCACTGAAATACCACCCGGATGGGATTTGCGCTTCGCCGCCGACAACCCGAGTACGGGATACGGCAACAAGTTCCACAGCCTCGACGCCGCGAAGCGTTGGGCGTCAACACAAACGAAGTGAGGCCCGCTATGACTTATAAAATCCACTACTGGACAGGCAATATTGATCGCAACTTGATCCGATCAATCCGCAGCTATGCAGACGACACGATCAGAACAAGATCGATCATCGAAGCTGCTGCGCGGTTCGGCAACGATCGTAACGCAATCGAGCGCAACTTGGGGCTGGCGTAAGTCAGCCCATCAACTGGAAAGGTTGGCCGCCCGAGCCGAAAGGCTGTTAGACCAGCAACGGGCCTAAATAAACGCTGGCGAGGGAACGACGCCTTTCAGTAGGACAAGTCGAGACAGCCGGAGAGACGGCACTTATTTTCTAACGGAGGCCCGCTATGGCAAAGTTGCACGAATTGTCCGAAGAAGATTTCTGCAAGGTATCGCAAACGCGCAGGAGCTTAATTGCAGCTCTTGAGAAGAAAGGTTTCAGCCGGTGGGACATGGACCAGGACGGAAACGAGCGCTTCATGAAGGCCAGCCCAGAAGAAATAAGAACGATTTCGTTCGACGAAAACCTTGAAACCTACGCCATCAAATAATTCTAATGGAGGCCCGATATGCCGATCACGCAAGAAGACATCAACGACACGATGCAGCCGCTTGGTAGTGAGCGAGAAGAATTGACCATCGACCACGGCGACATTCTGAAAGCAAAACGCGCAGTCGTTGTTCTGATGGAATGCTCCAAGGTCGCCTACGCCGGTAAGGAAGCACCCGAAGAATTACGGATCGATGTGCAGGCGCTAATGCGCGTTATTCGCACCGTCGAGAAACTTTAAATCTAACTGGAAACTGAGGCCCCGAGCCGCCGCAAACATAACCCAAGAAAGGTGAAACATGCATAGATCAACGAGCAACCAACAAGACGACCTAGACGAATTCCTACTCATTGACGGGCGACGACGATATAGCAACCTCGACGAGGTTGACGACAGGGCAGAAGCTGACGAAGCCGAACGCATTATGGGCAACGCTCTCACATGGCTCGCCAGTGGGTTGATTGTCCTGATCATGCTCACCGCGGGGCATTTCGTCTACAAGGCCGGGCAGTATAGTGCCGTTGCGGTCTGCCTCCAAAGCATTGACAAATGCCGGGACATATCGACCATTCGCCGGGTGAAGATCGAAACGCTTGTTTCGTCATTGACGCCACCCACGCACCCCCTCGTTGAATTCCGCCACATCGTCGGTGAGCCCGCAATGCTGGCTTGTCGACGGCTGATCAAGTATCGCGCAAAATGGGGCGGCAAAGATACCGAATATCGCCGTTGCAAGCGTTCATTCCCTGAAAGCCTATTTCAATGAAGTATGGTTATGCTCGGGTCAGCACCAAAGACCAAGACCTCGCAATTCAACTCGCTGCCCTTGAGGCGGCGGGTTGTGACGTCATTCGGCAAGAGAAGATGTCGGGAACAACCACGGTCGGGCGTGTCGAACTAGACACGCTTTTGACATTTCTCAGAGATGGCGACACCTTAATCGTGACGCGCATTGACCGGCTTGCCCGATCTGTGCTCGACCTGCAATTGATGGTCAAGGACTTGTCTGAGCGCGGTATCGCGCTACAGGCAACAGAACAGCCGATCGACACCTCGACGGCTGCCGGCAAAGCGTTCTTCGACATGCTCGGGGTATTTGCCGAGTTCGAGACGACACTCCGACGAGAGCGTCAACTCGAAGGTATTACCAAGGCTAAGGCCGAGGGGAAGTATTCAGGCGGTGTGCGTAAGTTTTCCAGCGCTCGAATTCGCGAACTGCGAGCCGAGGGCATGGGCGTCTCTGAAATTGCACGCACAATCGGGTGCAAATCTCGCATGACGATTTACCGCGCCCTCGACAACGAGAGCGCCGAAAGGAATACCAATGCCGAATAAGACAACGATTGCGGGCATCGTGCTCGCGGTGGCCGTTCTGGCTATTGCAGCGTTTGTGTTCATGGGCAACGCAAAAGCGGCCGAGCCATCTTGGTCAGGCTGCTATGGCGGCGTTCATGCTGGCTATACCGCCGGCAATGCCGAACTGTCCGAGGGTGGCGACGAAATCAACTTAAGCATTCTCGGTTCGCATATCGGCGTACAAGCCGGGTGTGATAGGCAACTCGGCAGATTTGTGGTCGGTGGTTTTGCGTCATATGACTGGTTCAATTCAGACAGCGACAACAGCGTCGGGCCCGTCGACATTGAGATCGGGCTCGATAACAAATGGACACTAGGCGCCCGAGCCGGGTATCTGATCAACCCGGGTGTGCTCGCATACGCGAAAGTCGGATACACTGAGGCCGAAACCAGCGGCAAAGACTTCGACGGGGTTGACCTCGGGGGCGGCCTTGAAATAAAGCTTTCTGATAGCGTTTTCTTGCAGGCAGATTACACCTTCACGGCATGGGACAGCGAAAGACTGAAAGGCGATGAGGCCATCAAGGTCGACCCGGAAATGCACACGGTTCGCCTTGGTGTCGTCTACAGGTTTGGCGCTGGTCTGCTTGAGTAGTTCAAGTTTACGTTATGCCCTAAGCGGGGCGGGAAGGGGCGGCGTCTCATGGGCGCCGCTCCTTTTTTGTTACATAGGGCACGAATTCCGAGCCCTTTATTGTTCGGGCCCGACCTCTTGCGGATCGTACACTTGCCCGAGAGCGTGCCGAACCGATCGCCACGCCTGGACATAGTTTAACTGTGATACGCCGGTCAAATCGGGGTTGATCATGTGAGGCGAGACACAGAACCCCAAGAGATCATCGTCTTGCGTGTGCGCTTTCGCGAGGTACGATAGCGCCGCCGATAGCGGCATTATGGGGCCCATCATTTCCGTTTTCGCCTCGATTTCAGGCACCGACTGTCGTGCCGGGCATTAAATTTGCGAATTCCGGCGATAGTTGGGCGAGTGTCCCGAATATCCCAAGAAAGCTTCGAGGGCTGGATTTTACATAGGTCAGAGCCGATTAGGCGCACTACCGGGGGGTTAGGCCCCGGAAATGACGAACAGCCGCCTAGCACCCCTAAAAACGCGATTAAAAGCACTTTCATAACTTGCCCCTCGATCTGCAAGACGCCGAGCGCTTGCAAGCCTCGTTGATGTCGACGTCGAGCGGGGCGATATCGTCACCAGCTTGTCGGGCTAGGTCGATCGCCGTCGTCACGTCGAGATTGTGCCTGGTTTCAATGAGCGCGACCCGAACATCGCACGCCCGCAATGCAGCAAGGGCTTGTTGTCCGTCGAGCTTGTGCCCGAGCTTCACACCATACACAAACGCAAGGCCGGCGATCGCGAGCGTTGCAACGAGGGTGAGCGGGTTCGATACGATCTTGGTTATGCCCTCGAACACCGTTTCGACTACGGCGGCGATGGCTCGGAAGATAGCCCGGATCGGTGCCAACAAGGGCCCGAAACCCGGCATGAATGCGAGCATGAATGATGCATATTTCACGACAAGAGCCTCTTATCTCGAATGTGTCGGATGGTGGCGACTAACACACACGCAACAACGATCGAGAAACTGACACTTTGCCAATCAAGGCCGGCTGCCTTGGATAGTTTTTCAGTGCTTGATACAACGCCGAACGTCTCGGTGGCAATACTCGGCACAGCACCGAAGAATTCAGACGCGGAATTGACGGCATTCGCACCCCAATTCGTGAGATATCCCGCAACGAGTAGCACTTGCGCGTTAACGAGAGACCAAACCGACTTAGACTTGAGAGCGACGGACACCGAGCTTGGTGCCTCGGCCGGCGGTAAGCGGGCCGGCATGGGTGGCGAGGCGACAACGAAGTCGTCGCTGTCCATTTCCGCCCAATGCGCCAATTCCTTTTGTCGACGGTTCACGAGCCCGGGCCATCGGGTTTTCTTCCCGAGCCGTGCGTCGTATGCCATCACGTACAGCATGAACGCGGCCCGGATCTTGGCCTCGTTGCCGCTGTTTACGGATCGAATAAGGGTCGGTGCTTTTCCCCATCCATTGTTGTAGAAGAAACTAACGAGAGCATCGAACAGCCCTTGGGAAACCGGCGCCTTTATGAGCCGATGCACAGCGTCGATAAAGGGCCCGATTTCCTCGTCGAACAGTTCATGGGCCCGAGCGACGTTGATCTTCATGCCGCGTTTGATACCCTTGGTTGCCCCGAACCCAATAGTCCAGGTTCCGGTGCCGTCGTCGTAAGCTCTAAGACGCGGCTTTTCCGCCGATCCGCTCTCCCATTCTTTGATCTTATACGCGCCTCTACTGGATAGCGTTAGGTGTGCGTTTGGCCCGGCCATTGCTTGCCCCTTTCCTCTTGGTTTCGGCGACCTCGGGCGTGGCCGAAACCCCATTGGCAAGCTCGATCGCTTGCTCTTTGAGCTTGGCCGTCTGCGCTTCGACGATCGCCTTTAGTTTCTCGATTTCGACGCACTGTTCGCCCATCTTTCGAGACACACCGGCCTCGATACGCACTTGAAGGTTCTGCATGTCGGTCATATTTTTATGCCCCTATAGTTGCTGCTTTCGGTTTGCCACGCCTGAATAGTCGCGCTCGCGGCTTCGCGTAGTGACTTGAGCACTTCGAAATCGCCCGTGGCGTCGGCGTGCTCGGTAATGGCTTGGTGATAGCGCTCGCTTCCCCGAGCCTCGGCCCGCCGGGTGTCCCAATCGAGCTTTCGCGAGCTGGCGGTCATCAAGGCATCGATGTGGTCGACCATGTGCCGAGCTTTCACCATGCGCGAACGCGCCGCCCCAATCGGCCCAGCGCTCGTTGTGAGATAGTCGACAGCCCTTGCAATGCTTTCGTCTGTAAAGACCCGATCCGTCATTTCTTCCCCTTCATACGTGCCCAGCGCGCCTCGATCGTTTTAAGGTACTCTTTGAACG
>Ga0316189_10000483_pt1 | contig 39625 bp, 34 predicted proteins | sample LowCovwburrow_MG_FD_204930 | JGI IMG/M metagenome (GOLD analysis project Ga0316189, IMG submission 204930) | Coastal sediment microbial communities from Maine, United States - Lowes Cove worm burrow | ecosystem: Environmental > Aquatic > Marine > Coastal > Sediment | place: USA: Maine...
AGGCTGGAATGGTACCTATAATGGTAGCGAGATGCCAACGAGTGACTATTGGTTTGTAGTGGAGTATAACGAACCTAATACAGGAAGCCGTAAAGAATTTAAAGCCCATTTTACCCTGAAAAGATAAATAGGTAAGTTAAAGATTGAACTCATACTCATGTTCTACTTTACAAATTCTCACTTTATACCAACTGTACCAATTTTGACGTCCTTTTTGTTGTGCAACTAAATGATCGGTGTGTTGTTTCCAGTTTTTGATGGCCTCTAAACTTTCCCAATAACTTACCGTTATTCCAATAGTATCTCTTGCACTTTCAATGTCTAAAAAACCGTCTTGTTGTTTTGCTAAGGTTTGCATTTGGTCTGCCATTTCAGAATAGCCATCTGTATTTTCAGCATGTGTCGATGTGAAAATTACCGCGTAGTATGGTTTTGTATTTGTCATAATTTAGTATTCTAAATGCAGTCATCCTGAACTTTTTTCAGGGTCTCATTATATGTGTTAATGAATTCAGTATGGCACTTCGATTACGCTCAGTGACCATAATGAATTATTGTTATTTCTTAACTTCAATCCAACGTCCTTTATTTCTTACAAAGAAATCGTTATCATACATCGCTTCTACTTGTGTTCCTGGTAAATAATACGTACCTAAATACGCGGCGTTGAGCAACACTGTAAATACTTTGGCCCCGTATTTCCCTTTGGAAGGCAAATCAAAATAGAAATTCACACGATCATCTCTAATATCTGTATATCTCGCAGTACTTGTTGTAGTATCACCGTAATCTGTAAAACGTGTGTTCACAATTTCCCAACCTGAAGGAAAGATTTGTGTCAAGGCAACATCTCGCAGATTCTGACTTTTTAAATTACTAACACTCACTCGTGCTAAAATATCTTGTCCTTGTTGCAGCTTTTTCACGTCTAATCGATTTCCTTTTAAGTCTGTGTATATCACAGAAACACTTAAACCACGCTGTTCAGCTAATTCTTCTCCCAATGGTAATTTTCCAGAATTTAAAACACGCACATAAACTAAGTTGCTTGCTACATTTTCTATTTGTAAGGTGTTGGAACCATCAACAACAGGGAGTTCTCGTTGCGCAATGGTACTTTTAGTCATTATCGTCTCGGTTTTGCCAGCAAAAGTGTAACTGAAATTCATGTCTTTCCCACCATTAGCTTCCACCATTTTTGCCATAGCCAATAGGCTGTAAGCCGTTGTTTGTGTGCTCATCCAACTATTGCTTGACAAATCCTTGGCAATCTGTTCTGAAATTCCTCGTGCTTGAGGATTTTTCGTAATTATCATCGTTTCTAAAGCCATTGCGCGATTACGATCTACCGAACCATAGGTGTAGTAATTATACGTTGGTGGTTTGAAATCAATATTTGCTAATTTTGATAATTGATCACTTGCTTCTTTTTGACCAGCGAGTGCGTAAGCTGCAGCCAATCTCCATTTACCTTCATTGGATAATTCAGTAAATTCACGTAATCTATTCATGGAGGCTAAATCAGGACTACCAGCTAGTGCTAAGGTGTAAAGTCTGTACGCTTGTGCTAAGTCAGAATTATAGTGTCTATAACTCGGTCGCCAATCTCTTGCGGCTTGTTTTTGATAGCTTAACCAATTGCTCTTAAATGTCAATGGTAATACAAAGCCTTTCTTTTCGGCTTCAATCATAAAATGTCCAGCATAACTTGTTCCCCAATCATTGGCTGTATTTTCACCAATCCAATAGCTCATGCCTCCATTTGGACGTTGGAAATTTCCTAAACGTTTGATTCCGTTTTCTATATTAGACTGAATTTCTTGCTTCTTTTTATATTTTAAATCGAAAATATCACTCAAGTATAACTGCGGAAATACGCCAGAAGTGGTTTGCTCTACACAGCCATGAGGATATTTGATTAGGTACTGTAATCGCTTTGAGAAATCCATTGGAGGAAGGGTTGAGAATTCTACAGTTGCGGTATTTGTTCCGGGAACTCCAAAGGTTTTAAAATTTAAAGTTTCCGAAGCATTGGCTTCCAATTTAGCATTTTCGTATAATGAGGTTATCGGATTAGGATTCATAACATCCAACTCTACTTTATAGGTTGATTTTTCGCCATTTCCGGTAGCAATCACTTCAACAGTATTGATGCCTTTTGCTTTACTAACATCTAATTGGAAATAGGCCATCTGCTCATCAGGTTTTGCGAATGTCAAATTTTGAGTACTGTTACCAACAATTGAAATTCCGTCGCTCAGTTTTAAGCTCAAATTGACGTTTTTCACCTTAGATTCCATTGCAAATACAGTCACCGGAAGTGTCACTTTTTCACCAGGACTTAATTTTCTTGGTAAGGTTGCTAAAACCATTAAGGGTTTTTTTACTTCTACTGATTTGTCTGTGCTTCCGTAGGCTTCAGTGTCGTTGTCTCCCGCAACAATCATGGTACGCACGGCACCAATATAATTAGGTAGTTTTATTTTGTGTGATTGCTGTTCACCTGCTTCTAATTTAAAAGGACCTAAATACCGTACTACAGGTTTAAAACGGTTTGCTTTTTTGTTTTTTCCTTTGGCAGCACTTCCATCTCCACCAATGGCGAATACTTGATCGATACTTCCTGAATAGGCACCAATGACATCATCAAAAATATCCCATGTTTTTACACCAAGTGCTTCACGAGAATAGAAATCATCCCAAGCATTAGGCGTTTTAAAACGTGTTAAATCCAATAAACCCTCTTCTACCATGGCGATGGTATAGGTCATTGATTTCTTGTTTTTTTCTGAAACGACAACCTCAAATTCTTGTTCTGGTCGTAGGACATTTGCCATTTGTAATTCGGGTTCTAGAATTGTTTTTGGATCTTCAACCAAAATCGGAATGACGCCATATAATCTGATTGGTAAATCGTTACTCGTAATCGCATGAGGTTGCAATAAAGAGATATTGACAAATATATTGGGTGCCATTTCGGAGGTCACAGGAATTTCCACTGTGGTTTCCCCTTTTTTAGTTTTTACCCACCTGTGTTCTAATACATCCGAACCATTTTCGATGCTCAGTAAAGCACGACCTTCACTGCCTGAAGGGAATTTTATTTTAACCGTTTCACCAACGATATATTTATTTTTATCTGAAGCAAATACCAACATTTTGGCAGCTTCTTTGTCATTGCCTGTTGACATCCCAGACCAGTTTTTATAGAAATATGCTGTACGTCCAGTGGCATGACCACTTACAGGATCTATGACTCTAATGAGGTAACGACCTCTTTCATTTTCTGGAATTTTAATCGTGAATGTTGTTTTTCCGTTGGCACCTGTAGATGCCTTTTGATTCATAATTGGTCTGTGATAACTACTCGATACATAGTTTGATAAATTGTCGTAAGAGGAATTCCACCACCAACGCCATTCTATTTTATACACCTTTATTTCAAGATCTTTTCGTTGTATAGGTTTCCCATCTTTATCAACGACAGCCAAATCAAAAGTTTGATCGGTATCTGTAAAATACGATCCGTAGTAATTACCTTTTGGAGATTTTAAACCAACATAAGACGGATAAGGGGAATAGGTTTTAGTAAAGGCATCTAATGAAAAATCACCTCCATTTTCGAAGGCTCTTACCAAAAATTGAGCGTTGAGCATTCCTGGGGCATTCTTCCCTATATCTAATTTTGTATCGATAGTCGCTTTTCCATTGTCATCAAGATTACCTTCAAAGACATTGAGTTCTTCAGAATTAAATTGACGTGCTGGATCTGTAAATGTGTAGTCTTTAAAGTTTTTAAAACTCGTATATGAATTGCTAAATTTTGCTTTAATTTCGGCTTTAATATGTTTCGCAGGTGCGCCATGGAGCCATTTTACATCGAGTGTTCCGTTGAGAGGTTCAGTACTTGACAAGACGTCTTGTTCAAAATCGACCTTAATTTTAAGCCGGTTTGGTTTAACAGTTTCTACTTTTAAAGATTTATAAAACTGCGCGCCTCCAACCGAAACTTTAGCATTGTAGTTTCCGGTTTTTCCCTCGGAAGCTGTAGGAACTGTAAACTTAAAGAAGTTATTGATATTATCAGAGGTCACGTTTTTATAGACCAATTTTCCGTTGGGATCAGTGACTTCGAGTTTTACAGGGTGACCTTTAGGAAGTTCATTTGCTTTGTCATTCAGCATAAAAGTTAAAAACAAGGAATCTCCTGGTCGCCAAACACCACGTTCGCCATAAATGTACCCTTTGAGTCCGCGTTGTAAACGGTTTCCTGAAACATCAAACTTACTCAAGGACAGCGAATTTCCGTCAGTAAGTCTAAGGTAACTCGTTTCGAGGCCTTTAGTTACGATGGCGAAAGAGGCATATTTATTAGATGCGTAAACAGCTAATCCTTCACTGTTTGTAGTTACGGAACCTGTTTCCTGCTGCTGAAAATTGTACAGGGTGATGTTTGCTCCAGCTTCTGGATTGGTGGTTAAAATATTGGTGACCGCAAAATAATAATTGTTATTCACACCTTGTTTTACAATCACACCGAGATTAGACGCTATTAAGTTTTGAGATAAAATTTGGTTCTCATTATAATAGGCCTCATTACAAGGGTTTTCACGTTGCCTCCAATTGTATGTGTAATTTCGGTAGCGATAGGTGCGATTATCCCAATATTCCTCTTCTCTTAAATCGTCGTCTTCGGTTGATGTTTCCGTATAATCACCTTCATAATAATAGTCTTCTTCGTAATAGTAATCGTCGTATTCATCGTCTTCATTTAATAGGCCTTGCGGATTTGCAGCACAATCAAATAGCGAGTAGTTTTTATTGAAATCTAATTCAACGCGATAAATTGCTCCAGCATCCGCCTTGAAGAATTTTGATAAATCAATACTGTAAGCTTTCCATTTTCCGGAGTTTTCAGCTGCGGATTGCAATTGAATGGTTTGCTTAGCAATCCGACGACCAACACGTTTAATTTCGTTTTGATTGTTACTATTCATTGGATTATCTTGAAGAAATTGTAAGACGTTATCTTCAAATATTTTGATGATTCTCACATCTACAGCACTTAAATTCACCGCTTCAAAATTGAATTTAAGCTCATTGGAATTTGGTAAAATAGTTCCGTTGCTAATGAGGCGAATTTGAGGTTTTATTTCCTCAAAAGAAATGGCTTCTGAAAATGGAGTTTTGAGTTTATAGTCGTCTGTGTTTTTGATACCTTGAAATACATCTACCTGAATGTTGCCAACCAATTTAGTGTCTGGATACACTTTTAAAACATTTCCTACAACCACAAATTTTGGGTTTTTTACATTCTGAATGGTGACCAAACCATCAAAATTTTGTTGGTTTTTAATTGGGTCAGAAAAGTTGATGTATAAAAATTGTTCAGGAGTTTTATAAGCTTCAACATTTATAATTTTAAAATTATTGATGCCAGGAATTTGAACGTTGTTTTCCCCTTTATTTTCTGCTTTTATGGCCTTGCCGTTCCATTTTATGGTGATATCAGAATCTTCAATCAAACGATTAATACTATCCACTTTGAATTTAAAATAATTGGAATGGGTTTCTATTTCATCAAATTCTAATTTTAGTTTTTTTCCTTTTTGAGTGGCTTCAACTAACTGTTTAGCGTCTTCTATTGATATAACATCTGCAGATTTAATTACTGCTTCTAAGTATTGCCATTTTTTACTGTAAGACTGTAAATCATTGGTGTTAATACTAAAGTTTGGTGTTATGGTTTTAAACTGAAAAACATAATCCTCATAATCTTTAGGCATATCTTTGTAAATCTTATCTAGTTTGACAATCACAGTGTATTCGGTTGCAGGCTCAAGATGTTCATCTGGCATAAAAACCAAAGTGTGTTTATTTGAAGCCGTAAGTGTCCCTTCAACAGGTGGTGAAATGCGAATGATATTGTCGTCTATGACTTTGTCAATCTCCCAATCTTCAACATCATTAGCTAAATTGATAGCGATAGGTTTTGTTACCGATTGTAAGCCAGAAGTGGTATAACTAATGTAATCTCTAAACTTGAATAGACTGTCCGTTTCTTGAGTAATGACATCTTTCTTTTTACAAGAAAATAATAAGGCTATACAGAAAATGACAGTAGAAAGATGTTTTAGTTTCATGGCTTGAGATTATTAATGTTTGATGATATCAAAATTAAGATTTCAATTGGTTTTATTTTGATGATATAACGATTCGTAGGACTTAATCTAGTATGTGTTGTGTATCAAATAGAATTCGTTTTTTACGTCATAATAATACCTTCCGAAGTATTAGAACTTATATTTCTAATTAGCTTTTCAGAAGTTTTATCGTTTTCAAATCAACCAAAAAAGAATATAATCTTACTCAGATAGGTGTTATTTATAAGTGCTTTAAAGTTAAAGTATTCACCAAGTTTCATCAAGCAAAATTGACTTTTTATTAGTAACTTCGCAGCAAAATTTAATAATTCATAAAATACAAACATATATGGAAGCAATTGCTGCCGATTTCGGAATAAAAGACGCCTTAAACCAATTAGGAGTTAAGGATATAAATGATGGAACATCTACAGGGTCTAATAATTTTTCTAACGGAGAAATTATAGAATCTTACTCTCCTGTTGATGGTCAATTAATAGGAAAAGTAAAAACGACAACGCGAGCGGACTACGATAAGGTAATGGAAGCAGCAACTACTGCTTTTAAATCTTTCAGACATATGCCTGCGCCTCAACGAGGAGAAATTGTACGTCAATTTGGAAACAAATTAAGAGATTTAAAAGAACCACTTGGTAAGTTAGTGTCTTACGAAATGGGAAAATCTTTACAAGAAGGTTACGGAGAAGTTCAAGAAATGATAGATATCTGTGATTTTGCTGTTGGATTATCAAGACAGTTAAACGGACAAACAATTCCGTCGGAACGTCCAGGACACGTTATGAGAGAACAATGGCACCCGATTGGTGTTGTTGGTATTATCTCTGCATTTAACTTTCCAGTTGCAGTTTGGGCATGGAATACAGCTTTAGCTTGGATTTGTGGTGATGTTTGTGTTTGGAAAGGTTCTGAAAAAGCACCTTTATGCTCAATAGCATGTCAAAATATTATTGCAGGAATCTTAAAAGAAAATAAGTTGCCAGAAGGTATCTCTTCAATCATCAATGGAGATTACAAAGTTGGTGAAATGATGACTACAGATACAAGAATACCTTTAGTATCTGCTACAGGATCTACAAGAATGGGACGTATTGTTGGTGCAACAGTTGCAGAACGTTTTGGAAAATCATTACTAGAATTAGGAGGTAACAATGCGATCATTATTACGCCAACTGCAGATTTAAAAGTAGTAGTACCTGGTGCTGTATTTGGTGCTGTTGGAACTTGTGGTCAACGCTGTACATCAACACGTAGATTGATTATTCATGAATCTGTTTATGATAAAGTAAGAGACGCTATTGTTGGTGCTTATGGTCAATTAACTATTGGGAACCCTCTAGATGAAAAAAATCATATTGGACCATTAATTGATCATGATTCTGTAAACACATATTTAGCCGCTATTGAAAAAGCGAAAGCAGAAGGTGGAAATGTATTAGTTGACGGTGGAGTTTTAGAAGGCGAAGGCTACGAAAGTGGATGCTATGTAAAACCAGCGATTATTGAAGCAGAAAATCACTACGAAATTGTACAGCATGAAACATTTGCTCCAATTTTATATTTGATGAAATATTCTGGAGAAGTAGAAAATGCTATTGCTAAACAAAATGGTGTTGCTCAAGGATTATCATCTGCTATCATGACAAACGAATTGAAAGAAGCTGAGAAGTTTTTATCTTATGCTGGTTCTGATTGTGGAATCGCTAATGTAAATATTGGAACATCTGGTGCTGAAATTGGAGGTGCTTTTGGAGGTGAAAAAGAAACTGGTGGTGGACGTGAGTCTGGATCTGATGCTTGGAAAGTGTATATGCGTCGCCAAACTAATACGATAAATTATTCTGATGAATTGCCATTAGCGCAAGGCATTAAGTTTGACCTTTAAGAGGTCTTTAATTATAAAAAAAGCTACATCAATTGATGTGGCTTTTTTTATGCATTCATCTTTGGAATCATTTTTGAGTATATTTAATTAAACTTAATATAAGTTTTACAGTCATATATTCATGAAACAGCGAGACATTCAACATTTATATTGGAGATCAGGTTTTGGAGCTACACCAAGCCAAATCACCGTCTTATCTAATAAAGATAGGCGGCAAATTGTTGATGCACTGTTTTTAGAATCTGCCGAACCGACAATTTTAGAAGTAGATACCTCGGAAATAGATCATTTTACAGGACAGTTATTACTGAAAAATAAAAGTCAGCGAAGAGAATTTAGAGTCGCAAGTACTAAAAAGCTCAAAGAATTTAATGCACTTTGGGTGCACCGATTAATGGTTTCAAATGAAACTTTAAGAGAAAAGATGACCTTGTTCTGGGTAAATCATTTTGCATGTCGCGACAATAATATTTTTCATGTACAGCAATTTAATAACACCATACGGGCTCATGCTTTAGACAATTTTGGAGATTTTGTAAAAGCCATTTCAAAAGAAGCGGCCATGTTAAAATATTTGAACAATAAACAAAACCGAAAACAAAGGCCAAATGAGAATTTTGCTCGCGAACTGATGGAGTTGTTTACCCTAGGCGAAGGTCATTATACCGAAAATGATATCAAAGAAAGTGCGAGAGCATTTACAGGCTATAATCATAATTTTGAAGGTGAGTTTATGCTCAAAATGAAGGAGCATGACTACGAATTTAAAACCTTTTTTGGTCATACAGGACGCTATGATGGTGATGATATTATAGACATAATTTTAGAGGAAAAACAATGCGCGCGATTTATCTGCGAAAAAATTTACAGTTATTTTGTTAACGAAGTTGTTCATCAAGAACATGTTGAAGAGTTAACAGAAGTATTTTACAACGATTATGATATCGCAAGTTTAATGAGACATCTATTTATGTCTGATTGGTTTTATTCTGAAAGCAATATTGGCAGTAAAATAAAATCGCCAATTGAGTTTATAGTAGGTATTAATAAAACCGTCCCTGTGACATTTAAAAACGACATTGACATTATAAAAATCCAAAAGCTTTTAGGCCAAACTCTTTTAAATCCTCCAAATGTTGCTGGTTGGAAAGGTGGAAAAAACTGGATTGATAGTAATACCATAATGATACGTTTAAAATTGCCTTCAGTATTATTGGCTAATGCAAGGATTTCAGTAACCGAAAAAGGGGAGTTTGAAGATCCTTATGAAAAGTATTATTACAAGAAGAAAAAAAACACCTTTGCAAAAGTAAGGGTCGACTGGAAAAGTTTTGAGCAAGAGTTTATCTACAGTACTTTTGATGATATAAAATCACAGCTTCTGATTCCAAATTTAAGTCAGGGAACAAAAACGTATTTAGAGACCTTAAGCAAATCATCAAAGCGAGATTTTTGTGTGCAATTAATGTCGTTACCAGAATATCAAATGTGTTAATTATGGATAGAAGACACTTTTTAAAACAGTCCACATTAGCGAGCAGCTTATTTTTTGTTCCTAGTTTTGTAAAGGCATTCGAGAATCTTTCTGCAAGTAGTTTGGGTTATAAACGACTGGTCGTTATTCAACTTTCTGGCGGAAATGATGGATTAAACACGATTATTCCTTTTCGTAACGACGACTACTATCGTTACCGTCCAAAAATTGCCATTTCAAAGCCAGATATTATTAAAGCAACCGATGAACTTGGTTTTCACGCGAGTTTGCTTCCGCTAAAAAAATTATACGATAAAGGGCATGTAACCATCATTAATAATGTGGGATATCCAAACCCTAATCGTTCACATTTTAGAGCGACAGATATTTGGCAAACCGCAAGTGATGCCAACCAATATTTGCAAACAGGATGGATTGGACGTTATTTGGATACCTACGGAAATGAGCCATACAATGCTATTGAGATAGATGATAGTTTGTCATTAGCTTTAAAAGGCGAAACCACCAACGGAATTGCTGCCAAAAACCCTCAGGTTTTATTTAAAACATCGCAAGACCCTTATTTTAAAAATGTACTCAAATATTATCAGGATGAACATTTGAGCGAGCATAATTTGGGTTATTTATATAAAACGATGATTGCTGCAGAGTCATCCGCAACATATATTTTTGAAAAACATAAAACAGCAACTAGTAAACAAACCTATCCTAATAATGCATTTTCAAATCAGCTTAAAACAACTGCTGGTTTGATTAGTTCTGGCATAGAAACCAAAGTGTTTTATTCGTCTCTTGGCGGATTTGACACACACGCAAACCAATTAAATAGTCAATCGCGATTACTTGAAATTTATGCGGAAGGCATTGATGTTTTTGTTGAAGATTTAAAACAACAAGGCACTTTTAATGATACCCTAATCGTGACGTTTTCTGAGTTTGGAAGACGTGTGAAACAAAATGCAGCTAATGGAACGGATCATGGTGCAGCAAGTAATCTTTTTATTATTGGGAATCAATTAAAAACACCAGGTTTCTATAATGACTTAGCAAGTTTGAGTGATTTGGACGATAATGGTGATTTGAAATATACAATAGATTTTAGATCCGTTTATGCCACTGTACTCGATAAATGGTTAGCTGTTGAAGATCAAACGATTTTGAATTCATCATTTCCTAAATTGAAATTCTTGTAGTATTATCAATACAACCTATAATTTTTCACAATAAAACTAGGCCTTTCTTTCACTAGTTTATCGGAGAGTTTTAATTTGTCTTATTTGATTAAAGACAAAAACCTTGCTTCATTTCCGACAAGTCGATTTTGAAACAAGGTTGTATGTAATTGATTAATAGCAATACAAAAATGGGGAAAAATAAGATTGATTTCTAATAAAAACTATAAGTGGTCAAAAAAACTGTATGAATGGTAGTTAAACATGCGTTTTACAGTATTTTCAATAAGCAAATACACTTATTTTAGTGATTTTATAAAAAATACCGAGAAAGAATAAAAGTCTTAAAAAATAAAAACCTTATTTCATTTTCGACAAGTCGAACGAGAAATAAGGTTCTTAAAAATTGATTAATAGCAAACCAAACATCGTAAAAATTAAGATTGATTACTAATAAAAACTATGAGAGGTAAAAAAATCTGTATGAACGGTAATAAGCTTAATTAAGTAAATCGTTGTCTTATAAACTTGGTCAATATATAATACTTTTCTTTCAAGGTGGGAAGAAGCTAAAAAACAAAAGCCTTATTTCTCATTCGACAATTCGATTTTGAAACAAGGCTTTAAGTAATTGATTAATAGCTCTTCAAACATCGGGATAATCTATGGTTGTGTTAGAAAAAAAACTATAAGACGTCAAAAAAACCGTATGAATGGTTTTTTTTTGAAAATTTTATAGATGAAATGTAGCGTGTTTAACTGTACTTTACTTTTCGTAAAATTCGAGTTGCTTCTTGATAAGAGTTATAAACATCCAAACTATGCTTTTTTAAATACGGCTTTGCTTCCGTTAATTTATCTATTGCATCGTGAAATAAATTAAGATAACAGATAAGATAACTAGCAGGAAGATTATTCAGGTCTAACGCTTCATTTTTGTTTAAGGACAATCCTTTTTTTAATTTTTCTAAAATGGCATTGTTGGCATTGTATATATGATGCAATACTTTTTTATCAAATTGTGGTGGTTGAAATAATAAATTGGTTTCAATAGTGTAGTTGGCATTATCTTCAAAACGAATCATGGTTTCCTCAAGCTGATAATATTTATTTTGGTTTTGGAGTCCAAGACTTACATATTCTATAATTTTAAATGTATTGTCATCATAAGCAATAGAGACTTCATCTAATGTTGAAAAGAACAAACGTACTTGTTCATTTATTAATTCGATATCTACTCTAGAAAAAAACACTTCATTTTGGATTATTTTTTTTTGTCCAGACCAACATAGTACGAAATACTCCTTAAATACCTTGTATTGCGGATGGTAGTCTTTGCGTTTGTTCATAAAATCAAAAACACCATCTAGCGTGTATTCAATATTATTTTGAGCATGAGACTCAATGGCATTAACGATTTCTGAATTGACATCTTTAATTTCTAAATCAAATATTTTAGGCATACTCATGCTCCCATCTCTAAAAAAAACGGAGCCGCCATAGTACTTCCAGATATTTTTTCGAAGCGATGTAATTTGATTTATAGATCTAATGGTTACTAAACCTACTACTTTGTCATCAGGCAAATGCGGAAATGGGATATTCTCATATTGTACAATAGGCGGATTTTCAAGATATGCATTGATGAGATTTTGAATTTTACTGTCATCAAAAAAGTTGACACCTATAATCTTGTTGTCTTCATCCTCAACACCAATCACGATAAAAGAGTTGTTTTTTGGATTGCTATTAGAAAGTGCGCAGATATGTTTTAAAAATTTAGCCTTTCCTTCTTTGTGCGTAATATCGATCTTTCGTTTTTTATCATAAAAACTATTCTCATCGTTGTGAGCCAGTAGGTTTTTGATAAGTAGACGTTTGTTAATCATAACATTTCTCGCGAAAGCGGGAATCTCATTTTTTATTCCTGCGAAAGCGGGAATCGTTTAGTTTATTTTAAAGTCTCTGTAATAACAGAGATTAAATTAAGAATATTTTTCTGAATTAGAGGAAATCTTTTATTTAATCCAATCGCATAGTTTCAGCAATAATAACTCCAAAATTACCATCTAATTGTTCCCGTTTTTTCTTTGGAAGGTAGGTTCGGGAGACAAATCCGTCCAGATAAAGGGCATTTCTGCAGCCGTTGTTTTTAAAAAACTCAGCAAAATCATATAAAGAGATGAGGTCTTCTGACATGGCAAATAGGAGATTTCCATTTGGTAGAATACCAACTCCATTTCTAATATGTAAATTTTTAGAGCCTTTTACAAATACAGGATGAATATGGTTATCAATGACAAGCATTGGTCCAGATTGTGTGGCATAGCTGATATTTGAATTGGATTTAAAATCGGTTGTTTTACAAACGGCACCAGTATTGTCTTTAGTAAGATAAAAAATCCCATTGGGTTGCAAATAAAAATTCCCGTAGGCAGTTTTTGTGGTGTCAATTTTAGTTTTAGTAATTCCGTTTTCAATATATAAACCTTGTGGCGAACCATCTTTAAGATACATTCCACCATTCATGGCAAATAGTAGTTCCTGATTATTCTTTTTTAGATGCTGCTTTAAGGTTTTAAAATTTCCGAAGTTAGAATTATCGTCATCTTTTAAATAGAATTGTAAATCTTGGTGTTTTAAATCCACCGTGTGAATGACAAAGCGGTCATCTTCTATTTTTTGTGCAGACGATTGGCATGACATCATCAGTATGCAAATACAAAAAACACAGATTGCTAATCGTTTCATACTATAATGAGCTAATTTCTTTTTCGATATTATGTCGCGCTTGAGTTTCAAATTTGTCACGGTATAAATGAGTGACATAAATTTGCTTACGCTCCAAAAAATGAAGCATTGCTTTTTTTCGACCTTTCTTGTACATGAAATCAGGATAGATTGCATACTCCTTTCTTATATTTTGAATATACTTAAGGTAAACGTCCCAATGGGTTCCTAAAATGGATAAATCCATATCCAGTAAATAAGCATTATCCTCATTTTCTTGCAAAACAATATCGTGTTTCTGAGTCGATTCTATCAAGTTTTTGACGATTCTAGTTCGTTTTTCATCAAAACCGAATAGTTTTAGACGATTTTGAGCAAATTCAGCACTTTTGGTTTCATTGTTCTTTTTTGTGGCTTTGTAAATGATATCATGATACCAAATGGCAAACCTAATAGCATCATAATCATCAATGATGTCTTCTATCGCTTTAGCTTGTAGCAACATATTATAAATGTGCGATAGATTATGATAGTGCCTGTTTTTTGATGAGTATAAGGTTTCAATCTCATCCCAATATTTGTTTATTAGCGCATCATTTTTTGTATAATTTGAGGCTAAGGTGATCCATTCCTCTTGTAACCATTCAATCATACATCTTTTTTTACAATTGTAGAACTCGCTTGAGCAGTGCAGAACATGAGCACATCAGCAATGTTTACATGATCAGGACGCGAAACAGCAAACTGAATCACTTCTGCAATATCTTCGGGTTGCAACGCTTTATAACCTTTATATACGTTATCAGCAATGGAGTCCCCTTTAAAACGGACTTGTGAGAATTCGGTTTCAACGAGACCAGGATTTATGGCTGTAACTTTTATTCCGAAGGGATTAAGATCCATACGCATGCCTTCCGTAATCGCCAAAACCGCATGCTTACTTCCGCAGTAGACGTTTCCTTTTGGATATACTTCTTTTCCAGCTGATGAGCCTATATTTATGATATGTCCTGATTTGCGTTCAGTCATTTGCGGAATAATCGCTTTACTCACGTACAATAGACCTTTCACATTGATATCCATCATCGCATCCCAATCGTCTAAATTTCCTGTTTGTATTGGGTCTAATCCATGAGCATTTCCAGCGTTATTGATTAAAATATCGATGTTTATAAAATTTTCAGGAAGTGATGCTATGGCATCAAACGTTGCTTCTCTGTCTCTCACATCAAAATTGAGTGTGTGTACATTAGTTTGTTTACGCAACGCTCTACTAATGGTGTCGAGTCGTTCTTGTCGTCTTCCGCAGAGAATTAATTGAATGCCATGTTTTGCGAATTCATGAGCTGTTGCTCTTCCAATGCCGCTTGTTGCTCCTGTTATTAATGCTGTTTTATTCATAGTTTTTTTTAATGTGCAATGTCTTTTATTAGTTGTGCTGTTTCTGGTTCAATAGTTCCTGTAAACTTCAAAGTTGAAGCCCTAGAATTGGTTATCAATTCATAAAAAATACAAGCATTCAAAAATGAGTCTTTTTCATTAGGGTGACTATCATCTTCATATAAATTAACACTAGGATGTTTAGTTAGTGTCTCATAAAATTTATCACCATTACTAGATTTAATTACATTGTTTTGCTCTGATAATATCGTGTATGCCGAATTTATAAGCTTAATCTCTTGCTCTAGGTTTTCAATATTAGGAGAACAGGACTGATCTTTTTTAATCGATTTGTCAATTGCTCTTGATGGATAACAATATTTTTTAGGGTACTCGCTTTTTGAAGCCCAAGTATTAAACAAGATGAATTTGCAGTTTGGGTTTGCAGCTAAATTTTTAATAGCGGCAATGGCTTTATTAACTTTTAGATCTCTTGATTCAGGAATGAGAATACTGACGCCTCCAGTTTGTAAAATAACGACGTCCCATTGGCGTTCTTTAATTTTTTTTTCGGTTTCTGTAATTTCATTTTCAGCTTTTTTTCTTGTATGAATACCATTGTCAGTTTGAGAGGTAATGATATTATCTAAATGTGCTGACAATGACATGCCAGGATATGTACTTTGATGAATTTTTATATTGGGATGCGTTTCAAGAACCATGCTTTGAACCATTTGAGGCATATCATGAAAATAGGTTAGACTATTACCAATAAACAACACGTTAACTTCTTTTTCAGCTATAGTTTGAACTGGCTTGCAATTGAAAGTCAATACACTAAACACAAGAATGATAAATAGTTGTTTCATGAAATTTTAAATTATTTTAATACTCATTAGAGTAAGCACTGCAAGCTGTCACCGACTACTGCCAACTAACTTTAGGGTACTTGATGCCCTTGGCTTGCGATCAAAATTTTAAACCAATCTTCTAGCTCCAATTCAATTTCCAAAGCTTTCATGGCATCAGAAATTCGTTGTTTCGTGGTCGTTCCAATCACAGGATGTATGTGTGATGGATGTTTTAAAATCCAAGCCAATAATAATTGATCTTCTGTTGCATTGTACTTATCTAATAGTTCTCCAAGCTGTTTGTGGATGCGTCGTGATTGTTCAGTGTCTTCTTTAAAAACAGAACCTAAAGGCGACCAAGCCATAGGTTTTATGCTATTGGTCATCATATAATCTAAGGTGCCATCATGCATTGCTGAATGCTGCGTTAAAGAAAATTCGATTTGATTTACTGCAATGTCTACTGATTTTGAAAGCATTTCCATTTGAGACGATGTGAAATTTGAAACACCAAAATCTTTGATTAGACCTCTTGTTTTTAATTCTGATACCGCTTCGGCAATGTCATTAGCTTGCATTAAAGGACTCGGTCTGTGCAATAACAATAGATCTAAGTAATCCGTTTTTAGATGTTTTAAAGAGGTTTCCGCAGACCATATAATATAGTCTTTACTGTAGTTATAATGTTTAACGGTATTGTTTCGGTTATCACTAGTTTCTTGAATTCCGCATTTGCTAATCAATTGGATACGTTCTCTTTTGATGCCACTTTCCGCGAAAGCGTTACCAAAATCAGCTTCGGTTGTGTAGCCACCATAAATATCTGCATGGTCAAAAGTGCTCATATTTTGGTCTAAACAAAACTGTATAAGGTTAACGATTTCAGCTTTTTGGAGTTTCTTACCCCAAATTCCCCATGTCATCGTACCTGCAATTAATCGAGAATATTTCACTTTTTTTTCTGTTTATATTGGTTTTTCTGCTATTCACGTATAAAAATAGTCAAATAATGAAGAATGAGGTATCATTGTTTAGTAATTATTAAATGTCCCAATCATGAAGTTTTTATCAAATTACAAAGTCATATTATCAAGTGTATTATTCTTATTTTTATTGAGTAGTTGCTCAAATGAATTAGAGACAGAAACCTATGAAAACAGTAGCCTAGTTACCGTTAAGGTTCAAGGGACTCAAAGCACTTTAAGCAAAGCAAATATTGAAATTTTAGACGTTCAGTTTAGAGTTGAAGAAGATGAGACAGACCCTAATGCTTGGATAAGTTTAAACCCTGTAAATATTGGAATTCATGATTTCACGAAAATCACTAATGATCAAGTTGTGACCTTTGTTGATTTTGAAGAAGTGCCATCAAAATACATATACAGTATTCGATTGGTTTTAGGTGATCATAACACTGTAGTAAAAAATGGCGTGGAGTATGATTTAAATATGGATTCAGAATATGAAAATGCATCAGTAAATAGTGTTGAAAAGCAATTAATTGCTAATAATTTATACGATTTTGTAATTGAACTGGATGTAGATGAGTCTATAAAAATTTCTTCGGAAGGTCAAGCCGATTTTAACCCAAAGATGAATACAATGATGAGACTTTTTAGTTTATTCTAAAATAAGATTTTCCATAATACTTTTAATTATATGTTAAGAGCAGTGCCTTTTTGGTACTGCTCTTCATTTTTTAACCAATTCTTAACAGCATTACACCAAAAAATTTAACAATTTGCGATTCATAATTCAAGAGAGATAATCAAAGTGTATAAAATCAAAATATAATGGAAGAAACTGGTACAATTGATATTAAAAGCATTAATGAGAAAATAGAGAAGGAAAGTGCTTTTGTTGATTTGTTAATGATGGAAATGAACAAGGTCATCGTTGGACAAAGACACATGGTAGAGCGTTTACTAATTGGATTATTAGGACAAGGACATATTTTATTAGAAGGTGTTCCTGGATTAGCAAAAACATTAGCCATTAATACCTTGTCTCAAGCTGTAGCCGGTAGTTTTAGCCGAATACAATTTACACCAGATTTATTACCTGCCGATGTTGTTGGTACTTTAATTTACAATATGAAAATCAATGATTTTTCTATTAAGAAAGGACCAATCTTCGCAAACTTTGTACTAGCAGATGAGATTAACAGAGCACCAGCTAAAGTACAATCTGCTTTATTAGAAGCAATGCAAGAAAAGCAAGTGACTATTGGTGATGAAACGTATATTTTAGATAAGCCATTTTTAGTAATGGCAACACAAAACCCAGTAGAGCAAGAAGGAACATACCCATTACCAGAAGCTCAAATTGACCGTTTCATGTTAAAAACTGTAATTGATTACCCTAAGCAAGCAGAAGAACAACTTATCATGCGAGCAAACTTAAGAGGGAATTGGGATAAAGTAAATCCTGTGATTTCTGTCGCTCAAATATTAAGAGCACAAGAGGTTGTGAGAGAGGTTTATATGGATGAGAAAATTGAAAAATATATCCTAGATATTATTTTTGCAACCCGTTATCCAGAGCAATATAGATTACCAGATTTAAAACCACTTATTTCATTTGGAGCATCGCCTCGTGGAAGTATCAACTTGGCAACAGCAGCAAAATGTTACGCGTTTATTAAGCGTCGTGGCTATGTGATTCCCGAAGATGTTCGTGCAGTAGTGCATGATGTATTGCGTCACAGAATCGGAATTACTTATGAAGCCGAAGCCGAAAATGTAACGTCTGAAGACATCATCAATAAAATTGTAAACGAAATTGAAGTACCTTAAATAGTTGGCAGTATTCAGTCTTATTGAGCAATGGATTGCTTAAAACTGGATACCATGTATAAAACTACAAATCGCTAATTACTTAAAACTGCGACTGAAAACTGTTTATTGATAAGATGGATACCAAAGAATTACTAAAAAAAGTACGAAAAATTGAGATTAAGACACGTCGTTTGTCTGATCATATTTTTGGAGGCGAATACCACTCGACGTTCAAAGGTCGTGGTATGACTTTTTCTGAAGTTCGCAAGTATCAGTTTGGTGATGATGTTCGTAATATCGATTGGAATGTTACAGCACGTTACAACGAACCTTACATTAAAGTTTTTGAAGAAGAACGTGAATTAACCATGATGTTGATGGTTGATATTTCGGGTTCTGAATTGTTTGGAACAGATGAGCAGTTTAAAAATGAAATCGTTACCGAAATTGCTGCGACACTAGCCTTTTCGGCTACTCAAAATAATGATAAAATTGGGCTCATTCTTTTTTCTGATCAAATCGAATTATATATTCCGCCAAAAAAAGGACGTTCTCACGTATTGCGTATCATTCGTGAATTGATTGAGTTCAAACCCAAAAGTAAACTCACAAATATTGCCGAAGCGCTTAAGTTTTTATCCAATGTGATGAAAAAGAAAGCCATTGTTTTTATACTTAGTGATTTTATTGCAGACGATTACAAACAGAATTTAAAAATCGCAGCAGGACGACACGATATCACTGGAATTCGAGTATACGACAAACATGAAGAATCCATCCCAAATTTAGGAATGGTACAGATGCAAGATGAGGAGTCTGGGGAATTAGTTTTGGTTAATACTGCATCAAAAACAGTGAGAAATAACTACAGTTCATACTACAACGAAAAAGTGACGTTTTATAAAGAGACGTTTACAAAATCTGGCTCAGGTACGATTGATTGTCGTGTTGATGAGAGTTATGTGAAAAAATTATTAGGCTATTTTAAAAGAAGATGATAATCTAGTTAAAAGTTAAAAGTTAAAAGTTAAAAGTTAAAAGTTAAAAGTTAAAAGTGAAGAGAGAAGTAATACATAAAAAAGTAGAAAAGAATCAGACTCATGTTTTGGTCATCTGTACTATGGCCTTTTTATTGATGCCTTTTTACTTCTTTGCTCAAGTTACTTCTGCCATCGATACTACAAAAATTAAAATAGGCGAGCAGATTACCTATAAAATCCAAGTAGAAACGGATAGTACAGAATTAGTAGTTTTTCCGGAAGGTCAAACCTTTATGCCTCTCGAAATGATAGAGTCGTACAAGATTGACACTACAAAAAATAATGCCAAATTTCAGCTTATAAAAAAGTACGGACTCACGCAATTTGATTCGGGTTCTTATGTGATTCCGAAGCAAAAAATTATAGTTGGCACTAAAACATTTTTTACAGATTCGCTCAATGTTGAGGTCAATGCGATTGTTGTTGATACTACAAAACAGAACCTCTACGATATAAAACCAATGATTAACGTTGAGAAGGCATCAAGCAATTGGTGGAAATATTTGCTCTTAGCGGTATTGGCTTTAGCTGTAATTGCTTTTGTGTTATATTGGTTAATATGGCGTAAAAAACCACTTACCGAAGAAGAAGAAATTGCCTTGCTTCCGCCTTATGATAGAGCGAAATTAGCGCTTAGAAAATTAGATGAAAGCGATTACCTTCAGAAATCAGAACTGAAGGATTATTATTCTGAATTAACATTCATCATCCGAAAATATCTAGACGAAAAAGTATACGATAGAGCTTTAGAAAGTACAACCGATGAACTCGTTACGAGATTGAATTTACTTCGTGATGGCAATCAAATTGAGTTAAGTCATAACGATATCAAAAACATTGAAACCATTTTAAAACGTGCCGATTTAGTGAAATTCGCAAAATCAGCACCAGATATTGAACTCGCTAAAATTGACCGAAATACAATTGATATTGAAATAGATCAGGTAAAGGAAGCCTTGCCAGAACCAACCGAAGAAGAAAAACTGTTGGATCAACAGTACAGAGACGAACAAGAACGCAAGAAAAAGCGTAATAAAATTTGGCTTACCGTTGCTGCTAGTATTCTCATTATTATTGCCACTTATGTTGGTTTCGGACTCAAATATGGTTTTAAATATGTTACGGATACTATTGTAGGTAACGACACGAAAGAGCTTCTTGAAGGCGAATGGGTTTCTAGTGATTATGGTGTGCCACCAATTATGATTTCGACGCCTGTGGTTTTAGAGCGTGTTGATATGAAAGCTATTGATACCATTCAAAATATAAAACGCACCGCTTTCTCTTATGGAGGAATTGATAGCGCATTTGATATAGGAGTTGGTACAACGCGATATCAACTTGAAGAAGGACAGGAAATTGACGTTGAGGGAGCCATTGAAGAAACTATTAAATTATTCGAAAACAATGGAGCCAAAAACCTTTTGGTAAAGCAAGAGCAATTTATTACGCCAAACGCTGCCGAAGGCATAAAAATATATGGAACGGGACAGTTTCCTTCAAATAAAAAAGACGAGTTTAGAACAGGAGAGTATATCATTCTCATTTTTGTTGCTGATGATAAAACAGTCATGCAGAAAATTGCCTTGGTTTGGAATAATGAAAACGAATATGCAAATCAGATTATGGAACGTGTCATAAATTCTGTTGAACTTAAAAAAGTAGAAGAAGAATAATGTTTGAAGGTGTAGAGTTTTTAAATAAAGCGTTTTTTTGGTTGTTTTTACTACTACCATTAGCCATACTATGGTATGTTTTAAAACGAAAACGCCAAACAGCCGAACTCAAAATATCAAGTATTAAAGGCTTTAAAGTTGAGAGTTCATTTTTACCAAAACTCCGTCCTTTATTATTCGTATTACGATTGTTAGCCTTAGCATTTTTAATCACAGCACTGGCGCGACCGCGAACCTCAGACGAAACCACAAAAACAAAAACTACAAAAGGTATTGATATTGTCATGGCTATTGATGTATCAGCAAGTATGTTGGCAAAAGATTTATTGCCAAACCGTTTGGAAGCCTTGAAAAAAGTGGCTTCAGAGTTTATTAAAGGACGTCCGAATGACAGAATTGGTCTCGTGGAATATGCTGGAGAAAGCTATACGAAAACACCAATTACAAGTGATAAAAGTATTGTGTTACGCTCACTGAGAGATATTAAATACAATACCATTATTGAAGGAGGAACAGCGATAGGAATGGGCTTAGCCACTTCGGTAAACCGCTTAAAAGATAGCAAAGCCAAGAGTAAGATTATTATTCTTTTAACAGATGGTGTTAATAATTCTGGATTTATAGACCCAACAATTGCAAGTGAATTAGCACTTGAATATGGCATAAAAGTGTACACCATTGGATTAGGAACTAATGGGATGGCTTTATCACCATATTCTATTTTACCTAATGGAAGTTTCCAGTACCGAAGAGTGCAAGTCGAAATCGATGAAGATTTGCTCAATGAAATAGCAGATGTTACGGGCGGAAAGTATTTTAGAGCCACTAACAACAAGAAATTAAAAGAAATTTATAACGAAATAAATAAACTAGAAAAAACCGAAATCGAAGAAATCAAGTACACGACGTATGATGAAAAATATCGTCCGTTGATTTTGATTGCCTTAGGCTTATTGCTTTTAGAAGCATTACTGAGATTAACCGTTTTTAGGAGTTTTGTCTAGTGCATTTTAGAAAATAAAATATCGTGAAGTCGTCGGACAAACAATTCAGCAACTCCACAAAAAACAAATCAATAAGAAAAAATAATGTTTGATTTTCAATTAGAAGAAAAAATTTGGTTTTGGGTATTACTGGTTATACCAGTAATCATATTACTATTTACCATACTTCAGTTTTGGAAATATAGAACCCAAAAGCGATTTGCGAGTAGTAAATTATTAAAGCGTTTGAGTCCAAATCAATCTTTGTTTAAATCTATTTTAAAAATTGTGGTACTATGTTTGGCATTTGCCTGTTTAGCGATAGCATTGGTAAACCCAAAAATCGGAACCAAACTAGAAACTGTAAAACGTCAAGGTGTTGATATTGTTTTTGCTGTTGATGTTTCTAAAAGTATGCTTGCGGAAGATATTGCACCCAACAGGTTAGAAAAATCAAAACAATTGGTGACCCAAATCATCAATAATCTAGCGAGTGACAGGGTTGGAATTATCGCTTATGCAGGAAAAGCATTTCCGCAGTTGCCGATTACAACGGATTATGCGTCTGCGAAAATGTTTTTGCAAAACATGAATACCGATATGCTCTCCTCTCAAGGAACAGCCATCAACGAAGCTATTGAGCTTGGTAAAACCTATTTTGATGACGAAGAGCAAACCAATCGTGTATTGATTATTATTTCTGATGGTGAAGACCATAGCGATGTCGCAAGTAGTGTTGCCGAAGAAGCAAGTGATGAAGGTATTCGGATTTTTACTATTGGCGTTGGTGACCTTAAAGGCGGACCAATACCAATTAAGCGTAACGGAATTCTTTTAAACTACAAAAAAGACAATCAAGGTGAAACGGTAATTACCAAACTCAATGAAGAGACGCTCAAGGATATTGCCGAAGAAGCTAATGGCGCTTATATCAATGGTAACAATACTTCCGATGTTATAAACGAGATTAAGGACATTTTAAACAAAATGGATAAAACCGAATTTGAGGCCAAAGAATTTGCAGATTATAAAGATCAATTTCAATGGTTTTTAGGTTTCGGAATCTTCTTTTTGTTTATCGATATTTTCTTCCTTGAAAGAAAAACAGGATGGCTAAAACGTCTCAACCTTTTTAATGAAAACTTTTAAGGTTACTGCGGAACTATTATAATTTAGAAATTTTTGTTTGGTCTCTAACAAGCATTTATATGACTACTAAAAAGTTAGAATTTTCATGAATTAATAATCCTTCCAATATTTTATAAAATCTTTAACTATATCGAGTTCAGTAGTTTTATATATTGCTAAACGTTTTACTAGTGATTAATAGTAACCGAAAATTTTATGAAAGTATATCTTACATGTTTATGTCTCTGTTTTGTCACCTTTACTTTTGCTCAAGATAAAGACAAAGAAAAGGAACGACAACTGACATTTGAAAAAGCAAACGGCTATGTTTATGAAGGCAATGAATTGGTAGATGCCGATAATTATATTTCTGCAGAAAAAGAATATAGAAAAGCCATTTCAAAAGCACCATCAGTTGTTGCAGGTTCATATAATTTAGGGAACACATACTATGAAAAAGGCAACTATGAAGAAGCCTTATACCGTCATTTACAGGCGGCTAAAACGGCAACATCAAAAGTAGAAAAGCATAAAGCATATCATAATATTGGCAATATTTTGATGAAAGAAGAGCAATGTCAAGAAGCTGTTGAAGCTTTTAAAAATGCATTGCGGAATGATCCAACTGATGATGAAACACGCTATAATTTTGCGATAGCTAAAGAATGTGCAGAACAGCAAAATAAGAAAGATAAAGAAGAAGAAAAGAAGGACGAAGATAAAGAGGACGAAAACAAAGACGAAGATAAAAAAGAAGACGAAGAAAAAAAGGATGACCCTAAAGACGAAGGTGACCAAGATAAAAAAGAAGGTGACGATAAAAAAGACGATGAGGGAAAGCCTAAAGATGAAAAGGATCAAGGTGATGGCGATAAGAAAGATGACAAAGAACAAAAAGGAAAGCCAAAGCCACAACAAGGACAATTATCACCTCAACAAATTAAAAACTTGTTAGAGGCCATGAATAATCAAGAACAAAAAGTTCAGGAAAAAATAAATGCCGAAAAACAAAAAGGAGCCAAAGTAAAAACCGAAAAAGATTGGTAGCGTTTCAGTATGCAGTTATAGTGTGTATTAAACAGCTTCTTACAAGGTTAATAAACTTTGAAAATTAAAATGAAAACAGTAAAACACATAACATTACTACTGGTCATACTTGCTACAAGTATGGTTTCTGGGCAAGTAAAATTTGAAACCAAAGTAAGTAAGAAAAAACTTGGTGTCAATGAACGTTTACGTGTAGATTTTGTAATGAATAAGGATGGTGATAATTTTAATCCGCCAGATTTCGAAGCGTTCAATGTTGTGGGAGGACCAAATACATCGGTTAGTAACTCTTGGCTGAATGGCACACACTCATATGCCAAAACCTATAGTTATTTTTTAGCACCCAAGAAAAGAGGAACTTTTAGAATTAATTCTGCAAGTATTGAAATTGATGGAGAAATATTCAAAACTCAAGCAGTCACCGTACAAATTACTAATGCTGTAAACCGTCCTAACGATCCTCATAATGTTGATGGTATCGCTTCGGAAAACATTCACTTAATTGCTGAGGTTTCTAAATCAGATCCTTATATAAATGAGGCGATTACGGTTGTTTACAAACTATACGTATCCGCAGCAACAGGCGTAAGCAATTGGAGAGAATTAGAAAACCCGAGATATAACGATTTCTGGAGTCAGAAAATAGATACCAAGGGTTTAAAAATTCAAAATGGGAAATATAAAGGAGAAGATTATCGTTTTGTGGTGCTTCGTAAAACAGTACTTTATCCACAAAAAACGGGTAAGTTAGAGATTGAACCGTTAAAGTTGGATATTACAGTTGAAGTCCCAACAAATCGTCGTGATATTTTTGGTGGAAGGCACATGGCTCAAACAAATAGAACCGTCTCTGCAGGAAGCAAAACCATTAATGTAAAACCTTTACCAGAACAGGGAAAGCCAGATGATTTTACTGGAGCAGTTGGTGATTTTAAGTTTAATGTGATCACTTCCAAATCTGAACTTAATGCATCAGAATCTTTACAAGCTACCGTTGAAGTAACAGGAAAAGGAAATTTAAAATTATTTGAATTACCTAAGTTAACGCTTCCAAGTTCATTAGAAGTTTATGAGCCTGAGCATAACGAAAATATCAGAACAAACCTTGGTGGAATGCAAGGTAGTATTTCAGACAGCTATACTATCGTTCCGCAGTATAAAGGAAAATATCCAATACCGAGTGTGTCATTCTCATATTTTGATTTAGAAACCGAAACCTACAAACGTGTCTCTTCAGGAGAAATTATAATTGATGTTATTGAAGGTCCTATTAATAATTCATCAGGCGATAATAATATTGTAGCAGCTAATGGTGATAAAACGAAAGTAACGTTAAAAAGCGATCAGTTTGCTTTTGTGAAAACGGACGCAAATTTAAAACCAGTAGCACAAGAAAACTTTTTTAAATCTGCTGGGTTTTGGAGTTCGCTATTGCTTCCGTTATTGGCTATTCCATTAGCGATAGTATATCGTAAGAAAAAGGATGAACGCAGTGCAGATGTCTTCGGTAATAAAATTAGAAAAGCCGATAGATTAGCCAAACGTTACTTAGGTGAAGCTAAAAAATCATTGGGAAATAAAGAAGCTTTTTATATCGCTCTTGAAAAAGCATTACATAATTATCTCAAAGCAAAATTACATATTGAAACGAGTGATCTCAGTAAAGAAAAAATCGAAAGTATATTGATAGAACGTCAAGTAAATGACACCACAGTAAAAGAATTTATTAGCATTTTAGAACATTGCGAATTGGCAAGGTATACACCAATTACGAATGTAGAAATGCAACAGGATTACGAGAAAGCGGCATCGACGATTTCAATTATTGATAAAGAAATAAAATAAACGATAGCGATTAGGTTTAAATTAGACATTTCACCAGTTGAAGTGCGGTTAAAGCCTTTTAGTTTGTACCAAAATGAAAAAAATAGTTTACATATTAGTATTTCTAATAAGCACAGTAACCTTAGCCCAAAACACGACCGTATTTGAGCAAGCCAATGCCTTATATAATGAGGGTGATTATACTCAAGCTATAGAAAAATATAAATCTATTTTAGATACAGAAGAACATTCTGCTGCACTCTATTTCAATATTGCCAATGCACATTATAAATTAAATCATATTGCACCAAGTATCTATTATTATGAGAAAGCGCTGTTGTTAAAGCCCAATGATAAGGAGATTAAAAACAATATTGCATATGCTAGAAATATGACAATAGATGCTATTGATACTGTTCCAGAAGTTGGTTTTACGAGGCTCATAAACAACACGACAAACACTATGAGTTTTGATAATTGGGCAAAATTGTCAGTGAGCTTAATGCTGCTTTTTGTGTTGTTATTTTTACTCTACTATTTTTCTCATAGTACAACTAAAAAACGTTTTGCATTTATTACGAGTTTATCGTCTTTGGCCTTGTCATTAGTGGCTGTACTATTTGCATTTCATAAATATGAGTTGGTAGAAAATGACCAGCCAGCTATCGTTTTTGCTCAAGAAGCTCAAATTAAAAGCGAACCAAATCTTCGAAGTACTGAAGCTTTCAAACTCCATGAAGGTACTAAGGTTCAAGTATTAGATACTATTAATAATTGGAAGGAAATCAAGTTATCTGACGGTAAGACAGGTTGGGTAATTAGTGATGACATTAAAATGTTGAAAACTTTTTGAAGGTTTCAATAAAAAAAAACAAAATCTTATTCTATTTTTTGTGTTAATTTAACACTCAGGTTTGGGTTATCATTTAGTTGATAACAACACTACTATTCTTTTGACTATTGGTATATGGTGATTAGACTTGGGGTATACAAACCATTTTATTAAGGCTTCAGGAAGACATAAAATTAATATGATAGTGTTTTTCATGTTCTAATGAAACTTAGGCTAGCAATTTTTAGTATTTTGAAAAATTAAACTAACTTGGTAGAATAACATTATTACTGAACTATGAAGAATTTATTTTCAAACATCAAAGGTGACGCTTTTGGTGGGATTACCGCAGGAATTGTAGCGCTGCCTCTAGCTTTAGCCTTTGGAGTTTCGTCGGGTTTAGGTCCAAGTGCTGGATTGTATGGCGCTATTTTTATAAGTTTTTTCGCAGCATTATTTGGCGGTACACCAACGCAAATTTCTGGACCTACTGCACCAATGACCGCAGTAAGTATGATTGTTGTTGCGGGTATTATCGCTGCAAATGATGGTGATGTCAACAAGGCATTACCTGCAATTCTTACCGTTTTTTTGTTGGCAGGTTTAATGCAAATTGGATTAGGAGCAATAGGTTTAGGGAAATACATACGATATATCCCATATCCTGTGGTTTCAGGTTTTATGACTGCAATTGGTTTAATTATCATCATCACTCAAATTTTACCTTCTCTAGGCTATTACCCAAAAGAAGATTTAATGTTTGTGGATCAGTTTAAACCTCAAGCCGAAGAAGTTATTCTAGAAAATATTTTAAAGGAAGAAGCTGGAGAAGGAATTTTAGTACTTGAAAATTTTAAAGAAACAATTAAAAGATCTGGAGAGATTTCACAAGAAAATATCTTGAAGGAATCACAAACACTTGCTGCTAAAAGAGCATCTGGTGCTTTGGGTGCCTTATCGGTGATTCCTAGAGCGATTAAAAACATCAATTGGTTAGAGCTCGTATTAGCTTTAGGAACCATAGTCATCGTTTTTGGGTTTAAACGGATTACCAAAAAAATTCCAAGCACATTAGTAGCATTAGTCGTCATGTCAGGGATTGCAGTGGGCTTTAATTTAAATTATAGGCCTATTGAAGAAATCCCTACAGGAATACCTATGCCACAGTTAGAGATGTTTTCTAATTTTAGTTTAGGAAGCATAACTCCTTATATTTTTACAGCCTTAACATTAGCGCTTCTAGGAGCGATAGATTCATTATTAACAAGTGTGGTTGCAGATAATATGACGAAGACCAAACACAAGCCTAACCAAGAACTGGTAGGTCAAGGTATTGGTAATAGTATTGCAGCAATATTTGGTGGTATTCCCGGTGCTGGAGCTACAATTAGAACCGTTGTAAATATTAATGCTGGAGGTAAAACAAAACTTTCGGGAATGATTGCAGGAGTTATGTTACTTATAATTCTTCTCGGAATTGGACCAATTGCCTCTAAAATTCCTGCGGCAGTTTTAGCTGGAATTTTAATTACCGTTGGTATTGGAGTTATGGATTATAAAGGTTTGAAAGCGATTCCGAGTTTGCCTAAGGATATAAAGTTAGGGCCTCTTAAATTAAGTTCAGAAGTATTAATCATGCTTATAGTATTATTACTATCGACGTTTTGGGATTTAATCTATGCAGTTGGTATTGGTCTAGTCATTGCATCATTGATGTTTATGAAGAAAATAGGAGACCTTACGGGTGAACGCTCTGATGTGAAACCCTTAAAAGAAGAAACCTGGGATGATGAAGCCGATTTTCCGAAGAAATTACAAGAAGAAGTGTTTATCAAACATTTAAAAGGACCTTTGTTTTTTGGATCAACCTCAGATTTCCAGCAGCTTACATTACAAATACCTGATACTGCAACAACTGTAATTTTGAGATTAGGTCGTATGCAATATATGGATCAATCAGGTCTTTATGCAATGGAAGATATGCTCTTAGATTTAAAAAACAAAGATGTCGAAGTTTTATTCGTAAATTTATTAAAGCAACCAAGGTATATGATGGAACGTATTGATATCATACCAGACTTGATACCCGAAGCACAAATTTTTAAATCATTTAAAGATTGCCTATCTTGGATCAAACAAAATATAAAAGACACACACTAAAAACATAAAAATATGCCAAATACATATTACAATAAACTACTCAGTAACAACAAAGAATGGGTAGAAGAAATGACTTCTAAAGACAAGGATTATTTTTCAAATCTAGCCAAAGGTCAAAAGCCACCTGTCTTGTGGATTGGTTGTTCAGACAGCCGTGTGCCAGCAAATGAAATTACAGGAACTCATCCAGGAGAATTGTTTGTGCATAGAAATATCGCTAATATGGTGGTGCATACAGATATGAATATGTTAAGCGTTCTAGACTATGCCGTTAACCACTTAAAGGTACAACACGTTGTTGTTTGTGGTCATTATGGTTGTGGTGGTGTGCAAGCAGCTATGCAAAACAAATCACTTGGGCTAATCAACAAATGGGTAAGAAACATCAAAGAAGTTTATAAAGACAATCTTAGTGAATTAAAGAAAATAGAATCAGAAAAAGATCGTTTTGATCGTTTGGTAGAATTAAATGTAAAAGCTCAAGTGTATGATTTGGCCAAAACATCAATAGTTCAACAAAAGTGGAAAGATAAATCTGGACTTCAAATTCATGGCTGGGTTTATGACCTTAAAGATGGTGTCATTAAAGATTTAAAAGTATCTATGGAAAGTGCAGAACACTTAAACGAGGTCTTTAGATTAGACTTTGATTAAACCGTAAATAAAATTAAGTACTGAAACTGTCTATTTAAAATAGGCGGTTTTTTTATGCTTCAGAGTTTGCATCAATGATGCTAGGCTCTTTTTATTTAAAAACATGAGCGAGTCAATGTTATAAAAAAACTACTAATTGCTAATCACCAAATCAGACCCAGAAAGTGATGCCCGATATTCTTTAAGGCCACAAGGTAATTGAGCGCCCAGCGCTTGACCGGTAAAGAGGCTATATTCGTTTTCGTCAGCACAATTACAAGTAACATTTGCACCATCAATTTCTAAGAAAGAACAAGTGCTTGGTAAGTGATTTGGGTCTGCTGCATCCCAAGCTCTATAAGAATCATTTCCAACATTAATCACGTAAATCCCAGCATTTCCTTGATTTGCCACATAAACTGAATTACTTGTAAACATCAATTGGCTATATTCAGGTAAGTTTAAATTTAGCGACACATTGACATTTATATTAAGCAAAAAATTGCAATTATTTACAGTGTCGCTTTTACTGCAATTAGTTAACATTAATAGCGATACAACGATTAAGAGTCTTTTCATGAATATAATTTTAGATATCTGAGTTTTTTTTATTAAACATCATTTATGAGCTGCAATTTACAATATTTTAAATATTTTGTATCTTTGTATTACAATCTCGTGATAGCGAGATTTTTTTGTTAGTCCCGAACTCTAATACTGAGCGATGTCAAAGTATGTTTCGGGATATTTTGAATACAGCAATTAACGATTACATTAAGTAAACGAAAGAATTATGAGTCAAGTATCTTATTATACTCCGGAGGGATTAAAAAAACTAAGAGACGAATTAAAGCAACTAAAAGACATTGAGCGTCCTAAGGCGTCTCAAGCCATTGGTGAAGCAAGAGATAAAGGTGATTTGAGTGAAAATGCAGAGTACGATGCAGCTAAGGAAGCACAAGGCATGTTAGAAATGAGAATTTCTAAATTAGAAGAAACTTTGGCTGGAGCTCGTGTCATTGACGAATCTCAAATGGATACCTCAAAAGCATTGGTATTGTCTAAAGTAAAAATAAAAAATCAAGCCAACGGTATGGAAATGAATTATACCTTGGTTGCTGATGGTGAAGCAGATTTAGCTTCGGGTAAAATTTCTGTAAATTCACCGATCGGAAAAGGGCTTCTAGGAAAGTCTGTTGGTGATGTTGCAGAAGTACAAGTGCCAAATGGTGTCATAAAATTTGATGTTTTGGAGATTAGCAGATAGCATCTTACAAATTCGGACTTAGAATACTTTTAATTTCGAACATATGGTATCCTTTTTTTTAGTAACAATAAAAAGTCAAGATGAGTTCATAAAAAGATTCCTATTCAATAGGAATCTTTTATATTTACATAACTAAGGTTTCGCTTTAAAAGATGATTCAGAACTTTAAAAAGCAAAGCGTTCTAATTTAATTGTTATGGCATCTATCTTTACAAAAATCATCAATGGCGAAATACCATGTTATAAAGTCGCTGAAACTGAAGACTATCTCGCATTTTTAGATATTAATCCTAATGCGAAGGGTCACACACTTTGTATTCCGAAGAAAGAAGTGGATAAATTTTTTGATTTAGAAGAAACAGCTTACCATGGTCTCATGGAATTTTCAAGACACGTCGCTATAGCAATAGAAAAAGCAGTGCCTTGCAAGCGTGTTGGAATGACAGTTATTGGATTAGAAGTTCCGCATGCACATGTGCATTTAATTCCGCTAAACACTATGGAAGATGCTCGATTTATTAGCAAAATAACATTAGAAAAAGATGAATTTGAAGCTATCGCAAATAAGATTGCTTCGTTATTGTAGTTGAATGTGTCATTATTTGATTTCGTTGCGCTTGCTAGCAGTCATAAAAACTTATTAGGTTTAAACTAGTTCATAAACATACAAAAATCCGCTAGGTTTTCTAAGTAAAGAAAGAGCTGGCAATGAACGATATCTGTTGTTGTGTATACTTATTCTTCTCCGATATGTTTATTGTAAAATTTCCAAACTTCTTTAGCCACATTCCTACCTAATTCCAATCCAGCAACATTATCCGATTGTATGTGATAACCGCCTAATACTCTCGAAATGCCAGCCATTTCAGCAGTCTCTGTAAACGTTGGAAATTTTAGGGTAATTGTGTCTCCTAGATTATACGGCTCTGTCAAAGCTCCTGCAACTAAGGTAGCTTCGGAACCAAACTGCTCACTTCCAGTCCAAATTTTCAAGGCCTCAGCACAACCTCCACTAATGGTGCTATGTCCAGAAGTGTAACTTGGAAATGGAGGACATAAAAATATTTCGGGTGAATAAGGTCTCCAATCTTTTCCGTCCATATCAATCATTCCTTTCCCTTCTCCTCCCCAAGCTTTAATTTTTTGTTTTTCGTAATATTGATGCACCAATGCATAAGGTCTTGCATAATCGTAGAACATTTTTGAATCCCAAGAAGCGATGAAAGCATCCATAGCGACTACTTGATTATAAAAATACATTTTTACATCGTCATCGAGTGTATGGTCATCTCTGCGAGAAACATCTTGAGCAAATTTCAACCAATGTCCTGCTTGCTGCACAGATTGCGGACCGTCTCTCATAAACTCGACCAATGCTTTTTGGTAATCTGTGAGATTCACTTGTAATTCGATAACCTCTTGAACTTCTTTTTCTAATTGTTCTGAACCTATCATGGGTGGAGGTCCTGGACGAAACTGATCTCCTGATTTTAACGCGATAGGTTTGACCTTATCCCAAAATGGGGTCAAACATCCTGGAGCATATTTTCCGCCATTACCGTCTGAAAAATATTTGGGTTGCCAACGGTTTGGGTCAACGTTTTTGTCAGCTGAATTAACGGGTTCATAACCCACGTAATTGAAATAAGGCTCGCCATTCGAGCCTTCTTCTTCTCCGTATTGATTGGAGCCGTCACCTTTTCGAGCTTCTATCACGGCTTTTGCTGCTAAATTCCCAATACCTTCAGGTGTTGTAGGATCTAAGGATTCATTCATTGGGTCTAAGCCCAATTCCTTCATAAAGTTTGTGAACAACGCTTTATCAGTAAAATAATATTCGTTCATTGTACGAAATGCGGCATAACTAATAGCAATTTCTTTGTTTTTTAGTGTGTGCTCATTTGCTGGTCTTCTTTCAACGCCTTCAAGGTATACCGGAATAGCCTTGTCGTCGTATTGCGACCACGCATCAAAAACGGAAACAAATATCAACCCTAGATAGCGAGAGGTGACTGTTGGTCTTGGTTTAAATTTCTCAGTGTCATTCGCTTGAGCCGTTAGTGCCATATAGCCCCATTTGTAGGCAATATTTTCTGTTCCTTTTGGTTCAATTGTTTCAACCTTACTTTGCTTTTTTTCTTGATTTTGACTCTCTTTACAGCCAAAAAGAATTAATGTTGCGAATACGAGCAAAACTGTACTTTTCATATTTTATTGATTTGATTTTTTAGTTATACATAACTACTTTTAAACATATTTTATCTTGGGTTCATCACGAAACCTTAACGTCAATTTATTAAAAGTTTAAGACTCCACTTACAAATAATACAACTCCACTTACCAAAACTGTACTTGCAATAATTACAAACCAAGTGAGCTGTTTTAATTTCACAGAATTAGGTTTTACCTGTACAGCACGTTTTTGGTAAGCTACAACCTGCTCAATATCATTAGTCCAACGCACAGGGAAAATTGCGGTATTACAAGTGTTACAATACATGTCATTGATAATGTCTTGAGTAATCGCTTTATAAAAAGCGTTTTCAACAAACTTTTGTTTAAAGGTGAGTTCTAGGCCTTCATTAGAGTAGCACTCAGGACAGTTATTGTTGAGTTTTACTTCTTTTAAAGTAAAGTATTGTTGTGAATCCATTTGTTTGATTTTCTGTATCTCTCAGGTTTAATTAGAAGTTTCTGAAGTATCAGTAATCTAAAAACCGTGCTACTAAGATAACAGTTTCAATGAGATTTGCATGGTTGTGCCTTTTCCAATTTCAGAATTTAGCACTTTTATTTTACCATTATGATAATCTTCAATTATTCGTCTTGCTAAAGAAAGGCCTAAACCCCATCCACGTTTTTTACTCGTATATCCTGGTTGAAAAATGGTATTGAAACGTTGTTTAGAAATCCCTTTTCCAGTATCGTGAATTGCGATTTTTACAATTTTATCATCATGGCTAATCACAACTTTTAAAGCGCCTTTCCCTTTCATGGCATCAATAGCGTTTTTAACTAAATTTTCAATCGTCCAACTATATAATTGTTGGTTGAGGTTGACGTATAATGGTAAATCAGGCGTAGAGATTTCAAAATCAATTAATTTACTAGACCGTGTTTTTAAGTATTTGTAGGATTCGATGGTCTCTTGTACAATATCTGCTTTTTTTAATGTTGGTTTAGAGCCTATTTTACTAAAACGGTCTGTGATGGTTTGCAGTCTGGTAATGTCTTTTTCTATTTCAACCAAATATTCTGGATTTACGCTTTCACCACGTAAAATTTCTACCCAACCTACAAGTGACGATAGAGGTGTGCCAATTTGATGCGCAGTCTCCTTTGCCATACCTGTCCAAAGTTTATTTTGGTCCGCAGTTTTTGTGCTTTTATAAAAGAAATACGCCACAGCAGCAAACAGAAATATAATAAGTAATAAGGCTAAGGGATAATATTTAAGCTTGTTTAATAGCGGTGAGTTACCGTAATAAAGCGTTTGATTTAAATTATTAAGTACTACAGGTTTGTTTTCAGAACTAAATTTCGCAACTAAGTTTTTGTAGTTATCGGCAACATAAGCAGAATCAAGCTTTATGTCTTTGGGATCAGTACTATTTTCATAAGGTGTGATATTTCTTGACCTAATAATTTCATTATTCTCATCCAAAAGAAGAAGTGGTGTTGTAAGCGTAGAATCTGTAACAATCTTTTCGGCAACTGGATTTATGATTACATCATCATCAGAGCCTGCTACCATATCATTAAGATCATTTGAAAATACAACATAAGCATTTGTCCAAATCTTCATTTTTGCTTGTTCTTCAGATTTGAAGTATTGAAAAAACGCATAGGTATTCCAAAGAATAAGCGAGATAATGATAAAGGAAGCCACGATGATTATCCATCGTGTAAAATTTCGGTTGATGCTTAGTGCCATTAACTATCTTTTAGAATTTTAAATATAAACGATTTATGTTAATAATATTGTGTTGAGATAGTCTCAATTCATTTTTATAACAAAAGCAATATAGTTACATTTGCATCTCAACGAACGCAAATGGCATCTTTTACTCCTAAAGACATATCGACAGGACGATTACATAGTTACTTACTAAGTGCAGTGGCTCCAAGGCCTATTGCTTTTGCGAGTACTATGGATGTAGACGGAAATCCTAACCTTTCGCCTTTTAGCTTCTTTAATGTGTTTAGTGCAAATCCGCCAATTATGATTTTTTCTCCTGCACGTCGTGTGAGAAATAATACCATAAAACACACGTTAGAAAACGTAGAAGCTACAAAAGAAGTCGTCATTAATGTTGTTAATTACGATATCGTTCAACAAATGTCATTGAGTAGCACAGAATATGCTGAAGGTGTTAATGAGTTTGAAAAAGCAGGATTAACAATGTTAGAATCTGATATTGTAAAACCGTTTAGAGTAGCCGAATCTCCAGTACAGTTTGAATGTAAAGTCAATGATATAATTCATTTAGGAACAGAAGGTGGTGCAGGTAATTTAGTGATTTGTGAAGTGGTAAAACTTCATATTGCAGATGAAGTTTTGGATGATAAAGAGGTTATCGTTCAAGAAAAATTAGATTTAGTCGCGAGAGCAGGAGGCAGTTATTACAATAGAGCTAAAAAAGGATTTTTTGAAATTCCGAAGCCAATTTCAACCTTAGGAATAGGTGTTGACGCTATGCCTATAGAAGTTAAAAATAGTATGATTTTAACGGGTAATGATTTAGGAATGTTAGGGAATGTTGAAGCTCTGCCAAATCAAAATGATATCGATGAATTTATAGACAATGTGAGTGAGCGTTATCCTAATATAAAGGAAAAATCGCATCGCGAAAAGCATAAAATTGCCAGAAACTATTTGAGTTATGGTGATGTAGATAGTGCATGGAAACTGTTACTATCATAATAATTGAAAGCAATATAAAATTTAATATAAGTAATACAACAATGGAAGTACAAGGAAAAATCAAAATGATTGGAGAAACTCAAACATTCGGAAGTAATGGGTTTAGAAAGAGAGAATTAGTAGTAACGACGGAAGAACAATATCCACAACATATTTTGGTTGAATTTGTTCAAGACAAAACAGATTTATTAAACAACTATCAAGTTGGTCAAGCTGTAAAAGTGAACATTAATTTAAGAGGAAGAGAATGGGTGAATCCACAAGGAGAAACTAAATATTTCAACTCTGTTCAAGGATGGAGAATTGAAGCTGCACAAGCTGAAGGTGCAAATGTACCACCTGTTGCTCCAGCTGAAGCATTTGAACCAGCAACAAATTTAAACGAAGAAGAGCACGACGATTTACCGTTTTAATCTCGTACCATTTCAAATCTGAAATGTTATAACTTCGGAAGAATTAATATTTAAAAGCCTCAATGACTAATTGAGGCTTTTTTGTTTGTTATATTTCATACATTAGATCTATGCATTTTCTCAATAAAAACATAGAATTTCCCGAGGTCTCATCAGCCTCCAAAGAAGGGATCGTAGCCATTGGAGGTGATTTATCACCTGAGCGATTATTTCTAGCTTATAAAGGCGGGATTTTCCCATGGTTTGATAATGACGAGCCAATTATCTGGTGGTCTCCAGATCCTCGATTTGTTTTATTTCCGGAGGATTTAAAAGTTTCAAAAAGTATGAGGCAAGTACTCAGAAATTCTGATTTTGAAATTACAATTAATAAAGACTTTGAATCTGTCATAGACCATTGCTCCAAGATTAAAAGAGATGGTCAACAAGGCACTTGGATTACCAAAAAGATGAAAGAAGCCTATATCAACTTACATAAGTTGGGCCACGCTATATCTGTAGAAGTATGGCTAGATCATAAATTAGTTGGTGGTTTGTATGGTATTGATGTTAATAATGGTGTGTTTTGTGGAGAAAGTATGTTTAGTCTTGTAAGTAATGCGAGCAAGGTTGGATTTATTACATTTATTGAGAATTCAAATTATAAATTAATCGATTGTCAAGTCTATACCAATCACCTTGAAAGTTTAGGAGCGCAAGATATTTCAAGAGATAAATTCATGACCTTTTTAAGTTAGTTCACTGATAAAAGTCATATTTTTAAATGTTAAAATGTAGTAACTTTAATTCTTTAATTTTAAACTATGCTAACAAAAGAAGATTTCAAAAAAGTTCAAGACCAAAAGGCATTTAAAGACGTACTTAAATCAAAATTAGAGGATACACGTTTTCAAGAGATATTAGATGGTGTTCAATACGAAAAAGAGTTACTTCAACTGCAAGCCGAATTTGTCGATTTACAACAATGGGTAGCCAAGCATAAAAAGCGTGTGTGTATTATTTTTGAAGGCAGAGATGCTGCAGGAAAAGGAAGTGCCATACGTCGTTTTATCGAGCATTTAAATCCACGGTCAATGCGCGTTGTTGCGTTAACAAAACCAACGAATGTTGAAAAAGGACAATGGTATTTTAGACGTTACATTAAAGTATTACCAAATCCTGGTGAGGTTGTATTTTTTGATAGAAGTTGGTACAATAGAGCCGTAGTAGAGCCAGTTATGGGGTTTTGTAATGATGAAGAATACAAAAACTTTATGGCTCAAGTGACCGAATTTGAACACATGCTATATGAAGATGGTGTTGAACTCATAAAATTTTGGTTCTCCATATCTAAAGATGAACAAGTGGCTCGATTTAATTCTAGATTAGAGAATCCTTTAAAACGCTGGAAGTTTAGCCCTGTCGATCAAGAGGGTCAAAAACGATGGGATGATTATACGTATTATAAAGAGCAAATGTTTAGTAAAACACACACCACTTTTAGCCCTTGGATTATAGTTAAAACCAATAATAAAAAAGAGGCACGGCTCGAAAGTATGCGTTATGTATTGTCAAAATTCGATTACGATAATAAGGGGAATTCTAATACAACCTTAGTGCCAGATCCAAATGTGGTGCAACGTTATTACAGATTATTAAAACAAATAGATGAATAGATTATGACTGTAGATTTAACAGAAAAAGATTTAAAAAAGCTGAATTCAAAAAAGGGAATCAAGGAATTTTTAAAAGATGACACAATTACAATCTCTAAGGTTTTAAGAAATTTGAATTATGAATCACGCTTAAAATCATTGCAGGAAGAGCTCATTAAACTTCAACACTGGGTTGGTCAACACAACGAACGTGTTGTTATTATTTTTGAAGGACGCGATGCTGCAGGGAAAGGTGGCGCTATACGTCGTACAACCGAACATCTAAACCCTCGTGAATTTAAAGTAGTGGCTTTACCAAAACCTAGTGAAGAGGAAAAAGGAGAATGGTATTTTCAACGTTATATCAAACAATTACCAAGAGAAGGTAAAATTATATTTTTTGATAGAAGTTGGTACAATAGAGCGATTGTTGAACCTGTAAATGGGTTTTGCACACAAGAAGAATATCATATGTTCATGAATCAGGTTAACCAGTTTGAACGTATGATTACAGAATCTGGTATACGGCTTATAAAGTTTTACTTTTCAATTTCAAAAGATGAACAAGAACGTCGATTTGAGGACATAAAATCGAGTGCGATAAAGAAATGGAAATACAGTGCAGTAGATCAAAAAGCATTGGAGCTTTGGGATGATTATACAGAGTATAAAAAGAAAATGTTTAAAAAAACCAATACTAAATTAGCGCCTTGGAAAGTTATAAAAGCCAATAAAAAAACTAAAGCAAGAATTGAAGCTATTGAGCATATCTTGCATGTGGTGCCTTATAACCCAAAAGATATTGAAATTATTAAGCATGTTGAAATAGAGGAAGCTAAAGTGGATTAAAACTACATGTAGTGTCAACGATTTTGATTGTTGAATTCATAATTTAGCAATGCTACACTTCATTATATCTAAAACAAAGTAGTTCATGATCGTTCACCATTCCTGTGGCCTGCATGTGAGCGTAAACTACTGTAGAGCCTACAAACTTAAAGCCTCGTTTTTTTAAATCCTTACTAATGGCATCGCTCAAAGTCGTATTTGCAGGTGCATTGCGATAATCCTTAAGGTTGTTTTTAATGGGTTTGCCATCTACAAAATCCCATATGTATTTTGAAAACGAGCCAAACTCCTCTTGAATTTTCATAAACGCTTGTGCATTGCTAATTGTCGCATGTACTTTGAGTTTGTTTCTTATAATACCTGCATCTTGCAAGAGCGCATTTATTTTATGTTGGTTGTATTTTGAAATCTTCTTATAATCGAAATTATCAAACGCTTTTCTAAAGTTGTCTCGCTTTTTTAAAACAGTAATCCAACTCAAACCAGCTTGAAAAGTTTCAAGGATTAAAAATTCAAATAAAGTGTCATCATCACGAACTGGAACTCCCCATTCTTCATCATGATAGGCTTTGTATAAGTCGCTGCCAATACACCAACCGCATCTGTGCTTTTCCATAGTTTTTAATTGAATATTAAAAATAGTAAGTTTTGAGTAATTTTATCGTCTTAATGCAAACTCATCTTAGTTTTTTATGACTTAAATCATGTTACATTAATTGAGTTTAAATTACATTGCAACATTAAATATTATGACAACATTGGAA
>Ga0316189_10000484_pt1 | contig 39596 bp, 29 predicted proteins | sample LowCovwburrow_MG_FD_204930 | JGI IMG/M metagenome (GOLD analysis project Ga0316189, IMG submission 204930) | Coastal sediment microbial communities from Maine, United States - Lowes Cove worm burrow | ecosystem: Environmental > Aquatic > Marine > Coastal > Sediment | place: USA: Maine...
CCGGGCCTTTAGCCACGACCACAGAGGCAGAATTACAGCTTCATAAGACTGATTTGTACCATTGCAGGGCAATCAGCGGATAGCTAGAGAGACTGCTAACCCATTTAACAGTTATTAAAAGTCATGACTCAAGGTCATGATGAGACAAACCGGATAGGTTTAGGAAATTATTTTCGAGCAAGGCAGCTGATGCTGCGCTGATATCCAGCTCTAGTCAGCTGGGCAACGAAACACAAAACTAAGTAATATTTTCAACTAAAACAATAGATACTATGCAACATAGAGCCTCAAGTAGGCGATCGATTGAGCACAAGACAAGTCATAGCACGTCTGTGGCTGTTCTATTATTGTTAAAACGTTAAGAATTTGCTGTAGCTGAAGCCAAATCGATTTGATTTCGCTTCTTTGTTGCCCTCAACCACTACTCCTTATTGAGTCGTGCGCGCTCATTCGATTATTCCCTCCTAAGCTTCTTATCTGGTTCAACAACAAGTGAACCTATTATGAAAAGAATGCTTATTAATGCGACGCAGGAAGAAGAACTCCGTGTTGCCCTCGTCGATGGTCAAAAACTCTACGACCTCGACATTGAAAATCGTACCCGCATCCAGAAAAAGGCAAATATCTATCGAGGCAAAGTGACTCGCGTAGAACCAAGTCTGGAAGCCGCCTTCGTCGATTTCGGCGCTGACCGCCATGGTTTTCTGCCACTGAAGGAAATATCCCGCCAGTACTACGCCAAGGATGTTAAGAGCAGCAACCTCAAGGAGTTAATCCCAGAAGGCACACAGGTCATTGTTCAGGTAGAGAAAGAAGAACGCGGCAACAAAGGCGCTGCCCTTACTACCTATATCAGCCTTGCGGGACGCTATCTGGTATTGATGCCTAACAACCCTAAAGCCGGCGGCATTTCTCGCCGTATTGAAGGCGATGAGCGCTCCGAATTACGTGAGGCCCTGCGCGGCTTAGAGATTCCTGACGGTATGGGCATGATTGTTCGCACAGCGGGAGTCGGCAAGGCACAGGAAGAATTACAGTGGGACTTGGATTATCTACTGGCACTCTGGCAGGCGATTCAAGAAGCGAGCACAACCAAGCCAGCCCCCTTTCTGATCTACCAAGAGAGCAACGTCATCATCCGCATGATCCGCGACTACCTACGCAAGGATATCGGCGAAGTGCTTTTCGATACTAAGGAGTCCTTCGAAGAGGCAATCACCTTCATCAAGCAGGTAATGCCGCAGTATGAAAATAGAATCAAGCTATACGAAGACAAACTCCCTCTCTTCAACCGCTATCAAATCGAAGGTCAGATAGAGAGCGCGTTCGAGCGTGAAGTTAAACTCCCCGCAGGTGGTTCGGTGGTAATCGACCCAACCGAGGCGCTGATATCCATAGACATCAATTCCTCGCGAGCGACTCGCGGCGCAGACATCGAAGAGACTGCACTGAACACAAATCTCGAGGCAGCTGACGAGATCGCACGACAATTACGTCTAAGGGATATGGGCGGCCTAGTCGTCATCGATTTCATCGACATGAACTCTAGCCGTAATCAGCGTGAAGTTGAAAACAGAATGCGCGATGCGCTAGAACCGGATCGCGCGCGAGTGCAGGTCGGTCGCATTTCTCGTTTCGGGCTTCTGGAAATGTCACGACAGCGACTACGCCCTTCGCTAGGGGAAACGAGCGGAATCGTTTGTCCACGCTGCAGTGGTCAGGGAACGATTCGTGACGTGGAATCACTCTGCCTTTCTATACTGAGAATTTTGCAAGAAGAAGCGAACAAGCAAAAGTGCCAGGAAGTGCGAGCTACTGTTCCACTAGCACTTTCTTCTTACCTGTTAAACGAGAAACGTGCGGGACTAGCCGAGATTGAAGAACAAAGTGGGACGAAAGTTTCGATAATACCTAAGCCCGAGTTGCAAACGCCTCACTACGAAATTACTGCTGTGAATCAACAGAGCGAAGTGTATGAAGTAGACGTTACCGCTATCGCTGAGCCTGCTCCGAATGCGAAGTCTAAGGGTCAGGACACACCAGCGGCGCAGAAACCTGCTGTCAGTAATATATCTGCAGATAGAGCACCTCCACCCCCACAGGTAGCTGCAAAGAAACAGGGTTTCTTTGCTAAGCTTTTCGCCGCGCTATTCGGCTCCTCCGAAAAGAAAGAAGAAGCACCTAAGAGGAAGCCACAAGGTGGAACCCGCAATCGCTCTAGAGGAAATTCACGCAATCAGAATCAGCGTGGCCAGCAGTCCCGTGGCGGCAATCAACAGCGCAGAGATCGCGGTGGAAAGCCGTCAAATCAGAGTCAGCGACGCAACCAGCCGAACAAGAATAATAACGAAGGCGGCAGATCCAGGCCTCATAACGAAAACCCCAACAAGCAGGATAAGGCAGCGTCATCTGACAAGCCCGAGCAAAATTCCGAGCAGAAGGCACAACGACGGCCAGCCAATAAGCGTCCACGCAATTCCAATCAGCGCAGACGCGGACCAAGACCGGAGCAAGCTAAAGCGACTACGGATGAGGCAGCGTCTAGTCAACAGACTACACCAGCAGCAGATGTGGACGGCAACAAGGTAGCGGAGGATTCATCGAGCAATGGCAATCAACAGCCACGGCAGCAATCGAACCAGTCTCGCAACAGATCACGAAACGGTGGTCGTCGCGGCAATGGATCGAATGAGAATGCTAGCGAGAGCCCGGCTGCAAATACTCAGGCGAGCAGCAATGATGCAGCAGTTCCTCAGGAAGCAAAGCCAGCAGCACCATCTTCGCCGGCCGCTAACAACGAGAAGCCAAGCCAGCCTTCTACAAATGTTCAAGCGAGCTCAAGAGCCGAGCCTTCCAGCCCAGAACCTACTCCAGCACCTACACCAGCCCCCGCAGCAGAGGCTAAACCGATGCAAGCGGCACCAGTTCAGACAAGCCAACAGCCTCCGAGTGAAAACAAACCGGCACCGAAACCAGTAGAAAAGCCTGTTCAACAGCCGCAGGCAGCTAGCGCTCCTGCAGCGACTCAAACAGAGCAAGCTAAGGTTTCCAGCCCTGCTCCTGCACCTGCACCAGCACAGCAAAGTAAGCCCGAACCAAGCAGCAAGCCGGTAACACCGGTATCTGCTGGCGGTCGTGCACCTAACGACCCGCGGGAGATTAAGCGTCGCGCGCTGGCAGCACAGAAGGAACAAGATAAGGGCTAATGGTTGAGCCCTATAGCTAGTAGTTATACTCAATGAGCGCTTGTTGAGTTAAACGAGAGACATAAAAAAGCCCGGTTATCCGGGCTTTTTTATGTCTAAAGCAATAGTCAGTATTGCAACAGCTACGACGCTGCCCCCTGACTCACCTTATTCAACTGTTGCTGAACTAGAGCAGCAGCTAAAGAGCTGCCTCTAACTCTGGAAGCACTTTAAAAAGATCGGCTACCAGACCGTAGTCGGCAACCTGAAAGATCGGTGCTTCCTCGTCTTTGTTAATCGCAACAATCACCTTGCTGTCTTTCATACCAGCGAGATGCTGAATCGCACCGGAAATACCCACGGCGATATACAGGTCAGGAGCGACGATCTTGCCTGTCTGACCCACTTGCATATCGTTTGGCACGAAGCCCGCATCAACCGCGGCTCTAGAAGCGCCAATAGCAGCCCCCAGCTTGTCAGCGACCTTTTCCAGAAGGACGAAATTTTCACCGTTCTGCATGCCTCTACCACCTGAGATTACGATCGATGCCGCAGTAAGCTCAGGACGTTCAGAGACAGAAAGCTGTTCGCTGACGAAAGTAGCTACTTGCTGTGAGCTAACAAAGTCCGAGTTCTCGATAGGGGCACTGCCACCTTTCTCTGCCTCAGCGTAGGCTGTGGTTCGAACAGTAATCATCTTGACCGAATCCGATGACTGTACCGTGGCCATCGCGTTACCCGCATAAACAGGACGCACGAAAGTATCCTCACTCTTCACTTCTACGATATCAGATATCTGCGCAACATCGAGAAGCGCTGCCGCTCTAGGCATAAGATTCTTGCCGGTAGTAGTTGCCGCTGACAGGATATGTGAATAGTCCTTGGCAAGCTCAACCAACAGAGGCGCCACGTTTTCAGGTAACTGATGCCCATAGGCTTCAGCATCAGCACTGATCACTTTCGCAACCCCTGATATTTCCGCCGCTGCCGCCGCTGCCGCCTGACAGCCAAAACCGGCAACTAACACATGAATATCCCCACCGATGGCCTGCGCTGCTGTGACAGTGTTCAGGGTGGCAGTCTTGATGGAATCGTTATCGTGTTCTGCTATTACTAAGATTGACATGCTCACCACCTATATGACTTTAGCTTCAGTCTTCAATTTGTTAACGAGTTCTTCGACAGACTCGACGATAATGCCTGCGCTACGCTCTGCCGGTGCGGCAACGCTGAGTGTCTGCAGTTTCGATGTGATATCGACTCCAAGATCAGTAGGCGTGGTGGCATCTATTGGCTTCTTCTTAGCCTTCATGATGTTAGGCAGCGAAGCATAACGCGGCTCGTTCAAACGCAGATCAGTCGTTAGAATCGCTGGCAGGCTGAGTAGCACAGTCTGCTCGCCGCCATCGATCTCGCGTGTTACTTCGATCTTGCCATCTTTTATCTCAGCCTTACAGGCAAACGTGCCTTGGGGGTAATTACACAGCGCCGCAAGCATCTGCCCGACCTGATTATTATCGGTATCGATAGATTGTTTTCCTAAGATAACGAGATCGATACTCTCTTTCTCGACGATCGTCTTCAGTATCTTGGCAACCGCCAGTGGCTCTACCTGTTCGTCCGTCTGAACGAGTATTCCTCTATCGGCACCCAATGCCAGCGCAGTACGGATTTGCTCCTGACTAACTTGGGGGCCTACCGATACAGCGATGACTTCATCCGCGGCACCCGACTCTTTAATACGGATGGCCTCTTCAATGGCGATTTCACAGAACGGATTGATCGCCATCTTGGCATTGCTAAGATCGACGCCGGTACCGTCGCCCTTAACCCTAACTTTAACGTTCGCATCAACGACGCGCTTTATCGCAACAAGAATCTTCATGGATTCTCCATTTGTAGTATCTAACAAGAATGGTTTAGCTTTTTCACTGGCAATAAACTAGCTAGCAACTAAGTCAGGCCACTGAAAGATCCTTTTTCACGGCCCGAAAAAAGGTGGCAATAATGCCGTTTTTAGCGGTTTAGGTCAACCAAGGGAAGTATTTCAATTACGGAATATAGACCCTAGATTCCATGCTCTAGGGCAAAGAATTGTCCGCCGCTCCAGATGCCCATAGCCGTATGTCCTGATTCTGCTTCCCTTGGCTCTGCCAGATCAACCAGCCGATAGAATACGGCACGATTTATCAACGCATTCAGGCCGCTTCTGACGTGGAGAATGGGGTGGGGCTCGCCGCTCTCTGGATGAACTTGAATATCGAGCAGATGGTCTTTGCCTGCTGTGACCTTCTCACCAATATTCGTGGTGAAAATTAGCTTCTGCTGGTTACCCCTTCCCTCTACATCCATATCAAGAACCACGAAGGGGCAGTCCTCGACTTGTATCCTAACTTTCTCTACGGGGGTTACCAGATAGTACTCGCCATCGTCTGCGATTTTTAGCACCGAGGCAAAAAGCTCGACCAATGCGGCGCGCCGAATCGGCTTTCCCTCATGAATCCAAGTGCCATCTCGGGCGATGAGCATATCCATGTCGCCACAGAATGGGGGATCCCATAGATGCACCGGCGCTGGCCCGCGGCTTTTGATCTTACGTACCATAGCGAAAGGGTCGACAATTTCGCCCTCTTTACCAGCTCTATCGCTTGAGATCGTTCCGTTCCCCTCTAATTAATTCTACTTCAGGCTATTCGCTTGTAGCGTCATGCCAATGATACGGTGTGCCGAGTGCTAGCGGCAAGCTCACCGCAGCACTAGCAATAGCTGTTGATAATCTAGGGCTAAATAGACCTAGGTGTTACACTTCACCTTCACGGAAAGCTCTATTGCCGATTCCTCCAATTACGTGCCTGTACCTCGATGCCTCTACTACTTCGCGAATCAGAATTTGAAGATCTTTTTACTCAAGACTTGCCGATGATAGACGTTCGCGCACCTTTGGAGTTCCAGCGAGGGGCATTTCCCAATGCGCAGAATCTACCTCTGCTTCTAGATGCCGAGCGTCACGAGATAGGAAAGAAGTATAAGAATGCAGGAAAGGACGCCGCGATTAAACTCGGGAACGAACTGGTTAGTGGCAAAAGCAAAGCGCAGCGCCTGCAGGATTGGCAAGAATTTTTGCAAGCGAACCCCGCAGCGGCGGTGTATTGCTTCCGCGGCGGCTTGCGCTCTCAAACCGTACAGCAATGGCTGGCGGATCTTGATATCGACGTAGCGCTCGTTGAGGGTGGCTACAAGGCACTGCGGCGCTATCTGATCAATACCATAGAAACGGTGACTGCAAATTCTCAGTTCATGATCATTGGCGGTAAAACAGGAAGCGCCAAGACTCATTTGCTCAATGCCTTGAATTTCAGCATCGATCTCGAAGGCCTGGCCAATCATCGAGGCTCTGCATTCGGTAGACGTGTTCAGGGACAGCCTAGCCAAATCGATTTCGAGAACCAACTGGCCATCGCCCTGCTAAAACTTCCCTTCGAAAGCGCACAGCAACTCTTTCTTGAGGACGAGAGCAGATCGATCGGCTCCATATCGATTCCGAAAGAATTCCATGACAAGATGACGGCCTCTCCTATCGCCATGCTTGAAGAGTCTATGGAGGCCCGGGTAGAAACTATCTATAAAGACTATATCTACTCAAACTTTCAGGATTTCCAGAAAGACAATGCAGATGCCGCGCTAGATTGCTTCTCGGAGTTTCTGCTTGGGAGTTTACAACGAATACAGCGTCGTCTCGGCGCTGAAAAATTTACTGAACTTCATGCCACGATGGAACAAGCTCTAAACCACGGTGATCCTGCCGAAGCAGAAGCGCTACACCGACAATGGATAGAACGGCTGCTACGGGACTACTACGACCCTATGTACGAGTACCAGATGAATAAGAAACTCAATCGCGTCATCTACCGCGGAAGCAGAGAGGAGTTCTTGGCCTGGGCTTCACATATCAACAGGCAGACTTGACTCGTGGCCATACGCCGTTTCAACATTGATCCATTACTACCTCTGCTTAGCGATGGCTACACATTACTAACTCCTAACAACCGAGGCGTAGATGGAATCCTGCGCGAATACGCGAGTATTTTCCATAACGCGAGTGAGCCCGCAAAAACCTGGAAACGCCCTCCTGTCTTCGCAATCGACATCTATATTCAGCAGCTATGGCAACTCGCCGCATCTCAAGCAATAGCGCCCTTCTATGAGGCACAGCTACTTACTCGTTTCGATGAACAGGAAACCTGGCTACAAATAGTACGATCCAGCTATGAGACATACCCGCTTCTCAATATCGAAGAAACGGCAAACTCGGTCGCGCGTAGCTACCGGTTCTACCAACAATGGGACGTTGCAGCAAATGGCGACACAGAACGCTATCGCAACGCAGTAGATTTTCAGACCTTTCTAAACTGGAGCGCCCAGTTCGAGGCGCGCTGTAAGAAATTCAATGCCGTTAGCCTCAGTGATGCCAGCAGGGTAATAGCAACGCATATCGAAGAGCTTGAACCGATACTGCCGAACAAGATCGCGCTTATCAATTTTAATCAGCCTCCTCCTCTGTATATAAAGTTATTCGATGCCCTCGCTCGCGTTTGTGAAGTTGAATGGCAGCGATCCTCCACCCAAGACACACAGTTAGGCGCTGCTTTTAAAAACAGGGACAACGCTTATCGTAGCTTTCAGGATAGCAACACAGAGATTGATGCCTGTATCGACTGGTGCCAAACCAAGGCTAAAGACTTCCCAGCCTCACACATCGGCATAGTAGTCGATCACAAGCGCTCTCTGGAGCCGATAATCGAAGAGGCGCTGTTTAAAAACAGTAGTGTCAGCAATAGTCTACAATTCGATATAGCTGACCACCTTAACCGCTATCACAGCTCTGACGCACTGATTGAGCTGCAGGACTTTAACGTCGCCCTGTCACTGCTAGCACTCAATTTCGAGCTGATAGATAGCGAACGTTTTTGCAAATTGCTACAGTTACCAAGCTTGATTGGTGCTCAGGAGGAGCTACAGGCGCGAATTGCTCTCGAGACAACTCTTCGCGGCAACACAGAAGCAGAGGCTCGCCTTAGCCAGTTGCGCGCAGTCATGCTACAAGAAAAACGTGACCATCACTGCCCCATCTTAGCCCAAACCTTATTGGTCTTTAGCGAACTCGCCAGACACGAACCCAGTCATCAGTCGTTACGCCAATGGCTGCTGTTGTTTAGCAGGCAGTTACAGCTATTAGGCTGGCCCGGCAATGCTTCAGCTGAACACAATCAGCGGCAAAGCTTGCTCTGGCAGCAGTCTATTCAACGCTTCTCTGCTTCATCAGCGGTGCTAGGCAATATTTCTTTAGGCAGCGCACTAGCGAAGTTGCAGACTTATCTGAAGCAATCCAATATCAACCTAAACTTCGACGACCGTCGACAGATATCCCTCGTAGATATCGAAGAGGCGCAGGATCTCCTGTTCGATCACGTTTGGGTACTGGGGGTAGATGACAGGAATTGGCCACAGGCAATCAGTCCAGTGGCGTTTCTTCCCTATCGCCTGCAACAAGAACTTGAAATGCCTAGCAGCTCCAATCAGCAACAATTAGAGACTGCGCTCTCACAGCTAATCGCACTTAGAGAAAACACTCAGGCTGAACTGGTGATTAGTCTCCACTCTCTAGAAGAAGAACTTTCCATCAGACCGAGCGCCCTGCTTAAAGAGATAGACTTTAAACAGTTGAGCGCAAGTAAAACTATCGCTGAACGAGATTCGAGCGGTTGGATTAACGGCGCTCTAGAGAGACATGAAGAAACACTCCACATACCACTGCGCAAGGATGAAGATGTGTCCGGCGGAACTGGCTTGCTAAGCAATCAGTCCAATTGTCCATTTCGAGCCTTCGCAAGAAATCGTTTAAAGGCAAGAGGACTCGAAGAGTTTAGCTATGGCTTGAATTCCTTGGTTAGAGGCAACGCGCTACACAAGGCGTTAGAACATATAGGCAAACAACTAGGGGGCTCCATAACACTCCATGGCCTATCCACTAGACAGACTGAAGAACTATTGTCGAGCAGCACAGATATAGCCATCGACTATCTACGAATACTTCACCCCGAAACAATGACCCCCGCCTTCTCATTACTCGAGCGAGGCCGGTTAACAAGCCTACTTGAGGGCTTTCTGCTTCTGGAAAAACAGCGCAACGAGTTCACCATTTTACATAACGAGAAGAACGTCTCTTGGCAGCACTCGCAACTCTCGCTCAATCTGCGTATAGACCGCATCGATCAATTAGCAGATGGCTCCCTCGCACTGATCGATTATAAGACAGGAAAATTTACCAACTACAGATGGTTTGATGACAGGCCAGATGACTTGCAGCTGCCGCTGTATCAGATAGCCATTAGTGCAGACAGCGAACAGTCGGTCAGTGCCACCCTCATCTTCCAGCTCAACGCAGAGAACATCGGTCTGATCAGCCCGATGGAATTAACTGATTTCGGGGCAGAGATAAAAGTCAGTAGGCAGGCTAAAACCTTCGAAGGGGGCTGGTCCGCGTTGCAAGACTACTGGAACAGGAGCATTCGCGCTCTGGTGGGGGAATTTGAATCGGGACTAATAGCTGTCGCACCAACCCGCGGCTATATGACCTGTCAATATTGCGACCTAGGCCCCCTATGCCGCATAGCCGAATCCGATCAGAGCCAGATACTCTTGAGCGAAGAAGAGATATGAGCAACACAGGGAAGAAAATCGTCGACTTCGAAGCGCGGCAGAACGCGCTGGACATTACTCACTCTATCGCCGTGCAAGCCCCGGCGGGCTCAGGTAAAACAGAATTACTCAGCCTTCGCTTTCTCAAATTACTCGCCGTATGCCAATACCCGGAAGAAGTGTTAGCAATAACCTTCACCAAAAAAGCTGCGAATGAGATGGCCCAGCGGATCCTCAACACCCTGGAATGGGCACAGCAGGTCGACCCCAACACCATAGAGACGCAGTTAGATCACGACAGGTATCAGATCGCCAACAGCGTGTTGGAGCAGGATAAAAAAGAATCTTGGCAGCTGCAGCAAACACCGAATCGGCTGCGCATTCAGACAATAGATAGCTTTTGTAATTTTCTCGCTAACAGGCTTCCCATACTCTCCAACTTTGGCGGCCCGTTACAGATAAGTGAGCAGATCGATGACTGCTATCATCTGGCGATTCGAAACTGTCTAAAACTACTCGATGAAGATCTGCCTATTGCCAGCGCCATCGGAGAGTTAATGCTGCACTTCGACAATGACAGCCAGAAACTGGAAGCTCTCCTAACAAACCTATTGAAACAGCGTGAACAATGGATTGGCGATGTCGTGGGGGTTGCAAACTCTCCACAGAAAGCCATGGACTATCTTGCTTCGAGCTTATTGGAGCTGATTGAAGAATCAATCGAGGACGCACAAGCGCTTTTAGATCCCTATACTACTGAGCTAATACCGCTTCTGCAGTACGCGACAAATAATCTTCGTGAGGCGGGAAGCGATTCACAATTGCTACTTTGTAGTGACTTGAGCGAGCTTCCAGAATCCGGCCATGAAAACCTGCACATCTGGATAGGCTTGAGCGAACTGTTATTGCTTAAATCAGGCAGCGCATTCCGAAAAGATGTAAGAAAAGACGTTGGCTTTCCACCGCAGTCAGGTAACAAAGAACAGAAGGCGTTACAAAAAGAGAAGAAGGACGCCATGAAGACTCTGCTGCAGTCTATGGCTGAGTCGTCAGAGCTGTTGCAGGCGCTGGATTACCTACGCAGACTACCCCTACCTGGTGGTGATGACTTCTCTTGGGAATTCCTGAGCACACTAACCTTAGTACTTCCAACTCTGATGGCGCAACTGGAGCTCGCGTTTACTCAGAAAAACAAAGTCGACTATCCCCAGGTGAGTCTAGCGGCGCTAAGCGCGCTTGGCTCTGAAGATAATCCTACAGACCTGGCACTTAGTCTCGACTATCAGATCAAGCATATACTCGTAGACGAATTCCAAGACACCTCATCCTCGCAGATGGAATTACTGCGCAAGTTAACCGCGGGTTGGGAAGAGCGAGACGGGCGAACACTGTTCGTTGTGGGCGATGCAATGCAGTCTTGCTATGGATTTCGCAACGCTAACGTAGGCCTGTTCATTAGGCTCCGAGAGAACGGCATGGCCCATATTCCGATGACCGCGATAGACCTGTTGGCGAATTTTAGATCCGACACTGGGGTCGTGAACTGGGTAAACACTGTATTCTCTGGCGCCTTTCCTCAACAGAACGACATCTCTCGCGGCGCGGTTGCCTATTCCCATTCCCATGCGGTGCATCCATTGGACATCGAGAAAGCAGTGTCGACTCGCATCTATCAGTTTGAGGAAGGCAGCAAGCTTGATGCCTCTATCGAGGAGGCTGCGTACATTGCCGATGAGATATCGCGTCTTCGCAAGCAGCACCCTCGGCGCGAAATAGCGATACTGGTGCGCAATCGAGGTCACCTGGAATTCATATTGCCAGCACTTCGTGAGGCAGAAATTCCCTGGCTAGCCAATGAGATCGACAGGCTAGATACACTGCCACTGATCACCGATCTTATCAGCCTAACAAGTGCTGTATGCAATCATGCAGACAGACTTTCATGGTTAGCCATCCTTAGGGCCCCCTGGTGTGGAATTTCTTTAGAGGACCTACATGTCGTAGCGAATTTTGCAAACAATAGCAGCGTATTCGACAGTATGAGTGCGCTCTGTGCAGATCGAGCAAACATGCAGCTCAGCGCAGATGGCCTAGCGCGCATAATGAAACTAAGCTCAGTACTGCGTGGCGCTCTCGCGGCAAAACAACAAACAAGAATAAGCCGCGTAATTCGCACTACTTTCAAGGAACTGGGCGGCGAGCGAATTCTTCGATCCGAATCTGAGCGCGACAGCCTAGAAAGATTTTATGAAATTCTGAAAAACTCAGAAGTCGCAGGAAGCTTGGAGAACTTCGCCGAATTCGAGGCGAGGATTGAGAAGAGCTTCGTCTCCAGCACAGCTGTAGCGGCTGACGCGAACCCTGTGCAAATCATGACGATACACAAATCCAAGGGACTGGAGTTCGATCATGTATTCCTACCTGGGCTCGCACGAACGAGCCGCGCAGACGACAAGTCACTACTGCTCTGGCATCAGCGATTGAACCAGCAAGGCGAGAATAAACTATTCTTAGCAACGCTATCGGCGACGGGAAGCGATGACAATAACCTCTACAACCTACTGCGCTTCGAGAAGGCAGAAAAGTCGCGATTAGAAACCACCCGGCTACTGTATATTGGCGTGACTCGCGCAATGAAATCGGTCTACCTGTCTGCCAGTTTAGCAGACAAAGACGGCGAGGCAGCCGCGCCCGGCTCCCGCACATTACTCGCTACCATTTGGAAAAACCTCACTGAGGCCTCTGTTGACTATCTACCCATTCGCTCCATGAGCCTAGCCTTCAAACAACAAGACCCCTTGCAGACACGCCCTTCACTGCTGCGGCTACCCACGAGCGCGTTCACCGCTGACGACATGATAGAGACACTCGAACAGCCTGAGTCTTCTTCCCTTCAAAATAATGAGCCCGAGCAGATCGACCTAGCTACAGACAATCAACTCCATGTAGAGGTCGGTAATCTAGTACACGAGGCACTGCAGAATTATCTAAGCAATAGCAAGCTTCTCGACACAGCAAACCTCGCAGGCTTGAAGAAGTACTGGCGGAAGCGCTTGGATTCATTCGCATTCGCTAACAGTGATATTGATAATGCAATGGCGAAGATAGAACAATCTCTGCGTGATACTTTACAGGATTCAGAACTCGGCTGGGTATTTGATAACAGACAAGAGCAGAGCGCCGCCGAACTCCCGTTACAGAGTTTCACGAGTGGCTATGTACATACTTACATAATCGACCGCACATTTATCGACAGTACTGGCGTGCGCTGGATCATCGACTACAAGTCATCACAGCCGTCTAACAAGCAATCATTGGAGAGTTTCTTCACCGAGCAAACAGCACTCTATGGGGAACAGCTGGCAAGATATAGAAGTCTCTACGCGAACGAAGACAATAAGGGAATCAAAACGGCGCTGCTTTTTACTAGCCTGCCAAAATTGATCGAGTGCGGATAGAAACCCTAAAGAGCCAAGGACAAATGTCCTTAATCACATATCTTCCTCGGCAATAGCGTAAATGCCCGCAGCGTTACGCAGATAGCCTTTATAATCCATCCCGTAACCGAATAAATAACGATCCACCACCTGCAAGCCGACGAAATCAACCTCGATGCCAGGCTCCTTACGATCATGCTGCTTGTCTAACAACACGGCAGTGTGAATAGAAGCGCAGCCCTGCTGCTCGCAGTATTCGACGATAAGTTTTAACGTTGTGCCAACATCGAAAATGTCATCAAGTAAAAGAACTGCGCGACCTTTGAGAGACTCACTGGGAAAAGCTCTCCACTGCATATCTTTTCCGCTGGTTTCTCCGCGATAGCGCGTCGCGTGCAAATAGTCTAACTGTAGCGGAAAACCCAAGCGAGTAGCTAGCTTGCCACTGGTGATTAATCCTCCGTGCATGATGCAGATAATCAGCGGATTCTTTTCCGCCAATTCAGCGCTGATGGACACCGCCATCGAATCCAAGGCGGCTTCAACCTCCGCCTCGTCATGCAAGAGCGTCGAACGCGCCTGAACTGCTACGATCTGTTCCGGCGTCATGAGATTAAGGCTCTTCCTTGATTGCGTTCTGCTTCAACAAGCCATCTATGCCATCGAGCGTAGTGGTTGGAAAAGCAAAGTCTGCGCCGTGAGAGTGAACGATCTCGACGATCTTGAGCAGCACATCTTGCTTGATCTCGTGAAAGCGAATCCAGTTCGTAGTCTTGGTAAATGTGTAGATAAAAAAGTCTAACGACGACGATCCATAGCTTAAGAAATTCACGATCAAGGTTTGCTCCGTATCGATCTCTTCGTGCTGTTGCAGCATCGCCTTAACGTCTCTAACCACAGCCTCCATCTTAGCGGAGTCTTGATAGCGTATGCCGATGGTTTCTTTTATGCGCCGGTTCGACATGCGCGAAGGGTTTTCCAGGGAGAGCGTGTTGAACACCGAGTTCGGTATGTACAGCGGTCGCTTGTCGAAGGTTCGCACGACGGTCAGGCGCCAGCCGATCGTCTCCACGGTCCCTTCTATCTCCCTATCTGGCGAGCGTATCCAATCGCCAAGTGCGAACGGCCTATCCAAATAGATCATCAGTCCGCCGAAGAAGTTGGCCAGCAAATCCTTCGCTGCAAAACCGACAGCAATGCCCCCAACTCCGCCGAAAGCCAGCAGCGCGGTAATCTCTATGCCTAGCGTTGGCATGGCAATGAGAACGGCTGAAATAACCGTCGAAAGGCGCAGTAATTTTGCCAGCGCATGAATAGTCGTAGGATCGAGAGTCGTGCCCGCAGCGTCTGCCTGTTCCTGCTGATTCTCTAGTAAGCGCTGTTCCGCGCGACTAATAAAACGCACGGCGAACAGCGCAATCAGTATGATAAATGTGAGCTGTCTGAATATGCCTAGGTTTTCGGCAGAGAATAGCTCGGTGTCTACATAGCCATCACTGACCTCAACCGCCCACAGCAGCCCCATGATCAGGATGAACCAGCTCAGAGGAACCCTTGCCGCATCGAACAAGGCATCGTCCCAGGCGTTCTCGGTCTTCTCGAAATGCCTTTCCACCACCTTGAGGAAATGCATTGCTATAAAGCGGCCAATCAGAGTAATGGTGACAACAGCGAACAACTCTACCCCCCAGCCTAAGTCACTCAATGCCTCTAAGGAAAAAATATTATCTACCACTTCTACAATCTCCAACTAATTAGGTTCTTCTCTAGCGCTAATCGCTAGACAGGCGGGCAATAAGCTCTTTCGCTTCTAGCCATCTATCACTCTCATACAGGCCGGCATGCTTGCTCGCGTTCTTCGCGAGCATGCAGCCAATTCGATTGCTGCCCGGCTGTTGCTTCTGATCGAGATAACTTACCAGCTCAGCCGCCTGCTCCGGTTGATTACAGACCAGCACCATATCGCATCCAGCAGCTAATGCCATGTCTGCACGCTCGGTGACAGTGCCGGCACTATGGGCCGCATTCATGGTGAGATCATCGCTGAAGACCACTCCGTCGAACCCTAGTTCATTGCGCAGTAAACTTTCGATCCAGACTTTAGAGAATCCCGCGCAATGCTCGTCGACCTGAGGGTAGACGATATGCGCAGGCATTATCGCATCCAAACTCTGAATACATTTAGCAAACGGGATTAGGTCGTTCTCGCGGATCTCTTGCAGGCTCCGTGTGTCGGTTGGCAGCTCCATATGGGAATCCGCCAGGACCTTGCCATGGCCCGGGAAGTGCTTGCCGGTCGCCGCCATCCCAGCGTCCTGCATGCCCTCGATATAAGCAAGGCCAATCTCCCCCACCGTGGCGCCGTCGCCTGAAAATGCTCTCTCTTTTATTACCGGACTATTGATGTCGAACAGATCCAGAACCGGAGCGAAGCTAATGTCGATACCATATTGCATCAATTCGGCAGCCATCGCCCAGGCACAGAGTCTAGCCGCCGCTATCCCCCGCTCCCTGTTCTTCTCGTATTCGATGCCTATTGCACGTAGCGGGGGCAAGCTTAGGAATTGCTCGCGAAAGCGCTGCACGCGCCCGCCCTCCTGATCCACCGCCACAAGCAGGTGGTCGTTACATTGCTTGATCGAGGCAACCAGGTCCTCGAGTTGTTGGGGAGATGCATAGTTCCGACTGAAGAGAACCACGCCACCAACCTGCGGATGGGTTAGCAGCTCTCTCTCCTCCAGCGTAACGCTGAGGCCCTTTAGGTCGAGCATGACCACGCCAGTTTCGGTATTCGTATGGTGCATTTGATTTACTCGACTAGTGAGATGCGATTATCACAAATATGTTTGAAGCTAGCAAAATCGGTTCTTCAATGGAGTCAGTCGCTTAGCATTCGCTATTAATTTGATGGGTAAGGTAAGCAAATTTAATCGACCGATTTTGCTTCCATTGACCGATTAAAACTTACTATAGTTGAGGCTTAACGGAAGCAATACACCAATCTTTAGCACTAAAGCAAACATGACAAGGAGTTCACTCACTTAAATCTGTAAGTCCCTGGAGACAAGGCAATGAATAAAATTCTGCCAGAAGTTTCTGCCTGGTATCAACACCTGGTCAGCGGAACCCTCTTCGAAGTTGTAGCAATCGATGAGCACAATGGCACCATAGAGTACCAACTACTCGACGGAGAGCTAGGCGAACACGATTTTAGCAGCTGGCGTCAGCTCGCTATTCGCGAGGCCGAAGCCCCCGAAGACTGGCGCACCCCCTTTGAGCTTAACAGCGAAGATCAAGCCTACTCGGATCAAGTGTACGTTCCCGAAAACTTCTCGGGCGCTTTTTTTGATATCGAACCGGAGTCACTGGATCTGGGTGATGATTTTCAGATTATCTGAGTCTGTAGGCCGGCTAGATCCACTAGGTTCTAGTCGAATGTGGAGACTCAGATTGAATACTGTGGCTTCAGTATAAATCCCTCATTTTCAGATAGGTGGTGGTCAGCGGACCGGTAGCGGCGCCTGCCACACGCTGTAAATACATCCCTGTACGCTCGAACTCGGCATCCTGCCTCGCACGGTGGCAAGCGCCACTACCGATCCGCTTCCTTAGAGAGTCAGTGATAGGTTCAATCTGAGCCACTATCCTGCCTCTTCCTGGCCACTGCACTAGCAACTACCCAGCTCTAAAGTTTTATTGTCATTGTCAGATAACTGTATATAATTACAGTGATTACGCCCGCAAAGGACAATAACATGCTTAAGCTCACGGCCCGGCAAGAAGAAATCCTCGACTATGTTAAGGACTATATGCAGGAGACCGGCTACCCACCTACTCGCTCTGAAATAGCGAGCAAGATGGGCTTCAAGTCACCGAATGCCGCCGAGGAACACCTGCGGGCGTTGGCCCGAAAAGGCGCAATCGAGGTGCTGCCCGGCACATCCAGAGGCATCAAGCTGCCCATCAACGAGCAGCTAGGCCTGCCCATTATCGGCCAGGTAGCTGCGGGCAGCCCAATCCTCGCGCAGGAATCGATCGCCGACTACTGCGACATACCTCCCGACATGTTTTCACCCAAAGCGCATTACCTGCTCACCGTAAAAGGCACGAGCATGATCGATGTGGGTATCTTTGAGGATGACTTACTCGCGGTACACAAGACCGATCAGGCCAAGAACGGCGACATCGTTGTAGCAAGAATTGACGATGAGGTGACGGTTAAGAGATTGGAGAAGGGGCGCAGCAAATACAAACTCAGCCTGCTACCGGAAAACCCCGACTACGAGCCTATCGAAGTAGACCTGAGAACCAGCGATTTCGCTATCGAGGGAATCAGTGTTGGAGTAATACGGCGCAATATTTAGCACCCATCGAGTCAATTGATGCAAAAACCTCTGTGTGACAGCATGCATACTGTCACACAGGGTGTCTTAACTAATTCACTTAACTTAAGAGATATTAGTCTTTCTTAACAGCCTTTCTTTTCGCTTTTTTCTTAACTGGGCTCTTCTTCGCGGCTTTTTTCTTTACGGGCTTTTTCTTCGCCGCCTTGGCTTTCTTCTCCGGCTTGGTGACTACCCATTTACCACCCTCGTGAAACGCCTTCCAGCCAGTAGCCTTTTTGTCTACCTCGGTCTGCACGTATTGTTCTTTCGTCTTGCGAGAGAAGCGAACAAGCGTCTTATTGCCAGCATCGTCTTCTAACGGTGCCTCCATCAAGAAATTGTATTTTGGATCTATCTCAGCCTTGTGAGGCAGCAATTCTTCAATGTAGGGCGCTCTTGTCTCGCGATTTCTTGGGAACTTACTAGCCGCAAGGAACATGCCCGATGCACCATCGCGTAATACATAATGATCTTCCACCGTCTCACAGATAAGCTCCGGCATCTGTACCGGATCCATCTTCGGCGGCGCAGCTTCGCCATTTCTTAGAAGCTTACGTGTATTCTTGCAGTCTTCATTGCTACAACCAAAATACTTTCCGAAGCGGCCGGTCTTCAATTGCATATCCTGTCCGCACTTATCACATTCGATAATCGGACCATCGTAGCCACGAATCTTGAACTCGCCCTTCTCTATGTCATATCCCTGGCAGTCTGGGTTATTACCGCAAACATGAAGCTTGCGCTTCTCATCGATAAGATAAGGCTCCATTGCCGTATTGCAGGTCGAGCAGCGATGCTTGTTGCGCAGCAGGATATTCTCCTGCGCCTCTGCCTCTTCCGCCGTATCGGTACGAATCGCGTCATCACCTGGCGTCAGGTTGATAGTCGATTTACAGCGCTCCTTCGGTGGTAATGCGTAGCCAGAGCAGCCCAGGAAGACACCCGTTGACGCCGTTCGAATCTGCATGTGGCGGCCACACTTCGGGCACTCGATGTCGGTATCGGTAGGATTGTTAGCCCGCATACCACCCTCATCACCCTGAGCCTTGTTAAGCTGACTGGTAAAGCCCTCATAGAACTCATTGAGTAGCATTTTCCAATTCTTCTCACCGCCGGCAACTTCATCTAGAGACTCTTCCATCTTTGCAGTGAAGTCATAGTCCATCAGCTCGGCGAAGCTCTCTTGCAATCGCTCGGCGACGATATCGCCCATCTTCAGCGCATAGAAACGCTTGCTCTCAGTTCGCACGTAGCCGCGATCCTGAATCGTCGAGATAATCGAGGCGTAGGTTGAAGGACGACCAATGCCCCGCTTCTCCAATTCCTTGACAAGACTCGCCTCCGTGAAGCGCGCAGGCGGCTTGGTAAAATTTTGCGACGGCTCGAGTAGTTCCAGGTTCAGCGCATCCCCCTCTTCCACGGCAGGCAGTACGATGTCTTCATCCTTGGACGGCATTACTCTGAGATAGCCATCGAACTGCATGATGCGCCCCTTTGTTCTCAGTTCGAACTCTGCGGCTGCCACAGTGATTGAAGAACTTAGATATCTAGCAGGCGGCATCTGACAGGCGACGAAGAACTGCCAAATTAATGCGTACAGACGCACCGCATCCGGCTCCATGCCCATGAGCATCTCGGCAACCTTCTTCACGTCTGTTGGACGTATCGCCTCGTGAGCTTCCTGCGCTCCTTCTTTGGAGCTATAGAACATTGGCTTCTCGGTGAGGTACTTCGCACCGAAACTCTTGTCGATATAGTTGCGACACATGGCGATAGAGTCATTGCTCAGATGTGTCGAGTCAGTACGCATATAGGTAATATAACCGGCCTCATAGAGGCGCTGCGCCATCATCATGGTCTTCTTGACCCCGAAACCAAGTCTAGTACTAGCGGCCTGCTGTAGGGTCGAGGTAATCAACGGCGGCTTCGGCTTAGATGAAGTTGGCCGATCTTCTCGCTTCAGTACTTTATAGTCTGCGCTTTCGAGGGTCGCCAGAGCCGCGTCGGTATCTGCCTTATTGTTTGGTCGGAAATTGCTGCCATCTTGCCTAACTATCTGACAGCGAAGCTTTTCCTTCTTCTTGGTATTTAGTTTCGCAAACACTTCCCAGAACTCTTCTGGAATAAATGCTCGAATCTCTTGCTCACGCTCGACAACCAGACGAACGGCAACAGATTGCACCCTGCCTGCCGAGAGCCCTCTGGCAACCTTTGCCCACAGCAATGGCGAAACCATGAAACCCACAACTCGATCTAGGAAGCGCCGCGCCTGCTGTGCCTCGACGTAACGCATATCAAGCTCACCCGGCTCCTTGAAGGCATCGGTGATAGCTTTTTTAGTAATTTCATTGAACACCACGCGCTTATAGCGATCGGGGTCACCGCCAATAGCTTCCTGCAAATGCCAAGCGATAGCCTCCCCCTCTCTATCAAGGTCAGTCGCGAGATAGATGTGGTCTGCATTCTTTGCGAGCTTCTGTAACTCAGCAACGACTTTCTCTTTACCAGGAAGAATCTCATAGTTTGCCGCCCAATCTTGCTCAGGGTCGATGCCCATTCGCTTCACAAGTTGTTGTTTAGCCTTCTTTTTCTTGTAGATAGCTTTTTCTTCTGGAGCCATCTTGCGGGTCAGGGCGGCAGCCGCTGCGCGCGCCTTTGTATCGATAGCCTTGCCGCTGCCACTGGTTGGCAGGTCGCGTATGTGGCCTACACTCGACTTCACAACGTACTCGTTGCCCAAGTACTTATTGATCGTTTTCGCCTTTGCGGGGGACTCAACTATTACTAAAGATTTAGACATCGGCTATAAAAACTCTCTGATTCTGGCGATTGTGGCTACTCAAACTGCGCACATATATAAGGGCAAGTTGGGGTTGGGTCAAGTTTTCTCTTAAAATAATATTTTCCAAGCACTGCCGTGAATGTCATCGCCCGATGAACAAGTAGGGAATTTATAAGGGAATTATGGAGCTTCAAGCAGGAATCATTGAGGAAGATATGTATTCGTACAAAATCGATTTACTTGCACTTGATCACAATTTGATCAGGGAGCAGAAGGCTGTAACTACTAAGCCTTCGCGTCATCATTTGCCAGCAACACAAAGCAGCGAGGCACTTATGTGCGATTAAGATTTAGTAGTTATACATGGCACTATTAATGGAGATCGCGAGCCAATAGCATCAGCGCTAGAAAGAAACCTCATGACACCAGCCATGACTATCTTCAAGTTCGCCCTTCTGTATGCCTACTAACAAGTCATAGACTTTCTGCATGGTCGGTCCAACACCCAATCCAGTATCGCCTATTTCATGCCATTCTCCATCGAACCAAATTCTGCCTATCGGTGATAGCACCGCCGCAGTACCACAGGCAGCCGCCTCTTGGAACGAGGAGAACTCTGCACGCAAATCGATAGGCCGCTCTTCAGTGCGCATGCCTAACTGCTCCGCCGCAAGCGTCATGATCGAGCGACGCGTAATGCTAGGTAGTATGGCATCAGACTTTGGCGTGACCAGCACGCCGTCTTTAGTGCAGACAAGAATATTCGCCGAGCCCGCCTCATCGATGTAGCGCGCTTCCTTAGCATCAAGATACAAAGCCTCGTTGGCACCGATCTCCTGGGCTTGCTTGGTCGCAAGTAATCCGCCGGCATAATTCGCGCCGGCCTTATAGCTGCCAGTGCCTCGAGGTGCTGCGCGATCGACATCGGAAACAGCAAGACTGATTAGCGACAGGCCCGCCTGTTTGTAATAAGGCCCTACCGGCGAGGCAAAGACGCGAAACTCAAATTCTCGTGCTGGCTTCAGGCCAAGGTTCTCACCAACGCCGATTAGCATGGGGCGAATGTACAGAGAGGCACCGGAACCGTAAGGCGGTATCCAGGCATAATTCGCTCTCACCACCTCTTCCACTGCACGCATGAATAATTCATCCGGCACGCTAGGTATCAGCAATCTAACCGCAGTGCGATTCATTCGCTCTGCATTTAAGTCGGGGCGAAACAGCAGGACGCGACCATCAGCAGCAGTCTGTGCCTTCATGCCCTCGAAACACTGTTGAGCGTAGTGCAGAGACGGAGCGCCTTCGTGCACTGCTATCATCTCGCTGCTAAGCAACTCACCCTCATTCCAACTGCCATCTTTCCATTTCGCACTGAAGCGAGAATCGGTTCTCTGGTACTGAAAACCGAGGTTTGCCCAATCGAGTGCTTTCTTTTCCGTCTGCATGTTAACTTTTGCGTCCACTGTAAAGACCTACTATTAATCTAGCTATTATCCCATCGCGCTATTATCGGGCAAAACTGAGCAAATATCTATGCATCCGCCGCTCTGAACATGGCGTGACAACTAGCTCTCATCCCATGCCTAGGATAGACTCTGACCGCTTTTAGCACTCACCCTACATTTTCAGCATTTGAGTCAGATAATGAATCTAGTTGATATCGGCGCCAATCTCAGTCATGAATCATTCAGTCACGACCTCGACGCGGTCATCGCCTCAGCTCTAGGTGCTGGCGTGTCCCATGTAATTGTTACCGGTACCGACCAGAAGTCAAACGAGGCTGCATTGAGCCTGAGCCAGTCTCGCCCAGAGCTGTTTAGCTGCACCGCTGGCTATCATCCCCATGTTGCAGAAAGCTTCGACGAGAATGCCCTACTCTCTGTTCGCACACTCGCCAGTGAAGACAAATGTGTCGCCATCGGCGAGACTGGACTAGATTTCAATCGCAATTTCTCGAGCCCAGAGTCTCAACTCGAGGTCTTCGAAGAGCACCTCAAGCTCGCAGTGGAGCTCGGTAAACCCCTATTCTTACACCAGCGCGACGCACATCCCGAATTTGTCACTCTATTGCGCCAATATCGTGAACAGATAGTGGGCGGCGTGGTGCATTGTTTTACTGACAACGAACAGGCACTCGAGGACTATCTGGCTCTGGACATGTATATCGGCATCACCGGCTGGATCTGCGATGAGAGGCGCGGAGCTGAGCTGCAAACACTGGCAGGTCTCATACCTAGTGATCGCCTACTAATTGAAACCGACTCGCCGTATCTTCTACCTAGGACTATACGCCCCAAACCCAAGACCCGTCGCAATGAACCGAAGCACCTAATCGAGGTGCTGTATACGCTGTCACGGTGCTGCGGAAGGCCTGCAGAGCAGCTCGCCATGGAAACCAGCGAGAACGCGAAACGCCTGTTTGGCGTCGATCCAAGCTAAATGTTACTCCAAAGTGAGAAAATTCCCTCAGAAATGGCAATAGATTCAACTACCTATTAAAGGTTTCGACTGATTTTGCCGTATTTTCATTATAGAATTACCCGCGCTTAACGTTATGATCTATAAGATATAAGGTCCGCGTAGATAAATGGACTATATAAAAGAAGAAAGACACAGGTCAGGCATTGAATAAGAGAGCATTTTTAGAAGGTTTTTTTACCGCGAGCACGGTGGCGTTCGGTGGCCATTTCATGTGGCAGCGGGTAAATCAGCAGAGCCCGCTACTTGCCAGCTCGCCCATCATTGATCCGCCCAATACCACACTCGCGGCCGGTGAAAGCAAAACCTCCTTCCAATTCACTCCAATCGAATTGAAGTCTGTGCAGCCGGCGGAGGGAATCCCAGTTCCCGCACCGATAATCACAGCCGAGAAAAACCCAAACATTCCCTTCGAGGTCGCCGAGCTGGAAGAGCAACAGGTAGAGAGTTATCTGCGTAAGATTAGAAACTTCGATGCCATATTTGCCAGCGACATCTACCTCGATCCACGCTATGAGCCGCTACTACTGCGCACCACACAACACTTGAGGCGGGTAGAGAGGCACATCGGTCATGGCAACTTTAACTTGATGAGTTTCGATGAGATGTTGCAACATGGACGCAATTTTTCGCAGATTGGCAAATTCGAGGCTGACGAGCTGAACTTCCTCGAGGAGATTTTCTTCGCCAACCCACATCGCTACGGCTTCTTCGGCAAGAAGATTAGCGCAGAGATCACAGATTTTATCCCGCGTAACGATGTCGCGAAAATATCAAACACTGGCCATTTTCTTCTGAAGGGTGAATCGGAAACACTCTACAATCAGATCAAGAATGATGTTGGTGACGAGGTAATTCTAACATCCGGCGTACGTAGTATCGTAAAACAGATGCACTTGTTTCTGGCAAAGGCAATAGAGGCGAATGGCAATCTATCTCGCGCCTCACGCTCACTCGCCCCTCCCGGACACTCCTATCATGGAATTGGTGATTTCGACATCGGCAAAATTGGTTATGGGGCGAAAAACTTCACGACTGATTTTTCAAAAACGGCTGAGTACCAAAAAATTGCTAGACTAGGCTATGTCGATATCCGCTATCCTACGGACAACTTATTCGGTGTTCGCTTCGAACCTTGGCACATCAAAATAGCCTAAAAAGATCCTCTGCATCGAACGGCCAACCGACCTCCTTTTCGCTAGCCGAATTCTTCACCACCGGGATCCGAATCCCATACAGCTCTACAAGATTCTCATCCGTACTAATATCCACCTCATCAATTTCGAATTGAGGGGCGGCGGATTGCGCGGCAAATTCTTGCAGCACTAACGCGGCATGCTCACAGAGATGACAGCCTACTGTTGTATAAAAGATGAGTCGATCCAATCTAGATCTCCTAATTAATCTACTGAGATGCCAGCGAGAATTTGCTCGATCAGCCGCGGCCCCTGATAGATAAAACCTGTATAGATTTGCAGCAGATCCGCGCCCGCTTTGAGCCGCTGCTGCGCATGCTCAGCGGACATGATCCCGCCGACACCGATGATTGGCATGCGCTCACCGACTTCTGCCTTGATGCATCTTAGAACCTCACAGGACTTTTCACTCAGCGGCGCCCCGCTAAGCCCGCCCACTTCCCCCGCATAAGGATGAGAGGCTACTAAAGATCTATCCAGCGTGGTATTTGTTGCTATTACACCGTCGAACTCCCTGCTCAGCAAGCTCTCGCAGCAGTAGGCTATCTGCTCTTCGTTCATATCCGGTGCCAGTTTCACTGCGATTGGAGTGTATATCTTGTGCTGCGTCTGTAGACGAGCCTGCTCTTCTTTGAGCGCGTCTAGCAAGCTAGTAAATTCATCGCCGAATTGCAGATTACGCAGACCCGGCGTGTTAGGAGAGGAAATATTTACACTTATGTAGTCGGCCAGTTGATAGGCTCTTCTCAGGCAGTGAATATAATCTTGATTAGCTTGATCTATCGGGGTGTGGAAATTTTTCCCAATATTGATACCCAGCACTCCACGCTTTCTTAGCTTAGAGATATTCTCGCAGGCATAATCTATGCCTTTGTTATTAAAACCGAGGCGGTTAATAATTGCCTGCTCAGACTTGAGACGAAACAGCCGTGGCTTGGGATTCCCAGGCTGAGGCCTAGGAGTTAGCGTACCCACCTCGATAAAACCGAAGCCCATCGAGGTTAGCGCGGCTACGTAATCGGCATTCTTATCGAGGCCTGCGGCAAGACCGATAACATGGGGAAAATCAATCCCCATCACTCTCTTCGGCTGCGCCTTGTCTGTGGTGTTGGCCGCAAGAAGTGTAGATGTTCCGAGGGCTTCACCAACGTTCATTGCGCGCAAGGCAAGACTGTGGGAAGCCTCGGCAGGCAGGCAGAACAAAATGTTTCGTAAAAGCTTGTACAAAGATAACTCGCTGGGGCTTGATAAATTCTAATCTAGTATAGAGAGATCAATGCGTAGCCCGATCAATGGAATTGAATTGTACGCAGTATTACCGAACTATCAAAATCATCAATCAGCACAGCTAATTTTTAACCTCCGTTTGCTGTGCCAACGCCTGCAATTCTCGCAATACTACCGAGAACATCGCATAGTCTGGGTCGATTTCTGCCCGCAGAAACTCCAACATCTGTTTAGCGCGACTAAGCGATGCTGCACTCTCTTCGCTCCACCGCCTTACCTTGCTTGCCGCAGAGCCCGATCTATCACTAGCGCCGACTATGTTCGCCGTCAAGATACGCTGCTGCCATGCCAGGTCATCCAGATAGGACTCCCGTGCGAGTGCCTGCCAATTATTACTAACACGCAGCTGGTTTATCATCTTGCCCAACCAATTAAGCTGCAACTCCTCGCCGACCGCATAGTAGACCTCCACGACTGTCGCGAGCTTTTCGTCACGAGTCTGGCTAATGTCGATAAAGCTGGTTGCCGGGAAGAGGAATTCACAGCGCGTTATTTCCAGTGCCAAGTCTTCAGGCACAGCATCAGCGATCAAACCGGTAAACTTCTCAGCGTACATATCTTGAAAATCCGGCGGCAACTTCTGCGGAAACATCTTCCGGACTGCCTTAATCTTCCCGGTGAACAGACTCTGCGCCTCGGCGAAGCCCAATTCACTGTCTTGATGGCGTAGTAGCCAGCGCGTGGCGCGGCGCAGCAGACGCGTCAGGCGTGTCATCATCACTGCCTGTGTATCCGCGGATACCTTATAGTCTAAAGCCTCAATCAGCAGCCAGTATTTTTCTATATCAAAAATGTCCTTGGCCATCACCGCGGCTTTCACCACATCGTTTGCGGACGCTCCTGTCGATTCCACCATGCGATAGATAAAACTCGGCCCGACAAGGTTCACAACAAAATTCGCGAGCTGCGTTGCAACTAGTTCTCGTCGCAGCGGATGCTTTGATAACTCAGCCCTATACTTCCTCGCCAGGCTAGCTGGAAAGGCATCATGAAGATACTTCTCAAGATAGCTATCATCAATATAGTCCGCATCAACAAGCACCTGCTTTAGATACATTTTCATGTAAGAAGTCACTGTCGAGATTTCCGGCCGCGTCAGATACTGCTGTTTCGCGGTTCTCTCTTCTAGCTGTTCGGCACTAGGCAGGAACTCCAAATCTCGGATGAGACCCGCGTTCTCCTCGAGAAAGGAAATAAGGCCGGCGTATTCCTTGTTGCGAAAGCCCATCTCGTAGTTCGCCAAACCAATAGCCTGTACTTGCCTATAGTTGTTGGTGAGCACGAGCTGGGACACGTCGTCAGTCATGCTGTGCAGTAAACTGCTGCGCTTCTTCTCGCTGAGCCGTGTCTTCTTGCTCAGCGTGTTCAGTAAAATCTTTATGTTGACCTCATGGTCAGAACAATCCACACCTGCAGAATTGTCAATAAAGTCGGTGAGTGATACGCCACCATTCATCGCATATTCAATTCTAGCGAGCTGAGTAAAACCAAGATTTCCACCCTCTCCTACCACCTTGCAGCGAAGCTGTTTAGCATTTACACGCAGCGAGTCATTTGCCTTGTCGCCGACCTCCTGATGATTCTCGGCAGTCGCCTTCACATAGGTGCCGATACCACCATTCCACAGCATGTCCACAGGACTAAGCAATAATGCCGAGATAAGTTCATCAGGTGTTAGGGAGTCCGCCGCGATGTCGAAACAAGCCTTCATCTGCTTCGTAATTGCGATGGATTTGGACTGTCGGGAAAACACGCCTCCGCCATTGGAAATCAAACTTGCATTGTAATCTAGCCATGAAGAACCCTGCTTCTTAAAAAGACGGGCACGCTCGGTAAAACTTCGCGCAGAGTTCGGCTCAGGGTCGATGAATATGTGCAGGTGGTTGAAGGCGGCCTGCAAACAGATATGCTTGGATAACAGCATGCCATTACCAAATACATCGCCCGACATATCTCCTATGCCTACCACGGTGAAGTCTTGCTTCTGGATATCTTTACCCAGTTCGCGAAAATGACGCTGCACCGAAACCCAGGCCCCCTTGGCCGTGATACCCATCTGTTTGTGGTCATAGCCATTGCTCCCCCCTGAGGCGAAGCCATCCCCTAGCCAGAAGCCGTATTCCTCGCTGAGACTATTTGCGATATCGGAGAACGTGGCGGTACCTTTGTCGGCCGCCACAACGAGATACGAATCATCATCGTCGCGCCTGATCACGGAAGATGGGGAAGAAATTTTAGTACCGATTCGATTATCGGTAATATCGAGCAGACCACGGATGAATATCTGATAACAGGCAATGCCTAATTCTCTGAGTGCATTCCTGTCCAAGCCGGATACATCTTGCTTGATGACAAAGCCGCCCTTCGCCCCAACCGGGACGATGACCGAATTTTTAACCTGCTGCGCCTTTACCAGGCCCAGTATTTCGGTGCGATAATCTTCACGACGATCCGACCAGCGCAATCCGCCGCGAGCGACCTTGCCCCCTCTCAGGTGGACACCTTCAATCTGACGCGAGAAAACGAAAATTTCATAGCGCGGTGTCGGCCTTGGCATGCCGTTTATCTGAGTTGGATCAAGTTTGAAGGAAAAATAATTCTTCGCTGAAATACCATCTGCCTGTGTTTGGAAATAGTTCGTGCGCAGAGTCGCATCGAACAAGTTTAGATAGGCTCTGAGCACACTGTCCTCGGACAGCACAGTAACCTCGTCAATTTCCACGATTAGTTTTGCTCTAGCCGTTTTTGCCCTCTGTCGATCCTTCTCGCTGAGAGAAGGGTCAAACGATTTACCAAAGTACTCAATAAGCAAACGACAAATTTTTCGATTGTTCGACAAGGTCTCGGCAATATGTGCCACGCTATAACCAAACTGAATTTGTTTCAGATAAGACGCGTACGCCCGCAACAAAGCCGCATCACGCCATGTTATCTCTGCCGTGACAACTAACTCATTAAAGCTATCGTCATCTATTTCGCCATTGAATATCGCGAGAAACGCATCCTCAAAAATTTGCTTTGTGTCTGAAGTGAAATGTCCCAGCTGCTTAGCACGATAGAGAGAAAAATCATGCAGCCATACTCGATCATCGGAATTCGGCTGCAACTTAAAAGTCTTCTCACTAATAATATTGAGACCCAAATTCTCTAGAATGGGATCGACATTCGACAGATGTAGTTGCTCGTCATAACTGAATATTTTGAAGCTAAATTCGGCCTGGCCATCAGAGCTGCAAGGGGATAAATTCACCACCAGTTCTTTCGTCGCAACTACTCGCTCGATATCTAGGATATCGGCTACTGCTGTTTCGGCGACGTAAGACTCCTTGTAGGCTTCAGAAAAACAGTCAGCATATTCTGCGTATAGCTTGCTCGCCCCTATATCGGAATGCTGCTCTGCTAGCGCCTTCGAGAGATTTTCTTCCCACGGCTTGATGAGAGCAATCATCTCAGTTTCGATGGCTCCCGGATCATAGTTCACCTGTTCAATTCGAGGCACGCGGTAGATGAGATGAATCCGGGTAAAGTCCGACTCTGAGGAATGGGTAGTAAACTCTACCTCTTCACCCCGCAACTTCTCCTGCAGAAGCTCCTGGATTATAAGTCGCACCTTGGTAGTGAACGTGTCTTTAGGTACATACACAAGACAAGAGAAGAAATTGCCGTAGAGGTCGCGGCGGATAAACAGGCGACTAGTGCGCAAATCCTGAATTCTAGCTATCTCAGTTGCCGTGTGTAACAGCTGGCTCTTGCTAATCTGCATCAACTCATCGCGGGGAAACACGTTGATGACCTGCATCAAATCTTTGATGTTGTGTCCATTCTGTGCAAAACCAGACTGCTCCAGCACTGCCTTAACCTTACGTCGTAGCAGAGGTATGTCTAGCACTTCTTGAAAATATGCAGACGAGGTGTAGAGCCCGAGGAATCGATGCTCTACTACGACCTCACCCTCGCGATCGAACTCTTTGATCAGCACATAGTCACAGTGCGCAGGACGATGCACTTTTGAGCGAGTTCCCGATTTAGCAAAGCCACAGATTTTTTTCTTCAGGATTAGGTCACGCGCACCCATAGACAAATCTGACAACTTAACTTTCGGCTTGAGCCCCTTCTTTAGTTTCGAGACACCAAGCGGTGATTTTTCCTGTAATTCGATGCTAGGACTACGCCCTTTACGATTGATACAGTATTTTTCATAACCCAGAAAGGTGAAGTGGTCATCCAGCATCCAGGAGATAAATTCGAGGGATTCTTCGTGACTGGCTTGAGAGGCTGGCACAGTTGCCGCACTCTTGCTAAGCGCTTCTCTCACACTCAGCATCTGCTTACACATGGCCGAGTAGTCCTTAACCGCTACCGCAACATGCTTTAATGTTTCGCGAATTTCTTTTTCGGCGAGCTTGCTCTGGGTACTGCTGAGCCGAGCGCAATCGAGACAGATCAACGCCTCTCTAGCCGAAGCTGCTGTTACGCTAAGCGGGATTTTCGACAGCTTTCCAGCGGCTTTCGAGCCTCGCGGGTTTCTCTCGCTGTAAAGAACGGAATTATTAATGTACTTAATGATCACCGAAGAGCGAGTAAGCGCCTGACGGATCGAATCCACCAAAAATGGCATGTCATTCTGTAGCACCAGAATACGCGTTCCGCTGCGCTGGCCTTTTTCCTCCTCTTCTCCTTCCTTGCCAGTATCGAAGTGCAGGAACTCGATCTTGGGGGAGTTGCTGTCGCGCTGCTGATAGAAGGCCCAAGCCTGCTTCAGATTGTCATACATCAAGTCACTGCCGCGATCACTCAGGTCTGATCGCGAAGTGCTGGCAAAGTAATGGGTAACAAATAAATCCAGATCAACAGCATTTGTCTTCGAATAGTCTTTACCCAGCCTCTTGCTGAGCTGCATGAGCTTCTCATGCCCTAATAGGTATTTAGCACTCATAGAATCTGGCCTCGCACGCAGTATTTCCTGTTACTGCAAGCCCTTCGAACCGTCGTAGAATTTTGCTTATCCATCCCCATCTGCTGCCTCTTCATAAACATAACTTTCTCCAGCGCCGCGGTTGCCACAATTGAAATCATCACCAAGCTCGAAAGGTAGCTACATTCAGCTACAATCTCGACCTAGACATACATATCAAAACGTTTAAAATCCCTGACTTCGCCTTACGCGCCGCACACACAGTAGAGAATTATCAATATGAGCCATCACGAAATAATAACAGAACTCAAAAATTGGTTGTCGATTCAAATTATAGGCCAGGAACGCCTAATTGATCGCTTGCTGATTGCACTACTGGCTGATGGCCACCTATTGGTTGAAGGCGCACCCGGCTTAGCAAAGACCAAGGCGATCAAGGATCTTTCCCGTGCTATAGAAGGCGATTTCCACCGTATTCAATTTACGCCTGACCTATTACCCAGCGATATTACTGGCACAGAGGTCTATCGACCGGAAGACGGTTCCTTCCGCTTTCAGCAGGGCCCTATTTTTCACAATCTAGTCCTAGCGGATGAGATTAATCGAGCACCAGCGAAGGTGCAGTCGGCACTATTAGAGGCGATGGGTGAGCATCAGGTCAGTGTTGGCCGCGAATCGTTTCAGTTGCCACCCCTGTTTCTAGTGATGGCCACACAGAATCCGATTGAACAGGAAGGTACCTATCCACTACCAGAGGCACAGCTCGACCGCTTCCTCATGCACGTCACCATCGGCTATCCGAAGATCGAGGCAGAGCGGGATATCTTGCACCTTGTCCGCAATGAGGCGGCCAATCATGTAGCAGAAACGCCAAATGAAGTGACTCAGGAAAGCCTGTTCGCCGCTCGCCTAGAAATTCTGAACATGCACATGGCACCAGAAGTTGAGGAATACATAATCCAGCTGATCATGGCGACACGAACACCAGAGAACTACGGCGAAGACCTCGCGTCTTGGCTGGAATACGGTGCCAGTCCTCGCGGCACGATCTCGCTAGACCGCTGCGCACGGGCACACGCCTGGATTCAGGGCAGGGATTTCGTCAGCCCGGATGATGTGCAGGAAGTGCTTTTCGACTGTCTACGCCATCGCATCCTATTGAGCTTCGAAGCGGAAGCCAGTGGCATTACCCCAGACAAAGTGCTCGAGACTATTCGCGAACGCGTACCTTCAGCCTAGCAAACGCCAAGGCTTATCATGCCAGTGAAGCTTCACAGCGACCCACATTTCGCCCGCTACCAGAGTACTGGTGCGGTCATCACCCTGGAAGAGTTGTTGATCCAGCGTCATGCTGCGAAGAATCTCGATTACTTAGCTCATTCCCGCTCCATCGCCGGTATTTCGGGGCTACATCTATCGAAGATGCGCGGCCGCGGCCTCGACTTCGAAGAGTTCAGGCCCTACCAAGCTGGCGACGACATCCGGCTCATTGACTGGCGAGTAACCGCGAGAACAAACAAACCCTTTACCAAAGTCTTCCGAGAAGAGCGGGAACGCCCGGTTATCATCGCAGTCGACCAGACTCATAATATGTTTTTTGGCAGCCAGGTTGCCTTCAAATCAGTGCTGGCAGCTCAGGCCGCCGCGCTATTCTGCTGGCTAGCCATCGACAACGGCGATAGGGTCGGCGGACTGGTGTTCTCCGATTGGGACTCGTCCCTAGTTCGGCCCAAGCGTAGCCGCAGATCGGCGCTGCATTTACTCAATCAAGTTCATAAATATAATCAGGATCTTCAACACGTTAAGGATCCTGAGACCCATCGGGAGCCAGAGGAAGGCTTCAAGCCTGGCTTGGCGCACGCTCTCGGTCAAATACGGCGCATCACCAAGCCCGGCAGTACGCTGTATGTAATATCCGACTTCATGACGCTGGATGCGAAGGCATTGCAGTATCTAAACCAGCTATCGCAGCACAATAACGTGGTCTGCTGCATGGTGTATGACGCCTTAGAGGAATCATTGCCAGTGCCTGGTGTCTACAGCATCACCGACGGCTCAAGTAAAGGCGCCCTCAATACCCACAGCACCAAGGCACGAAATCGCTATAAAGAACAATTTCAGCTACGCATGCAAGGCCTCGAATCGGAATTGGATAAGCTGAAGATTCAACTCATTAAAATGCGGACCAATCAATTGGTCGTGGAGCAGATCCGTCAATGGATAGCGAAGAGCTCTTAGCTCAACTAGCCGACATTCACCTTCCCGAACCGGTAAGCTACTGGCCGCCCGCTATCGGCTGGTGGGTTCTCGCCGCCATCGCCCTTGTGCTGTTAGTTATCTTGCTGCGAAAAATCGCCAGCAGTCAGCGCCAGCAGAAGATTTGCCGCTATGCGCTGGCTGAACTGCAACGTTGCTACAGCAACTATTCCCAAGCAGATCCAGTTAGCATCGATCAAAACAAACTCAACTACGTTAATCAATTCAATACCGTTATTCGACGCGTGGCGCTGGTGCACTATCCACAGGCCAATGCAGCCAGCTTGGACGGCGCCTCATGGGTTGATTTTATTCGCCAAAAAGGGGAATCTTCCCTGATGACCGATGACATCGCTGCGGCCTTGCAGTACGGCCGTTTCCAGACTAAATGCGAAGTCGATGTGGATGCCATGCAGAGCTTTGGTCAACAGTGGGTTGAAAGCTTATATAAAGGTAGTGTAAAGCCTAGCGAAGGCTCCAGAGACAATACCGCCACCAATCCCCAAGGATTAAGCACAGATGCTTGAATTTACTTGGCCCTATGTGTTCCTAGCCCTGCCGCTACCGCTAATCATTTATCGGTTGTTTGCCCGTGCACCGCGGCAGGATGCGGCGCTGTATGTACCCTTTTTCAGCGTCCTTAGCCGCTTGCAGTCAGACAATGAGAACATGACCTCCGGCAGATTACTCAACCTAATCTGCTGTACGCTAATCTGGCTGCTGATGGTGATTGCTTCCAGCCGTCCACAGTGGCTAGGGGAACCGGTGCAACTACCCTCAACTGGTCGCGATCTGATGCTATCGGTCGACATCTCCGGCAGTATGGAGGCTCAGGACATGGTGGTGGGCAACCGACAGGCCTCGCGAATCGACGTGGTAAAGGCTGTTGTCGGGGATTTCGTAGAGCGCCGCGAAGGCGATCGACTTGGCCTAATCCTATTCGCCGCCCATGCCTATATACAGGCGCCTCTCACCTTTGACCGGGAGACTGTCGGCACGCTATTGGCCGAGGCGGAAATCGGCATCATCGAAGAATCTGCTACTGCTATAGGTGACGCTATAGGCTTGGGTGTCATTCACCTGCGGACCCGACCCGAGAACAGTCGAGTATTGGTGCTGCTCACCGATGGTGTGAACAATGCCGGCTCCGTTTCCCCAGAACAGGCGGGCCAGCTCGCGCAGACAGAGAACATCAAGATTTATACCATTGGCATAGGCGCTGATCAGGTGGTTCAGCGCACCTTCTTCGGTGCTAGAGCGATCAACCCATCGGCAGAATTAGACGAGGCCGTGCTAACACAGATCGCTGAATCTACCGGCGGACGCTACTTCAGAGCCCGAGACGTAAATGATCTTGTGGATATCTACGAAGAGCTGGACTTGCTAGAGACCATTGAGCAGGACGAGCAGACCTATAGACCAACTAGAGTCCTGTTCTATTGGCCGCTTGGTGCTGCCGTGATAATCAGCTTCCTACTCGCCCTCTTCTCTATTCCATGGATGTCACTCGCTGGCAAAGCAAGGCTAGGCGATAGCGACGATGTTGATGAAATTGAGACAGCCAGAGGAAGTAAAGCCTGATGGAGATACTTATACCCGTCAGCATAGTCGAGAATTTTCATTTCTTGCGACCGATCTGGCTACTGGCAATGATACCGGTGTTGCTGTTCTTCGTCGCTCTGTGGCGTGTGAATTCAGTGGTGACGGCTTGGGACAAGGCCATCGACAAGACTCTACTGCCCTATCTTCTTGACCGTAGTAAGAATGCGTCGCAGCGAACGCCGCTGATCTTGTTATTTGCTGCTTGGACTCTATCCATACTCGCGCTGGCCGGGCCGGTGTGGGAACAGTTACCGCAACCGGTGCAGAAGAGAGAAGATGCTCTGGTCATAGTTTTTGACCTTTCCCTGTCTATGTTCGCACCCGATCATTCGCCGAATAGACTCGATCTCGCTAAGCGCAAACTACGGGACATTCTTGCTCTGCGTGAAGAAGGCCAGACCGCCCTCGTCGTGTATGCTGGCGATGCCCACACGGTGACGCCGCTAACCGATGACGTAGTCACGATCGAATCACTTGTTCCCTCGCTAAGTCCTAACATCATGCCCTTGTTTGGTAGCAAACCCGTTGAAGCGATCGAGCTCGCCACCGGACTACTTGACGAAACCGATGCGAGCCGCGGCAAAGTCCTGCTGATGACTGACGGTATCAGCGGCTTCGATGAAGAACTATTGATCACGGAACAATTCGCCGACAACGACTATGAGCTATTGATCATGGGCATAGGCACCGAGGAAGGCGCGCCGATTCGTACCAACGATGGCAACTTCTTAACGGATGAGGCCGGGGCATTGATAATCCCCACTCTGAACAAGAATGTTTTACAGTCCCTCGCCAATCGAGTCGACGGACGCTACCACGATATACAGCTAGCAGATTCTGACTTGGCCTATCTGCTCACAGACTACGAACTACTAGATGAAGAGCAACTGTCGGATGTAGAAGAAGAATTCGATGTTTGGTATGAGTTCGGCCCTTGGTTATTGCTGCTGGTTCTGCCAATCGCCGCTCTCAGCTTCCGTCGCGGCTGGTTATTCAGCTTAGTCCTGATAACCGGCTCCGGCATGATGCTACCAAGCCAACAGGCTCAAGCGCTGGAATGGAAAGATCTGTGGAAAACCAAAGATCAACAGGCCGCCGAGGCCTTCGCGAGTGAAGAACACTCCACCGCCGCCCTGCTATTCGAAGCCACAGACTGGCAGGGTGCCGCTAATTACAAGGCAGAAAATTACGAGGCCGCGATAGCGTCCTTCAGCGCCATCGATACTGTTGATGGACACTACAATCGCGGCAACGCCCTCGCCTTGTCGGGCAACTACGCGGAAGCTATCGCCGCCTACGACATGGCACTCGGCTTAGAACTCGGGCATGCCGATGCTCTGCAAAATAAAGCAATCGTAGAGCAATTACTCGAACAAGAACAGGCGGAAAATGGCGAAAACCAGGAAGGCGAAGATCAGGAGAACGAGTCAGAGCAAAATTCTGAGAATGAATCCGACCAAGACTCTGAAAACAGCGAACAGCAAGATCAAGAGAGTCAGGAAGGCAATCAGGATCAACAAGATGAGCAGCAGCAGAACCAACCTCCTGAAGAGCAGGAAGGTTCCGAATCGAATAGCGAACAGAATACGCCTAGCGAAACGACCAATGAAGAATTCGAAGAGCAGCAATCTCTCGAGCAATGGCTAAGAAGAATCGAAGATGACCCAGGCGAACTTTTGCGCCGTAAGTTCAGATACCAATACCGGCAGCGTCAGCTAAATGGCACGGCGAATAGCCTGCAAAATGGAGGACAGATCTGGTGAGAATTAAATCAAGACTAGCGTTCATACTTCTCTGTTTCGGCCTAACACTGTTTTCGTCGGCACAGGCACAGGATGTCGATATTTCCCTCGATCGCAACGAGATCGCCCGCGGCGAAACTGTAACACTTACCATCCGGATCTACGAACAACGTCAAGGCATGCAATTAGACCTGACTCCTCTTACCAGTCAATTTGATGTGCTGGGTACTAGAACCTCCAGCCAAATAAGAAGTGTCAATGGCGCAGTTGAGGCATGGACTGATTATATAGTCACGCTATTCCCTCTCGAAGAGGGTGATCTAATAATTCCCTCACTGGACATAAACGATACAACGACGGCTCCCATAGAAGTCACCGTGACTAACGAAGGGCCTCGATCCAATCAATCGAACGAAGAGTTATACCTTGAGATAGAAACGAACAAAGATTCTGTCTACGTCCAGGAACAATTGCTATTCACCGTCCGCCTCTACTACACAATCAACGGCATTCGAAATCCACAATTTACCGAACTAGAAATGGATGACGCCGTCATCCAACTGATCGGCTCTCCCAATCAATACGAGAAGCTTATCGACGGCCAGCGTTATGGCGTTTATGAGAAGCGCTACGTCATTTTCCCTCAGCGAAGCGGCCCCTTAGAGATTCCTGACATACTGTTTCGCGGCGAAGTCACGGATGGGTCTAGTAATTTTGTATTCAGAAACCTCAACACCCGCCGCGTTACCGCCTTCATCGAAGGCATAAGCATCGATGTTTCTGAGCGGCCTGCTGCGGTACTGAGTCAGAATTTCTGGCTACCGGTTTCAAACCTCACTCTTGAAGAAAGTTGGAGTGCGGACATCAACAACCTCAAAGTTGGCGACAGTGTAGTACGCACAGTAACAATGACCGCAGACGGCCTCGATGGCGCCGTATTACCGCCCTTTAGCGAGACAGAAATCGAGGGCTTAAACCTCTACCCAGACCCGCCGGAGATCGCGCGCACTTTCGTAGGTGGCGCCATCGTTGGCACTCGCATCGAAACAACCACCATGGTGGCTATCGACAGTGGCGAGATCGTAATTCCCCAAATATCCATACCCTGGTGGAACATAGAGACCGATCAGCTAGAAGCAACGGTTATACCCGAAACAAGACTCACAATTGCGTCTGTCACAGGTGAGATTCCCGCCGAACAGAGCGTTGCCAGCACCGAGAATCTAGAAGAACTTCTCTCTCAACTCCCAGTAGTAGATCAGAACATGATCGATGAACAGGCGGAGGCAGAATTCATCGAAGTAGAAGCCGCATGGCTTAATTACACGATCGCCGCAGCATTCATCATTGCACTGTTCAGCATCTACAAGCTGGTGATCGTGGATAACAAGCGCGAGATTGGCGAGTATCTACAACGCCTGAAGGCGCGGATTGCAGCCAACTACAGCCCCGAAAACAACGAACGCGTAGCCTACAAGCAACTCGTGCGCGCCTGTAACAAGAATGATCTCACTGCGATTCGACAAACACTTATAACATGGTGTGATCACCACATCGCTAGCCGCCGCGTAATAAGCATGGAAGACATACTGCAGCAAAGCGAGGCTCTTGGCCTACACGAACACGTACGCAACATACAGAATGCGCTTTTCCAGATTAACAAAGGCCACAGCGGCGACAGTGCTTTCAATACTACGGAGCTACTAACGCTCATCTCGGCGCTAAGGAAGAGCAAGCTACGTCAGCAAAAGAAGCAGCAACAAGAAGAGCAGTATTCACTACCGCCGCTATACAAGACATAACACAAAACTATTGACGGCATATCAACGTGAGTAATTCTCGCCTAGTCTATAGCACCGAAGCATCCTCCGCCTGCCCCGGCTGTCACAAACCGCTGCGCAAATGCAAGTGCCGCCTCGTTCAGGACAACGGCAATCCTCGACAGATCGTCGACCCTGTAATCAGAATAAGTAGAGAATCCAAAGGCAGAAAAGGCAAAGGCGTCACCCTAGTTTCTGGCTTAGAACTAGATGAACAGGAACTCAAAGCGCTCGCAAAAAAACTAAAGGCCCTGTGTGGCTGCGGCGGCACTGTCAAAAACCGCATTATCGAGATTCAAGGCGACCATCGCGATCAAATTAAGCAAGAATTGGACAAACAGTTTAAGAACGTGAAATTGGCTGGTGGCTGATATACAACTCTGCATCAGTTCAGTTTGAGTAAACCGATGGTTGCGCGATAAATTACTACATGCAATCCAGCGGACTACTAGTACCAGCATAGTGCCTACCAAGGACATGGGTATAAATCTGCGTAGTTGCGACATCATTATGCCCCAATAATTCTTGTACAGTTCGAAGATCAGCCCCTCTTGCTAACATGTGCGTGGCAAAGGAATGACGAAAGGTATGAGCAGTTACTCGCTTCATCTTTAAACCGGAAGAATCGACGGCCACACTGAGAAATTTCCTAACTACGGTTGGATGTAAATGGTGACGGCAGATCTCTCCTGTCATCGGGTGGTGACAAAGTTTACTGGCAGGAAAGATAAAGGCCCAAGCATCCGACTTGAAGGCATTCGGATACTTTCGGCTTAGCCCTGGCGGCAAAGAGCAACCCACTCCCCTCCTGTTATCATTGCGCTGGATTTCTGCCGCAAATTCAATTTGCTTTTCTAGAGCAGTCTTAAGCTTAGTACTAAGCAAGGTCTGTCGATCTTTTCGCCCTTTTCCATTGAAAATTGTAAGCGCGAAGCGATTCAAGTCGATATCCTGAATTCGCAGGCGCAAGCACTCACCGACTCGCAGACCACTCCCGTACAACAATTGCAATATTAGCTTGTTCCTACCAGCCAATTCGGACAGGACTGATCTGACCTCCTCTACTGATAATACGTTAGGTATCGTCCTCTGCTTAGTAGCTAGCTTAAATCCAAGATCACCCATCTCACGCTTTAAATGCTTCTCAAACAAATAGGCCAGCGCATTAAGTGCTGTTTTCTGAGTATTTACGCTAACACCCCGCTTCACAGCCAAATACGTCAGGTAGGAGCCTATCTGCGACAAGGGCACATTGGATGGATGCACATTGCCTGTGAAATGGATGAAGCGGCGTATCCATAGCAAATAGGTTTTCTCTGTAGATAAACTGTAGCCGCGCATGCGCATACTGGAACGTATTTCTTCTAGAAACTGACTAGCCATCGCACCCCGCCCCAATAAAAACGCTATCCAGTATTTAAGATAGCTAAGGGACGCGCGAATTGCGTAATTTTGCAGTATTTCAAAAATAATCGCACCCAATAGGCGTTGTTATTTCCAATAATACTCTTATAAATCAACTGACTAAGATTTAGCCAAGGAAATACACGGAAACCCTCTATCTGGAATACCGAGATCCCGACATCAAAGATTCACTGGACCCACGGTATATCAATTAACAAGCCATCCCCTTAAAATAAGGGGTTTTATAATAAGGGATTTACGGCGTACACTTAAGACTTTGCGGAGATAAATACCGCGTTGGCTATATATACAAATGTTATGTGTCTCGCAGCGGCAGGTTTTGTGAGGATGGCGAAAAATTGAAAACTAGAATTATTTTAGGAGTTATAGCAGGGTTTTTAACCTGGT